>Ga0208272_100594_pt1 | contig 10890 bp, 6 predicted proteins | sample LakWasM129_HOW14_2_FD_183939 | JGI IMG/M metagenome (GOLD analysis project Ga0208272, IMG submission 183939) | Freshwater sediment methanotrophic microbial communities from Lake Washington under simulated oxygen tension - Sediment Metagenome... | ecosystem: Environmental > Aquatic > Freshwater >... | reverse complement strand
ACCAGCAGGATGCCGTTCTTGGTCACGAGCCCGACGAGCATGATCATGCCGATCTGGCTGAAAATATTGATGGTCTGGCCGCAGGCCCACAACGCCAGCAGCGCCCCGGCGAGCGCGAGCGGCACGGTCAGCATGATGACGAACGGGGCGCGCCAGCTCTCAAACTGGGCGGCGAGCACCAGGAAAACGAAGGCGAGGGCGAGCCCGAAACTGGTGAGCAGGCTCGAGCGGCTTTCCACGAACTCCTGCGCGCCGCCGGTGAGGGTGGTGTTGATGCCGGGCGGCAGCGTGCGGGCGGCGGTGCGATTCATCGCCGCGATGCCTTCGGCCAGCGTATGGCCGGTGGCGAGCCGGCCGGTGATCGTCGCGGCCACCTGCCGGTCATACCGGAAGCGTTGGGGCGCGGCGACGGATTCGTCCACGTCGACGAGATTGTCCAGCGTCACCAAGGCCCGGCCCGCGGCATGCACGGTGAGCTGGCTGAGGATCGTCGGATCCAGGCGGAACTCATCGGCGATCTGCTGCACGACTTCATACTGCCGGCCGTTGCGGTTGAAATAGCCCACGCGTTGCTCCCCGAGCGAAGTCTGCAGCGTCTGCGCCACGTCGGTCGCGGCGATGCCCATGGCGTGGAGCCTTTCCCGGTCCAGTTGCACCTGCAGTTCCGGCCGGGTGAACTTCAGGTCCACGTCCGCACTGGCGAGGGCCGGCTCCTTTTCGGTGGCCTCAAGGAAATTCGGCAGCGCCCGCCGCAGTTCCGCCAGGGTGGACGCGCGCAGGACAAATTGCACGGCGTTACCGCCGCGGCGGTCGCCGATGCTGGGGTCCTGCGAGATGCTGAAGCGCGCTCCCGGCAACCGGCGGGTGAGGCGGGTGAGACGCTCGGCGATCTGCTGCTGAGTGGCGGCACGGTCGGCCTTGGGCTTGAGCACCAGTTCGATCAGACCGGTGTTGGCGACACCTGTGCCGCTGCGGGCGCCGGAGGCCGGCACCTGGCAGTTGATGAGCGCGGCTTCCGGGGTTTCACGGTCGACGCGCCGCGCCAGACCTTCCATGAGCTCCAGCATGTATTGATAGGAGGCGCCCTCGGGACCGGTGGCGGAGATCGTCACCCGGTTGCGGTCCTCCAACGGGGCGAGTTCCGCGGGCAGCCGCCGGTAAGCCAGCACGATCAACCCCACGCTGCCGGCGAGCAGGACCGCCATCAGCCAGCGCCGGGGCAGAAACCAGATCAGGCTCCGGCGGTAGCCGGCGCGCATGACTTGGATCAGGCGGTTGAAACCTCCGGTCAGCCAGCCCGTGGGGGGGCCGGCATGTCCCATCCGGGCCGCCATCATTGGCGTCAGGGTCAGCGCGACAAACGCGGAGATGGCTACCGAGCTGGCGATCACCAGTCCGAATTCGCGGAACAGCCGGCCGGTGGCGCCGGACAGGAACACGATGGGGGAGAAGACCGAGATCAACGCCAGCGAGGTGGCGATCACGGCGACAAAGACTTCGCGCGTGCCCTCGACGCCGGCGGCGAGCGGCGCGAGGCCTTCCTCCTGCTTGCGGTGGACGTTCTCGACGACGACGATGGCGTCGTCCACCACCAGGCCGACCGCCAGCACGAGGCCGAGCAGGGTGAGCACATTGAGTGAGAAGCCGCACGCGTGCATCACAAAGAACGCGCCGATGAGGGAAATGGGAATCACCACCGCGGGCACGAAGGTCGCCCGCCACGACCCGAGGAAAAGATAAATCACGCCGACCACAAGGGCGAGCGCGAGGAGGATGGTTTCCCGCAGCTCGGTGATGGCCTGGCGCACGAAGCGCGTATTGTCCGCGGCGACTTCGAGGGTCACATCCGGCGGCAGACTGCGCCGGAGCGCCGCCAACCGCCGGTTCGCCTCGTCGGCGATCGCGATCTGATTCGCCCCCGGCTGCGCGCGCAAGGCCAGCCCGACCATGGGCACGCCGCGCAAGGTGAAGGAAATCCGTTCGTTCCGGGGCGCGAGCTCGGCCCGGCCGACATCGCGGAGCCGGACCACGCGGTCGCCCTCGGTCATGACCGCCATCTGCTCAAACTGCTCGGGCGTGCCGAGGCGGGCCACCGCCTGCACCGTCATCTCCGAGTTCCGGTTCTCGATGCGCCCGCCCGGCAGCTCCACGCTCTCGCGGCGCACCGCCGCCTGCACATCGAGCGCGGTCAGGCCATGCGCCGTCAGGCGCGCGGGATCGAGCCGCAGCTTCATGGCGTAGCGTTTCTCGCCGAGGATGTCGACCGCGCCCACCTCGGTGATGGTTTGCAGCTGCTCTTTGACGCGGTCGGCCACGTCGGTCAGCGCCATGAGGTCGCGGCCGTTGCTCTTGAGCACGTAGGTCATGACCGTGCCGCCGTCGGCGTCGGCCTTGGTAATGGACGGCGGATCCACCTCCCGGGGCAGCAGGCGGACGGCGCGGCTCACCTGGTCGCGCACATCGTTGGCCGCGGCGTCCAGATCCACGCCGAGCTCGAACTCCACGCGAATGCGGCTCGCGCCGTCGCGACTGGTGGACGTCAGGGATTTCACGCCGGCGACGGTGTTGACCGCCTCTTCGATGGGCTCGGTGATCTGCGCCTCGATGACTTCCGAGCTGGCGCCGGTGTAATTGGCGTTGATCGAGATCACCGGCGAGTCCGTGGCGGGATACTCCCGCACTCCGATCAGACGCAGACCGATCAGGCCGAGCAGGGTGATGACGGTCGACAGGACGATCGTGAAGACCGGCCGCCGGATGCAAAGTTCGTGCAGACGCATGGGTTCAGCGGATCGTCAGGACATCGACCGAACCGCCGGCCCGCACCTGTTGTGTGCCGGTCACGATCACCTCGTCGCCGCTGCGCAGGCCGGCGGTGACGAGCACGGTCTCGGCCTCGCGCCGGCCCGTTTGCACGACCTGCCGCCGCGCCTTGCCCTTATCCACGACAAAGACCGCTTTCTCGCCGGCGTCGGCCGCGAGGGCGGTGGTCGGTATCATCAGGGCGTTTTCCACCTTCGCGAGCGGCACTGTCACCCGCGCGAACGCGCCTGGGATCAGACTCTGATCGGGATTGGGCGCGAGGGCGCGGACCAGCCGCGTGCGGGTGATTTCGTCCAGGCGGGGCTCGACGGCGTAAACCTCGGCGGCGTAGGTGCGGTCGGTGCCCGCCACGCTGAAGGTCACGCGGCAGCCCGGGGCGACGAAGCCCGCAAATCTCTCGGGCACGACAAAATCCACCTTCATGCGGGCGACGTTCTGCAGTGTGGCCAGACGGATGGCGGGCGAAACCTGGGCGCCCTCGCTCACATTGCGCAAGCCGATGATCCCGTCGAAGGGGGCGCGGATCTCGGTCTTGTTGAGCTGGGCCTGGATCAGGTCGGCCTCGGCGTTCAACACCTGCAGCTCATTGGCGGCGGTATCGTAATCCTGCTGGTTGACACCGCCCTTTTCGAGCAGGGCGGCGAGCCGGCGCTCCTTCAATTCGGCCAGCTGGCGGCGATAGGCGGCCCGGTGCAGCGCGGCGCGGAGCTCGGCGTCATTGATCACCGCGAGCAGATCGCCCGCGTGCACCAGCGATCCCTCCTGGAAATGAATTTTCTGCAGCTTGCCGGTGATCTCGGCCTGCACCTCGACGCTTTCGTCCGCCCGCACGGTGCCGGTCGCCACCATCGATTCGTCGAGCGATTTTCCTTTGACGATCACGGTGCGCACCGGGGTGCCTTCGCGCGTCTTGCCGGCGGTTCCGGTCTGGGTGAGAGAGGTGGTCCGCGCGGGTTTCGTGCGCTTGGGCAGCAGGACAAAAACCAGAACCAGGCCGGCACCCATGCAGAGCGCCACTTTGAGGAGTTTCTTTTTCAAGGGTGTAATCTGCCCTGATTAAGCACGAAGCATGCGCGGGCGGCGCAGCGCCGATGAAATCTTTTCATCGGGTCACCGCTTTACGCCGGCAGCTGCCCGGATACTGTGACGGTAAGTCCCGCTGCAACCCCGCAGTGGAATCTCCAGCTCCATTATCCCTATGAAAACTTCAAAATTCATCCTCGGAGGAATCAGCGCCGCGCTGATTCTTGCCTTCACCAATCCGGCTCGCGCCGCCCAAATCCGCTCGGCGGAGGAGTGGCTCAACCATTACTACGAATATCCCCAGCCGGAACAATTCGTGCCGGCGGTCTATGCGCTCAGCCGCAGCGGCTATTTCGAGCAGCCGGGCCACGTGCCGCTGGCCATCGGATTCATCGCGAGCATCTTTGCGCAGAACCCCGAGCAGATCGACCAATGGGTGATGGCCACCCGTGATCTGCCGAAGGCCCATCAGCGTCTGATCGCCTCCGCGCTCTGGTATTCGGGCAGCCCGAAGGGTGTCGACTACCTGCGGGCTTACACCCGCGTGGTCGGACCGGAATTGCGCGCCGAGATCGAGCAGTTGCTCTTGACCCAACCCGCATTGCGGGACGCCGAGGTGCGCTCGGCTTCTTCCCTGAATCTCCAGTGGGGTGCTTTTCTCGCCACCGGCGAAACCGCGCCCATCATGCATGTGCTCACGGCGCTCGGCTCGGACGAACCCGGTTTGAGCACGGCGGCCCGCTTCGCCTTGGCGGAGAAAGCCGCCAGCCACCAGCGGGTTTATGAAATCTGCCAGGCCCAGCTGGCGAACCAGCCCGCCCAGGTTCGCGACCAGATGCGCGCCGCTCTGGCGTCGGTGAAATAAGCTCCGGCATTCTGCCTCATCCCGCCGGCTCCCGCAAGGAGCCGGCTTTTTTTGCTAATCCTCGGAGGCGTCGGGAGCAGATATTGTTATGGTGGGTCGGACTGGAAGACGGGCGGAAGGAAAGTTTTTCATACCACGCGCTAAACCGGCGGGCAGGCATGTGAGCTGCTATTTTGCACCACATGCAACTGCACCTACAGTTCCCCACGCGGGCTGGTCTGGCGCTTCTGGCCTTGCTCGCGACAATCGGCGTCCGCGCGGATGAGTCCGCCCAGGTCGCCACGCAAGTGACGGTGGTCCGGTCGGCGGCTTGGTCGCAGGGCGACGCGGTCCGCGAGGGCGCGGCCGAGTTCATGGTGCTGCTGGATATTGCGCGCCTGCGCCAGAACCCGGGGCCGGGGGCGTTGATCGGCGTGGGGGACCGGCGCGGTCTGTTCAGTGCCGGGGTCGAGGACGCTTTGCACGAGGCGGTGCTGCGCGGCATTCCCGTGGTGAAACTGGCGCCCAACGGGCATGTGCTCGCGGCGCCGCATGGACTTTTTCTCGATGGTGGCAATCTGTCCGAGGACGAGGCGCGCCAGGTGCTGGCCCGCTGTCTGGTCCGGTATGGCGCGTTGCCCGCGGTCGGCAACGAAGTCGCGACGGCGGCGCCCCGCCTCGCGGAACTGCGCGCCCAACTGCAGCGCTTCCAGCATGATCTTACCCTGGCCGCCAGCACCCGGGTCGCGGTGCGGTGACCACCCCAAAACGCAACCCAGTTCAATTTAACCCGATGATCAACTAACCATCAACCAGCTGAAATTCCTCCTCTGAATTTCTGCCAACAGGGCCTAGCATGAAATCAGTATTGGACAGCCGGCAATTGCTGGCGGCGAGCGTGCTCGCAGACACCGGCAGCTTCACCCTCGCCGGGCAGCAACTATCACTCACCCAGAGCGCGGTCAGTCACGCGATCAAGGCGCTGGAGGAGGAGGTCGAGTGCCAGCTTTTTGTGCGCACGGGCAAAGGCGTGAAGGTCACGGCGGCGGGCCGGCAGTTCCTGCAATACACGGAAAAGATCCTGGGCCAGATGGAAAACGCCCGGATGCTGGTGTCGCCGCGCACCGTCCGGGGGCGCGAGCGTCTGCGGGTGGGTGTGAGCCCGTGGTCGCGGAAACATATCCTGCCGCTCGTGTTGCCGGCTTTTCAGCGGGAATTTCCCAACAAGCTCGTCGCGATCGAATCCGGCGACTACAACCGGAACCTGGATTTGCTGGATATGGGATTGCTCGACCTGACGTTCACCGCGCGTCCGTCGCAGCGTCCCGGCGTCGAGTTCCAGTTGCTGTTCGAGGACGAGCTGAAGTTCATCGTCGCTCCCGGGCACCCGTGGGCGCGGCGCGGCCGTCCGTCGCCCGAGGATCTGGCCGGCAACACGCTGCTGCTGCACTCCGGCACCTACAACACGACCGCCTTGGTCGCGGAGCACTTCCGGCGGGAGAAGATTCCGCTGCGCCACACGGTGGAAATGAACGATCTCGATAACCTCAAGGCCGTGGTCGAAACGGGGCAGGCGGTGGGCATTGTCTCGCCGCTGCAGTTCCGGGAGGAACTCAAGCAGGGCACTTTGGTCGAGATCGCGCTCGGGGCCCGTTCCCTGGGTATGCAATGGGGCGTGATTTATCGGAGTCCGCGGCAGTTGGAGCCCATGGAGCGCCGTCTGATCGAACTCTATCGTCAGGCCGTGCCGGGCATTCTGGGCCAGGGACAGGACAAGCCGGTCGCCACGCGCGAAAAAAAAGAAGAGCCGGTCGTCGTGCCGCTCGGTGAGCCGTGTCTGCGCTACAGCGGCGCGGCTCTCTTCATGATGTCGTTCTGCAATTTCCTGGGCGACTCGATGGCTTGGGAGAACATCGGGTCGGCCTTGAGCGCGGTTTCGTAAGGCGGGCCGGCGCCGGCCGGCTGTTTCGCGGCTTTTTGAAAAAGGTATGAATGCCCGGCCGGGATGACCCTGGAGCCGAGGTTGCGTTTGACGTCCGCGGGGCTTGGCCGAGACTGGCGCAGCCGATCGGGGCCACGGGCGGCACCAACTCAACCCCTCCACGTCATGCCTAAATATTGGATGATCACCAACCGCGACACGTCCGCCACCAACATCGGCACAGGTCGCGTCGACCAGCTCAGTTACTATACCGCGAATTCCGGCGCCATCGACCAGCTCGCGTCGTGGACGCGATGCACCGAGAAGCAGTTCCGGACGGCGCTCGCCGCGCAGACCGACGCTTTCCCGCTGATTTCCGACAACGACCACGTGCGGCAGAAGCATGTCACGCTGTTTGTTCACGGCTACAACAACGACTGGAAGGACGCCGCCCGGCGCTATCGGCAGATCACGGACGATCTCTACGCCGGTGCCGGCGGGCTCGGTCTCTGCGTGCTCTTCACATGGCCCTCCAACGGCCAGACGGCCCACTATCTGGCGGACCGCGACGACGCCCGCGCCTCCGGTCCGGCCCTCTCCCGGGTTTTCAACCTGCTCTACGACCAGGCCCTGTTGATGCAGCAAAAGGCCGCCGACGGCACCGGGCTTTGCAAAGCCAAGGTGAGCGTGATCGCCCACAGCATGGGCAACTGGGTTCTGCAAAACGCGCTGCAATACACCTGGGAGCGCTACAACAAGCCGCTCCTCGTCAGTCTCATCAACCAATGCCTCATGGTCGCGGCCGATGTCGACAACGATCTCTTCGCCGGCGGCGAGACCGTCGGCGCCGGCAGTTCCGAAGGCATGGCGAACCTCTGTTACCGCATCACCGCGCTGTATACGGGCAAGGACTCGGTGCTCGGCATGAGCGCCGGCTTGAAGCATTTCGGCAAACGCCGTCTCGGCCGCTCGGGCCTCGACCGGGAGTCGCAGGAACCGGACAACGTCTGGGATTTCGACTGCAGCGCGCTGTTCAAGCCGGACGAGAAGGAGATCCACAGCGCCTACTTCTGGACGCCCAAGATCCAACGCGTCATGACGGCGGTGTTGCAGGGCTACGATCGCGACATCGTCACGGCCGGGCCGTAGGCGTCTCCGGTAATTTCCTCAGCGCCTCGATGGCCTGGGGAAACATCGGATCGGCCTTGAGCGCGGCCTCGTAGGCGGCGCGGGCGCCGGCTTTGTCGCCCTGTTTTTCCAGAATGACACCGATGCGCCAGTGCGTCGGGGCGCGGCCAGGCTGGTTGGGCGGCGGTTCCAGCTCCAGGCAGTGGCGCAGGGTGGCGAGCCCGCGGTCGAGATATTGCCCGCTGGCGGCGGCGAAGCGGCCGAGTTGGTAAAGCGATTCGTAGTCGGCGGGCGAATCCCTGAGCACATCGTCGAACTCGGCGATCATCCGGTCGTATTTCTTATCCGCCATGTAAAGCGAAGCGAACGCCTGGCGTCCACGCGCGGGATCGAGCTTCTTAATTTCTGCCGCCTGGGCGTAGGCGCCACCCATGCCGCCGCCGACGATGCCCGGCGCCTGCCGGCAATATTCCATCACGCTCCAGCGGGCGCTCAGGTTCTTCGGGTCGAGTTCGACCGCCTTGTCGTAGGCGGCCTTGCATTTTTTCGCCCAGCCGAGCTTGGCAAACAATCCCGCCTTCTGCGCCGAGATGCCATAGCTGTCGCCCAACACCCGGAAATATTCGCTGCTGGCGGGGTCGAGGCCCGTGGCCTTTTCGAGCGATGCGACCGCCTGGTCGATCTCGCCGCGGGCGATCTGGGTCTGGCCAAGGTAGAAATAGGCTTCCGCGTTGTCCGGCTCGGTGGCGACGAGTTTGCCGAGCAGAGCCTGGGCTTCGGCCCATTGGCGGTGGCGGAACAGATCCTTGATCTGGTCGCGCAGCTCGAAGTCGGCGGCGAAACTGGAGGTGGCGAACAGCAGGAAAAGACCGGCGAAGCGTTGCATGGATGGAACGTATAGAACGCCGCGCCGCGAAATTGTTTCCAGATTATTCCGCCCGCAGCGCCACCAGCGGATCGACCTTCGTGGCGCGGCGGGCGGGGAGCCAGCAGGCGAAGAGTGTCACCAGGAGCAGCGTCACGACGGTGCCGGCGAGCAGCAGCCAATCCAGGCCGGGTAAAGCGGGAATCAGCGTCGAAAAGAGCTTCAGCACGCCGAAGCTGCCAAGCAGGCCGAACGCCGTGCCGTAGATGGCGAGGCGGAAGCCTTTGCCGAGAACCAGCCAGAGAACATCGGTTGGCTGCGCACCCAGGGCGAGGCGGATGCCAAACTCGGAGGTGCGCTGCACGACGAGCCCGGCGATCACGCCGTAGAGTCCGATGGCAGCCAGGAGCAACCCGAGGAAGGCAAACCCGGTGAGCAGCTGGTTCGTGATCTGGAAATTCCGCGCAAGGTGGTCGAGCGATTGCTGGACGGTGCGGATGTTGTAGGCGGGCAGGTCGGGATCGATCTCGGCGATGGCGGTGCGCAAGCTGTGCGAGAGCGTGTCGGGGGCGGCCGTGGTGCGCAGCGAAATGGACAGATGGTTCCACGGTTCCTGGACGAGCGGCCGGTAGATCTGCAGGCGGGTGTCAGGCGTGGCAAGGTTGCCGGCAAAACCCACGTCGCGGACCACACCGATGACTTCGTCCCAATCCTTGTTGCCCGGGTCGGAGTTGCCGACGCGCTTGCCGATGGGGTTTTCGCCGGGCCAGAATTGGCGGGCGAGCGCCTCGTTCACCACGACGAAGCGTGGACCGTCGGCAGCAACGTTGGGCGGAAACAAGCGGCCTTGTCGCAGCGGGATTTTCAGGACGGCGAAAAAGTCCGGACTGACACTGACGGAGTAGGCCAGTGGCGTCTGATTGCGCGGCGGCAGCAGCCGGCCTTCGGGCACGACGTCGCGGGAGCTGTTGTAGGACCAGACGGGCAACGAGGAGGACAGCGCGGCATGCTCGACGCCGGGGAGGGCGGCGAGGCGGTCGAGCGCGCGGGTGTAGAAGGCGCGTTTTTGGTCGTCGGTGCCGTATTTGGCGTCGGGCAGATTGAGCGTGGCGGTGAGCACGTGGTCGTGTGCCCAGCCGTTGTCCTGGAGGGTGAAACGCTGCAGGCCGCGCACGAAGAAACCGGCGCCGGTGAGCAAAGCGAGCGCGAGGGCCACCTCGGCCACGATCAGACCGTGTCGCAGACGGTGCTGCGCCCGGTCGCCGGTGGAGCCGCGGGATTGCTGCTTGAGCGTGGTGTTCACGTCGGCGCGGGCGGTGTGCCACGCGGGCAGCAGACCGAAGAGCAGGCCGGTGGCGAGCGAAGCGAGGAGCGCAAAGAAGAGCACGGACAGGTCGACGGAAACCGCCAGGGTGCTGTCGTCGCCGATGACGATGCGCCGGGCGAGGGCGTCGGTGACCCATTGCGCGAGCAGGAATCCGAGCAAGCCACCGGCAAGCGAGAGCGTCAGGCTTTCGACCAGCAGTTCGCGCATGAGGCGGGTGCGCGAGGCGCCCAAGGCGGCGCGGATGGCGAAGTCGCGGGCGCGGACGGCGGTGCGTGCAAGCTGGAGGTTGGCGAGGTTGGCGCAGGCGATGAGCAGGACGAAGCCCGAGAGTCCGAGCACCATCATGGAGAGCGAACGACCGACCTCGTCCATGGTAGACTTGTGCAGGGTCACAAGGCGGAGGCCGGTGCCCTCATTGGTGTCGGCGAAATCCTTGGCCCAGCGGGTGGCGATCGTGGAGCACTCGGTCTGGGCTTGTGAGAGGGAGACCCCGGGCTTGAGCCGGCCGATGGCGTTGATCCAGTGGTTGCCGCGGTTCTTCAGTTGCTCCGCGGTCAGGGCGAGCGGCCGCCAGGCGTCGACGCGGCCCCAGAGGAGCGGGTAGTCCACGCCCTCGGGCATGACGCCGATGACGGTGACGTTCTGGCCGTCGATGCGGAGGGTGCGGCCGACGATGGTTGGATCGGCGTTGAACCGTCGCTGCCAAAGAAGGTGGCTGAGCACAATGACCTGCTCGTGACCGGGGACGAGTTCCTCGGCGGTGAAGCTGCGCCCCAGTGCGGGCTGGACGCCGAGGGTCGCGAAGAAGTCGGCGTCCACGGAGAGGCCGGGGATGCGTTCGGCCGGCTGGCCGGCTTCGGCGAAGCTGAGAGTGGCCCACGAGAAGCTCGTGAATTTCTCGAAAGAAGCGGCCTGGGCGCGCAGGTCGACGAGATCGGCGGCGGAGTGCGGCCAGGTCT
>Ga0208272_100575_pt1 | contig 11328 bp, 5 predicted proteins | sample LakWasM129_HOW14_2_FD_183939 | JGI IMG/M metagenome (GOLD analysis project Ga0208272, IMG submission 183939) | Freshwater sediment methanotrophic microbial communities from Lake Washington under simulated oxygen tension - Sediment Metagenome... | ecosystem: Environmental > Aquatic > Freshwater >... | reverse complement strand
CCCAGCCCACCCTGGAGGATGTCTTCCTCGCCGCCACCCGCCGCAGCTGGGACGCGCGCCTGCCCGACAAGAAGAACCACAATGGCGACGACCGTGCCCCGCTGCCCAAGATCTGACCCTGTGAGTGACCCTCAAACAGTTCGTCATCGCGAGGCCGGCTCTGCCGGCCGTGGCGATCCAGCACTTCGCCGGGCTCAGCGCCCCGGGCAGAGTCGAGGGGCTGGATTGCTTCGTCGCTGCGCTCCTCGCAATGACATCAGTCGGAGCTGCGATCGCCCGGTCTTGCTCCCGGCTCCCGGCTCCCGGCTCCCCGCTTCCTGATGCGCCACTACTTCACCATCCTCTCGCAGGAAATCCGAAGCCTGCTCTTCAGCGCGAGTACCTACATCGCAGCCGTGCTGTTCCTGCTGGTGATGGGTTTCATCTTTACCAACCTCCTCGACATCTACACCAAGGCCCCGCAGGAGTCGCCGCCGGCCGTCATGTTCTTCCAGATCTACTGGTTCCCGGTGCTGTTCATGGTGCCGCTGCTGACCATGAAGACTTTCGCCGCCGAGCGCCGGCAGGGCACGCTGGAAACGTTGCTGACCTCCCCGGTCAGCACCGCCGAGGTCGTGCTGGGCAAGTTCACCGCTGCCTACATCTTCTATCTGCTCCTGTGGGGCTCGACGCTCGGCTTCCACTACATCCTGCATTTCTACGCCCGCGATGCCCGCTACCTCGACTCCGGCCCGCTCATCGGCGGTTATCTCTTCATCGCCGTCAGCGGTCTCCTGTTCATCGCGATCGGCATCTTCGCCAGCGCCATGACGCGCAGTCAGGAGGTCGCCGGCGTCCTCTGCTGCACGTTGCTCATCGGCATCATCCTCGGCCTGAGCTATCTCGCCGACCTGTCCTTCCTCAACCAGGAGGTGCTGCATCCGGCCAAGGTCGCCGTCGACTCGTTGCAGCTGGCGCAACACCTCGACGATTTCACCCACGGCGTCATCGATACGCGCGAGATCATCTTCTACGTCAGCGGCGCCACCCTCGCGCTGATCTTCAGCATTCTCGGGGTCGAGGCCAAGATCCTGAACAGCTAGACGCATGCATTTCTCCGACAGCTTTCGCGCCGCGCGCTGGATCCGGTTCATCAACCTGCTCCTGCAGGCGGTGCTGTTTCTCGCCCTGTTTGGCGGCCTGAACTACATCGCCCTCAACCACGCCTGGCGCTTCGACCTCTCCCAGGGGCGCCGTCATTCCCTCTCCGCGGAGACGAAGTCCTACCTCGAGCGCCTCGAGCGCGACGTCAAAATCTACGTCACGCTGACCGACGACAGCGACAACCCCGAGTTGGCGCAGTCCTACCGCGACCTCAGCGGCCTCCTCCGCGAATACACCTACCTCACCCGCGCCAGCGCCAAGGGGAAGATCGACGTCCGTTTCGTCAACGTCTACCAGAACCGCCGCGAGGCCGAGGAGCTCAACCTTGAGGAACCCAACGTCGTCGTGCTCGTCTGCGGCGACCACCGCCGCGTCATGAAGCTCAGCGAGTTCTACCGCGTGAACCTCAAGGAGGGTCGGAAGGAATCCTTCCTCGGCGAGTCCGCGCTCACCGCCGGCATCCTCGACGTCTCCAACCCCGACAAGAAGAAGATCTATTTCCTCGCCGGCCACGGCGAGATGCGGCCCGACGATGTTGATCCCCTCCGCGGCCTCTCCGTGCTCAGCGACGAACTGCGCTCTCGCAACTACGCCGTCGACCGGCTCGATCTCAGCATCACGCACAAGATTCCGGACGACGCCGCGCTCATCCTCATCATCGGCCAGCAGGGCCCCGTGCAACCCTTCGAGCAGGAGATGCTGCGCAATTATCTCCAGACCCGCGCCGGTCGCATCATCCTGATGCTCGATCCCGGCCGGCAGCACGGCCTCGAGGACCTGCTCTTCGACTGGGGCATCATTGTTTACGCCAACGTCATCGTCGACCTCGATCCCCAGAGCCTGACGGAAAATCGCGACCTGCGCCTCTGGCGCTTCGCCCGCGATCCCCTCAGCCACATCACCGACAGCATCATCGACAACACCCTCCCCGTGGTCGTCGGTCCCGCCCGCGTCGTCACCAAGGACATCGGCAGCTCCAAGGACGACGGCCTGAGCATCCGCGAGCTGGTCGCCACCAGCGAAAATGCCTGGGGCGTGCCCCTCTCCCGCCAGCGCACCCGGCTCGAATATATCCCCGGCACCGATCTGCGCATGAAGAACGGCCTCGGCGTCATGGTCGTTTCCGAACGCCTCAAGCCCAACAACGACCTGCCGCTGAGCGTGCGCGGCGGCCGCCTCGCCGTCCTCGGCACCGCCGACCTCGTGACCAACAACCGCATCATCACGGTCGGCAACCTGAACCTCTTTCTCGCCACCGTGGGCTGGGCCGTGGAAAAGGACACCCAGCTCAACATCCCGCCCCGCCCCATCCAGCGCTTCCAGCTCGCGCTCAGCCAGGAGGAACTCGTCCGCCTCCGGCTCGGTCTGTTCCTCATCGTGCCGGGCGTCGTCGCCCTGCTCGGCATCCTCGTCTACTGGACCCGCCGCCACTAACCGCCTGCCGCCCCATGCGCTCCAAAGTCACCGTCGTCCTCCTTTTTCTCAACGTCGTCCTCTTCTTCTACATCTTCCAGTATGAGGAGAAGTGGAAGGCCGAACAAAAGACCCTTGAGGCCCGCCGCCGTGTGCTCGGGCCCGAGGCCGCCGCAATCGACTCCCTCACCCGCACGAGCCGCAGCGGCGCGCCCATGAAGCTCAAGCGCACCGGCGAAACCTGGACGCTGGTCGAGCCCTACGACTGGCCCGCCAACGGCAATGCCGTCGCCCGCATCATCAACGAACTCCAGTTCCTCGAACACGACACCAGCTTCGCCGTCGCCGACCTCGCCAAGAGCGGCCAGACCCTCGCCGACTACGGGCTCACCGATCCCGCCCTCACACTCACCTTCACCTCTGCCGGCAAGTCCTACACCCTGAAGATCGGCGACGACACCAAGATCGGCAACCGCCTCTACGTGCTCTCGGCCGACGGCACCCGCATCCACGTCGTCGGCCGCAGCCTCGCCGACACCGCCGGCCTTCCGCTCGACGAGATCCGCGCCGATTCCATCTTCACCGTGCCGGTGTTCGAGGTCCGCTCGCTCAACCTCCAGACCGCGGCGCCCTCGAACCTCAAGGTCCGCCTGCGCCGCGATTCCGCCGCCCGCTGGTCCTTCGAGGCGCCGATCAACGCCCGCGCCAGCAAGACCGCCGTCGAGGTCACCATCAACACGCTCAACGGCCTCAAGGCGAAAAAATTCCTCGGCAACGGCGACGCCGACCTCGATCGCACCGGCCTCGGCTCCCCCGCCCTGCGCGTCACGCTCGAAGGCAACGCCCGCCGCGAAACCCTGCTCATCGGCAAGGCCGCGGGCCCGACGGTGACGCCCACCACCGAGGGCGCGCTGCCCGAGACGGAATATTACGCGAAGATCGAGGAGAAGACCGTCGTCTTCACCGTCGACGTGCCGGAGCCGCTGTTGGTGCTCCTCCGCACGGCGCAGGAGACCTTGCGCGACCCGCACGTGCTCGATTTCGAGCCCGGCACGGTGACGGCCCTGACCATCACGGCCCCCGGCCAGCCCGACCTGACCCTCCAGCGACTCGAAGCCCCGGCCGGGACCACCGGTGCCGCCTGGCAGGCCGTGGTGCGCATCCCCGGCCAGGCGCCGCTGACCACCACGGCGGATACCCCGCTCGTCGAAGAATTGCTGCAAAAGCTCCAGCTGTTGTCCGCCCGCGACATGGGCAAGGACCAGCCGAAGTTCGTCAGCGACGCCCCGTCGGCCGCCGATCTCGAGGACAAGGGCTTCAACCGGCCCGAACGCGAGATCACGCTCAGCCTCAACACCGGCGGCGGCCTGCGCGGCACCGAGCCCTCCACGCAGACCCTGCAGATCGGCGTCTCGCCCGGTCTGGCCGGCCAGGCCTTTGCCCGCGTGACCAACGCTCCCTACCTTTACCGCATCCTGCCGGACATCCTGACTGAGGCGCCCGCCTCGGCCCGGCACTTCCGCCAGCGCCTGCTGCGCGAGCTGCCGGAAAGCGCCCGCGTCACCAGCATGAAACTCACCGAGCTGGCCTCGAACACCGTCGTCTTCGACGCCCACAACGAGGTGGCGCTCACTCCCGAGAGTCTCGCGACCGCCAAGCTCACCGCGCCGATCCTCAAGGCCTACACGGCGCTGCTCGCGCAGCTCCGCACCTTGCGCGCCAAGCGCTTCACCGCCGAAGCCTTTTCCCCCGAGCGCGCCGACACGCCCCAAGGACCGCAACCCTGGAAATTCCGGCTCGATACTGACATCGTCTTCGCCGGCGGCGCCAACGACGCGGCGAACTCCACCTCGACCCTTTACCTGACCGACCGCGTCGGCGGCACCACGCTTTACGCCGGCACCACCGACTTCGGCGGCGTGGAATTCGAGGTGAACCAGGAGATGCTCGATGCCCTCTTCGCGCTGACCTACGTCAAGGCCAACGACCCCGGGCTGCCCGTTTCCGTGCCCACGCCGCCCGCCAAGGAACCGGCCAAGGACGGCACGCCAGCTGAAACGCCCAAATCGGAACCCCCGGCCATATCCACCGGCAAACCCTGACTGTAGCGGCGGTCTATGACCGCCGTCTTTCCTGATATATGCATGCCCCGCGCCTAAATCGGCTCACGCACATATACCTCAAGCATCCTCTCTATTTTCTCACCCTTTGCACCTTTCAACGAAAGCCGATTCTAGCCCAATACGATGCCTACAGCGCCTTTGCTCACTTCAGCCACGAAGCGACCGCGCATGGGGCATTTGTCGGACGCTACGTCCTCATGCCTGACCATCTTCACCTGTTTGTCACGTTCACACCGGAGAGCGGCTCGCTGTCGATTTGGGTCAAATCATTGAAGAATGCTCTGTCGAAATCATGGCGTTCAAACGGCATCCCGGCACCACACTGGCAAAAGGGATTCTTCGACCATATCATGCGCTCGGCCGATTCCTACGCGGAGAAATGGGACTATGTTGCCGCAAATCCCGTGCGAGCCGGGTTGGCCCGCACTCCCGAAGCTTGGGCATATCAAGGAGCGATTCACCATTTGTCGTTCTGACCAATCGATGCACCGGCGGTCATAGACCGCCGCTACAGCAGAAATGCTCAACCGTCCCACAAATCTCACCTCCGCGCTGCATTTCTGCGGCTCCTGCGCCGTCACGGTGGCTTGCTGGGCGGTGTGGCTGGTGCTCGGCACCACCCTGTGCTGCCTGATCTACATTGCGGTGGCGAAGGAACTGCCGGTGCCCGACTTTGCGCTGCGCCGCATCGAGGCGGAACTGGCGAAGGCGAACCTCGGCATCACATTCGGCCGCGCCGTGTTCGATCCCACCGGCAAGATCATGTTTCAGGACGTCCGGCTCCGCACCGGCCAGTTTGAGGATCCGCTCGTCACCAGCCGGCTGGTGTATCTCCGGCGCAACATCTGGTCCGTGCTCTCCGGCCGGCCCGTGCCGGATGAAATCCAGCTCGAGGGCGCGGCGGTGCAGCTCCCGGCCATGCTGTCCCCGACGGGCACGATCGAACCGCTCGTGCGCGATCTCACCCTGATCCTGCGGCACGACGACAATCTCTGGCATGTCGACCAGTTCGCCGGCCGGATCGGCCGCCTCGCGATCACGGCCACCGGAAATCTGCGGGCGCCCCCCCGGCCCGCCGGCGCCGGCCCGCTGTCACCGGCCGACCTCGCCGCGCGTTTTCTCCAGATCAGCCGCCGGCTCGCACTGGAGGTGCACCGCCTCGACGCCTTCGAGGAACCGTCGCTGGCCGTGCGGCTCGACAGCCCCGAGGGCGTGGGCAACATCGCCACCCTGCTCTTCACCGCGCAATCCGCGGATCAGCCCTGGGGGCAGCCGCTCACGCTCGGCCCGCTCGCGCTCACGACCACCCTCCGGCTCGAAGGCCGCGGCGTGCGCCCGGTGCGCCTGCACGCTGCCGTGGCCCGCGCCAGCTATCGCGGGGAAGTCGCCGTGCAAAACGTGCGCGCCGTCCTTTCCGCGCAACTCCTGCCCCAAGGTTTCTCGGCCAGGCCCACGGAGGCTCTCGTCGTCGCCAGCCGGCTGACGGCCGAGGGCGAAACCGCCCTCGGCCCGGTGCTGCGGGCCGACCTGGAGCACTGGCCCGATCTCGGCGCGGCCGTCGCCACGCAGATTCGCGGGGAGTTTCTCGCCGCGGAGGTCGACGCCCGGCTTCAGGAGCAAAGCGCCCGCATCCGGGCCGAGGGCCGTGGCGCGCCCGGCCTGATCTGCGCTGCACTGGCGCGGCACACGCCGCGCGCCGCGCCCTATTTCGTCTTCGGCGATCCGGTGACGTTCACCGCCACCGCGGAACTCGAACCCGGCTGGCATTTCGCGCGTCTCTCCAGCCGGGTCGACGCCGGCCGGCTGGACTCGCACGGCGTGAAGATCACCGCGGCCCGCGGCCGGATCGACATCGAGGGCATGAGCTTCCTCGCCCACGACGCGCGCGTGGAACTCGGGGACAACTTCGCCCGCGGCTCGTATTGGATGAATTTCAAGACAACGGACTACCGGATGCTCCTGGAGGGGCAGTTGCGTCCGTTGGAGATCGCCGGCTGGTTCAAGACCGACTGGTGGCAGAAGTTCTGGATGCACAATTTCGATTTTCCGGGAAGCCCGCCGGTGGCCGACGTCGAGGTGAGCGGCCGCTGGAAAGAGCCGTTGCGCACGCTTTATTTCGGCCGGGCCGACACCGCCGCCGCCCGCGTGCTCGGGGGCGACTTCGACACGGCGCACACCCTGATCTTTCTCCGCCCGCAGTTCACGCACGCCATCGAAGTCAGCGGCGTGCGGGCCGATGGAAAACAGCGTCTCGCCGGCACGTTCAAGCGCTTTGGCGATCCCGTCACGCACGAGACGCAGCGGGTCGAGTTCAATTTCGACTCCAACGTCGACCGCGAGACCTACCGCCGGATGTCCAGCGGCAAGGCCGACGAGCTGCTCGACAGCCTGAAGTTCTCTTCGCCGCCGCAGGTGCACGCCCAGGGTGCGATCGAAGGGCACTGGCCGGGCGCCGTGCCGGACTACACCTTCACCGGGTCCGCGACCGGCGGGCTGGAATATTTCGGCTTTCCCCTCGACTCGGTGCAGGTCGCCGGCGGCGTCAAGGGCCCGGAGGTGCGGCTGGAGGAAATCAAGTTCACCGCCGCGGGTGGCAAGGGCGAAGGCAAGGCGACGCTGGACGGCCCCCCGAACGCGCGCCGGCTGGGCTTCGACGTCTTCGTCACCGGCGCCGACGTCGCGCGCGCCATCCGCGGTGTCGAGCAATACGGGGCGAAGCGCACCGGGCAAAAACCCGTCGCGACGACCGAGAGCAAATTCATGAAGCACGCCTCCGGCGGCCGGCTCGACGTCGCGCTTTCCGCGGAGGGCGTGCCGGGCGACCTGACGAGCTTCAAGGGCACGGGCAACGCCTCGCTCACCGGCATGGAGCTCGGCGAGATCCATCTCTTCGGCTTGCTGTCGCAGGTCCTGAGCGGCCTCTCGCTGAACTTCTCGTCGCTGAAGCTGACCGCCGCGCGGAGCAGCTTCAAAATGGACCAGGGCCGGCTGCATTTCCCGGACCTGAAGATCACGGGTTCCAGCGCGGTCATCGACGCCCGGGGCGATTACACCTTCGCGAACAGCGGCCTGGATTTCACCGCCAGACTGAAACCCTTCGAGGAGAGCCACAATCCTCTCACCTTCGCCATCGGCATCGTGATCAATCCCATCACCAGCATCCTCGAGCTCAAATTGAGCGGACCGCTGAGCAAGCCGAACTGGTCCATCATGGTCGGGCCGTCCGCCGCGCCCGCGACGCCCCCGGCCGCCAAGCCGCCCGCGCCGATCGAACCGGCCGCGCCCGCGACCGATCCGGCGCCCCCGAAAAGCTAGGGTGGATTCAGGCCAACAAATACCCACTTCCTGTCATTCCGAACGCGGTGAGGAATCTCGACGTTCGTTGGTGATATCGCTCTCGCGGCGGGAGATTCCTCACTCCGTTCGGAATGACAAGCGGGTTTGAAATCCCCCCCATTCCCCACTCCGTCAGACTGGCCTGCAGGTGAGCGGGCACGTCTCGGTGCCCGCCAGAGGAAACGTTCGCACCGCGCCCGGCCCCAACCGGCAGCGAGACCGGCCGGTCCACCCTCCGGTCAGGCCCGCAATCGCTGACGGATTGGGCCTGATCGCCGGGAGTTACATCGCGATCCAGATGGGGTATGCCCCCGAAAACACATTGCTATGAGAAAAGCTCCCAAATAGCAAATTGACGGCCGCCAACTCATGTCGCCCGCTACCCAAACCCGCCTCCGCCTGCTGCATTACGGCTGCCTCGCGCCCTTCGGACTTCTGGCGGTGTATGCCTTGGCCGTGTTGTGGGGCTGGGAGACCGGCAATTTGGCCCTGGCGCAGCCGCGTTCCTATGACCCGCCCCTGCCGGCCAACGCCTGCGCCTGCCTCGCTTTGCTCGGCGTCGCCCCCATCGCCCTGACCTTGGGCTGGAAACGCACCGGCCTGGGCCTGGCCCTGCTCGCCACCGGGCTGGCCTGGGCGACGTTGATCCAAGACCCGATGAACATCGACCTGCGGGTCGACAACCTCCTGGTCCGCCACGAGTCGCTCATTTCCGGTCCCCACATCGGGCGCATGCCCGCCGCCCTGTCCTCGCTGCTCGCGCTGGCCGGCGTCCTGCTGGTCTGGCTGGGACAGCGACCGGTCGACAACCGGCGGCCCATCCTGATCGCCCTGCTCGGCTCCCTGAGTGGAGCCTACGGCCTGACCGGCCTGCTCGGCTACCGCATCGGCCTCAATTCCGTCGAGGCGTGGCAGACCTACGCCCGGCTCGGTCCGCACACCGCCGTCATGTTGATCCTGCTGGGCGGCGCCCTCATTTTGCTCGCGGCGCTCGACACCCACGATGACGCCGACGCGGGCCCGCGCTGGCTTTGGCTGCCCATCGTCGTTTGCAGCGCCACCGTGACCGTCGCCTTCTGGATCGCCCTGCGGCAGCGCGAGCTCGATTACACCAACAGCACGACGCAGCTCACGATCAACAACATCGCGGCGCTCTTCAGCGGCGAAACCGAATCGCACATCGACAGCCTCACCCGGATGGCCAAGCACTGGACCAAGACCAACGGGTCCAACCAGGCGGATTGGGAGGCCGATGCCGCCGACTACATGCAGGCCTTCGAGGGCTACAGCTCCATCCAGTGGGTCGACGGCGGGCTGCACACCCGCTGGTTCTGGCCCCACCAGGGCAACGAGGACATCCCCTTCTACGATCACGCGGACAATCCCGTCCGCCGCATCGCGATCGCCGCCGCCCGCGCCTCCCATGATTTCTCGATCGCAGCCCCGCTCGAATCGCCACTCTCTCCGCCCTCGTTTGCGGTCTATATCGCCGTGCAGCGCAACGACAATCCCGATGGCTTCATCGTCGGCGAGTTCTACTACGACAAATTCTTCGACACCATCGACCGGCGGCTGAATCTCTCCCGCCGTTACCAGCTCACGGTCACCGTCACCAACCCCGCCCGGCAAAACCACGAGCTCAAGGTGTTCGAGGCCATGACGCCACCGAACGAGATCCTCGACGCGCGCCTGCGCCAGTCGGCCGTCTACAACCTCTTCACGCAACACCTCACCATCACACTCACGCCCCGGCCTGACTTCCTCACCTCCAACCGCCAGTATCTGCCCGAACTGGCCCTCTTCTCCGGCTTCGGCGTGAGCATCCTGTTCGGCCTCGTCGTCAATCTCGCCCAGGCCGCCCGCCGCCGCCAGCGCGCCGCCGAGCGCACCGCCGCGCAGCTGCGCGAGGAGAACGAGGAACGGCGCCGCGTCGAGGCCCGCCTCAAGGCGACGGACGAACGCCTCAACCTCGCCCTCGATTCCACCCAGGTCGGCGTCTACGAGTGGCACGTCGAGTCCGACCAGGTCTTCTGCACGCCCAGCGTCTGGAAAATCATCGACTACGACCCCACGGCCATGCCCGCGACGGGCCAGGGCTGGCTCGAATTGCTCCACGCCGACGACCAGCCCGCCGTCCGCGCGGTCATCGATGCCCATTTCCGCGGCGAATCGCCCTTCATCGAGATCGAGCACTGCATCCTGCACGGCAGCGGCGAATGGGTCTGGATCGCCCTCCGCGCGAAATGCACGTCCTTCAGCGCCGCGAAGCAGCCCTTGCGCGTCCTCGGCACCATCCAGAACATCAACGCCCGCAAGCGCGCCGACGAGGCCCTCCGCCTCAGCCAGGCCGCCACCCGCAAACTCTCCCTCGTGGCCAGCAAGACGGAGAACGCCGTCATCATCACCGACGACCAGGGCAACATCGAGTGGGTCAACGAGAGCTACTCGCGGCTCACCGGCCGCCGCCTGGCCGACGTGGCCCGCCGCCCCCTCATCGAAATGCTCGCCAGCCCCGACGCCGAACCCGGCGCCGTCGACCGCATCAGCACCGCCCTCGGACAACGCGAGCCGGTCACCATCGACGTCGACCAGCTCGCCACCGACGACCGCCGCTTCCACGTGCGCCTCGACGTCCAGCCGGTCTTCAACGACGAGGGCGCGGTCGAAAACTTCATCGCCATCGAGACCGACATCACCGCCCGCGTCGAGACCGAGCGCTCGCTCCGCCAGGCCAAGGCCGACGCCGATGCCGCCTCGCGCGCCAAGTCCGAGTTCCTCGCCTCGATGTCGCACGAGATCCGCACGCCCATGAACGGCGTCATCGGCATGACCAGCCTCATGCTCGAGACCGAACTCACCGCCGAGCAGCGCGACTACATCAACACCATCCGCACCAGCGGCGACGCCCTCCTTTCCATCATCAACGAGATCCTCGACTTCTCCAAGATCGAGTCCGGCAAGATGGAGCTCGAGAGCCAGCCCTTCGAGCTCTCCCAGTGTCTCGAGGAGTCCATCGACATCTTCGCCCTGCAGGCCGCCGCCAAGAACATCGAACTCGCCTACCACATCGATCCCACCGTGCCGCCGTGCGTCATGGGCGACATCACGCGGTTGCGGCAGATCATCGTCAACCTGGTGAACAACGCCGTGAAGTTCACCGCCAGCGGCTTCGTCACCATCGAGGTGAACACCGCCCACCGCCCCGGCGACCGCGTCGCGGAAGACGAGAAGATCCTCCTCGATTTCTACGTCACCGACACCGGCATCGGCATCCCGCCCGACCGGCTCGATATGCTGTTCAAGCCGTTCACGC
>Ga0208272_100574_pt1 | contig 11355 bp, 11 predicted proteins | sample LakWasM129_HOW14_2_FD_183939 | JGI IMG/M metagenome (GOLD analysis project Ga0208272, IMG submission 183939) | Freshwater sediment methanotrophic microbial communities from Lake Washington under simulated oxygen tension - Sediment Metagenome... | ecosystem: Environmental > Aquatic > Freshwater >... | reverse complement strand
CCAGCAGGTGCCATGCCTGCCTGTCGGCGGCATCGGGGTCCTGGTACGGGCCTTGCTCAAGAATGAACACCCGGCAGCGCAGGGCCAGCGCGTCGTGCAGGGCGTGCACGCCCAGGTCATCGAAGCGCTTACAGATCCAACTCAACGTCATTGCAGTGCTCCGCCGCGCTGAACTTCAACCCCGGCCTGGGAAACCGGCGCGGCCCAGGCCCGCGGCCGCCGTGCAAGGGCCGCCCCGCCGCATTGGCGGCGTCCCCCTTGAGGGGGAAGACGCGAAGCGGCTCAGGGGGTGCTTCATACCAGCTTGACGACCTGTTTGCCGAAGTTCTTGCCCTTGAGCAGGCCCAAAAATGCCTCGGGCGCGGCGGCAATGCCCTGGGCCACGCTCTCGCGCGGGCGCAGCTTGCCGGTGGCAACCAGCGTGCCCAGCTCGGTCAGCGCCTCGGGCCAGACTTCCATGTGCTCGCTGACGATGAAGCCTTCGAGCTTGAGTCGGTTCACCAGAATCAGCGCCGGGTGCGCCATGGGCAGCGGCGCGCCGTCGTAGCCGGCGATCATCCCGCACAGCGCAATGCGGCCAAAGGCGTTCATGCGCATCATCACGGCGTCCATGATCCAGCCGCCCACGTTCTCGAAGTAGCCGTCGATGCCCTTGGGGCAGGCCTCTTTCAGCGCCTGACCCATGGCCTTGCCGTCGCTGTGCTGCTTGTAGTCGATGCAGGCGTCAAAGTGCAGCTCGTCCACGGCGTATTGGCATTTGTCGGGGCCGCCGGCAATGCCCACCACGCGGCAGCCGCGCGCCTTGGCCAGGGCGGCAAAGGCGCTGCCCACCGCGCCGGTGGCGGCGCTGACCACCACGGTATCGCCCTCTTTCGGCGCGATGATCTTCACCAGGCCGTACCAGGCCGTGACGCCGGGCATGCCGACGGCGCCCAGGTAGTGCGACAGCGGCACGTGGGTGGTATCCACCTTTTTCAAGGAGCCGGGCTGGTTGGCGTCGACCACGCTGTATTCCTGCCAGCCGCCAAAGCCCACCACCTTGTCGCCCACGGCGAACTTGGGGCTGCGGCTCTCGACCACTTCGCCCACGGTGCCGCCCTGCATGACTTCGCCCAGCGGCTGGGGCTGGGCGTAGCTCTTGGCGTCGTTCATGCGGCCGCGCATGTAGGGGTCCAGACTCAAATAGTGGTGGCGCACCAGGACCTGGCCGTCCTGCAAGGCAGGCGTGTCGGTCGCGACGAGCTTGAAGTTGCTGGCCACGGCCTCGCCCTGGGGCCTGTTGTCGAGAAGAATTTGCTGGTTGCGGGGCATGGAAGGCTCCTGATAAGGATGGAGAAACTACTGTTTTGATAGCTGCTTGCGCATACCTATCAAGCGCTAGAGGCCTATTTGACCTGAAATTTTGTTGTGGTGCAGACGCGCCGTCAATCGGTGGCAATGGCGCGCAGTTCGTTCACGCTGCCCGGCCCGACTGGCAGGCGCCGCACGTACTTGAAGGTGCCGGTGGCGTGGGTGCACGGCCGGCCCTTGGCGTCAAAAACCGTCGCTTCGGTAAATGCCAGTGTGGCCGTGCGGTGGATCAAGCGGCCCTTGGCAACCAGTGGGCCTTGCGCCGCCTGCATGAAGCTGGTCTTCATCTCGATGGTGACCACGCCCATTTCGGGCGCAACGCTGCGCGCCGCCGTCGCCATGGTCACGTCCAGCAGCGTCATCGAAGCGCCGCCGTGCGTGACGCCAAACGAGTTGAGGTGCTCCGGCCGCGCCTCGTAGTGCAGCTCGGATTCGCCGTCCTGCATGCGCACCATGGCAAAGCCCAGGTGGTTGACGAACGGGATCTCAACCCCAAACCCCAGGCCGAATTCGGCGGCTGTGGCCATGGCGGTCAGCCTCCAACCAGGGCGCTCACGCCGCCGTCCACCGCAAGGTGCTGGCCCGTGATGTGCTTGCCGGCATCCGACGCGAACAATGCGCACAGGCCTTTCAAATCTTCGTCATCGCCCAGGCGGCCCAGCGGCGCATGGGCCTTGAGGTTCTCTTCGCCCAGCGTTTTAAGGAGGCCCGCGGTCATCTTGCTCGGGAAGAAGCCCGGGCAGATGGCGTTGACGCGGATGCCGTACTTGCCCCATTCACCCGCCAGCGTGCGCGTGAAGTTGATCACCGCGGCCTTGGAGGTGTTGTAGGCAATGGTGTTCATGCCCGGCGGGTTCCCGCCCAGCCCGGCAATGGACGCCACGTTGATGATGCTGCCGCGTTGGCGCGCAATCATGCTGTGCTTGGCGACGTGCTGGCTCAAGATGAAATAACCGCGCACGTTGAGGTTCATGACCTTGTCCCAGGCGTCGAGTGGGTGGTCCTCGGCCGGGGCGCCCCAGGTGGCGCCTGCGTTGTTGACCAGGATGTCGATGTCACCCATGCGCTCCATCGTCTCGCTGGCCAGGCGGTGGATTTCGGCTTCCTGCGCGCAATCGGCGGCAATCCAGCGGGCGTCGATGCCGGCCGCCTGCAGTTCGGCGGTGGCGGCTTCCAGGTCGGCGGCCTTGCGCGAGCTGAGCATGATTTTGGCCCCGGCTTCCCCCAAGGCATGGGCCATTTGCAAGCCCAGGCCGCGTGAGCCGCCGGTGACGAGGGCCGTCTTCCCGGTCAGGTCAAAGAGTTGCTGGATGGTGCGTGTCATAGGGGTCTCCTTGGAAGTTCTGGCGTGCGTGGTGCTGGCCGGGCTGGCCCAGCAATCGAGAAGCATTCCATTCTGCGACTTTGCGCCCCAGCGCACTGTCGCGCTGGCGATTGAAGCGCGCAGTGGGGGGCCTCAGTGTGTGCTTCAACCCCGCACGACAGCCTTCTTAACGCGGCGCCTGGACCCACACCTGGCGCGCGCGGCGCCCGGCTTGGGGGGCGCCCCGCCATCGCGCAGCAGCCTGACCCAGGCCCGGCGCGGCCCTGCCGGCATCGCCCTGTCCGCCTTTGCGATCGCGGTAGCGCAAGGCCCAGCGCTCGATGGTATGCAACGAGAGCGCGGCCAGGGCGGTCGAGATCGCCAGCGTGAGGACGACCACCACCGGCCAGGAGAAATCGGCGCGCAAATAGCGCACTACGGGGTAGTGCCACAAATAGACGCCGTACGACAGCGTGCCGAGCTTGGCCAGCGTGGGCGCGCTCAGCATCTCGTACACCAGACCCGAACGCTGCTGCACGGCCACGAGCAGCACCATGGTGGCCAGCTCCACCACCGTGATGCCCCAGACCATGGCGCCCTGGTTGTCCCAGCCGAGCTCCATCAACAAGGGCACGGCCAATGGCAGCCACATGGCCCGCGGGAGGTGTTGGTGCAGCCAATGCACGAACGCCGGGCGCTCGTGCACAAGCGCCGCCAGCAAGCTGCCCGCCAGCAAACCGGAAACGCGGGTGTCGAAGCGGAAAAAGATCTCGTAGAACTGCTGGCCGTGCACCACCCACAGCAGCCGCCACAGCCAGCTCAGCAGGTAGAGAAGCGCTATCGGCCGCCAGACCTTCGTGGGCGGGGAAAAGCGCACCAACAGCATCAGCAGCGGCGGCCAGACGAGGTAGAAATGCTCTTCCACCGACAGCGACCACATGTGCAGCAGCGTGCCGGGGCTGTCAAAGAAGGCGATACCGTAGTCGGCCAGGTAGGCGAGAGACACCAGCGCATCCTGGTACACATCCCCAAGACCAGGCCAGAGCAGCGGCGCTACCAGACAGTAGGTGCCCAGAAACAAGGCCAGCGCGGGCATCAGGCGCAGGAACCTGCGCCAGTAAAACCGTGCGTAGTCGATGCGCCCGTGGGCCTGGCGCTCCAGCAAGAGCAGCGACGTAATGAGAAACCCGCTCAATACAAAAAACAGATCCACGCCCAGAAACGCGCCATCAAACAGCGGCACGTGCGCGTGCGACAGGACCACCAGCAGGATGGCGACACCGCGCAGCCCATCCAGGGCGGGGTTGTAGCCCAGCGTGAAGTTTCTTGTTGCCAAATCCATGCGCCTTTCTCGAATTCCGGTCATGACTCAGGGTTTTTACTGATGGAGCCGGATTCTAGGGGCGCCCCGCTGGGGCGGCGTAACAAAAAGGCATGGGCCGGCGCGGCGCTGGGACATTTCCGCGAGAATGCACGGGCGCGGCGTGCATGCCGCGCCCAACTTTTGGCTCCTCGGGAGCCTTTTTAAACCGCCGTGACTCCGCACGGTGGTGGCTGTTTTCAAACCGGACTTTGCCATGACCTTTACCCCTGCGCGCCGCTCGGCGCTCAAGCAGGCGCTGCTGTGCTGCGCCGCCCTCACCACCCTTGCGTCCACCCTGACCTGCCTGCCTGCGGCTGCCGCCGACAAGGTGCTGCGCGTCTCCGCCATTCCGGACGAAGCCCCCACGGAGCTGCAACGCAAGTTCGCGCCGCTGGGCGAGTACCTGGCCGCGAAGACCGGCATGAAGGTGGTGTTCACCCCCGTCTCCGACTACGCCGCCGTGGTCGAATCGCTCGCCACGGGCAAGCTGGACCTGGCCTGGCTGGGGGGCTTCACGTATGTGCAGGCGAAGATTCGCACCCACGGCACGGCGATTCCCATCGTGCAGCGCGAGGAAGATGCGCGCTTCACCTCCAAGTTCATCACCGCCAACCCCGACATCAAGACCCTCGCCGACCTCAAGGGCAAGAGCTTTGCCTTTGGTGCGCCCTCGTCCACCTCGGGCAGCCTGATGCCGCGCTTCTATTTGCAGCAGGCCGGGCTGAACCCGGAGAACGACTTCAAAAACGTCGCCTTCTCGGGCGCGCACGACGCAACCGCGGCCTTTGTGGCCTCGGGCAAGGTGGAAGCCGGGGTGCTCAATACCTCGGTGTGGGACAAGCTGGTCGAGCAAAAGAAGGTGGACACTAGCAAGGTGCATGTCTTTGCCACCACGCCGCCCTACTTTGATTACAACTGGACGGTGCGCGGCGACCTCGATCCGGCGCTGATCCAGAAGCTCAAGGACGCCTTCCTCCAGCTCGACCCGGCCAACCCACAGCAAAAGGACATCCTGGCGCTGCAACGGGCCTCGCGCTTCATCCCGACGCGTGCGGAGAACTACGATGGCATCGAAAAGGCAGCCCGCTCGGCCGGCTTGCTGAAGTAAACCCTGGCAGGCGCATGAGCTTCGACCTGAACGGCGTGGGCCTCACCCACGCCAATGGCACCGTCGCCTTGCAGGACATTGCGCTCAAAGCCGGACAAGGCGAGTGCCTGGCCTTGGTCGGGCCGTCGGGTGCGGGCAAGACCTCGCTGCTCTCGGTGCTGGGCACCGCGCTGCGCCCGAGCACCGGCCGTGCGGTGGTCCTGCAAACCCCGCTGCCAACCACAGCGCAAGCCCCGGATCGCGCCTTGCGGGCCCGCATCGGCACGGTGCACCAGGCGCCGCCCATTGCGCCGCGCCAGCGCGTGGTCACCGCCGTGCTGGCCGGGCGCCTGGGGCAATGGCCGGCCTGGAAATCCTTCGCCTCGCTGGTCTATCCGCTGGACATCGCGGGTGCACGGGCGGCTTTGGCGCGCGTGCAACTGGCCGACAAACTGTTTGCCCGCTGCGACGAGCTCTCGGGCGGGCAGTTGCAGCGCGTGGGCATCGCGCGGGTGCTCTACCAGCAGCCCGACCTGCTGCTGGCCGACGAGCCCGTGTCGGCCCTGGACCCGGCGCTCGCGCTGGCCACGGTGCGCCTGCTGGTGCAGGACGCCGCGGCGCGCGGCGCCACGCTGGTGGCCAGCCTGCACGCGGTGGACCTGGCGCTGGCCTGCTTTGCGCGCATCGTCGGCATCCGCGCCGGGCGCATCGTCTTTGACCTGCCCGCCGCCCAGGTGGACGACGCCCTGCTGCACGCCTTGTACGCCAGTGAAGGCGAGGTGCTGCCGACGCTGGGCCAGGCGAGCGTCAGCGCGCCGCCGCCACCGGGCGAAGCCGCCGCCAGGGCCATGCCCCTCATCGCCGGATGCCGCTGAACCCCGCCTTGCGCGACCCGGTTGCCAGCCGGCGCTTTGGCGGCGCCGTGCTGGCGCTGCTTGTGCTTTGGCCGCTGCTGCGCGCCGCGCAAGTGCACCCCAGCGCGCTGCTCGACCCGGCCAACCTGCGGGTCATTGGCGGCTTTCTCGCAGGCTTTTTGCCGCCGGAGACCGGCCCCGAATTCCGTGGCTACCTGGCCCGCGCGACGCTGGAAACACTGGCGATCGCCACCGCCGGCATGGCGCTTGCCTGGTTGCTCGCCGTGCCCCTGGCCTACGTGGCCAGCGGCGCCGGGCGCGAGCGGCGCACCCAGAACCCGGTGGCGCGCGGCTTGCTGACCATTCTGCGCAGCATTCCCGAACTGGTGTGGGCGCTGCTGTTCGTGCGCGTGCTGGGCCTGGGGCCGGCCGCCGGCGTGCTGGCGCTGGCGCTGACCTATGGCGGCATGCTGGCCAAGGTGTATGCCGAGATTCTGGAATCCACCGACCCTTTGCCGGCCCAGGCGCTGCGCACGAGCGGCGCCCGCCGGCCCGTCGCCATCCTCTACGGGCTGCTGCCCCAGGCGTCGAAGGAGCTGGCCAGCTACACGGTGTACCGCTGGGAATGTGCGATTCGCGCCTCGGTGGTGATGGGCTTTGTCGGCGCGGGTGGCCTGGGGCAGCTCATGGACCAGGCCATGAAGATGCTCAATGGAGGCGAGGCGGCCACCATCCTCGCCACCTTCATGCTGCTGGTGCTGGGCGCCGACGCCCTCGCCGGCTGGCTGCGCCGCTCGCTCGACACGCCGCCAGCAGCGCGTGCCTCGCCCTGGGGCTGGCGCAGCGCGGGCTTCATCGCAGTGACCGTGCTGGCGACCGTGGCCAGCTTCAGGCTGCTCGACATGCCGCTGCTGGCGCTGTGGTCGGGCGAATCCTTGCATGCCATCGCCGATTTCGTCACCAGCTTCTTCCCGCTGGATGTTTCCGCCTCCCTGCTGCGCAAGGTGGCGGTGGGCACCTGGGAGACGTTCGCCATGTCGGTGGTCGGCACGCTGCTCGCGGCCGTGGCAGGCCTGCTGCTGGCGCTGCCCAAATGGCGGCTGCCCTACACGCTGGTGCTCAACACCCTGCGCTCGGTGCCGGAACTGGTGTGGGCCACCATCACGGTGCTGTGCGTGGGGCTGGGCCCGTTTGCCGGTGCGCTGGCGCTCGCGCTGCATACGGCAGGGGTGCTGGGGCGCCTGTATGCCGAGGCGCTGGCGAATGCCCCGCCCGCGCCGACCGGGGCTTTGCGCCTGGCGGGCGCCAGCGGCAGCCAGGCCTTTCTGTATGGCACCCTGCCCGGCGCGGCGCCGCAGCTCATTGCCTACACGCTCTACCGCTGGGAGATGAACATCCGCATGGCCGCCATTCTGGGCTTCGTCGGCGCTGGGGGCCTGGGGCAACGGCTCTACTTCGAGCTGTCGCTGTTTCACTATGCGCAGGCGGCGACCGTCATCATCGCCATGCTGCTGCTGTCGGTCGCAGTGGACCAGTCCAGCGCCTGGCTGCGCAGGGCGATGCACTAAGAGCGACTAACAAAACTCCCCTGGCGCCGTTGTTCCGTCTTGTCGTACTGCTCGTACTGCCTGCGACGGAACGCCTGGTAAGGGCCGCTTCGCTGAGCTTTGTTAGCCGCTCTTGGCGGGTCGCGCCTAGCTTTACTTCTTCTTTTCTTTGCCCTTGGGCATCACGGCGGTGATGGGTGGCGTGGGCCGATCGGTGCCGCCGGTCTTGGGCAGCGAAGTGTCCTTTTTCGGTTTCTTCGCCATCTTTTCGTTGCGCTGTTCTTTTGCCATGCCAGGCTCCACAAGTTCAGCCCGACATGGGCCTTAGGGTGCGAATGGTAGGCCGAAAAATCGCCGAAAAAACGGGCGTGGAAAGAAACGCCTCGCAAGCCGCTGAGCCGCCCATCGGCGGGAGGGCGCGGGGCTGCGCCAGAGCGCTTAAAAAGCCTCTTCCGCCAGGCTTGCGCAGGTCATGTCGCGCGCGTTCACCACCTTGAGCCAGGCGCCGACCTTGGGCAGTTCATAGTGATAAAAATAGCGTGCAGCGCCCATTCTTCCTGCGTTTGCAGCTACTGAAAGCGTAGCATCCAGGCGCAGCGTGGCCAGGGCCACGTCCAGCCACACCCACGCCAGCACGGTGTGGCCAAAGGCCTGCATATAGGGCACGGCATTGGCCAGGGCCTCGGTGGGGTTGCCCGTGGCCCAGGCCGCCTGCGTAGCGCTGCCCACCTGCTGCAAGGCATCGCCCAACTGCGCGGCGTAGCCGGCCAGCGCAGGCACGGCGGCGGCCTGCGCCATGGTGGCCTGCATGCGCGCGGCCAGCAGTTGCAGGCCTTTGCCGTTCTCCATCAGCACCTTGCGCCCGAGCAGGTCAGCCGCCTGGATGCCGTGCGTACCCTCGTGGATCATGTTCAGGCGGTTGTCGCGCCAGTACTGCTCCACCGGGAAGTCGCGCGTGTAGCCGTAGCCGCCGTGGATCTGGATGGCCAGCGAATTGGCCTCCAGACAGAACTCGCTGGGCCAGCTCTTGGCGATGGGGGTGAGCACTTCCAGCAGCAGGCGCGCGTCATCGGCCGCTTCGGGCTGGCCGGTGTGCTGCTCGTCCACCAGGCGGGCGCAGTACAGATTCAGCGCCAATGCGCCTTCGCAATAGCTCTTTTGCGCGAGCAGCATGCGGCGCACGTCGGCATGCTCGATGATGCGCACCTGGGGCTGGGCAGCATCCTTGCCGGCAGGCCCGAGCTTGCGGCCCTGCGGGCGGTTTTTGGCGTAGTCGAGGCTGGCGTAGTAGCCCGCCAGGCCGAGCATGGTGGCCGCCATGCCAATGCCGATGCGCGCCTCGTTCATCATGTGGAACATGCAGGCGAGGCCCTTGCCCGGCTGGCCCACCAAATAGCCCACGGCGCCCGCCCTGCCCTGCACCGGGTACTTGCCCTCGCCAAAATTGAGCAGCGTGTTGGTGGTGCCACGCCAGCCCAGTTTGTGGTTCAGCCCTGCCAGCGCCACGTCGTTGCGCACGCCGGTCAAGTTGCCCTCGGTATCCACCAGCTTCTTGGGCACGATGAACAGCGAAATACCGCGCGTGCCCGGCACCAGCTTGCCATCCGGCCCCGGAATCTTGGCCAGCACCAGGTGGACGATGTTCTCCGACAGCTCGTGCTCGCCCGACGAGATCCACATCTTGTTGCCCGTGAGCCGGTAGCGGGCGCCGAGCGGGTCACTCTCATGGCCCTCGCCATCAGGCACGGCGCGGGTGGCCACGTCGCTCAAGCTGGAGCCCGCCTGCGGCTCCGATAGGCACATGGTCCCCGAGAAGCGCCCCGAAAATTCATTGAGTGCAAACACCTGCTTCTGCAAATCCGTGCCGTGCACCATCAGCAGATTGGCATTGCCCGTGCTGAGCAGGTTGGAGCTGATGCTGATCGATGCCACGGCAAAAAAGGCATTGGCCGCAGCATCCACCGTGTAGGGCAGTTGCATGCCGCCAATGCCGTAATCCTGCGCCGCACTGAGCATGCCGGACGCCGCGTAGGCATCGTAGGCATCCTTCGTCGCCTGCGGCAGGATGACGCGCTCGCCATCAAACTGCGGCTCCTGCACGTCCACGGTGCGGTTGAACGGCGCGTACTTCTCGCGCGCGATGCGCTCGCAGGTGTCGAGCACAGCGTCAAAGGTCTCGCGCGAATGGTCGGCAAAGCGCTCGCGCGTGTTGAGCGTTTCGGCTTGAAGCCAGTCGTACAGCAGGAAATCGAGGGTGGAGCGTAGGGTCGTCATAGGGAAAATTATGGGCGGGGCAGCTGGGAAGGTATGTCCGCTGGGCGACGCGGTGGGGGTTGCCGCTACTGCGGCCCGAATTTGTAACTTTTTAGGCCTTTAACGCTTATAGGGAAAGCGCTATTAGCTATAAAAGTAGAAGCAAATTGCGTCGATTGGGACGGATTCAGTTCTGATTGCTAGGTGTGAACCAAAAAGAGCCATTCATCCCGCAACCGCACAGCTGCCTGTCGTACTCCGAAGCCCATGGTGTCCAAGGAACCGTCCGCCGCGCTGCACCCGCCTGTCCCGCTCCCAAACGCTTCGGGCATGCAACCACTATTCAGCCAAGTGAAATCAATTGCCAGCACTTCCCGATAAAGAAACAACAGCGCGCTGAGCGCCTGGTTTTGCGTGGATGCCGATACCCGGCGCTCGGTGGCCAGCATGGTCAAAAATGCCTCTACCTACTGCGCACCCATCTCACGCGGATGCCACATAGCACCAGACCGACCATGCCAACGGATAAAAAAACGCACCCAATACAGGTAAGCCTTCTCGGTGCTGAGGCTATAGTTAAGGTAGCGAGCACGCTCCCGAACCTGATCCAGTAGTCGTGTGGAGCGCAAAACAGGCGTGCCGGGTTTCATAGAAATTTTAGACCTGTGTTTTTGCGCAGCGTATCGACTGCAGGCACAGGCTGCAAGCCACTTACAGGGGGAAGCCGTGCACAGAATATCCCGCAGCATCCAGCTTATCCCGCAAGTTCTGCGTAATACATTCGTTAGGCCCTCCGTAATAAAATTATGAATCTCCTAAAAGAGTTGCTAACAAGATCTACCGCAGACGGGTCCCGAACAAATGCCCTTAACCATCTCCAATGGATGGTTGCCGCATTCGCGGTGCTGCTTTCGCTTGCTGCATGGCGTGGAGCGCAAGATTTACTCTTGTACTTTTTTGGTGTCGTACTCATAGTTTTTATCTTGTGTTATTTGATAACGCATTTCTACTTTATGGCTCGTGATCCGGACGCCCTTAGAAGCGAAACCTTTAAGATTCAAAAAATGCAAATCGAACGAGGGATGATTGGTGACAACAGAGGTGTTCGTGAGGTCATTAGAGGTCAAGAAAATGCAACAGTGGTCTTGACGGATCAACAGGGAGGCGGACAATGAAGCGGATCGTTGCGCTAATCGACGTAATGACCGTTGAACAGGACAAGGCATTTATTGCTTTCATGGAGTCCAAGCGTTTCGGATATTGGCACTGGATTGATGGTGGGTGGTTAATAACCGTAACTGACACCGACACAAAAATAGCAACGACAATCCGTGACAAAATAAAGGAAATCGCTCCTGGAAAGCAATGCCTTGTATTCGAGGTTGAGAACGTTAGAGGTTGGGCAGGCTTTGGTCCATCCGCTAAGGAAAATAATATGTTCGATTGGATAAAAAGCGACTGGAAGATCTAAGGATGCTCTGCTTAAAGCGACTTTGAGTGTGCTGATGGCTCCCAGTTGAGCCAATTTGCAGAATGGGCGCGTGGCGCAGCGATTTTTCAGCCTGTACGGGCAGTTCTCTCGGCCCCTTGGCCGTTTG
>Ga0208272_100569_pt1 | contig 11408 bp, 10 predicted proteins | sample LakWasM129_HOW14_2_FD_183939 | JGI IMG/M metagenome (GOLD analysis project Ga0208272, IMG submission 183939) | Freshwater sediment methanotrophic microbial communities from Lake Washington under simulated oxygen tension - Sediment Metagenome... | ecosystem: Environmental > Aquatic > Freshwater >... | reverse complement strand
CATCTCGGGCCGGGGCGTGCTGGTGGCCAACGCCGCCAAATACGGCGCCCAGTACCTGCTGAACCCACCGCGCCCGCCGCACTGGGGAGGCTACCGCCTTAAAGCCGACCGCTGGGAGTTCTGGCAGGGGCGCAAGAGCCGGCTGCACGACCGGCTGCGCTACCGGTTGGAGGCAGACACCTGGGTGCGCGAGCGCCTGGCTCCCTGACCGGACCAAAGCGTCGGCTCCGGCCATACTCGGGGTCGTCGCAGACAACGAAAGCACGCCAAGCCAGTTGCTGCGGGTGCAACTGCCGTACCGCAGCAGCGCCACGGCGCTGGGTCTGTTGGTGGACAGCATCGGGATCAAGTTCCGGGGAGAAGGCGGGAGAAAACGCAAGAAGCACCCGGCCGAGTACCGGCGGCAGTGGCGCAAGGCGCATCTGGCTATCGATGCCCGCCCGCTGGAAATACCTGCCATCGAAGTGACCAGCAACAGCGTCGACGACGCGCCGATATGGCCTGAACTTCCGAGCCAGATCCCTCCCGCTGAAGCAGTGGCCAGTGTCAGCGTGGACGGCGCTTACGACACCAAGGCGTGGCATTCGGCGACAGCCCTGCGAGGTGCGCAGGCGGTGATTCTCCCGCGCAAGAAACTGCGCATTGATTGGAGAATCCATGCCATAACCAAATCCTTTCTTTCTTGGTTCGCAAGCAAATATGGCGATGCCAGATACCAATAGGGGCGATACCCCGCTGTATTCGACGACAGCCGAGACGTTGCTAGCGCTCGGCTCAAACGGTGAAACCGGGCTAACGGGCTCGGAAGCCAAAAATCGTCTGGATCAGCACGGTCCAAATGAGGTTCCCGAGGAAAAACGCCATCCCCTTTTGCGCTTTTTGAAGAAGTTCTGGGGCCTCTCCGCGTGGATGATTGAACTCATCGCACTGCTGTCCGTTGCCCTTCATAAGCAAGCCGACCTGTTGGTTGCTGTCTTGTTGCTGGTCATAAACGCGATTCTCAGTTTTCTTCAGGAACAACGCGCGTCGGCCGCAGTGGCCGCACTACGTCGCCAATTGAATGTGACTGCGAGGGTGCTGCGTGACGGCACTTGGCAAACCGCAGCAGCCCGCACACTGACTATTGGAGATATCGTGCGCATAAGAGCTGGAGACTTCGTTCCCGCCGATCTCCAACTCGTTGATGGCGTCTTACAGACCGATGAATCCGCACTCACTGGTGAGTCGCACGAGGTCGAAAGGACGATCAACGAAGCGTTGTACGCCGGCGCAACGGTACGCCGGGGAGAGGGAACTGGTGTTGTGATTGCGACTGGAGCACGGACCTATTTCGGCCGGACCACGGAACTTGTCGCCAGCGCACATCCGAAACTGCATGTCGAGGAGGTCGTCGCGCGGGTCGTTCGCTGGCTGCTCGTCATCGTTGGCATATTGGTCGCATTGACACTGGTCGTCTCGTACATCAAAGGCTTGCCTTTGCTCGACACGCTCCCTATCGCGCTGGTACTGCTTATGAGTGCCGTGCCGGTGGCACTGCCGGTGATGTTCACCGTGAGCATGGCGTTGGGATCAATGGAGCTTTCGCGTCGTGGCGTCTTGATTACTCAGTTGAGCGCTATCGAGGATGCCGCGACAATGGATGTGCTGTGCGCCGACAAGACCGGCACGCTCACCACGAACCAGCTATCCCTGCGCCGCGTCGAGCCGCTGCATGGTTTCAGCGAGGGCGACGTGCTGCAAACCGCTGCTTTTGCCTCGAATGAAGCCAATGCCGACCCCATTGACCTCGCGTTTCTCCGCGCGGCAAAAGAACGCGGCGTTGGGAGCGCCGACGCACGAACCGTATCGTTCCAACCTTTTTCCGCAGCGACCCGGCGCACCGAATCCATCGTTGTTCTTGGCGGGCGAACGATTCGCTGTGTGAAAGGGGCTCTGCGAACCATTGCGGAAACAGCGGGGCTCGACGCAGTCGCCATCACGGAGCTGGAAGGACACGCCAACACAGAGGCGCGGAACGGAGTGCGCGTGATGGCGGTCGCGCGTGCCGACGATGAAGGTGCGCTTGTATTGCTTGGCCTTGCCTACCTGTACGACGCGCCACGGCCTGATTCGCGCCGCCTTATCGACGAACTGCGCTTGCTCGGTATTCGGGTCAAGATGCTCACTGGCGATGCCTTTCCCGTCGCGCGGGCAATCGCAGATGCCCTGGGGCTTGGCACAATTGTCCGTGCCCCAGACCTGCATATTGCGTTGCAGGAGGCTCAAGAGCGTGGGACAGAGATGGCCGAAGATGCCGATGGCTTCGCCGAAGTATTCCCAGAAGACAAGTTTCTTGTTGTGAAGCGGCTACAAGCGGCTGGCCACGTGGTTGGTATGACGGGTGACGGCGTGAACGACGCACCGGCGCTGCGCCAGGCGGAAGTCGGAATCGCGGTCAGCGGTGCGTCCGACGTTGCCAAGGGTGCCGCGAGCGCCGTACTGACTCACGAAGGTTTGGTAGACATCATCGACCTGGTAAAGAGTGGGCGCGCGATCTACCAGCGTGTATTGACATGGATCGTCAACAAAATTAGCCGCACGATCCTGAAGGCAGGCTTCGTTGTTTTGGCCTTTCTTGCGACTGGACAGTTCGTCATTTCTGCGTTGGGCATGGTACTGCTCGTGTTCATGACCGACTTCGTGAAAATTGCGCTGGCAACTGACCGTGTGCGCCCGTCAGAACACCCCGAAACCTGGAATATCGGCCCATTGGTAAAAGTTGCCGTTGCTCTGGGGCTTCTGATGCTGGCCGAAGCCCTCGCGCTACTTGCATATGGTTGGCATCGGTTCGCCCTCGGTGATGGCGGCGGACGATTGCAGACTTTTACGTTCCAAACGCTCTTATTTTTTGCGCTGTTCTCCATTCTGTCGGTTCGTGAACGCCGTGCGTTCTGGGCGTCACGTCCAAGCATGCTCCTTGCAAGCGCACTCGTCGCAGATGCTGTCGTTGGAGCGTTGATCGGCATTCATGGCCTTGCCGAACTGCGACCGCTGCCAATCGCCCAAAGCCTGCTGATTGCAATCGTTGCTGGCGTTCTTGTGCTCGGTCCTAACGACCTCCTGAAAACTTCGCTCACAGAACGTGCTTTGAAGCGTTTGCGCAAACTATCCCCAGAGAAGCAATGAAGGTAATCACCGACAAGCCCGTCGAGTAACCGCAGGGCGCGCATGCCGTGCCTTTTGGCGTGCTTTATTTTCTGTTTTCTGAAGTGCCCCACTCGGGCGTTCAATCGAATCACCGCAGCGACAAGGAGACGACGCCATGCCAACCGCCCCCAACGGACTCAAGGGCAAAACCCTTTTCATCACCGGCGCCTCGCGCGGCATTGGCCTGGCGATTGCCAAGCGCGCCGCTGCCGACGGCGCCAACATCGTCATCGTGGCCAAGACCACCGAGGCCAACCCCAAACTGCCGGGCACCATCTACAGCGCTGCCGCCGAGATCGAGGCCGCTGGTGGGCGGGCCCTGCCGCTGGCGGTGGATATCCGCGACGAGGCGGCGGTGCTTGAGGCGGTCGCCAAGGCGATGGAGGCCTTTGGCGGCATCGACATCCTGGTCAACAACGCCAGCGCCATCAGCCTGACCAACACCGAAGCCACGCCCATGAAACGCTTCGACCTGATGCACGGCGTCAACGCGCGCGGCACCTACCTGTGCACCATGGCCTGCCTGCCCGAGCTGAAAAAGTCCGCCGCAGCCGGGCGCAACCCGCAGGTGCTGACCATGTCGCCGCCGCTCACCATGGAAAAGCACTGGTTTCAGCCCCACACCGCCTACACCATGGCCAAGTACGGCATGAGCATGTGCACGCTGGGCCATGCTGGCGAGTTCAAACGCTATCGCATCGCCGTCAACAGCCTGTGGCCGCGCACCGCCATTGCCACGGCCGCCATGCAGATGATTCCCGGAATGGATGTGGCGCTGTGCCGCACGCCCGAAATCATGGCCGACGCCGCCTACTGCGTGCTCACCGATACCGCGGGCGCCACGGGCAACTTCTACATCGACGACACGGTGCTGGCGGCGCACGGGGTCACCGATTTCGACCGTTATGCCGTCACGCCGGGAAACCGCAACTTCCTGCCGGACCTGTTTCTGGATTGACGCTGGTGTCGTGAATTGCAAGTTCGCTTCAGAAAGCTGCCGAGAATCGCCGCCATGCTGCGTTGCAAATCCTCGCGATAGCTACAGCTATCGCTGTGGTTTGCGCCTTGCCTGACGACCATTTCGACCGCTTTTCTTCTTCATCCAACTTCCAACTCACGACACTAGGCGGTCACAAACCGCGTAACCAGGAACATCACCACCGGCAACGTGACCAGCGCCATCGCCGTGGAGACGGCAATGCTCGCCGTCACCTCGGCTTCGGCCACGTTGTAGCGCTGGGCAAACAGGAACACGTTGGCGCCAATCGGCAGCGACGCGGTGACCACCAGCACCGCCAGCGCCGGCCCGCCAAAGCCCAGCGCCATGCCCAAACTCCCCAGGACCAGCGGAAAACCCAGGGATTTGACCAAGGCCACGCGCAGCGCGGGCCTGAAGTTCGACCCTACCTTTGAGAAGGCCAGTGTGACCCCTACCAGCAGCAACGCCAGCGGCCCCAGCGCCTGACCGAGCAGTTGCAGGGGCTTGTCGACCACGGTGGGCAACGCCAGGCCTGTTTGCGCAAACAGCAGGCCGATGATGATGGGCAAGGGCACGGGGTGGAGGATGCCGTTTTTCACCGCCTGCAGTACGGTGCGCAGCATGTGCGGCTTGGGCTGACCGGGTGTGTGGGCACGCTCGCGTGCGGCGGCCATCTCAAAGACCACCGTGGCCCCCGTCAGCAGCACCAGGGCGTGCACCGAGATCAGGGTGAACAGCGTCACCAGCCCGGCCTCGCCAAAGGCCAGGCCAATGAGCGGCACGCCGATCATGATGGTGTTGCCGAAGGTATAGGCCAGAGCCCGGGCCGCCGCCAGCGTCGCAAAGCCCTGCAGCGCCAGCGTGGCAACAAAAACCAGTGCGGCGGCCGCGAAGTAAATGCCCACCGGGCCAAAGTCGAGCGTTTCGATGTGCACCGTGCTCATGGTGCGAAACAGCAGGGCCGGCGTCAGCACCATGAAGACGAGGTTGGAGAGGTCTTTGACCGAGGCAGCGCGGATCCACTCCAGGCGCGCGGCCAGAAAGCCGATGGCAATGAACAGGCCGACCGGGACCAGAGAAGTAAAAACGGGAGAGTTCAAGACGCGACTATATTTTTGATAGCTGGGCGAGCTTATGCCTAATCTTACTGTGTCACAAGAGTAATTTTGCGCTTACCCTGCCGCAGCAGGGGCACTGCCCGAGACGAGCGATCAGCTGGTAGCTCAGTCGATGGCGCAGTGTCGTGATTGACGTGGCCACGTGACGCTGGGCGCGCAGGACTGCCGCGGGGGATGTAATCCTCGGGAAGGGCAGGCATCTGGTGTTGGATGAAGTTTTTTTTACCGCCGACAGGCTTGCCAGCGGCGAGGCGTTCAGCCATCAAGAACCCGTAGGCCGCGATGCTCAAGGCGGCATGGTGGTGGAACCCCCGCCAACCTCGACCCTCGTAATGGCCAAGGCCGAAGTCCTGTTTCAGATCCTGGTAGTCCCGCTCGATGCGCCAACGCTGATGGGCGACATCGACCAACTCGTTGATCGGCGTGTCCTTTGGCAGGGTGGACAAGAAGTACTTGCTTGGCTCAGCGTCGCTCACCGGCCACTCGATGAGCAGCCACTGTTCGGGACGCAGACGTGCCTTGCCCGTATTGCCGCCAGCGTGGCGCACCCGCACTGCCGCGAAGCGGCCGTTCAGTGTGTCGTTGGTTCCCTCGCGCCAGCTGATGCTCTGGAATGCCCGGCTTGGCAGCGACTGCGCCAATGCCTTGACGCTCATGGGCTGCAGCGCCGCCGTGCGCCTGGGCATCACTGGCGGGCGGCCCATGCCGCTATAAGGTTTGGGTGGCAGCGGCTGAACGCCAGGCGGCCAGACCACAACGGCAGATGTGACACCTACCGCGTAGAGCAAGCCCATGTCGCTGAGCGTCTGGCGGAAGGCGTTGTCCACGCCGTAGCCAGCATCGGCCAGCACACAATGGCGCGGTGCGCCTTCGCCAAGCAGTCTGCGCAGTTGCTGCAGCGCGATCTGCGTCTTCGTGGTGAAGCGCACTTCATCGGGAACTCCGGCCTTGACGCGGCGTTCAGGATCCGCCGCCCAGTCCTCGGGCAGGTACAGCTGCCAGGCCACAGGCAGGCTGCCCTGCTTGCTTGCAAGCGAGATGCTCACGGCCACTTGGCAGTTGTCCTGTTTGCCCAGCATCCCGCAGTACTGACGAGTGACGCCGACCGAGTGGCGGCCCTTCTTTGGGAACCCGGTGTCGTCGATGATCCACCAGCCGCCCTGGCTGAAGTCCATCCTGGGGATCACCCACTGGCACACGCGCCGCAGCATCTGCGTGTCAGACCACTCGGCCTTGGCCACGAAGTGGTGCAGTGACTGGTGCCGAGCGCTCGCGTGCATCGGATCGACCCGCGCGGCCATGGGCTCCACGCTCTTGCGCGACAGGGGGAGCATCAGGCCCGTGCAGTAGCCACGAAGGCCGGCATGCCTGTCCGTGTGACCCAAGCCTGCGCTCAGGTGTTCAAGGTAGAGATCAAAGCGTTCTGCTGCACTCATAGATCCTCCAGCTCGAATTCCGGAAGATCAAATTATGTCATTTATGACACAGTAAGACTAAGGCGATGCTGAATAAGTCACCGCTATGGCGCGCGCCGTGCATCGGGATGGGATGCAAGGCGCAAACCGCAGCCATAGCCGCAGCTATGGCGAGGATTGGCAACGCCGCAGACCGCCCGAAGCACGGATGCGCGGCGCGTGAGGGACTTGTTCAGCATTGCCCGAAAGCGCTGGAGCCCCATTTTCATCAAAAATACGAAGCCGGAAGCATCGCACGGCTCCCACTGCGCGCACCCGCGTTCTTGAGAGGATTGGAGCCGCAAAGACTCGGCTCCTGTGCATTGCGCCCAGCCAAAACCGTCGCTTCAAGCCTCCACCGGCGCCACTTCAATGCGGTTCCGGCCATTTTTCTTGGCCGCATACAGTTGCCGGTCCACCGCCTCCATGAAGTCGGAAGGCGACATGCCCGCGCCTGGAACGACCGTCCCGACACCGATGCTGACGGTAAGGCGCTGCTCATGCGGCGACTGCGGGTGGGTGATGGCCTGCTTCTTGATGAGCCGCTCGCAGCGCTGGGCGACTTTCAGCGCCACGGTGGCATCGGCTTGCGGCAACAGGACGACAAATTCTTCACCGCCGAAACGCGCCACCAGGTCGCGCGGGCCATCCAGGGCCAGACTCAGCGTTTGCGCGATATCCGTCAGGCAGCGGTCGCCCTTGATATGCCCATAGAGGTCGTTGTACTGCTTGAAAAAATCGATATCAAACATCAGGACAGACAGCGGCTGGCCGTTGCTGCGTGCGCTCTCCCATTCCAATTCGAGGCTGACATTGAATCGGCGCCGGTTGGCGATGTTCGTCAACCCGTCCTTGAACGACAGCGCCTCCAGTTCCTTTTGCAGTGCGAGCAGTTTTTCTTCGGTCTTTTTCCGTTCGCTGATGTCGAACATGAAGCCCACCAGCGCTTCCGGCCCGCCCTCCTCGTTGCGCACCACGTGCACGACATCGCGCAGCCACACGTAGCCGTTGTCCTTGGTCAGCGCCCGGTAGTCGGCTTCGTGGTCGACCCCCGCCTGGGATTGCGCGACACAGAAATTCACCACGTTGTCACGGTCATCCTGGTGCATGCGCGCTGCCCAGTCTTCCACCGTCATCCAGCTCTCGGGCTTCCAGCCCATCAGCTCTTCGATTTGCGGGCCGATGTAGGTAAACCGCTTGCTGGCCCAATCAATCTTCCACGGAATGGCCTTGGTCGATTCCAGAAGGGTTCGGTACACCGCGTTGTCGCTATTGAGGTCGCTCACGTCTAGCATGTTCAATTTCTCCCGATCAATATGGGTGCAATGCCTGCTTACCCGATGGCGACCGGTTGGCCATGCCCCGTGTCGATGGCGTTCCAGTACCAATAGAAAAATCCGTGGTCTTTTTGCAGCAGCGTGTGCGTGACGATGCTGCCTTGCCGGATGTCGCCCCAGCAGGCGCGCGCCGAATTGCGGTTGTTGTGCAGGTCGATGCACTCCGGGCTGGTGCTGGCCGGTTTGGGCGGGATATACAGCGCACTGCCACGCGGCACCCAGAGATCGGCCAGCCGGATCTTGCCCAGCCCAGGCCAGTAGCGGCCGACCGAAATCACCAGCGGCTGCGTGGGGTCGGTGGATGCGAACACGTGGGGAAAGTCGTGGTGCTCCAGATCGGTGCACACCACGCTGAGCAAGGTATTGCCGGTTCCCTGGTAGGGCGACCAATGCCCGGCGAACACACCGTATTCGTATTCGATCTGCTGCAGTTCGGCGACCGGGCTGCTCATGCGGACGACCTGGCCCGGCTCCACCAGCGTGATGCCAAAGGCCGCCGCGACATCCCGCGTCGCCCACAGCGGCGCGAAATCCACCTGCCGGGCCGCAAACCCCAGTTGCGTTTCAATGCCATACGGCAGCGTGGGCTTGACCCCCAGCACTTCGGCCACCACGTACTCGTTCCCCATGGCCATCGCCGGGTGGGTGGCCGCAGGTTCGATCGGCGCGACGCCAGCGGGCGGCTGGCTCAGATAGGTGGGCGCGCCGCCATCATTGAAGAAAAATGGCGTTTGTGCGATATCGACTGCCGTTTCAAAAATCTCTTTGATGAACAGCGGTGCAGCAAGCTGGGTTTCGGGCACGGTTTATGACTCCTGCATGTTTTGGTAGGTTCGCGCTTCCAATCCGGCCCCCAACAAGGCCGCAAAATATGTTACCAGGAGTTTCAATTTGGCGTTGGACCCGGCTGAAAGCGCCGCGACATGAGCCACCACCTCGAAGCGTGGCAAAACCGGGAGGGCCAGCAACCGCTTCCTACGGGCACAAGCTCCACCCTGCGTCACGGATGGGCACAGGAGTCGTCCAGCCCCGCCATGCCCGCCACCTTCTGCAAACGTGAGCGATTGTCCAGACAGGCTTGGTGCTGGACTTCGGCCGCTTTCTGCTGGGCCAGGCGCACGGCTCTGGCGCGCTCGGCCTGCAGGTGGGCCACGCGCTCGCGGATCTTCGGCATGGCGGCCAGGGCGGCTTTTTCGCCCTCGATGATGGCGGTAGCGCGCTGGCTGAAGTCGGCCGAGCCCAGGTCGAGCACCTTGGGCCGGATGATCACGTCGGCCCGCGCCAGCTCGGCCTGACCGAGCTTCTGGCCCATGATGGCAATCGACTGGTTCAGCGTGCCCAGCATGTCGCCCGGCGCCTTGCCCCGGGCCTTGCTGGAAATGTCCACCGCAATCACCACATCGGCACCCAGCTGGCGCGCTGCGTCCACGGGAACGGGGCTGACCACGCCGCCATCCACATAATGGTATTTGCCAATGCTGACCGGCTGGAACACCCCCGGCACGCTGCTCGATGCGCGCACCGCCTGGCCCGTATTGCCACGGGAAAATAGGGTGCGATCACCGTCTTCCAGCCGTGTGGCCACTGCGACGAAAGGCTTGGCCAGTTGCTCCATGGGCTTGTGGTGCACCTGCTCGTTCACGTAGTCCTCCAGCTTCTGGCCCAGCACCAGGCCGCCAGAGGACCACTGCAGGTCGCGGATATTGGCCTCGTCCATGGCGATGGCCTTTTCCTGCAACTCAAACGCATTCAGGCCGCTGGCATACAGCGCCCCCACCACACTGCCCGCGCTGGTGCCTGCCACCACCGCCGGCGCAAAGCCGTTGGCTTCCAGCATCTTGATGACGCCGACGTGCGCAAACCCCTTGGCCGCACCGCCGCCCAGGGCGATGCCGATTTTTATGGGCAATGCAGGAGGTGTGGTTGCCGTGGTTGCCGTGGTTTCTGGGGTTTCTGGGGTGGCGGTCAGTGGGCTGGGCGGGGTGCTGCTGCAGGCGGCCAAGAAGGCCAGGAACAGGGACGTGAGCGGACGCGAAAAGAGGGTCAGGCGGGTGCCAGGGAATCGGTTTGTCATTGAATCGGATGTGTAGCGCCAGCCCTTTGGCTGACGCAGGGTGAGCTGCGGTTTATTCCCGGACCGGCGCCAGGGAGAGCTTGAGCCCCATGGCGTGCAGCACCTTGAACAGAGTATCGGAGCTGGGCGTACGTTCCCCAGACAGGCTCTTGTAGAGGAGATCCGCGCACGTCACGTTGGTCAAGCCGTAGCGTCTCGCTCCGAAAATACCTCTTTGGCCGCAAACAAACCATTCAATGCAGCAGGAAAACCAGCATACACGGCCATTTGCATAATAATTTCTACCACTTCATCGCGCGTGCAACCAACATTGAGTGCGCCATGAATATGCACCTTGAGCTGAGGCTGCGCATTGCCAAGGGCGGTGAGCGCGGCCACTACGCCAATTTCTCGCGACTTCAGGTCAAGTTGCGGCCGCGAATAAATATCTCCAAAAGGGAATTCAATCAGCATCCTGGCAAAGTCTGGCGCGATGTCGGCGAGCGCGTCAATAACGCGTTCTCCGGCATGGCCGTCTATCTCGCGCAGCTTCTCGTAACCGCGGTCGTAGCGGGCAGACGAGTAGGGAGTTGGGGTGTCAGATGTCGCGAAAGCCATTTGATTTAATTTCCGGAAAACTCTTTCGACATGACGATCCATTCGCAGTACGTGCGAATCTTGTCGTCAAGGACGTCAGAGCACTCTGAAAGCTCTAACATTTTTGTAGCCAGACGATCACGATGGAGCTTGAGCATCACAAGTCGCTGTTGCAAAGTCGAGTCACCCTGTTCACGCAAATCAGCGTACTGCTTGATTTCTGAGAGCGGCATGCCGGTCAGCTTGAGTTTGAGGACGAATTCAATCCACAGGACATCGTTCTCTTGATAGCGGCGATGGCCATTGGGTGCTCGACTGCTCGATCTCAGAACGCCTGCCGATTCGTAAAAACGAATGGCGTGGGTAGTGAGCCCGCTCAATTGAGAAAATTCGCCGATGGTGAAGACTTTGCTGGTCACGGAACCGATGCTAAAACTTAGAGTTCACTCGAAGTCAAGAGCTTTCTTGGATATGGCCACGTGTTAAACAAATACGAATGCCAGTGGTGCCAGCGGCCTGTCGGAGCGGTTGGCCTGCTCTTGTGTTGCCGAACATAGCTGTCGCATCCCGGATGATTGTATAAACTCTAACCGCTACCCGCTGTTCATGGCCAGGGCCGTTCTGCGGGAGTTGATAGAGTCGTTGTGATCCATCAGGAGTGTCACGCCATGATGATTGCCTTGC
>Ga0208272_100568_pt1 | contig 11424 bp, 9 predicted proteins | sample LakWasM129_HOW14_2_FD_183939 | JGI IMG/M metagenome (GOLD analysis project Ga0208272, IMG submission 183939) | Freshwater sediment methanotrophic microbial communities from Lake Washington under simulated oxygen tension - Sediment Metagenome... | ecosystem: Environmental > Aquatic > Freshwater >... | reverse complement strand
CCATGTGCCGTCGCGCATGATGTGCAGCAGCGCGCGCAGCGGCGGGCAGGCCGTTGTGATGGAATCGTCGGAGAAATAATGTTCCGCGGCGGCGCGCATCGCGGCGACGATGTTGGCGACACCGTCGGCGAAGACCGCCGCATCCTGCTTCTCGGGTTGGAGGAATTCCTCGTCGAAAACGCTGCTCGGGTTGCCGAGGACGCGACCGCAGTAGGTCTGCACGAAGCGCGCGGTCACGCGCCAGCCCAGACGGCTGGCGAGCACGCGCTGGCCGTCGTGGTCGAAGTCCGTGCAGCGCTCGAGGTGGCCGCCGGCGATGAGGGCGGCGGGTTCGCGCTCGGCGGGCGTCATGCGGCACCAGATTTCGGGCACGAGCAGGCTGATGTCGTGGTCCACGCGATGGTGCGGGCCGACCCAGCCTGCGGCGGTCGAGAAGACGGGCAGGCCGGTCAGGATGAACGACGTGAGCGCGGCGTTGAGATCGTAAATGGGCGGCAGGGCGTTGAACGGTCCCTTGGTCAGCGCGCCTTCCGAGCCGGCGCCGGTGGTCGAGGGCGACTTGCCGGTCAGGCTGGCGATTAGATCCATGAACGCCTCGGGCACTTCTTGATAATGAATCGGCCCGAACACGCAAAGCGGACGGACACCGCTCTCGGGCGGGTTGAGCCGGCGGCCCATGAGCACGGAACCGACAGGGAAGGGCGCGGGTGAGTCCGCACCGAGCCGGCGGTAGAGGCGGGCGCCGGTTTGCGCGAGGTAGGTTGCGCGGGGATCCTCGAGGTCGGGCCGGTTTTGGAGATAGCGGGGGTTCTTGGAGGGCTTGCCGTCGACGACGCGCGGGAAGGCCGGCGAAACCATGTAGGCGGGCCGGTCGGCGGCGACAAATTCACGGAAGACGTTCTGCATCGGCTCGGTGAACGATTCGAAGCCGAGCACGTCCTCCACCACGGCGCGTGCGGCGTCGCGGGTAAGCGGCTCGTAGTTGGAGAAGAAATGGCCGCCGCGGCTGAAGTCGTGCTCGGTCCGCCGGTCGTAGCCGCGCAACACGGCGTCGTCAGGGCGCTGGAAGAGACGGAGTTCGCAATTGTGGACGAACTTGAGCGAGGGCTGGGTCACCCACGCGGGCAGGCCGGGCACCTGCTCGCGCGGCGCGACGGTCGAGGCGGTGATGTCGTCCTCCACCTGGATTTTTTCGGCGGGGGCGAAGTCGGAGCGGAGGGTGAAGGTGCGCCAACCGCCCTCGCGGGTGTAGCCGACGCGGAGATAATGGGTGAGGAGTTTCTCGGCGTTGTGCTTGAGCTCGTTGCCGGGGCGGGTGTTGACCGTGTCGACGCTGAAATGTTTGCGCCAGTCCTTGCCCCACTCGGGCTTGTAGAGCCGCTTCAGGTGGAGCACGAGGTCGCGGATCGAGCGCGGGATGGAGGCGAGCCACTGGTTGTATTCGTCGGTGAAGTCGGGACTGACGCTGAGCAGCTTGATCACCGAGCCGAGCGAGCGCTCGGAGCTGAGGATGGCGCGGGCGCGGATCTTCGTGCCCATCGGACTGCGGAAGCGCTTCGTGTAATTCTTCTTCAGGATCGCCTCGACGGCGTCGAGGTCGCGCGTGAGGTCGCTGACAAACACCGGGCCGGTGAACATCGCGTCGGAGATCGGCTTGGAAATCTCGGACTTGCCGCCGCCCGAGACGGTGCAGGGCTTGTGGCAGAGCAGGCCCTCGGCCGCGGTGCCGCGCAGGCTCCAGCGCCGGCTGGCGTGGGACTTGGTCATCTCGACCTTGTAGCCGGAGGGCAACACGTAGGTGCAGCCGGGCAGGAGCTTGAGGCCCTGCGCCGCGCCGCCGGCGTCGGGCCAGCTGATGCGCTGCGTGCGCAGGTCGAAGCGGGCGTCGGCCGGCACATAGTGGACGCTCGGGAAGACCGTGTCGCGCGCCCAGCCGCCGGGTTGAAGCTCCGCCCGGTCGCCGAGCAACGAGAGGGCCTCGGCGAAGGTGTGCTGCACGTCGGGCAGGTGCGGGTTGAGCTGGAAATCCTCGCCGTGGTCGTAGCTGGGGAAGACGATGGCGCCGCCCGCGTGTTCCTCCTCGGCCCCGCCGAGCAGGTTGGCGGCGTAGCTGATCTGGGTCTTCACCTCTTTTTTGCAGTAGCCGAAATAATTGTCGGAGATGAACGTCACGATCACGCCCGCGGCGGTGCGCGCCGTGAGCTTGAAGGGGGTGCCGTCGTTGTATTTCTCGTCGGGCGATTGCCAGCACATGCCGTCGCGGCGCTGACGCGGCGTGGCGTCGGCGTGGGCGGGCAGGCCGAGTTCTTTTTTGGTCAGGTTGTTGAGATGCGGTGCGAGGATGATGCAGCCGGTATGGCCGGTCCAGTGCGCGGGATCGAGGGCGGCGTCGTTCTCCGGCAGGTGCGGATCGCCGGCGTTGCCGAAGATGCTCTCGACAAAATCGAGGTTGGCGACGAGCGCGCCGGGCACGAAGAGGCGCGTTTCCATCGCGCGCATCGGGCTGAAACCGGGCACCTCGGGCACGACGACCGGCCGCAGGTGGAGCGAGACGAAGCATTCGGCGGGCTTGGGCGCACCGGCGGTGAAGGGGAGCCGGAGCAGCTCCGGGGGCGGGTTGAGCGCGGCGGCGAGCAGCCGGCCGAAGACGGCGGCGGGCACGGCCTTCTTGTCGTCGGGGATCGGGAGGCCGCCTTCGGCGACGTGAAAGATGCCCTGGGTGGTGCGGCGGTCGCTGCGCGGGTTGTGCAGCACGCCCTGGCGGACCCGAAGCGAGGCGAGGATGCTGCTGTGGTGCTCGTCGCGGTCGGGCGGCAACGAGAGCGCGCGCGCCAGGCCGGGGCGGTCGAGCACGAGGGTCGCGGCGGGCAACCGGGGGGCGTCAGGCGAGCCGTCGAGGTAGTCGTAGATGAAATTCTGGATGCGCTGGTCCACCGGGCAGAGATGGCTGGCCAGCACGCGGTCCTTTTCACGGCTTAAGGTCAGGAAATGATCGACGAAATTCGAGAGGCCTTCGTCCCCGGCCAGTTTCACGCCGGGCTGGCCGATTTCATGGAGCTTGAGGTTCAGGTAGGCCAACAACTGCGGGTCGGCGGGATCGGGAAGAGGAGGGAGTGTCTGGGTGCGCGAAGGCATAATGAAAAATCGGTTCCAACAGGAAAAGAACCCGTTGCGCCCATGGCAACCGAGTAAGCCGTTTTTGGACCAGCCGCGAATGAAATTATGTCACGAACAGGGCGTGCGTGCGGGCCGGCTGGTGCGCCCGGGCGGCGGCGAGAAGATGGCGGCTAACCCTCGTTGACCAGGCCGGTTGCCGGCACGCCGGTTCCGGGTGTGATCAGTTCGGCGGGATTCCACGCCGGGTGCGCCGAGACATCCTTGAAGGCGTCGATCGTGCGCATAAAGATCTCCTCCGGGGTGCCGTGGGCCGGGACGGGGACCAGCAGGCCGCGGTTCCGATAGAATTTGATCAGGGGCTGCGGGCTCATGGCATACGTGCCCTGGAGCAGGCGGATGGAGTCGATGCGGTCGTCCCGCCGCTGGACGAGTTTGGCGCCGCAATCATCACAGACGCCCGTGAGCTTGGGCGGACGCGACTTCACGTGGTAAATACGCTGGCAGGCGGGGCACATGCGCCGGCCCAGCAGGCGCGGCACGATGCTCGTGGCGGGCAGTTCGTAGAGCACCACGGCGTCGAGCGAAAGATCGTTTCCCGCCAGCAACAGGTCGAGGGCTTCGGCCTGCGGCAGCGTGCGGGGGAAACCATCGAGAATGAAACCGCCGGCGCAGACCAGGCAGCGGCAGCGCTCGTTGATCAGGCTGAGCAGCGCATCCTCGGGCACGGTTTCGCCCCGGCGCGCATAGTTGAGCGCGGTGCGCATGGCGGGGCCCAGCGGGTAGGGCGGAGACGGCGGGACGGAGCGGAGGATTTCGCCGGTGGAGAGATAACAGGCGCCGAGCGCGGCGCCCAGCAGGCCGGCCTGGGTGCCCTTGCCGATGCCGGGCGGGCCGAGAAGTATGATGCGGCGCGGTTGCGCGGGCCGGAGGGGCGGATGGCGGCAGACTGCTTCGCCACCTTGCAACCAAGCGGTGCGATCACGCGGTGCATTCATGGGACGGGCGGTTGGTGTTAAATATGCGCTCTTGGCCACCCACCGGCGCGGCGCGTCTTGTCATAAACTGCGCATGTGTTGGCCCGGCCCTGACATGCCTCAATCCGGCCGGCAGCATGTTTTGGCCCGGGGTGCGGTTTGTGAGTATGTGAATAACTCGGGCTCGCCGACAGTCCGGTTGGTGTTTATTAATCCGTGCATCGGTTTGGTTTGGTCACGTTTTACGATGAATCCATACATGCCAGATTTCGCCGCAGTTGTTCACACCACGCGAAATTGGAACGGAATCATCCTTGTCTCTGCCGGCTGTGCGATCACGGCGCTCGTATCGTCATCGCCTAAATCGTGACGTTCCCTGCGGACGTCACGTCCCCGCCGCTCTGCGGCGTCATCAACCTCTCCGCTGACCGGAGAACTTACCCCGCCTCCGCCATGTCCTCTCCCGCCTCCGCCGAAGATCTGGAAAAATTCCGCGTCGTGCTCCTCTATGACCGGCTCGCCTCGGCCGGCCGTGCCATGGTCACCTACGGTCATCTCGCCCACGCTCTCGAAGACGATTTCAAACCCGATTTGCGCATCTGGCGCATGGACACGGCCAGCGCCCCGGAGTTTTCCGACCAAGCGGCCGAGGATCTCAACGCCGCCGAGTTGATCGTCATCGCGGTTGGTGCGGACGAGCCCTGTCCGCCGGCTTTCCGGCATTGGCTGGACGGGGTGGACGCCAGTGGCAATCCGCATCCGCATGGCGTCATTGCTCTCGTGGGACCGGCGGAGAAGGACGATGCCGGTGATTCCACGTGGGATCGTGTGCTGCACGGCGTGGGGACCGAGATCCACCCAGGTGTGTTCGTTTGCGAACCGGCCGCCGCCCAGGCGGAGGACGCCTTGCTGTCTCCCGTCGGTGCCTGACGGCGGCGAGGTTTCCACGCAGGGGGAATCCGTTTTCCCGGCGCACATAGATCGTCGTTGCAGAACGCTGGTCGCCAATCAGGCGTTGAGGCGGCCGCCGGTCTGAAGGGACCGGAGGCACGCCGGTGTTATGCGGAATGAAACCCTCATCCCCATGAAAACATCCCTCCGGCTCTCCGCCCTTCTGCTCTTCGGCGCCGCGCTGACGCTGCCCGTGAGCGCCGCCATCGAATCCATCAAGATCCATGCCGACAACCCGCTGCCCGAATATCCGCTGCGACTCCAGGTGGAAGGCGTCACCCGGGGCACGGCCATCGTGGCCGTCAACGTCGATGAAACCGGCCGGCTCAAGGACTGGCTGGTGCTCGGCTACACCCACGAACTCTTCGCCAAGTCGTGCGTCCGGGCGCTGCAGGAGTGGCGGTTCACGCCGGCGAAACTCGAGGGAGTCCCGGTGCCCGCGATGGTGGAGCTCACGTTCAACTTCACGCTCGAGGGTGCGGTGATCAGCGCGAACATCGTGAATCATTTCTTCTTCGACAATTTTGAGACCATGGGCGACGGCCGCTATGCCTACCGGCTCTGCACTCCCGCGGAGATCGACCGCACGCCCGAACGCGTGCAGGCGGTCCCGCCGAAGTATGCGGTCGAGGCGGAAAAGAATGGTGTGCGCGGCAAGGTCGCGGTGCACTTCTACATCGACGAGCAGGGCAACGTGCGGTTGCCCGCCGCCACCGCCTTCGCCCATCCCTATCTTGCCGACATCGCGGTCGCGGCCATGAAGGATTGGCGCTTCACGCCGCCGACGTGCCACGGCCGGCCGGTGATGATCGCCGCCAGCCAGGTGTTCGATTTCAGCAGCGAGAACTGATTGGTGTGTGCTGCGTGCAGTGTGACGCCGGCCCGTCGGGGGCCGGCGTCCTACGTTTGGGCGGAAACAGAAATCGTAGCGCAGCAGATGCGGAGCTGGCCGAGATTGGCTCGGCGTTTCTTCCCGCCGTATTCGCAGGCCGCTCAGGCCGCGCTGAGTTTCTGCCGGAGGGTGTGTTCGATCTCAGGACGACGCACCCCGGTGCGCAGCTCGACACGCGTGAAAATCCCCTCTTCCTCGCCGGCGATGTAAGCGAGGTCGTTCTCCGTGAGATGCGGATAGATCTGCTTCAGGTTGGTCCGGATCACGGACCAGTGGGCTTTGAGAAATTGCGCGTTCATTGAAGGATTACTCCACCGCCTAGAATCGGTCATCTCAGAGGATAGCTGAGGAATTTTACCCGGAAAAATTGCGAGATTTCTGTCGGCCCGGGAAACACCGGGCGCAGAAAGATTAGCCACGGAACACACAGAAGGTTTTGACCGCTGACGGGACACCAGCTTCGCAAGCGGCCGGGCGATTTGTAGTTGTTCACCCCAGTGCGGACGAGCGCGGGACCGGCTATAGTGTCGGCAGAACGACACGGTATGCCCTCACGGTTATGAAACAGCTCGATTCCATCATTTTCTTCGAATTGCCGATGGTCCACCAGATCATCCGCGACGAGACCTGGCTCGAGTCGGAGCGGCGGGGTTGCCCCGTGTTCGCGAGTGACCGGGTGGTGCGGGAAAATGTTTGCTCGGTGGTGCTGCGCGTTGGTGCCCAATTGCGGGAAGCATCGGAGCGGGCCTTGGCCGGCGCGCCGGGGATGATGTCTGGCCCGGATGCACCCAAAGCGTGGTAGGCCGCAGATAGCTTTGCATCATCTTGCGGGCAAATTGCCTCGGCGCACGGCACGGGTTTTGCAGGATGCAGGCATGAAATTGATTCGTTGTGGCTGGACTCTCTTGGGTGTCGCTTTGTTCGTGGCCGGTGCCAAGGCCGGGGAGATGATGGTCTCCATCAATCCGGAACTGAAGGGGGCTTGGGTGACACCCGACGGGACTTGGGATGGGCGCGCTGTGCTGCTGCTCCACGGTTTTGCGTCCGATATGGACGACGCGGGCGGGTTGCTCAAGAAGCTGGCGGGTGAGTTGGCCGGGAATGGTGTCGCGAGTCTGCGGATCAACTTCCGCGGCGAGGGCGACGCGACGCGCACGAAGATCGAATCCACCTTTACGACGCGGCTGGAGGACACGGCGGCAGCGCACCGGTTTCTGCTCGGAATCAAAGGGGTGTCGCCGGCGCACCTCGGCGTGCTGGGTTTCAGCATCGGGGCCTCGACGGCCATCGAGACGGGAGCAAGGCATCCGGTGTGGTTCCGAACGATGTGCGTCTGGTCGAGCCCGAGTGGGGACCAATATGCCGATCTGCGGACGGGCGAATTTCGTCCGGCGTTTGCGCAGGCGGAGCGCGAGGGCGTCGGCTCGGTGGAATTCCCCGGCTGGAAGACCGTGACGATCCGGAAGGAGTTTTTCGAAAGCTTCCGCGGCATCGATCTCGACCAATCGTTGGCGAAATATCCCGGGGCGTTCCTGTCGGTGCGGGGTTCGGAGGATTTCCTGCCACCGCATGAGGCGGAGTTCATCAAGCTCGCGCCGGGCCGGCCGGCCGAGGCGGTCATCATTGGCGGTGCCGACCACATCTTCCATGTCTTCGACGGCGAGAAGGGCCAGGCGGCGCGGCTGCTCGAGGTGACCGTGACGTGGTTCACGCGGACGCTGTAAGGCGGGCAAGGTTGAACGGCGGACGAACTTGCCCGCGATGATTTGGCAGAAGACCTGCGACTCGTGGTGGCGTAATCGGACTTGAGATGGGGTCCAGGGCGGGTAAACTCACTTCATCAGGAGACAACCATGGCAACCGACGCCAGCCCTGTCAGTGTGATCTACCGGATCGATGCGGAGGATCGGATCACCTACGTCAATTCCGCCTGGCTTGAGTTTGCGCGCGACAACCATGGCGATGCGGTGATGCCCGAACTCGTGCTGGGCCGCGACTTGCTGGCGGCGGTTGCAAACACGACGGTCCGCCAGCTCTACGAACGGATCATCCAGCGGGTGCGCGGCGGGAGGTCGGTGCGGTTTCGCTACCGGTGTGATGCACCGGACCGACGCCGGTTCTTCATGATGGACGTCAGCCTGGCAAGCGGTGGGGAGGTGGAATTTTCCTCGACCCTGACCCGGGAGGAGAAACGCGCGCCCGTCGCACTGCTCGAACCGGGGCGGTTGCGCGGAGGGGGATCGCTGCGGATCTGCAGTCTGTGTCAGCGGGTGGCCATGCCTGATCGCCGCTGGCTCCAGGTCGAGGAGGCGGTCGATGTGCTGCACCTGTTGGAGGCCGAACATCTTCCCGCGATCTCTCACGCCATTTGCGAACAGTGCTACAGTGTAATGATCAAAGCGACCGAGCCCAAGTAAATGAGGCGCAGGTCCGGGTGGGCGCGGTAAGTCGCGCAGTGTGGATCTGGGGAGCGAGCTTGCTCGCGCTAGCCTGGCGTTTCACCTCCACAAGGACAGAAGGATTGCCTTGATGCAGCGCGAAGAGCAGCCTGCCCGCCGCTTTTCTTATGAAACTCCGTCCCGTTCTCGCCCCGTTTGTTGTCATCATCGGGTTGCTGGCCTCCCGGCTCAAGGCTGATCCCGCGCTCAGCCTCCATTCCCCCAACGGAGCCATCGCAGTCGAGGTCCGGCTCGGCGACCGCATCCGCTATGACGTGGCGGTGAATGAAACCCCGGTCATGGAGGACGCGACCCTGTCGTTGCAGATCGATGGTGCGACGCTGGGTCTCGCGCCGAAGCTCAAGGCCGCCGTGCCGGGCTCGCACGACGGCGTGTTGCATCCGGTCGTGCGCCAGAAGGCGGCGGAGCTGCGCGACCATTACAACGAATTGCGGCTGGAGATGGACGGTGGCTATGCGGTGGTGTTCCGCGCCTACGACGAGGGTGTGGCTTACCGTTGGGAGACGGCGCTGTCCGCGGTCGAGGTGAAGGTGATCGGCGAGGAAGTGGCGCTGAACTTCGCCGGCAACTATTTCGTCTGGTATCCGGAGGAGGAGAGTTTCTTTTCGCATCAGGAGCGGCTGTTTCTGCCGCGGGCGCTGGGCGATCTTGCGCCGAAGAATCTCGCGAGCATCCCGGCCGTCGTGGACGCGAACGGTATCAAGCTCGCCATCGCCGAGTCGGACGTCGTCGATTATCCAGGCCTCTGGCTGCGCGGCACGGGCGGCAACGGCCTCGCCGGAACCTTTCCGCCTTATCCGCTCGAGGAAAAACTCAGCGGCGATCGCGACTTCCGCGTGGCGAAAGGCGCCGGCTACATCGCGGTCACGTCGGGCACGCGCACCTATCCGTGGCGCCTGATCGGCGTGGCGCAGAAGGACGGCGACCTCATCACCAATCCCTTGGTCTACCTTCTGGCGCGCCCGACGACGCTGACCGACACCGCCTGGATCAAGCCGGGGAAGGTCGCGTGGGATTGGTGGAACGCCAACAACCTCGCCGGCGTGGACTTCGGGGCCGGCGTGAACACCGCGACCTACAAATACTACATCGACTTCGCGGCGGCGCACGGCCTCCAATACATCGTGCTCGACGAGGGCTGGTATGTCCTCGGCAACCTGCTGCAGAACGCGCCGGACATGGACGTCGAGGCGATCATCAATTACGGGAAGCAGAAGCACGTCGGCGTCATCCTCTGGGTCGTGGCGAAGACCCTCGACGATCAGTTCCTGCCCGCGTTCGACCGGTTCACGCGCTGGGGCGCCCAGGGCATCAAGGTGGATTTCATGCAGCGCGACGACCAGGTGATGATGGCTTTCTACCACCGCGTGTGCGCCGAGGCGGCGAAACGCCACCTGCTGGTCGATTTCCACGGCTCGCTGCGTCCGGCGCTGCTCACGCGCACGTGGCCCAACCTGATCTCGACCGAGGGTGTCCGCGGCAACGAGTGGAACAAGTGGAGCGCGCACATCACGCCCGGGCACACCGTCACGCTGCCGTTCACGCGGATGTTTCTCGGGCCGATGGATTTCACGCCCGGCGCGATGCGGAACGCCACACGCACTGGCTTCGCCAAGAACTTCGACCTGCCCGAGAGTCAGGGCACACGCTGCCGCCAGCTGGCGATGTATGCGATCTACGAGAGCCCGCTGCAGATGCTGTGCGACTCGCCGACCAACTACCTGCGCGAGCCCGGCTGCCTGGAGTTCCTCTCCGCCGTGCCGACCGTCTGGGATGAGACGCGCGTGCTCGACGCGCGCATCGGCGAATACGTCGCCGTCGCCCGCCGCAGCGGTGAGGAATGGTATTGCGGCGCGATGACCGACTGGAACCGTCGCGAGCTGACGGTCGATCTGTCGTTCCTGCCCGGGGGAAATTTCAAGATCGAGGAATGGAGCGACGGCGTGAACGCCGACCGTCGCGCCGACGATTACAAGCAGACCGTGCGCACCGTGACCAACGCCACGAAGCTCACGCTGAAGCTCGCCGAGGGCGGCGGCTGGGCCGCGCGAATCCGGCCGGAATAGACGGAAGCGACGGGCGAAACCGTAGGGCCCGCCCCGGACTTGCGTGACGCCTTTCCTGAGCATTGAATGATGGCATGGACACTCCCGCCCCAACCCCGGTCGTTCCGGTCAATCCGGAACCGCTATCCGTTCTCGAGGCGCGCGTGCTGGGCTGCCTGATTGAAAAGGAACTCGCCACGCCGGACGCCTATCCGCTGACGCTCAACGCGCTCGTCAACGCCTGCAACCAGCGCAACAACCGCGATCCGCTGATGGACGTGGGGGCACGCGAGGTGGAGGCGGCGCTCGATCTGCTACGGCACAAGCACCTCGCCGTGCTCTTCTCCGGCGCGGATGCCCGTGTGCCGAAGTTCAAGCAGAAGCTCGACGCCGTTTATCCGATGTCCACGGCGGCGCGCGCCCTGCTCGGCGAGCTGTTGTTGCGCGGTCCGCAGACGTTGGCGGGGTTGCGCGGCAACGCAGAACGCATGCATGCGATGCCGGTGGCGGCGGAATTTGACGCGCTGTTCGTGGAGCTGAAGGACCGGCCGGCCGGCGCGCTCGTGCGCCAGTTGCCGCGGCAACCGGGCCAGAAGGAGGCACGCTGGACGCAGCTGCTCACGGGCGAACCGGTTGTTGCCACCGCGCCGTCCGCCGCCGCGCCCGAACCGCTCAAGGTCGAGCTCACGCTGCCGCCTGAAGCAGAGCGCAGGATCGCGGCGCTGGAGGCCGAGGTCGTGCATCTCCGCGCGGAACTGGCGCGGCTGCGCAGTGCGCTGAGCGGGACGTGAGGCGCGGTCTTGCCGCGCCTGGGTTCTGGAGATGCGGCGCAAGATGGAGGTTCGCCTTCACCGGGAAAAGAGTTAGGGCGTGTTTTCAAAATGGTGGAACCGTTCAGAGCTGACCGAGTCGGAGTGGGCGCATGTATTATACTGATCGCCAGTTGATCCCCGAGCCGCGATGGGAGCGGCTAAAAAAATTGATCT
>Ga0208272_100567_pt1 | contig 11444 bp, 10 predicted proteins | sample LakWasM129_HOW14_2_FD_183939 | JGI IMG/M metagenome (GOLD analysis project Ga0208272, IMG submission 183939) | Freshwater sediment methanotrophic microbial communities from Lake Washington under simulated oxygen tension - Sediment Metagenome... | ecosystem: Environmental > Aquatic > Freshwater >... | reverse complement strand
CAAGGGCCGGCATACGACCACCTCGCGCGAGCTGCTCGTCGCCCCCAACGGCGTGATCGTGATCGACACGCCCGGGATGCGCGAAATCCAGCCTTGGGACGCCGCCGCGGTTGTCGACACGGCCTTCGGCGACGTGACCGCCATCGCCGCCCGGTGCCGCTTCCGCGACTGCTCCCACACGGTGGAACCTGGCTGCGCCGTGCAGGCCGCGCTGGCGGACGGCTCGCTTGAGCTGGGCCGCTGGCAGAGCTACCTGCGCCTCGGCCGCGCCACCGCCCACGAAGTGCGCCGCACCGACCGCGCGGCCCAGCAGCAACACAAGTCCCACCACAAAAAACTCACCAAGAGCCTGCGCCAGCGCGTCCGCGAAAAATCCGGCGAAGAGTGAGCCCGGAGAGCGCCAAGCCGGAAGAACGCCCCGAGCCCGCCGGACCAAGTATACTATTAGTTGACAATTCGCTGAGACCCCCCACTCCGCCATTTGTCAATTAATAGTATACTTGAGCCGGCGGCGCACAGGCGCAGGCAGGAGGGCGGACAGGCGTTGACCTTGCGGGGCGTGCGGGGCAAGCTGCGGCCATGTTCACCATTCTGGGGGCAGACGGCAAAGAATACGGTCCGGTTCCGGCGGAAAAAATTCTGGCCTGGCTCAAGGCCCGCCGGGCCGACCTGAAGACCAAGGCGCGGCGCGACGGCGAAACGGAATGGAAGACCCTCGGGGACTTTGCCGAATTCGCCGCGACACCCGCGACCGATCCGAGCGAGGCGACTCCGCCTCCGTCCGCCGGCGCGGTGCCGGGCAGCCCCGCCGCCGACCCGCTCACCGACCCTGACGCGGTTCTGGCCCGGGCGATGCCGTTGGACATTTTTGGCTGCGTGCAGCGGGGCTGGGCCACGGCACTGGCCAATTTCTGGCCGATTCTGGGGGTCTCCCTGTTGGTCGGCCTCTGCGCTTTTGTGACCAGCGCCATTCCGATCCTGGGCATCGTCACCGGGCTGGTGTTGAACGGCGTCTTCTATGGCGGACTCTATTATTACGTGCTCAAGAAGGTCCGGGGCGAGCCCACGGAAATCGGCGATGCCTTCAGCGGCTTCAGTGTCTGCTTCGGCCAACTGGTGCTAGCCTCGATCGTGGTGGTGGTGCTGGTGATGCTGGGTTTTCTGCTGCTGATCCTGCCGGGCATCTACTTGGCCGTGTGCTGGATGTTCACCTTCCTGCTGGTGCGGGAAAAGGGCATGGAATTCTGGCCGGCCATGGAACTGGGGCGCCGCGTCGTCACCGCCCAGTGGTTCCGGGTTTTTGGACTGCTCCTGCTGGTCATGGTCATGGTTTTTGCCCTGCTGGCCGTGCCCGTCGGTTTGATGATCATGTCCGGGGTGGCGAGCCACGGTCATGCCCCCAATCTTATCTTCCTCGCCCTGGGAGCCATGAGCGCCACGGTCATCGGGCTCGCGCTGAGCCCTTTCCTCTATTCGATTTTGGTGCACGCCTATGAAGTGCTGTTCAATCCCCGACGGGCCTGAGCAGGACGGTTGACCCAGTCGGGTAAGTGGGCAACATTGGGGCATGTTCACCCTCATCGGCGCAGACGGCAAAGAATACGGTCCGGTCACCATCGGTCATGTGATCGAATGGATCCGGGATGGCCGCGCCAACCTGCAAACGAAGGCCAAACTCGACCGCGAGGACGTGTGGCGGACGCTTGGCGACTTCCCAGAATTCGGGGGCCGGCCGGCCGCTGTCGCCCCGGTGCCGCCCGTGCTGGCTGAGGACACCGTGCCGGAGCCGGCCACCGCCGTGCGGGAGAATGCGAGCCGCTGGGTGCGCCTGCCCGCCGCAATGATCGACGGCATCCTGAAGACCCTGTGCTACCTGCCCATCACCCTGCCGCTGACCCGCACGGTCATGGCGGAGGCGTTGAGCGGTCAGCAGCGCACTTTTGCGGAGATTTCGCAGCTCACCAGCGGCATCGTGAATGACAACCTGCCCCGCGCGCTGCCCTACCTCTTGCTGCTGGTCGTGGTGCAATTGTGTCTCCTGGCTTGGCGCGGCCAGTCGGTCGGCAAGCTTCTGCTGGGCCTGCGCATTGTGTGCGCCGCGGACGACGCCGCTCCCGGCGTGCTGCGCGCTTTTCTGCTGCGCGGCACGGTGCCTTTCATGATCGAACAGGTGCCGATCGCCGGATTCGTCTTCTGGGTCGTCGACTCCTGCTACATCTTCCGCGACGACCACCGTTGTCTCCACGATTTGATCGCGGGCACGCGGGTCGTCGCGTTGTGAGGCAGAGCGCGACCGCTGGGCCCGCCGTCTGCGGAACCGAACAGAATCCTATTTCGTTGCGCCGGACTTTTTGAACAACCACGCGTCGAGCGAGAGCTTGCCCGGACCGAAGGCCAGCACGATCACCGCCGCGAGCAGAAAGAGAAACGGTGCGGCGCCGGTGAACTTGTCGGGATCGCTGAAGATCGCATGCAACGCCTCGCTGTCGGCGGTGGCGTAGGCCACGAGCATCGTAAAGCTGAGCGGCACGGACACGGGCCGGGCAAACAATCCGAGCGCCAGCAGCACGCCGCCCAAGCACTCGGTCGAGCCGGCCATGAGGGCGTTGAGCTTCGGCATCGGCAGACCAAGGTCGGCGAAATAGGCCGCGGTCCGCTCCAAGTGGGAGAGCTTGCCCCAGCCAGTCTGGGCGAAGGAGAAGCCCCAAAAGAGGCGGATGACCAACAGCAGAGGCGACTGCAGATACGCAGCGAGGCTTTCAAACTTGTCGAACAAGGGGCGGATTTTCATGGGCGTGGGAGAGGTGGAACGGGAAAATATTCCGACGAATCGTGCACGGTCGCGGCGGGGGCGGGCCGCCCCGCCCTACCTTGGTCACGATCAATCATCATTCACCGCCGGCACAGCCAGCCGAGTTCCATCCAGTTGCGGAACCAGTCCTGCACGCGTCCGGCCCAGTCAGCGCGGGAGTGTTTCGCGCGCGGAATGCCGGTGGCGAGCGCCTGCTCGAGCGTGGCCCCGCCGCGCAAGGCGATGAGGATGCGGTAGGCGGCGGGCTCGAGCCGCTTGAAATAGATCTGCCCTTCCAGCCGGTGCACGGCGACGTAGGTGCGGGCGCGCCGGGGCAAGGTCACCTTCCTCTCGCGCAACCGCCGCCGGGCCGACGGCGCGTTGCTGGCGTCGCCGCGGAGCAGCTCCGCTTCGCGCTGCTTCACCGCCAGAATAAAATCATCCACGGGGTGATCCAACCGGAGCAATTGCAGGTAGGGCTGCAACGCGAGCTTCAGCCTGCCCTGCCGCGCGGCGGGGATGTCGAGGAGGTCGTTGACGGTGAAGAGCGGATTCGCCGCCGTGTCGAACACCTCGACGCGCGCCCATTCGAAGCGGGCGAGGTCGTGACAGAGCGCGGTGTGCGGCCGGGTGTAGCGCGGATACTGGCGGATGAATTGCGCGAGCCGGCTCGGAAGGTTGCGGAGCGTGAAGGAAATCGAGGGGCACTTGACGAGGTAGGCCTCGGCGAGCGCGATGAACTTTTTGTCGCCGAGCACGGCACGCAACCCGGGGCAGTCGTCGTAAAGGCTGTCGAGCACGCGGAACCAATACATCCGGTTGTAGATCTCGAGCCGCTCGAACGACGTGAGCCGGTCGTTGGGCTTGGCGATCTGTTTCGCCACGGCGCTCGTGGGCCGGCCGTCGGACCAGCGCGGCTGCATGCGGCTGTCGTCGGTGAGCGGCCGCGAGATGACGCGCCACATGGCGCGCTGGAGATCGGCGAGCTCGCCGGTCGAGCTGACCTGCGCCGGCGCGAAGGGGGTAGGGCCGGACCGCCGGGCCGGCCGTGCTTTGTTCGCAGCCCTTTTCATGTCCGCGGCGCGCCCAGCGGTCGCGCCCTACCCCTCGCTAATCCGGACCGCGGCGCGGGGATCTTTGCCTCACGGGCTTCGGCGATGAACTCGTGGGCTTTCAGCGCCTCGTTATGCACCTCGTCAAACGAGGGGATCTTGTCGTCCCACTCGAGCAGCGTGGCGGTGACGCCGCAGAGCTTGATGGCGTGGGCGTAGAGTTTCCAGACCGGGTCGAGCACCGGATGGTCGTGCGTATCGAGGATGTATTTCTCGAACTTGGTGTGTCCGGCGATGTGCATCTGCGCCACGCGGTGGTGCGGCACATTATCGACGTAGTCGTAGGGATTGAAACCGTGGTTCTTCGACGAGACGTAAATGTTGTTCACGTCGAGGAGGATTCCGCAATCGGCCAGCTCGACGACCTCGGTGAGGAACTCCCATTCGGTCATCTCCGAAACATGAAACTCGGTGTAGGAACTGACGTTCTCGACCGCGATCGGGAGTTCGAGGTAGTCGCGCACCATGCGGATGTTCTCCGCGGTGCGCTTCGCAGCGGCCCTGGTGTAGGGCATCGGCAGCAGGTCGTGCGAATAGGTGCCGTCGACGCTGCCCCAGCAGAGGTGGTCGGAAAGCCACGGGGTCTTGGTGCGCTTCGTGAGCGTCTTCAGGCGGCGCAGGTGCTCGCGGTTCGGACCGTCGGCCGAGCCGAAGTAGAGCGCGACGCCGTGCTGGACGACGCGGTATTGGGCGAGGATCTGGTCGAGCACCTCGAGCGGGCGGCCGCCGTCGACCATGAAGTTCTCCGAGATGATCTCGAACCAGTCGACCGTGGGCTTGCGGCTCAGGATGTGGTCGTAGTGCGGGATGCGCAGACCGATGCCGATGCCGTAGTCGGTGTAGCCGTTGAATTTGTTGGCAGGCATGAAGGGGACGGAATCACGTGGGAGGGGCTTTACGCCCCGACTTGTTGGCTTGCGTGGAAACTGTCGGGGCATAAAGCCCCTCCCACGGGATAAGTCAGCAACCTAAGAATTGAAAAGGGGAGACCGGTGCGTGGCCCGGCCTCCCCGGAAGTGTGGTGACACGAACCCGGTGGGGCCCGTTCACGTGAACAAAACCTCAGCCCTTCTTGGATTCGTCCTTCTTGGCGTCGTCCATGTGGGCCGAATTGCAGCCGCCCTTGCCTTTGCAGGAGTTCTTGCCCTTGCAGCCGTTGTCGCTGGAGCCGCAGCCGCCCTTGCCCTTGCACTCGTTCTTGCCCTTGCAGGAACTCTTGGCGTCGTCCTTGGCCTTGCAGCCGTCCTTGCCCTTGCAACTGCTCTTGGCCTTTTCCTCGGTGCCGGCGGCGGTGCCGGTGCTGCCGTAGGATTTCAGCGCGAGGCCGCCGAGATAGAGGCCGGAGATGGCCGCGGCCATGATGATCGTTTTCGTGGATTTGTTCATGTGATACTGGGATTACTGGGTTCTGTTTTTTCCATTCCGCCCGCGCGGCACGGTGCCGGCGGTGCGGACTGAAAGTGGGGAAAGGCGTGCCGTTAGGCGTGGATTGTCGGATAGGAGCGCGGCGTGGGGCGGCTTATTCCCGGAAATTCAGGCGGGAGGAGCGTGGAGTGGCGCCAGATTGCGAAAACCGCCGCCCCGGTTCCAGCCAAATGCCATTTACACGGGCAAGTTCGCGACGACTTGGCGGTTGCGCCTGACAAAACGCTTCGCCATCAAGACGCATGCTCCCCTCCTGCCGCCCACTGCTCGCGGCTGCGGCCCTGTTGGCCGCCGGCCTTGTCCACGCCAAGACCCTCATCCACGCCGGTTCGCTGATCGACGGCCGCGCCGACACCGCCCGCCAGGCTGTGACCATCGTCATCGACGGCGAACGGATCGCCGCGATCGAGGACGGTTACACCGCCCCGGCCGCGGGCGACACCGTCGTGGACCTGAAGAACGCCACCGTTCTGCCCGGCCTGATCGATTGCCACGTCCACCTCACGGACGAGCAGTCCCCCAAGTCCTACACCGAGCGCTTCTACCTCAATCCCGCCGATTACGCCTACCGCTCGGTCGTCTTTGCCCGCCGCACGCTGCTCGCGGGTTTCACCACGGTCCGCGATCTCGGGGCCGGCGCGTATCTCAACGTCGCCCTGCGCAAGGCCGTCGCCGAAGGCTGGATCGACGGCCCGCGCATCTTCGCCGCCGGCACGCCCATCGGCAGCACCGGCGGCCACGCCGACCCGACCACCGGGCTCAACTACGAACTGCAGGAGAAAATCCCCGCCGCCAGCGTCATCAACGGCCCCGACGAGGCCCGCCAGGCGGTGCGCGACCATTTCAAGCACGGTGCGGACCTCATCAAGATCATGCCCTCCGGCGGCGTGCTCAGCCTCGAGAGCAGCGGCGACAATCCCCAGCTCGACGACGACGAGATCCGCGCGATCGTCGCCACCGCCCACGAATACGGCCTGAAGGTCGCCGCGCACGCCCACGGCGCCGAGGCCATCCGTCGCGCCGTGATCGGCGGCGTCGATTCCATCGAACACGGCACCTATATGAACGACGAGGACATCGCGCTCATGAAGGAACACGGCACCTATTTCGTGCCGACGATCAGCGCGGGACGCTTCGTCGCCGACAAGGCCAAAGTGCCCGGCTTCTTCCCCGAGGTCGTGCGCGCGAAGGCCGCCGCCATCGGCCCGCTCATCCAGGCGACCGCCGGCCGCGCCTACCGCGCCGGCGTCAAGATCGCCCTCGGCACCGACCAGGGCGTCGCCCCGCACGGCGAGAACGCCAAGGAATTCGTCTACCTCGTCGAGGCCGGCATGCCGCCAATGAAAGCCATCCAGGCCGGCACGATCGAAGGCGCGAAGCTCATCGGCCACGAAAAGGATTTCGGCTCCATCGAAACCGGCAAGCTCGCCGACCTCGTCGCCGTCCCCGGCGATCCCCTCACCGACATCACGCTCATGACGAAGGTCAGCTTCGTCATGAAAGCCGGCAAGATTTACAAGCAGTAGGCTAATGAGGTCTGTTGCACATCTGTCAGTGCTCGCCCGGTGAATTCTCAGAGATTCCTAATCTTCTGCCATTCAGTATGTGCTGCATCGCTTAGGATGATGTGAATCTCGTCGGAACCATCCTGCACCTCCAGCTCATGTCTGGTGCCGAAGAACCACTGTCGCCTGCTCGCGACGCCAACCACCTTGTCCCACGGCACCAAGAATGGCGGGTGGAACGCCCGGAATAGAACCATCGGATAAATATAGATTCCTTCTGCTGTAAATACGACGCGAAGGACATTGCGATATGATGCGAATATGCTCCCAAACCACGCAGACCGGCAGTTGAAGCTTCGTCCTGGCGGGCGCGTGGCGGACGCATATTTCTGCGCGAAGCTATGCCAGCCCATCCGGGAGATGATGAATCCGACCAGAACCCACACCCCGATGAAGTAGAAAGGGAAAAGCATCAAAAACAGTTCTGGCTCGCCATTTATCATCTTGGGTTAGTTGGGTTAGCTCAAAACCTAAAGCCGCGCTCAAATCACCCGGTCGACCAGCGGCTCGCCGGCTTGGAAGCGACGGAGGTTTTCCAGAAAGTGTCGGGCGAGTTTCTCGTCCTGATCACCGGTGCCGCCGCCAATGTGGCAGGTGATGAAACAATTCGGCGCCGACCACAGCGGGTGCGCCGGCGGCAGCGGCTCCGGCTCCATCACGTCGAGATAGGCGCCGCCCACGCGGCCCGATTCCAACGCGGTGATGAGCGCCGGCTGGTCGACCGTCGTGCCGCGACCGACATTGTAGAAGCGCGCACCGGGCTTCACCTGGGCAAAGCGCGCGGCGTTCATGAAACCGCGCGTCGCCGGTGAATCCGGCAGCAGATTCACCACGTGGTCCGCCGCCGCAAACGCCGCAGCCAGTCCGGCCTCCGCGACGATTTCCACGCCCTCGTCGCCACGCGGCGTGCGCCGGAAGGCCGTCACACGGCAGCCGAACGGCGCCAGCAGTTGTGCCAGCCGCCGCCCGATCGTCCCAAAGCCGAGCAGCAGCACGCTCTGCCCGGTCAGCACGCGATTGGTGAAGCGATCCTCGAGATAACGCCAGGCGCGCGGACCGTCCTGGTTCCGCAGCTGGGCGGGCAGGTTGCGCACGAGCGCGAGCATGGCGGCGAGCATCTGCTGCGCGCACGGATCGGCGAACACGCCCGAGGCACTCGTGACGGGCGTCCCGCGCGCCTGCATGGTCGTGCGGAAATCGTCGCGGTCGTAGCGCGTGTAGCCGGCGGTGGTCAGCGCCACCCAGCGCAGGCGCGTCAGTCGCATGGCGTCGGCGACATCAGGCTGGCCAAAGGCGATGTCCGCTTCCGCCAGCATCGGATCCGCCACGCCCGCCGCCAGCACCGAAGCCGAGGACTTGGGGGAGCTGATCAGCCGGTATCCGGCCGAGGCGACTCCCTGTTGGAACAAGGCAAGCGCCTCGGGGCGAAAGCCATGATTGGTCCAAATCGTCAGACTCATGATGGCATGACGCCGGGGCGTGCCGGCCAGGGCAAATAAAAAGCCTCCGCGGCGCGGCGGAGGCTGAGGTGGAGCGCACTGACCTCAGTGCGCTTGCTCGGCTGGAGGGCCGGTCTCCTGACCGGCCGCGATGGAGGCGGGATCAGCGATCCCGCCCTATAGTTGAATTCCTACCAGATCCGGGCCCGGAGCTCGGGCTTCACCCACATCTTGTCGCCTTCCTTGATGCCGAAGGCGTCGTAGAAGGGCTGGAAGTTCACGAGCGGGCCGATGGCGCGGAAATTGCCGGGCGAATGCGGGTCGATCATCAGCCGGCGGTTCAGTTCGCTGTCGCGGATGTTCGTGCGCCAGAGCTGGGCGTAGGCGAGGAAGAAGCGCTGCTCGGGCGTGAAACCGTCGATCAGTTTCCGCTCCTTGCCCGCGAGCGAGCGCTCCAGCGCCTCGTAGGCGACGGTGATGCCGCCGAGGTCGGCGATGTTTTCGCCGAGCGTGAGCATGCCGTTCACGTGCCGGCCGGGCAGCGCCTCGTAGCCGTTGTATTGGTCCACGACCTTCTGGGCGCGGGCCTTGAATTCCGCGGCGTCCTTCTCCGTCCACCATTCCACGAGGTTGCCGTCGCCGTCGTAGTGGCGGCCCTGGTCGTCGAAGCCGTGCGTGATCTCGTGGCCGATGACGACGCCGATGGCGCCGTAGTTGACCGCGTCATCGAGCGAGAAGTCGAAGAACGGCGGCTGGAGGATGCCGGCGGGGAAGTTGATGTTGTTGGCCGTCGGGTCGAAGTAGGCGTTCACCGTCGGCGGGGTCATGCCCCACTCGCTCTTGTCGACCGGCTGGCCGAGCTTGGCGAGGTCGCGCTTGGTCTCGAATTCTTCCGCGGCGCGCACGTTGGCGTAGTAACTGTCGCGCTTGATCGCGACAGTGGAGTAGTCGCGCCATTTTTCCGGATGGCCGATCTTGGCGTAGAAACGGTCGAACTTGGCGAGGGCCTTCTGGCGCGTCTCCTCGGTCATCCAGTCGAGTTTTTGCAGCCGCTCGCGCATGACGGTGACGATGTTCTTGATCATCTCGTCCATGCGGGCCTTGGCCTCGGGCGGATAGTATTGGGCGACGTAAAGCTGGCCGAGCGCCTCGCCGATCTCGCCGTCGACCACCTTCACGGCGCGCTGCCAGCGCGGCTCCATGGCCGGCGTGCCCTGCAGGACGGTGCCGTAGAAATGGAAGACCTCCTGCTCGAACGGCGCCGCGAGATAGGACCCGGCGGCGCGCAGCACCTTGTAGCGCAGGTAGGTTTTCCAATCGCTCATCGGCCGCGCCGCGAACTGCGCCTGCAGGCCCTCGTAGAACTTGGGCTGGCCGACGATGATCTCGGCCGCCGCGGGACCGGCGATGCCGCGCTCCGCGAGATAGGTCGCCAGCGGAAACGCCGGCACCTTGGCCGCGAGTTCCGCCGTGGGCATCTTGTTGTAGTTGGCGAGGCGGTCGCGCAGTTCGGTGGGCGTCTTCGAGTTTTCCGCCAGGGATTTCTCCACGGCGAACACCGTCTGCGCTCCGGCGGCGGCAGCGTCGGGCGTGTCGCCGGCGAGCGTGAACATCTTGGCCACGTGCTCGATGAAGGCGGCGCGCTGTTGCTCGAACTGCTCCGTGAAGTAGTAGTCGCGGCTCGGCAGGCTCAGCCCGCCCTGCCGGGCGTAAAGGGCGTTGATGTCGCTCTTCTTCTGGTCGGCGCCAACGTAGACGAGGAAGCAGCCGCCGACTCCCTCATTGTGCAGGGCGGCGAGCGCGTGCGCGAGATCGGCCGGTGAACGGATGGCCGCGATCTGCTCAAGGTCCGTCTCAATCGGTTTCAGGCCGGCAGCGTCGATGGCCGCGGTGTCCATGGCGGAGGCGTAGAAATCGCCGACCTTCTGCTCCAGCGAGCCCGGCTCGTGCGAGTGCGCGGACGCGGTGTCGACGATGCCCTTCAGCGCCGTTTCGTTGTATTCGATGAGCTCGTTGAAGGCGCCCCAGCGCGACTTGTCGGCGGGCACCGGATTGTTCTTCAGCCAGGTGCCGCAGGCATAGGCGGCGAAGTCCGCGCCGGGCGACACGCCGGGATCCATGTAGCCTACGCTGAAACGCGGGGCGGCGGGTTTGGCCGCCTCGGCGGCGGGGAGGGAAACGGCGGTGCACAGCACCGCCACGAGGGCAAGAGACCGGGAAGTATGCTTCATTTGGCGGCGACTAAGTAGGTTTATGACACCGCTGGCAATCCCGACATGACGAACGGTGAATCTGCCGCGACGAACCGCTGCAGCGTCGGCGGCACTGCATTCAGCCCTTGAGCGCCGCCACGAATGGCGCGCCGGTCTTCGCCCGGATGTCGTCGAGGGTGACGCCGGGATGCAGCTCGATGAGCACGAGGCCGCCGTTGTTCGGCTTCACCTCGAAGACGCAGAGATCGGTGATGATGAGACTGACGACGCCCTTGCCCGTGATGGGCAGCGTGCACTGCCGGAGAATCTTCGGGCTGCCGTCCTTCGCGCAGTGCTCCATGACGGCCACAACGCGTTTCACGCCGGCGACGAGGTCCATTGCGCCGCCGGGCCCTTTGACCATTTTCCCGGGAACCATCCAGTTCGCGATGTCGCCATTGTCGGCCACCTCGAGCGCCCCGAGAATCGACAGGTCGATGTGTCCGCCGCGGATCATCGCGAACGAGTCGGCGCTCGAGAAGAACGCCGAGCCGGGGATCGTCGAGATCGTCTGCTTGCCGGCGTTGATCAGGTCGGCGTCCACCATGTCCTCCGGCGGGAACGGGCCGATGCCGAGCAGGCCGTTCTCGGACTGGAGGGTGACGTTCATGCCGGATGGGATGAAGTTGGCGACGAGCGTCGGGATGCCGATGCCGAGGTTGACGTAGTAACCATCGCGCAATTCCCTGGCGGCGCGGCGCGCCATCAGTTCGCGGAGGGGCGACTCCTTTTTCGAGGCGGCGCTGCCCTGCACGGTGCGGAACTCGATGCGCTTCTCGTAGCGCTCGCCCTGGATGATGCGATCCACGTAAATGCCGGGCGTGTGGATCTGGTCGGGGTTGAGTTCACCCGGCTCGACG
>Ga0208272_100561_pt1 | contig 11547 bp, 10 predicted proteins | sample LakWasM129_HOW14_2_FD_183939 | JGI IMG/M metagenome (GOLD analysis project Ga0208272, IMG submission 183939) | Freshwater sediment methanotrophic microbial communities from Lake Washington under simulated oxygen tension - Sediment Metagenome... | ecosystem: Environmental > Aquatic > Freshwater >... | reverse complement strand
GCCGGTGTGGCGCTGGATGAAGCGATGCTCCTTGATGAACCAGGTGCGGCCTTGATTGGTGGATTCGAGCCAGAGCGCGGCTTCGTCGAACAAATCCAAGGGGGGCGAAGCGGTCTTGCTCGGGGCGACGCGACACAGGCAATGCAGCAGGCCGTGCTCGCCGGAAAAAACGGTCAGTTGCTCGAACTTGTCCGAGCCCGAGAGCTGCTTCGCGAGGATGAAAGCCGAGGTCTGGAGTTGCTGGCCGGGCATGCAGAAGTGAGAGTGAGGGTGAAGGTGAGAGGGGATCAAATCCCTTTCACTTTCCCTTGCCACTTTCACTCTGCAAAGCGGCCTTGGCGCTGGCGGCGTCCGGCCACGAGGGCAGGACCGCGCCGCAGGAAATAACGGTTTTCATGCCCTCGGTGACAGACATTTCGAGTTCGATGATTTCCGTCCGCGGCAGAAACATGAAGAAGCCGTTGACCGGGCTGGGACAGGTGGGGACGAAGACCGCCCAGTGTTCGACGGGGAGGTGGACGTGCGGCTCGCCGCGGACCTTGTTGGTCAGGAAGCCGATGGTGTAGGCGCCGGCGCGGGGAAATTGCACAAGCACGACCTTGTTGAACTGCGCGCGGTCCTTGGCCCCGAAGGTCTCGATGAATTGTTTGACGCTGTTGTAGAAGCCGCCGATGCCGGGGATGCCTTGGATCAGGCGCTCGCCGAGGGCACCCAAGAACTGACCGAGGAAAAGTCGCGAAACAAAGCCCAGCAGGGTGACCAGCGCGAGGACGATCACCGTGATGCCGATATCCCAGACGAGACTGGGCAGGAGGCGCAACGCCTCCGGCAGGTAGGGCGAGAAAAGCGGGGTGATCGATCCGCCGACGATGCCGATGATCACCTTCAGGGCCCAGATCGTCACCACCAACGGCGCGACCAGCACCATGCCGGTGATGAAGGCGTTGCGCAGGATTTTGAATCTGGATTCGGGCATAGTCCGATAAATCGTCGGGCAAAGCCGCGAAGAGGCAAAATAATTCAAACAAAACGAAACATCGGCAGGGCTTTTTGCCTCCGCAACAGGCTCATGGCGCGTTTTTCCGCCGCGCGCATCCGGCGTTTCTTGGCGGGCTGCAGGTCGTCATAACCCGCCAGGTGGAGCCAGCCGTGCACGACGTAGAGCGTCAGTTCCTCGGAGAAATCGCGTCGATGCCGCCGGGCATATTTCCGGGCCGTGTCGGCCGAGACACAGATTTCCCCGGCGAGTCCGGCCGTCCGGTCGCCCTCGAAGGTGATGACATCGGTGGTGGCCGGGTCGGCCATGAAATCGGCGTGGATCTTCGCCAGCGCCGGGTCGGTCAGGAACGCGATGGACAACTCGCCGGGCGGGCAGCCGCCGAGAAAGTCAGCCGCATGGGCGTCGAGCACGGTGACCACCGCGGCGATCGCGCGCCGGGAGAAACGCAGGCAGGGGTGGGCGTTTCGGATGACGGTCGTGCGTTTCATTGTAGGGGCGCAGTCTTGCTGCGCCCAAGTTTCATCGTGGAGGCGAAAGGGCGCAGCGAGACTGCGCCCCGACAAAGAGTTTTCGAACACCGGCTCACGACGAACCCTCGCCGGAGGCCTTGGCGTGCTCGTAGGCCTCGATGATCTTTTGCACCAGCGGATGGCGGACGACGTCCGTGGCCGTGAAAGTGTGAAATTCGATGCCGGGAATGTTCTTCAGAACGCGCGGCGCCTGGGTCAGGCCGGATTGCTTGGCGCGGGGCAGGTCGATTTGCGTGATGTCGCCGGTGACGATCATGCGCGAGTCGTCGCCGAGACGCGTGAGGAACATCATCATTTGCTCTGGCGTGGTGTTCTGGGCCTCGTCGAGGATGATGAAGGCGTTGGCCAGCGTGCGCCCGCGCATGTAGGCGAGCGGGGCGATCTCGATGACGCCCTTCTCAGAAAGGGTGGCGACGTCCTCGGCGTCGAGCATGTCGTGCAGGGCGTCGTAAAGCGGGCGGAGGTAGGGCAGGATCTTTTCGCGGAGATCGCCGGGGAGGAAGCCCAGCGTCTCGCCGGCCTCGACCGCCGGACGCGTCAGCACGATGCGCTGCACCTGGTTCTTCAGGAGGGCGGAGATGGCCGCGGCCATGGCGAGGTAGGTCTTGCCCGTGCCCGCGGGGCCGATGCCGAAGACGACGGGGTTTTTCTGGATGGCCTGCAGGTAGAGTTTCTGGCCGATGGTTTTTGGGACGACACTCTTGCGCTTGGTGGCGATGACGAGCGGTTCGTTGAACAAGGTGCGCAGGCTGGCGCCGCCGTCGCGGGAGTAGAGTTGCAACAGACGGACGAAATCGGGCGTGCGCATCGCGAGGCCCTGGGAGCGGCCGATATTGAGCAAGGTGAAAAACTCTTCCGCGCGCGCGATCGCCTCGGGCGCGCCCTCGAGTTGCAGCCATTCGTCGCGGGTGACGAGGCGCACGGCGAAGGTCTGCTCCACGCGGGTGAGGTTGTCCTCGCTGCCACAATACAGCTGCTGCAGGTGGCGCGCGTTCGGGTAGTGGAGCTTCTTGGATTCGGGCACGGGGATGGTTCAGAGGACGGAGGACAGAGGACAGAAATCAGGCCGGGGTTTTCAGGCTGTCAGCGACCGAGCGCAGCCGCTGATACATGGCTTCGAGCGACTGGGGTAGCACGCGGGTCTTGCCAATGACGGGCATGAAATTCGTGTCGCCCGACCAGCGCGGCACGATGTGCGCGTGGAGGTGGACGATGCTGCCGCCGGCGGCGGTGCCGAGGTTAAAGCCGATGTTGAAGGCGTCCGGCTTGAGCGCGGCGCGCAGCACCTCCTTGCCGAAGATGATTTCGTCCATCAGGTTGGCGCGGCCGGCGGCGTCGAGTTCGGAGAGATCGCCGACATTGCGGAAGGGCACGGCAAGCAGGTGGCCGGCGTTGTAGGGAAAACGGTTGAGGACGAGGTAGGAGAGGGAGCTGCGGTGCAGGATGAGCGCCTGGGCGTCGTCCCCCAGCGCGGGCAGCGCCGTGAACAGGTTCTCGCCGGACTTTTCGCGCGGCGCCTCGATATATTCCATGCGCCAGTAGGCGTGGAGATTTTCCATGATTTGAGTGACTGTAGATGGGCGGCGGGGCATGTCAAAACCCCAAAAGCGCCGGGAATAGGTGGGTTGATTGCTGTTAGGCGGGATCGCCGATCCCGTGTTGGAGGGCCGGTCTCCCGACCGGCCGTGGTCGGTGCGGAGACCGACCCTCCATCGGGTAAGGCAGAATCGGTCACTGAGGCTGGCGCACTCGGCGCGATCCGGTAAAATGAATCGCCGCTTTGACAGGCCGCGGTCTTTCGCAAAGCTGGCGGCGTGCTGGTCGAATTCAAAAACGTGAGGCAGGAGTCCGGGAAGGGTTTGCGCCGCTGGTTCGAGGGCGGGCTCTACGAACTCGTGGTCTGGTATCGCCCCGACGGGAGCGTCGAGGGCTTCCAGATCCTATATCGCCAGGAGCAGAACGAGCGGGCGCTCACCTGGCGGGAAACCGAAGGCTTCAAGCACAGCCGGGTCGACAACGGCACGGGCTCGCCGCTCAAAAACCTGACCCCGATCCTGCTGCCGAACGGCAGCATCCCGTGGCCACACGTGCTCCAGGAGTTCGACGACAACAGCGCTACGCTGGAGCCGGAATTGCGGACGTTCGTGCGGCAGCGGTTGGAGGCGCGTGCCTGATGGACCGCCGGCTGCTCTGGTTCGTAGGTTTGCTGGCGCCGGTGCTGGCGTGGTCGGCCGTGCGGCCGCACGATTACTTCACGTGGTGCTTGGAAATTGCGCCGGTGTTCATCGGCCTGCCGGTTGCATTCGCGGTGCAACGGCGTTTTCCGCTATCCGATCTGCTGCTCGGGCTGCTGTGGTGGCACTGCGTGATCCTGATTTTCGGCGGGCATTACACCTACGCCCGCGTGCCGCTCGGCGACTGGGCGATGCACGGGTTCGGCTGGACGCGAAACAATTACGACAAGCTCGGACATTTTGCCCAGGGCTTTGTGCCGGCCGTGCTGGGGCGGGAGATTTTGCTGAGGACGTCGCCCTTGCGCGGCAGCAAATGGCTCGGCTTTCTCGTTGTCTGCGTCTGCCTCGCATTCAGCGCATCCTATGAACTGATCGAATGGGTCGTTGCGGTGATGAGCGGATCAGCGGCGGACGACTTTCTCGGCACCCAAGGCGATCCCTGGGACACGCAGACCGACATGGCGATGGCGCTCGTCGGGGCAACCCTGGCAATGCTGGCACTGCCGCGCTGGCACGACCGTTCGCTGGCGAGGCTTGCCGCGCGCCGCTGAGCGCCTTTGCTCTAGCGCACCATGAACGAGACAACGCCCGCCAAATCCGCCGGAGTCCCCGAGACCTTCCTCGCGGCCCTCGGTCTGGCCGGCGGCTTCATGGCTTTCGTGGCCTGGGACCAGTCGCACTGGTGGCGGGTGAAGGAGGATTATTCGTTCGGCTGGCTCGTGCCGCTGTTTGTCGCCTACGTGGTGCATGACCGCTGGCCGCAAATTCTGCTGCGGCTTCGCGAAGCCGCCGAAAGTCCGCCCAGCCCGAAGTGGGCGCGGTGGACCTTGAACACGCTCGCCAGCCTCGGCCTGCTCGGTGGGGCGCTGTTCTTTCTCCTCGGCGCGTTCTACCGGGCCGGAGCGGGCACGTCGCAGCCCGGCACGTTCGCCCTGACGACGGGCATGGTGGCCATCGTGCTGCCGCTGATATTTTTCAATGTGCCAGCCTCCGCCGAGCCTATGGCTGGCAGGCCCTACTCGGGGTTCAAGATGGGAGATCTCTTTGCCGACAGCCGGTTCCGGGTGGCGGCGGTCTTTATCTTTCCCGCGCTGGTGTGGGTGATCTCCGCGCCGTTGGTCTCGGCGGTGGAGTCGCAGGTGAGCCTGTTTCTCCTGCGCAAGGTCGTCACGGTGGTGGCGTTCGTGTTCGACCTGCTGGGTTTTCCGCTGGAACAGCAGGGCAACGTGCTGCTGCTGCCGAAAGGATCGGTCGGTGTGGCCGATGCGTGTTCCGGCATCCGCTCGCTGACGGCCTGCCTGTTCGCCGGATCATTCCTGGGCGCGACATTCTTCACCGAGCTTTGGAAAAAGGTGACGCTGGTCGGGGCGTCGATGATCTTTGCCTTCATCATGAATCTCGGTCGCAGCCTGTTCCTGACGGGCTGGGCCTACGCCTATGGCCCGGATGCCATCAACGGCACGGTGCATGACGCCGCCGGCTACGCCGTGCTCGGCCTGACCTGCGCCGGTCTGCTCGCGCTGGTGCCGCTGCTCAACATGAAGCTGGAGAAATTCGAGACGGAACTGACACCGAAGCCGGCAGATTTAGCGGGGAGCGGGTGACTCCAGGGCGCGGTCGATCTTGTCATCGTATTCCCGCTTGAGCCAGTAGTCGCGCGAACTCAATGGCTGTTCGCCGAAGGCGAGCGCGGCGGGTGGCGGCGGGGTGGTGGCGGTTGGGGGCGTCGCGCAACCGGCTAGGGAAAGACCGGCAACCGGGAGCAGCAGGAGGCGGGCAGGGGTTTTCATGGGGGGCGGGGGATGCGCCGACTATAGCACAAGCGCATCGCTTCGGATGAAAAATGGGACGAAGCGGGTTTTTCCCACGATAGCCGCCCGGGAAGGGCAGGATTGGCTGTGTCAGGGTTGGATCGTCGGTTTGGCTTCGGTCTCGTCGGGTTTGGCTGCGGGCGCCTCGGGCTTGGGTGGTTCCGGCCGGATGATAAATTCGGAGACCTTGGCCGGGTCGAGGTATTGCTTCGCGAGGGCGCTGAGTTCGGCGGCGGTGACGTTTTCGTTGTCGGTGTAGCGTGTGCGGCTCCAGTCGAGGCGTTGGGGATTTTCCTGCGCCGAGGCCAGCACGGTGTTGAGCCAGTAGGCGTTGGTGCGGGACGATTCGCGGAGGGCGGTGAGAATGGGCTGCTTGGCCCGGACGAGTTCCTCGTCGGTGACGCCGTCCGTCTGTAGTTTCGTCGCGACGGCCTTGATGGCGTCGGCGATCGTCCGGGCCTCGGCGGGGGCGACCGTGGCGTCGGCCACGAGCCAGCCGTAGCCGGGGTAGGTTTCGCTCAGGTCGCTGGCGGCGTTGGGGCTGTAGGTGCCGCCCATTTCCTCGCGGATTTTGACGCGGAGCCGGTCGGCAAAAACATCGGAGAGCAAGCGGAGGCGGCGGGAGATTTTGACGTCGCGACTGTCCGTCGCGGGCCAGAAGAGGCGCACGACGGCCTTGGGGATTTCGGTCGCCACGGTGTATTCCTTTTCGAGGGGAGAGGCTGGCAGCTCGACTTGGCGGGCCTTGGTGTAGGCCGGTTTCTTGGCGCGCTTGGGCAACGCGCCGAAGGTCCGGGCGACGGCGTCGATGGTGGCGTCGGGGTCAAAGTCGCCGACGATGGCGATTTCGATCGGTCCCTTGGCGAACTCGGGCGTGAGCCAGGCCTTCAGCTCATCGAGATTGCGGGAGAGCATGACGTCCTTGGGCGGCAGGCCGAAGCGCACGTCGCCGCTCGCCAGCAGGCGGGCGACCTCCAGTTGCAGCGGGCCGTCGGGGGTGTGTTCGAGTCGGGCGTAGAGTTGCTCGGCGCCCTTCTTGACCTGGCGCAACGCCTCGGGCCGGTAGCCGGGATCGGTGAGAAAGGCGCAGAAGAGCTGGAGCTGCAGGAGCAGGTCGGCGCGGTTGGTCGTGCCGTTGAAGGCGAACGCATCTTCCTGCGCGCCGAAGCCGAGGCCGAGGGTCTTGCCGGCGAGGATGCGTTGCAGGTCGTCGACACTGTGTTTGCCGAGGCCGCCGGGGGTGAACGCGACGTTGGCCAGCAGGGAAAGGCCCGGCCGGTCGAACGGCATCGTGAGCATGCCGCCGCCGACCCGGACGTTGATGCGGATGCGGCCGGCCTCGAAGTCGGTCGGTTTGAGGTTGAGCCGCACGCCGTTCTTGAACTGGAGCAACGTGGCGCCGAGGTCGTCGACCGCGGTCTGCTTCGCCACCTTGCCCGGCTTGCCGAAATCAGTGTAGGCGAAAGGCACTTCCTTGACTGCAGCCTGGGCGGCAACGGGCACGGCCTGGCTGGCGTTGTAGGCGGCGACGATGGCGGGCGCGGCGTGCGGCAGCGTCAGATTCCCGGCGACAAAGATTTTCCGGCCGTGCGATTCGGCCCAGGTTTCGCGCAGCGCGGCGGCGCAATCCTCGGGCGTGATTTTTTCGAGGACGGGCGTGTAGAGCGCGAGATTGGCGGCGGGAGTGGTAGTGACGGACCGGTCGAGGAGGTCGTCGGTGATTTCGTCGGCGAGGCCGCCCGAGCGGCGGGTGGCGGCGGTGCGGACGGCCTGTTCGAGGTTGTTCTTCAGTTCGGCGACGGACTCGGCGAGTTCGTCGGATTGGAAGCCGTGTTCGAGGGCGCGGCGCAATTCCTGATCGGCGACGGCCAGCGCGGCCGGCCACTGGTCGGGGCGGCAGTTGAGTTCGATCGAGGCGTTGCGGAAGAACTCAAACTGCTCGGTCACGCCGACGAGGCCGCTGAGGAACGGCGCACCCTCCTTCTTGGCCAGGATCGACAGGCGGCGGTTGAGCATGCGCAGCGCCAGGGTGCGGGGGAGGTATTTGACGCGCAGCGCGACAGTGTCGGGTTCGTAGCTGTAGGGCGTAACGGTTTCGACGGCGACGTTGGTGCTGCCGGCCTCGGGTTCGGAATGGAGGCTGGCGACCACGGTGTCCGGCGCCGCGATGCTGCCGAGGCCCGGTTCGGGCAGGGCCGGGGCGCGGGCGGTGAGGGGAGAAAAGATCTCCTTCACCAGCGGTTCGACCTCGGCCGGACTGATGTCGCCGGCGAGAACCAGCACCATGCGCTCGGGACGATACCAGGTGTCGTAGAATTCCACGAAGCGGTCGCGCGTGGCGGTCTTGATGACTTCCTCGTCGCCAATGGGGATGCGTTGCGGGAAGCGCGTGTCGGGCACGAGGAATTCCAACTCGGCGACGAAGGTGCGCAGGCCGACGGAGTCGCGCGCGCGTTTTTCGCTCAGGATGATGCCGCGCTCCTTGTTGATTTCCTTGGAATTGAGGAGCAGGCCGCCGGCGACATCGGCGAAGAAGGTCAGGGACTCGCGCAATGTCTCGGGCTTGGTGTCCGGGAGCTCGAGCTGGTAGACGGTGCGGTCGAAATTGGTGGAGGCGTTGGTGTCGCCGCCGAAGCCCATGCCGAGGCGCTGGAAGAACTCAACGACAGTGTCCGACGGGAAGTGCCGGCTGCCGTTGAACGCCATGTGCTCGAGGAAGTGGGCGAGGCCGCGCTGGCTGTCGTTTTCGTAGACGGAGCCGACCCGGATGGCGAGGCGGGCGCTGACGCGGCCCTTGGGTTCCTGATTGTGGAGAATGGCGTAACGGAGGCCGTTCGGGAGCCGGCCGAAATGAATGGCGGGATCGACCGGCAGGTCGCTGGTTTCGTGGGGGAAGTCGGCGGCCAGGGCCAGCAACGGGGCCACGAGGAGCGCAAGGAACAAACGGCGCAAGGCAGGGGCGGAGCGGAGGTTGGACATGTCGGGATGCAGTGTTCCGACCCGAGCGCGGAGTGCAAGTTTCCTGCGCCGAATGGAATGAGTCGCGCGCCGGACTTTGATGTGGCAAATTGCGCACGTCGCTCCCTATCTGTTGGATAATCATGAAAGCGAAAGCCAAGTCCAAGCCCGAGCTGATCAACGCCGCCCTGGCCAAGAAGAAGGGACCGGTGTCCAAGTTCCTGGCGCACAATTACCGTCATTTCAACGCCGCGGCGCTGCTCGACGCCGCCAAAGGTTTCGAAACCCACCTCGCCGCCGGGGGCAAGATGCTGGTGACGCTCGCCGGGGCCATGTCCACGGCCGAACTGGGCATTTCCTTGGCCGAAATGATCCGGCGCGACAAGGTCCACGCCATCGTCTGCACGGGGGCCAACCTCGAGGAGGACATCTTCAACCTCGTGGCACACGACTACTACGAGCGGGTCCCGCACTACCGCCATCTCACCGCCAAGGACGAGCAGGCCTTGCTGGCCCGCCACATGAACCGCGTGACGGACACCTGCATCCCGGAGATGGAGGCCATGCGGCGCATCGAGAAGGCCGTCTTGGAGGAATGGGTTAAGGCCGATCAGGCCGGCGAACGCTATTTCCCGCACGAGTTCATGTATAAAATTCTGCGCGGCGGAAAACTGCGGAAATCCTTCCAGATCGACCCGAAGAATTCCTGGATGCTCGCCGCCTGCGAAAAGAACCTGCCGATCATCGTGCCGGGCTGGGAGGACGCCACTTTGGGCAACATGTATGCCGCGGCGGTCATCCGCGGCGACGTGAAGAACGTTCACACCGTGCGCACCGGCATCGAATACATGACGTGGCTCGCGCAGTATTACACGAAGACCTCGAAGCGGCTGAAGAACGGCGAGGGCTCCATCGGTTTCTTCCAGATCGGCGGCGGCATCGCAGGGGATTTCCCCATCTGCGTCGTGCCGATGCTGCACCAGGATCTCCAGCGGACCGGCGTGCCGCTCTGGGGCTATTTCTGCCAGATCAGCGACTCTACCACCAGCTACGGCAGCTATTCCGGCGCTGTGCCCAACGAGAAAATCACGTGGGGCAAGCTTGGCGCCAAGACGCCGCAGTTCATCGTCGAGAGCGACGCCACGATCTGCGCCCCGCTGATCTTCGCGTGGGTGCTGGGACAGTGATTTCCAAGCATATTTATCACAGAGGACACAGAGATCACGGAGTATGAAAGCGAGATTTCTCTGCGTTCTCTGAGACCTCTGTGTTAAAGCATCAAGTCGCACACTCCAGTGATCTGGGTTTATCGCTTTCTCTTCCTACCCCTGTTGCTGCTGCTCGCGCCCTATTACCTGTGGCGGATGCGGCGGCGCGGCGGCTATGCCGAAAACTTCAGCCACCGGTTTGGCGGCACTGATTCGCTCCCACCACGCCGGCCCGGCGTGCACCGGCTCTGGCTGCAGGCGGTCAGCGTGGGCGAGATGCTCGCCATCGCGCCGCTGCTTGAGGCGTTTCACCGCGAGGGCGGCACGGAAGTATACCTGACGACGACGACAAGCACCGGCTTCCGCCTGGCGAAGGAGAAATACGCTGCGCTGACCATTGGCATCGGCTATTTCCCGCTCGATTTCTGGGCGTTCAGCGCGCGCGCCTGGCGCAAAGTCCGGCCGGATCTCTGCGTCCTGATGGAAGGCGAGCGCTGGCCCGAGCACGTGCACCAAGCCGCGATCCGCGGCGTGCCGGTCATCAGCATCAATGCGCGGCTGTCGGACCGCAGCTTCCGGCGCTCGATGCGCTTCCGCGCGGGGTTGCGTCCGCTGTCGCGCGGCATGACCCGAGTGCTGTGCTCGTCCAAGCGCGATGAGCAGCGGTTCAAGGCGCTGGGTTTCGAGGCGGAGCGACTGCAGACGACGGGCAACCTCAAGCTCGATGTGCACATCCCGCTGATGCCGGATGCGGACAAGGCCCGCCTCCGGCGCGAACTCGGTTTGGGCGACGGCCTCGTGCTGTTGGGCTCGTCGACCTGGGTGGGGGAGGAGGTGGCGTTGGTCACCGCGCTCAAGGCGGCGCGGGAGCGCGGATTGAAGGTGTCGCTCCTGCTGGTGCCGCGCCATGCCGAGCGCCGGGAGGAACTGCGCGCCATGCTCGAGAAGTCCGGTCTGAGCTTTCACTTCTGGTCGTCCGGCTATGCCACGGGCGAGGTGGACGTGGCCGTGGGCGATACCACGGGGGAACTGCGGAAGTTCACGCAGCTCGCGGATCTCGTGTTTGTGGGCAAGAGCCTCGCCCCGCACGAGGGCGGGCAGACGCCGGTCGAGGCCGCGGTGCTCGGCAAACCCGTGTTGCATGGGCCGCGCATGACGAATTTCCGCGAGATCATCCGCACGCTCACCGAGGCGGGAGCGGTCCGCAAGGTGGAGACGCACAGCGAACTGATCGTGGAGGTTGTGGAACTGCTGCAGGATGCGTCCCAACGCGAGAAGTTCGTCGCGGCGGCGCAGGCGTGGCACGAGGAAAACCGCGGCGCTACGGAGCGCACCCTCGCGGTCATCCGCGCGCAGCTCGCCGGCCGCCCCGCCTGAGCCGCGAGTGTGGAAGCGGAGGGTTGGCGGCGGGTATCATGGCACCCGGGGCGATGGGGTGCGTGAGGACAACTTGGCGCCGGATGCATCTCGCTATCATGCAACCTGCGCTTTTGATCCGGTCGGGCCGGCACTTGTTGCCGTGCCGTGGTCCGCAGCACGCGGAACGGCCCGCCGACAAGCGGCGGAGCTGCATTTCAATGCCTCGTTCCGGCGCAGCGATCAGGCGACGGTGACTCTGGGCGCGTCGGCCGTCCGTCGGTCGACGTGCGCCAGCACCCGGCTGGCGATGTCGCGGGCGGCGGCGGGGTGGGCGAGCCGGCTGAGGTTCGCCCGCCAATGCTGCCAGAGCCGGGCGTCGTGCGCGAATACGCGCTGCAAAGTGGCGACGATTTCCGCCGGCGTCGTGGCCAGCATGCCGGCGTCGTT
>Ga0208272_100560_pt1 | contig 11571 bp, 7 predicted proteins | sample LakWasM129_HOW14_2_FD_183939 | JGI IMG/M metagenome (GOLD analysis project Ga0208272, IMG submission 183939) | Freshwater sediment methanotrophic microbial communities from Lake Washington under simulated oxygen tension - Sediment Metagenome... | ecosystem: Environmental > Aquatic > Freshwater >... | reverse complement strand
CGCGCCGCGTAGAAGCGCTGCGCCATGTAGGCCGAGCCGCCGCTGCCGCCGAGCCCCTCCAGCAGGCCCTTGCCCGCCCACACGAGCAGGAAGGGCCAGAACGGGATATAAGGCGCCAGCTGCGGGTCCGACGCCTTCGGCCAGAATTGATTCAGGCTGGCGCCGTGCCACCCGGCGAGCAGTTCCGGCGTCACCTGACCCGCGGCCACGACCGCGACGTAGATCGCCGCCGCGCCGATCAGCACCGTTTGGAAGACATCCGTCCAGATGACGGCGTTGAGCCCGCCGATGAGCGTATAGATGAAGGCGATCATCGCCACCCCGACCGAGCACTGCAGCTCGGTGAACGGCAGGAACTCGGCGAGAAACCGGCCGCCGGCGGTCACGAAGAACACGATCATTGCCACCGTGAGGATGACATAGGTGAGCGCCGCCGTCAGCCGCGCCGCCCGCCCCCACCCGCCCGGGCCGAAGCGCAGCAGCATCCACTCCGCCGTGGTCATCACCCCCGAGCGTTTGTGCCACCGACCCATGAAGGCCAGAAACACCGCGATGGGCAGCACCACCCCGCCACGCATCTCGATGAAGAGCCCGTGCAGCCCGTAGAGCGAGATCATCGCCACGATCGCCATCGTGCCCGCCACATCGAGGTTGCTCGCCATGCCCGAGGAGCCGAGCGCCCACCACGGCAAACGGTTGTCGCCAAGGAAATATTCCTCGCTGCTCGAGACCTTGCGCCGCGCCAGCCAGCCCGTGATGACAATCAGCACCGCCAGATAGCCCGCGATGATCGCCCAATCGATGGGTTGCATAGACGTAGGTCATCGCTAATTTTTCCGGCGATGTCCCGCGCTTTTTCCTTACACAGCTGACAGCCTGACCCGTTTGACCCGACCGACGCGGAACGCAACCTGATCCACGCCCATGGAAACCAAGCCTCCCCCGCCTGTGCCGCCGCCCTCCGTCCGGCTGTTTTCCTCCGACCTGGACGGCACGCTGCTGGGCAACCCGGAGTCGAGCGCGCGGTTCAAGTCCGCTTGGGAGGCGCTCTCACCCGACGCCCGGCCCCTGCTCGTCTATAACACCGGCCGGCTCGTCGACGACCTCCGGCGCTTCGTCGCCAACGGCACGCTGCCCGAGGCCGACTACTGCATCGGCGGCGTCGGCACGCAGGTCTACGATGTCAAGGCCGGCCGCATCCTCGTGGAATTCCACCAACACCTCGCGCAGGGCTGGGATCTGGCGCGGGTGCGCGAGATCGTCGCGGCCTATCCCGGCGTCAAGCCGCAGCCGGAGGAATTCCAGCACGAGTTCAAGTCGAGCTGGTTCTTCGAGCGCGCCCCGCGCGGCGCCATCCGCGAGCTGCGCGAGCGCCTGAAGGCCGCCGGCCTGGCCATCAACATCGTCTACTCCAGCTCGCGCGACCTCGACATCCTCCCGCGCAACGCCACCAAGGGCGGCGCGCTCGCGTGGCTCTGCACGCGGCTCGGCCTCCCGCTCGACACCGTGCTCGTCGCGGGCGACACCGGCAACGACGCCTCGATGTTCCGCCTGCCCGGCGTGCGCGGCATCATCGTGGAAAACGCCCTGCCCGAACTCTACGAGGCCACGGTGGAGGTGCCCACCTACAGCTCCCGCCAGATCATCGCCGACGGCGTGCTCGACGGACTCTGCCATTACGGCGTCGTGTGCGTGCTGCCGAACAAGGAAAAGACCCGCGTCCGTCAGGCCGAGATGGCGCCGGGCTTCCAGATGCTCTTTTCCGGCCTCAAGCTCGGCACGCTGACGGACACGGAAAAGGGATTCCTCGGCACGGCCTACGAAAAGGCCCTGGTCGCGGTGAAGAAAAACATCACCCCGCTCGGCTTCTCCGCCTGCTCGCTCGCCGACAACACCGTCACCGGCACCGACGTCAACTACCGTAGCGTCTGGGCGCGCGACGGCGCCATCACCGTCTGGAGCACCCTCGTCATCGAGGACGAGGAAATCCGCGCCGCCCAGCTCGCCACGCTCGAGACCCTGCTCAACGCCACCTCGCCCACCGGCCAGATCCCGTCCAACGTCCGCCTCGACGACGGCCGGCCCGACTACTCCGGCGTCGGCAACATCGCCTCCATCGACAGCGGCCTGTGGCTGATCATCGCCATCTACAATTTCTGCGCCCGCACCGGGGACCATTCCCTGCTCTACCGCCACGCCGGCCGGCTCCAGTCGATCATGAACTGGCTCAGCGCCCAGGATTCCAACAACGACGGCCTCCTCGAAATCCCCGAGGCCGGCGACTGGACCGACCTCTTCGGCCGCAGCTACAACGTCCTCTACGACGAGGTGCTCTGGTTCCGCACCAACGTCTGTTACGGCCGCATCCTCGAGTTCATGGGCCATTACGACCAGGCCGCCGACTACCTCCGCTGGTCCCAGCGCATCCGCGGCCGCCTGCTCGAAATCTTCTGGCCGACCACGAGCGCGGCCGACAGCTCGCCGCGCCAGAACCGCTTCGCCGACCGCCAGTCCGGCCTCGGCGACGCCCAGTATCTGCTGGCCGAGATCACGCCCTTCTCCTTCAACTGGCGCTGCGACACCTACGGCAACATCCTCGCGTTCCTCATGAACGTGCTCGACGTCGACCGCGCCCGCACCGCCTTCCGCTTCATGTGGGGCGTCGGCGTGAACCAGCCCTGGCCCGTCGCGAACCTCTATCCCGTGGTGCAGGCCGGCGATCCCGACTGGCGCGCCTACTACACGGTCAACCTGCTCAACCTCCCGCACCACTACCACAACGGCGGCATCTGGCCGTTCATCGGCGGCATGTGGGTGCGCTTCATCCACCGGCTCGGCTTCCACGAGGTCGCCTGCCGCGAACTCGTGCGCCTCGCCCAGCTCAATCACCTCGGGCGCGACCACGAGTGGGAATTCAACGAATGGGCCCACGGCCAGACCGGCCGCCCCATGGGCAAGGCCTACCAGGCCTGGTCCGCCGCCTCGTTCCTGCGCGCCTGCCACGAAGTCGGCGCCGACCCCGCCAGCCAACGGGATGAATGAGGATACTCGGGGCATGTGATCAAGCCAACCATGTCACCATCATCACCTCTTGCTGGAGGAGCGGAATTATGCCGCGATTCGAGAATCGCCATCGCGGCATAAAGCCGCTCCTACACCCAACCAAACCGAAACAAGCTTCAGCGTATCGTTCTCACCGCTTGATCAGTCGCCGATGCCAACCGGTGCGGCATTCGATGCTCGCCACGGATTTCGCCGCCCTTGAGGGTAACGGACGTGACTCTGCCCATGGCCATCGTCCTCGGAGTGCTCGCGCTGACCTTCCTGCTCATCGCGACGGAAAAACTGCGCGCGGAACTGGCGGCGATCGGCGCCTGCTGCGTGCTGCTGCTCGCCGGCGTGCTGACGCCCGGCGAGGCGTTCCCCCTGTTCGCCAACGAGGCCATCGTCACGGTCGGAGCGATGTTCGTGCTGAGCGCCGCCCTCGAACGCACCGGGGTGATCGGCGCGGCCTCGCGCGCGCTCCAGCTCCTGCCGCTGCGGAGCGAACGGCTGGTGCTGTGCGTGGTGCTGCCGCCCGTGCTGGCCGTTTCCGCCTTCGCCAACAACACGCCGGTGGTCGCCGTCTTTCTCCCGATCCTCATGGCGTTCGCCCGCGAGCGCAACCTGGCCCCGGCGAAACTGCTCATCCCGCTTTCGTTCGCCTCCATCCTCGGCGGCTCGTGCACGCTCATCGGCACCTCGACCAACCTCGTGGCCAGCGCGGTCGGCGGCCGGCTCGGGCTGGCCCCGATCCGGATGTTTGAGCTCGCGCCGGTCGGCCTGCTGCTCGCCGCCGTCGGCCTGGCGTTTCTGCTGTTCTTCGCCCCGCGGCTGCTCCCGGCGCGCGCGACCGTCACCTCGCTGCTCAACGGCGTGCCGGGCCGGCAGTTTCTCACCGAGGCGTTCGTGCCGGCGGGCTCATCCCTCATCGGCCAGGATATCCGCACGGCCCTCGCCCGCGTGCTCCCACGCGGCCGGCTGGTCGAGCTCATCCGGCAGGACCACACCCGCATCGACCAGCCCGCCGGCGTGCGGCTGGAGGCCGGCGACCGCCTGCGCGTGCACGTGGACGCGGCCGGCGTCGCCGCCATCAAGACGCAGGGCGGCCTCGATCTCCATGCCAACCAGGCGGCCGACCTCGCGCTGGGCGACACCGAGGAAACCCGCATCGTCGAGTGTGTAGTGGGGCCGCACTCGGCCTACGGCGGACATTCCATCGCGGAGGCGGACATCCGCCGCCGCTACGGCGTCGCGGTCCATGCCCTGCACCGGGCCGGCGAGAACATGCGCGAGCATTTCGACACCATCCCTCTGCACACCGGCGACGTGCTGCTGATCGAGGCGGGGCCGGCGGAGTTCGAGGCGCTCTGCACCGACTCCCAATTGCTGCCGCTGGCCGGCAGTCAGCAACAGATCCGGTGGAGCAGGCGCTGGCTGGCGGGCGGCCTGATGGTGGCGGTCGTGGCGCTGTCGGCCATGCAGTTGCTGCCGGTCTCGGTGGCGGCGCTCGTGGCCGCGGTGCTCGTGATCGCCCTCGGTTGCCTCAAGGCGGAGGAAGCCTACCGCGCGATCGACTGGTCGGTCCTGTTCATCATCGGCGGTATGCTCGTCATCGGCTCCGCCCTCGAGAAAACCCACACGGTCGACCTGGCGGCGCGGTTCCTGACCAGCCATGCCACCGCCCTCGGGCCGACGCTCATGCTGAGCCTGATGATCCTCGCCGCCTCGGTGCTGACGAATTTTCTCTCCAACAACGCCGTGGCCGCGCTGCTGGTGCCACTGGCGGTCGAGACGGCCCGGCACCTGCAGGTCGATCCGCGCCCGTTCCTGATGGGCGTTACCTTGGGCGCCTCGGCGTGCTTCGCCACCCCGATCGGCTACCAGACCAACACCCTCGTCTTCAGCGCGGGTGGCTACCGCTTCGGCGACTTCCTCCGGCTGGGCCTGCCGCTGAACCTGCTGCATTGGGTGCTGGCGAGCCTCCTCATCCCGCTTTTCTGGCCGCTGCACTGACCCTAAATTCCGCAGAAGGAATGGCCACAAAAAGCACAAAAAACGCAAAAGCAGAAATTTGGAATCAAACCAAGTGATTGCGAGGCTCACCTTCCGGGTGAATCGCCGGAAGAGACCATTCCGTTGATTTCTCCTCTGCGCTCTCCGGCCATCCGACAGGCTCAGGCCGCCCTGAGCGAAGTCGAACGGGCGCGACCTCTGTGTTTCAACTGAGTTATTTTGGCTGAACGGTCCCGCCGCCTCAGCCGTCGGCCCGATCCCGCCCGACGCGTTCCGCTTCCGGCAGGATGAGACTGAAGCAACAACCCTGCGGCTGCACGGGCGCGACCTCCAGCCGCCCGCCGAGCACGCGCAGGTAGGCCTTGGTGATCGCCAGGCCGAGGCCGAAGCCGCCGCGTCCGCGCACGCGGGAATCCTCAACCCGGTAAAACCGCTCCGCCAGTTGCGCCAGGTGTTCGGGCGGGATGCCCGGCCCCTCGTCCGCCACCGCCACCCGGCACTCGCCGCCGGCGGCCTCCACCGTGATCCGGACCATCGTGCCCGCCGGACTGTATTTCATGGCGTTGTCGATCAGGTTTTGCAGCGCCGGCCGCAACAGCACCGGATCGGCCAGCACGTGGCACCGCGCCGCCTGGATCGTGATCTGCTGGTTCCTGCTCTCGGCGAGGATGCCGATCTCGGCGACACACGCGGCCACGAAGTCGTCCAGTCGCAAACGCTCCCGATGCGCGACCTTCGCCCCGCCCTCGGCGCTGGCCAGTTCGAGCAGCCGCTCGACCAGCTGGTGCAGCCGCTGCGCCTCCTCGAGCATGCTGCCGATGATTTCCCGGTATTCCTCCACCGTGCGGCTGCGCCGCAACCCCACTTCGCCCACGCTGCGCAGCGTGGTCAGGGGCGTGCGCAATTCGTGCGAGGCGTCGGCCACGAAGCGGTCGAGCGTGCGGAACGAATCCTCCAGCCGGGCCAGCGTGCGGTTGAAGGCCGCCGCGAGCCGGCCCAGTTCGTCCTCCGCGTCGGCGACGGGCAGGCGCGACCCGAGGTTTTCGGCCGTGATGCCCTCCGCCTGCCGGACCATGAGTTCGAGGGGCTTGAGCCAGTGACGGGTGATCAGATAACCGCCGGCCACAAGCAGCGCCACCACCAGCGGCAGGGAAAACGCGATGATCGCCAGCAGCGACCCCAGGGCGTCGGCCGCGGGTTCATGAATGCGCATCACTCGGATCATCCAATCGCGGTCACGGCCCGGCGGGCGGAAAGGCGTGGCATAGGTCCGCAGCCGGATATCCGGGGTGATGCGGAAGACGGACAGTGTGTCGGATCCGCGCACCGGCGCGGCCGGGACGCGATTGAGCCGGTTTTCCGTGAACGGCCACAGGCGCGCCACCAGTTGGCCTTTCTCATCCCACAGTTCGAACCAAGGATCGCTCGAGTCCCAGATGACATTGGGCGCCACCTCGGATCCGTTCCAATAGATCCGGTCCCCGGCCCCGACCTTCAGGTGCGCCTCGATCACAGCCAGATCGCGCCGCAGGTTTTCGTTCAGCGGGCTCGCCATGCGCTGGGCCACAAAGGTGTAGATCGTCGCGCTGAAGGCGGCGAGCAGCACCGTGCCGCCCAAGGCATACCAGACCGCCAGCCGGAAGCGCAGGGTCCGGTGCTGCCACCGGGAATTCATGTGGTCTCGGGCCCCATCCGGTAACCGACGCCGCGCACGGTGTGGATGAGCGGCTCCACCCCCTCGACGTCGATCTTGCGGCGCAGGCGCATCATCTGCACGTCGATCACGTTGTCGAGCGAGGTGAACCGGCGCGTCTGCTTCCAGACGTCGCGTTCGAGCATCTCGCGGGTGACGTTCTGGCCTTGGTAGCGCATCAGATATTCCAGAATATCCACCTCCCGCGGTGTGAGCGGAATTTCCTGTCCGCCGCGCCGCGCGGCGCGCGTGCGGGTATCGAGCTGCAGGTCGCCGCAGCTGAGCGCGGGGCCGGTGCTCAGCAACGGCCGGCGCAGGAGCGCCCGGCAGCGCGCGAGCAGTTCGGCAAAGGCAAAGGGCTTCGGCAGGTAATCGTCCGCCCCGCCCTCCAGACCGGCCACGCGGTCGTCGAGTGACTGCCGGGCGGTCAGCAACAATACCGGAACATGGTTTCCCTTGCTGCGGACCTGCTGCAGGATATCCAGGCCATCCCAGCCCGGCAGCATCCAGTCCAGGATCAGCAGGTCGAACGCGGCCTTGCCCAACTCAACAAACGCGCTGTCGCCGCAGTGGGCGGTGGTCACCTGCCAGCCTTCCAGACGCAGACCTTCGGCGACGGAATCCCGGGTCTTCTGCTCGTCCTCGACGACGAGGACATGGGGATTGGTGGTGGCAGCCATATCGTGTCCGCCAACGGATGGGGACGAAGCAAGGGATTTCATTTCCGAGAATGTGACAACCCAGAATCAACCGTGGCCCGCGCGCCGTCGCACCCGGAACCCGATCGTCAGCAATCCGGCGAGCAACCACACCCCGTAAGTCGCGGGCTCGGGCACCGGCGTGACCTGGCTGTCATACGACTGCCACTTCGTGTCGTTCGCCGTCCAGCCCTGGAAGGCCACCTGATTCAACGGGGCGCTGCCCTGCGTGTAACCGGTCTGGCTGTAGAAATAATCCGCCGCATCCGCCCAGTTCTGCACGGACAGGCTGATACCGGCGGCGCCCATTCCGAGGGTGTTCACGCTGAGGGCGGAATTCGCTCCGGCGGCGAAATCGATGATCGAGCTGCCGGTGACATTCAGCGCTCCCGCAGTCAGGCTGTGCCCGGCCAGGTTCAGGGTGCCGCCCGCGAGCGTGACGTTGAGGTTCGCGTTGTTGAAATCCGCCCCGAGGGTGAGGCTCGCCCCGGCGCCGATGACGAGTTCACCGCTGCCGAGAAACGAACCGCTGAACAGGCTCGCGCCGGAACCGAGCGTCAGCCGGCCGGTGCCGCCGGCACCGAAATCAATTGCGCCCGCGCCACTCAACCCGCCGATGGTATCGGTCAGATCGTTCAGCCGCAGGGAGGCGCCGGCGGCAATGCTGACGCTCCCGGTGTCGGCGAAGACATCCGCAGCCTGCAGGATGATGGCACCCGCATTAACGGTGGTGAGGCCCGTGTAGGTGTTGGCGCCGGCGAGATTGAGGTTGCCCGCGCCCTGCTTGGTGAGGGTGCCGCTGCCAGTCGCAATGCTGCCACTGACGGTGACGTCGCTGGCGGTGTTAAAGGTGAGGTTGCGGTTGTTACCCGTCAGGTCGGATGAGATGGCCAACGTGCCCGTCCCCGTGGTTCTGACCGTTGCATTGCTCTGGAACTGCAAGGTCGCGATGCTGATGATCTGGTCGCTGGCGGACAGATTCTCGATGAAGCCGGAGGTGCCGTTGCCGATCTTGAGGGTGCGCGCCCCGTTGTTGTCGCCAACATCGTAACCGGCGGCTCCGCTGCTGAAACGGATGCCCCGGACGGTGTAGTTGTTCGCATTGAGCTGCGGGTTCAGCTGCGTGCCCGTGCCAAACTGAGCGATCTCGGATTTGGAACTCGGGACGTTGTTGCCCGACCAATTGGCGCTGCGACTCCAGCGCCGGTCGGAGTTGCTTGTCCAATCGCGCACAGTCTGGCCGGTGGCACCACCAGCCAGACCGATACAACAAACGAGCGAGGCGACCAATACCCGGTTCACACCTGAATCCTACGGTCCCTGGGTCCGGGAAACTACACGATCAGCCTGACAGTTGAGTCAGGCAAAGCGCGTCGGTTACTCGCCCCGGCGCAGAATCTAGCGCAACCCCACCGCTTCCGGTTTGAGCCCGCGAGCGCGGATCGCATCCGCCACGGCCTTGAGGTCGAGCTTGGCGCCGGGCCGGACGCCGTTCTGCTTGAACCAGCCTTGGTTCATCTCGAGACAAAACTGGAGGTTGCGGCCGTGCGAGGAAACCGTGCGCTCGTCCCGCGGATACATCGGGTAGATTTCCTTCAGTTCGCCGCTGGAATCGAAATACCCGATATCGAGCGGGATCAGCGTATTTCGCATCCAGAACCCCATCTGCTGTGGCACGCCGAAGACGAACAGCATGCCCTCGTCCGCCCCCATCGACTGGCGGAACATCAGACCTTTTTCCTGCTCGTCCGCCCGCACCGCGAGCTGCATCTGCACCGTGCGCTCGCCCACCCGGATGCCAAAACGATCGTCCACCGTCTTGAAGGCCGTGTCCTTGCCGGAATCGGCGCGACTGCAGCCCGCCAGCAGCGTGAGACCGAGCAGTCCGGAGAACAGGATATTCAAGAAGGAGAAAGGACACACTCGAGCAGAGAGTGCAGAGCCAAAGTGCTGGAGCGCGGGCGACCTCGCCCGCGAAAACGTCCGCTCAATCCCATCACGAACGCACCACAGCGAGGTCGCTGTGGCTCCAGCGGGCGGAGACCATGAAGGGCAGTTTTCTCGGCCCTGAAAATTAGTGTTCATAAGTGGCCATTAGTGGTTTCACTGCATTGACCTGAATTCGCCGCCGTCCCGCAATCCTCAATCACACCTCCCCGTGCGCCCAACCTCCCCCGCCCCTCTCCTCTACGCCGACACCCATTCCAGCGCCGACATGCTCTATTTCGGCCGCGTGGAGGTGCACGACCCCTTCATCGCCTTCGGCGTGAAGGGGAAAAAGATTTCGGTGCAAAGCGCCCTGGAACTCGGCCGCGTCCGCCGGACCGGCGCGTTCGACACCGTGCTGCCCCGCGAAACCTGGCTGGACCGGGCGCGGGAACTCTACGGTCCCAAGGCCGGCGTCGCCGAAATCATCGCCGCACTCGCCCACCACTACCGCCTGCGCCACTTCCGCGTGCCGGACGACTTCCCCGCCTCGCTTTATGTGAAGTTGACCAAGCTCGGCCTGAGGCTGGCCTTCGCCGACGGTCTCCTTTTCCCCGAGCGCGAAATCAAGTCGCCTTGGGAGGCCGCGTGCATCCGCGAAGGCAACCGCCTCTGCGCCGTTGGCTATGCCACCGCCGAAAAAATCCTGCGGGCCGCGAAGATCAAGGGCCGCACCCTGCACCATCAGGGCAAACCACTCACGTCGGAGCGCCTGCGCTTCGCCCTCGAGGTCGCCATCCAGGAGCAAGGCGGCAATCCCCAGGACACGATCGTGGCCGGCGGCGACCAAGCCTGCGATCCGCACGAACGCGGCTCGGGGCCGCTGCACCCGCACGAGCTCATCATCATCGATATTTTCCCGCGCGTCCTGAAAACCGGCTACTTCGGCGACATGACGCGCACCTATCTCAAGGGCCGCGCGACCGACGCCCAGCGCCGGCTCGTCGCCACCGTGCGCGACGCGCAACAGCGGGCGACGAAGGTCATTCGCGCCGGCGTGGACGGACGCCTCGTGCACCAGGCCGTCACCGACTGTTTCGCCGCCGCCGGTTACGAGACCAAGCACACCAAGAAAGGCTCGGTGGGATTCTTTCACGGCACCGGCCACGGTCTTGGCCTCGCCGTCCACGACCCGGGTCGCATGTCGGCGGTCGTGTCCTACCCGTTGAAAAACCATTCCGTGATGACGGTCGAACCCGGACTCTACTATCCCGGTCTCGGCGGCTGCCGCTGGGAGGATGTCGTCCAGGTGACCAAAACCGGCAGCCGCCCGCTCTCTAAGCATCCCTACGATTGGGAAATCAGGTGAGCGAAATGCTTCGGAATCATTGCCACGAAAAGTCACAAGAAGTGCTTCCCTTGTCCGCGGAAGAACTCCGCGCGCCTATAGGCGCCTTGCTGCTTTCTCTTGCCTCGGATCTTTGTGTTTTTTGTGGCCCTAAAATCCTCCTGACCCATGCCAGAGCTGGCCGAGGTTGAGTTTTTTCGCAAACGCTGGAGCGCCGGCCACGGTGCGAAGGTGCTGGCCGTGCGGCTGCACGAGGGCAAAAAGCTTTTCCGCGGCTGCCGCACCGCCGAACTCAAGCGCGCTCTCACCGGCGCCCGGTTGCTCGGCTCCGAGACGGCGGCGAAGCAGATGCTCTTCCGCTTCAGCGGGAACAAACGGGTCGGCATCCATCTCGGCATGAGCGGCGAACTGCGCGTCGAGCCGCCCGGCTACGTCCCGACCAAGCACGATCATTTCATCCTCGTGCAGGCGAAGCGCCAGTTGGTGTTCAACGATCCACGGATGTTCGGCGGCGTGCTCTTCCACTCCGGCAAGACCCCGCCGGCGTGGTGGACGCGCATCGCGCCCGCGATTCTATCGCCGGCGTTCACCGTCGAGGCCGTGGCTGCGTTTCTCCGGCGCCGCTCACGCGCGCCGATCAAGGCCGTCCTGCTGATGCAGGAGCGTTTCCCCGGTATCGGCAACTGGATGGCCGACGAAATTCTCTGGCGCGCCGCGATCCACCCCAAGCGGCTCGCCGGCTCGCTCACACCGGCCGAGGTGAGCACCCTGCACCGCGCATGCCGGCGCGTCTGCCGCCTCGCCCTCGACACCATCGCCGGCAAAGGCCGCTATTTGCCACCGGACTTGAA
>Ga0208272_100558_pt1 | contig 11626 bp, 8 predicted proteins | sample LakWasM129_HOW14_2_FD_183939 | JGI IMG/M metagenome (GOLD analysis project Ga0208272, IMG submission 183939) | Freshwater sediment methanotrophic microbial communities from Lake Washington under simulated oxygen tension - Sediment Metagenome... | ecosystem: Environmental > Aquatic > Freshwater >... | reverse complement strand
CAAGTTCTGTGACGTCGGCGCGCTGCTGACCGGGCTGGTCTGCGGGCGGCACAAGATGGCGCCGGTCATCAGCCCGAAGAAAACCTGGGAAGGCGCCGTGGGCGGCGTGCTCATTTCCGCCGGCGTCGGCGCCGCGCTCGCCTTTTTCCTGGCCGACCGTCTGCCGGAGACCCTGACGCCGCTGCTCGCCGCCGCCATCGCCGTGCCGCTCGCCCTGGTCACCATCGTCTCCGACCTGATGGAATCCGCGCTGAAACGCCGCGCCGACCTCAAGGACACCGGCAAGCTCATCCCCGGCATCGGCGGCGCGTTCGACCTGACCGACAGCCTCATCCTGACCGCACCGGTCGCGTATTTCATCTTCATGTTCGTGGAATGATGAATGCAGGATCATGGATCGGTCGGTTTTGTGGGCGGGGTGCCCTCACCCCGCGTGGCATGTGCTGCGATGCCTTCAACCAGCGGGGTGAGGGCACCCCGCCCACAGCAAACCAGACAGGGCCGCGCCAGTGACTCACCTCCCTATCAAACGACGCGTCGTCCTCCTCGGTGCCACCGGTTCCATCGGGGAAAGCACTCTGCGCGTGATCGCTGCGCACTCCGACCGGCTCCAGCTCGTCGGCATCGCGGCGCACGGCAAACATCAGCGCCTGGCCGAAATCGCCCGGAAATTCGGCGTCCGGCACGTCGGCCTCCATGATGCCGCCGCCCTCGCCGCCGCGCGCAGCAGTGGCGCCTTTCCCGCCGGCACCGAGTTCCACGGCGGCGCGGCCGGCCTCAGCGAACTGGCCACCTTGCCCGAGGCCGACATCGTGCTCGTCGCCATCGTCGGCACCACGGCGCTGGAGCCGACACTCGCCGCCATCGCCGCGAAAAAGACCATCGCGCTGGCCTCGAAGGAAATTCTCGTGCTGGCCGGCAAGTTCGTCATGGCCGCCGCGCACGCCAGCGGCAGCCCACTGCTGCCTGTCGACAGCGAACACAACGCCGTTTTCCAGTGCCTCGAAGGCCATCGCATCGCCGACGTCCGTCGCATCGTGCTCACCGCATCCGGCGGGGCGTTCCGCGACTGGCCGTTGGAGAAACTCGCCCAAGCCACCCCGGCCGACGCCCTCAAGCACCCAAACTGGGCGATGGGACCGAAGATTACCGTCGATGCCGCCACGATGGCCAACAAGGGCCTCGAACTGATCGAGGCGCAGTGCCTGTTCGGGCTCCAGTCCGCGCAGTGCGACGCGGTCCTGCACACGCAAAGCATCGTGCACAGCCTCGTCGAGTTCACGGACGGCTCGATGCTGGCGCAGATGTGCCCGCCGTCCATGACCTCCCCGATCCAGCACGCCCTGCTCTACCCCGACCGGGCGCCGCGTCCGACCGATGCCGGGCTCGGCCTCGACCGGGCCTTCTCCCTGGATTTCCGGCCGGTCGAACCCGCCCGTTATCCCTGTCTGCGGCTGGCGCGCGACGCCATGACCGCGGGCGGCACGGCCCCGGCGGTTTTTAACGCGGCTAACGAGGTGGCAGTCGCGGCTTTCCTGCAAAACCGGGTCCCGTTTCTTGCGATTCCGCGGATTATTGAACACACTCTGGCTGCGGTTGGATTGATCGAACCTACCACGCTCGATCAGGTCTTAGCCGTCGACGCCGAAGCCCGGCGCACCGCCCAACAATTTACCGCCTGATGTCCTTCGATTTCCTCTCCTCCCTGCTCGGCAGCGCCTGGTCGATCTTCCTGATCGTCCTCTTTTTCGGCGGATCGATTTTTGTCCACGAGCTCGGCCACTTCCTGGCCGCCCGGCGGCGGGGCGTGAAGGTCACCCGCTTCTCCATCGGTTTCGGTCCGGCCATCTGGAAATGGCAGGGCAAGGACGGTGTGGATTACCGCATCTCGTGGCTGCCGCTCGGCGGCTACGTGGCGCTGCCCCAGCTCGCGGACATGCCGGCGCTGGAGGGCGAGTCGGAGAACGTCGAGCAACTGCCACCCGTCGACTACACCTCGCGCATGATCGTTTTTGTCGCCGGCGCGACATTCAATGTCCTCTTCGCCTTCGTGCTCGCCTGCGTTCTCTGGTGGGCCGGCCAGCCGACCAGCGAGGACCTGTCCACCACGCGCATCGGTTACATCACCAAAACCATCACGTTGCCGGACAACACGAGCGTGCCCAGCCCGGCCCTTGAGGCCGGCCTGCAGGTGGGCGATGCCATCCGGGCGATCGACGGCACCAAGGTGGCGGATTGGTCAGAACTGCTCCAGACGCTCGTGACCAGCGCGGGTGTGACCGACGACGGCCAGCGGAAAGCCATCTTCACCATCGAGCGCGAGGGTCGGATTCTCGATCTGCCCGTCTTCCCGCGCCTGTCGGGCGAGGAAAAGAACCGCAAGGTCGGCATCATGCCCGCCTACACGCCCATCGTTAACAGCGTGCCGGAGAAATCCTACGCGCAGCAGCTCGGCCTGCAGGCCGACGACCAGTTGAAGACCCTCAACGGCGCCCCGCTGCTCAATCTGGTCACGTTGATGGACATGATGCAGGCGAAGGTGCCCGAGGCTTTCACCCTCGGCGTGTTGCGCGGCGACCGGACCATCACGATCCAGGTGCCGGCCGACCGGCCCAAGAACACCTCGCCGTATTTCGGCGCGGCTTACCGCACCAACTACGGCCTTGTGCACGTCAACCCCTTCGAGCAGGTCTACACCCAGATCCGGATGACGGTGCGGATGTTCGTGAGCCTGCTGCAGCCCAGTTCCGACATGGGCCTCTCCAAGCTCAGCGGTCCGGTCGGCATCGGCCGGATCTACTGGGACGCGTCGAAGGCCGGCATCCGCTATGTGGTGTGGATCGCCATTTTGGTGAACGTCAACCTGGCCATCTTCAACCTGCTGCCCATTCCCGTGCTCGACGGCGGCCACATGATGTTCGCCACCATCGGCAAGCTCCGCGGCAAGGCCCTGCCCTTCAATTTCGTCGCTACGATGCAGAGCATCTTTGTCGTGCTCATTCTGGGGATGATGGCCTACGTGACGGTCTTCGGCGACCTGCGCCGCCTCGTGCGCGACAACCGCGCCGACGCCCTGGCCAAGGAAGCCGCTGCCGAGGCGCAAAAGCAGTCGGCGGAACCGGCGAAGCCGTAGGATTGACCGTAGGGCCGCCGCTTGCGGCGTGCCGTATTTTGAGGCTGGCGCAAGCGCCAGCCCTACATTGATTCTCTTCCCATGTCCTACTGCGCGTCCCGCTCCCATACGATCCGCCGCCGCACCACCGAGGTGGTGGTCGGCGGGGTCGGCGTGGGCGGCGCCCATCCCATCCGCGTGCAGTCGATGACCACCAGCGACACGCAGGACGTTGCCGCCACCGTGAAGCAGTCCATCGCCCTCGCCGAGGTGGGTTGCGAGATCGTCCGCATCACCGCGCCGAACGTCGCCGCCGCGAAATGCCTCAAGGACATCCGCGGGCAGTTCTCCGCCGCGGGCTTCGCGCACATCCCGCTGGTCGCCGACATCCATTTCCTGCCCTCCGCCGCGATGGAGGCGGTCGAACACGTGGAGAAAATCCGCGTCAATCCCGGCAATTACGCCGACAAGAAGAAATTCGCCGTCAAGGAATACACCGACGCCGACTACGAATCGGAACTGCAGCGGCTGCACGACTCGTTCACGCCCCTGGTGAAGCGCTGCAAGGAACTCGGCCGGGCCATGCGCATCGGCACCAACCACGGCTCGCTCTCCGACCGCATCATGAACCGCTACGGCGACACGCCGCTCGGCATGGTCGAGAGCGCCCTCGAATTCCTGCGCATCGCGCGCGCCCACGACTATCACGCCCTCATGCTCTCGATGAAGGCGAGCAACCCGAAGGTCATGATCCAGGCCTACCGGCTGCTGGTGGAACGCATGGACCGGGAGGACATGCATTATCCGCTGCATCTCGGCGTCACCGAGGCGGGCGACGGCGAGGACGGCCGCATCAAGAGCGCGATCGGCATCGGCAGCCTGCTGCTCGACGGCCTCGGCGACACCATCCGCGTGTCGCTGACCGAGGATTCGGTTTACGAGATCCCCGTGGCGCGCGCCATTGCGGACAAAGCCATGTCGTTGTGGATCCCCGCCACAACCGAAACCATCCCCACGGGCAATGTTCGTAATACGAACATTGGTTTCGACTCCATCGACCCTTACCATTTCACCCGGCGCGAGACGGCCACCCTGAAGCTTTCGGATACATGCATCGTCGGCCCCGAGCAACCCCCGCGGGTCATCGTGCGCACGACGCTAGCCGGCCTGCCGGAAGCGGCCCAGGCACTCGCAGCTCCGAAGATGAAGGATACGCCGGCCGAGGGCCTGCTGGTGCCGGTAAACACACCCGGCGACCTGGCCATGCTCTGCGAAGTCGCCGCCCAGACCGCCCTGCCCGTGGATTTCATCGCCCTCGAACTGGCTCCTGCCCTCAGCACCGAGGTGCTCCAGCCGCTGTTGGCGCTGAGCAAAGGCCGGATCATGCTCGTGCGGAAGTTCGGGCCCGCCGAAACCGAGGCCTTGGCCGCTTTCGCCGATCTGGTGCGCCGACATGGTCAATTTCTCGCCGCGGAGATCGATCCGGAGCATTTCGGCGCCTTCGCCGACGCGTTGCGCACGCTCGGCGATGCCAATCTGCTGTTTACGCTGTCCAATACCTCCTCGGTCGCCGGCCACCCGACCGGGGCTTATCGCCGCCTGCTGGAATACCTCAGGAAAACCGGCTCAAAGGCCCCGGTTTGGATCCGCAACACCACCGCCACCGCGGTCCAAGCCGACCCCAGCTTCCTTTCCAAGCTCCTGGAGGCAAGTTTCCTCACGGGCGGCCTGCTTTGCGACGGCGTGGGCGACTTGATCAGCATCGAGACCGAGGCCGATGTCGTCCGCGCGACCCGGCTGGCCTACAATGTCCTCCAAGGTGCCGGCGCACGCATCTCCAAGACCGAATTCGTCGCCTGCCCGAGCTGCGGACGCACGCTGTTCGACCTGCAGAGCACGACGCAGCGCATCCGCGCGCAGACCGGGCACCTCAAGGGCGTGAAGATCGCCATCATGGGCTGCATCGTGAACGGCCCGGGCGAAATGGCCGACGCGGATTTCGGCTACGTGGGCGGCGCTCCGGGCAAGATCAACCTCTACGTCGGCAAGAACTGCGTGCAATACAACATCCCCCAGGCCGAGGCGGACGCCCGGCTGATCGCGCTCATCCGCGAGCACGGCAAGTGGGCCGACGCCGAGCCGCACCAGCTTTCGCCGTAGCACAGCGCGGACGAAGACGGCCAGCCATAGCCTGGGCGACGGATGGCCTTGATGATCGCTCACGGTCAAGGCTCCAGCTGGCAGGCCAGTTCACCAGCGCGTAACGTCCGCGCGAGAGACTCTGCGGGTGAACCGCTGATCGCGCCCGGCCGCTTCGATGCTTTTCACGAAAATATCCGTGCCAAGTTCATCCGTGAATTCCGTGGAAAAATCTTCCGCGACCTCGCCCGGTGATGCCGCCGCGCGCTCCATCACTCGCCTCAGAGGAGAAAGCGCGCCCCGCAACCGCGTTTTTTTTCGCAACAATAAAATGCGAAAAGTTATGCTCCCGTCCGTGTGAACAACATGTCGGAAAGTTGCGCTTGAAACGCATTTTTTGATTCACGTTATTCGCAAAGTATCTTTTAACGTTCTTCCGCTCGACTGTTCTTTGCCAGCTTCCCCGCGCCTCGCGCCCCCGGTTTCGCCAAGGTTCTCCCTTACGCCCGGCCCATCACCTCCACGTCCCGCTGATTTTATCCGCCGGCGGGTGATGGCCAGAATCCCATTTCCCTTGCGCACCACGGTTACGACGGACGAGACGGAAGTTGCCGCAAATGCAGTTGCTGAAGTGCGAATTAACCGTCACCAATCCGTCTTTCCATGCCCCACTCCGTGCTCCAGACCAGTCTCTGGGAAACCGTCAAATGCGACCTGAAGGGGCTGTTCCCGGACGATGTTTTCCAGATGTGGTTCGAGCCGATGCGCTGCGTGGAGACGACGGAAGACACCGTCACGCTGGGCGTGCAGAACGATTTCGCCGCCATCTGGATTCACGACAACTACCTCGATTTGATTTCGCAGCGCCTGCGCCTCACGGCCGGCCGCATGGTGCACGTGACGCTCAAGAAATCCGAAAACGGCACGGCCTCGGCCATCCCCGCGATCGAGCCCAAGGCCCGCCCCGCCGCCAAGCGGACGCTCCGCTATGACGAACGCTCGGCCTCCGCCGGCTCGCTCAACCCCCGCAACACTTTCGAGACCTTCGTGGTCGGCCAGAACAACCAGCTGGCCCACGCCGCCGCGCTCGCCGTGGCCCAGGCGCCCGCCCAGGCCTACAACCCGCTGTTCATCCACGGCGCGACCGGTCTCGGCAAGACCCACCTGATGCACGCCATCGGGCACAGCATCCTCCAGCGCAACCCCGAGGCGAAGATCGCCTACCTCTCCACGGAAAAATTCACCAACGAATACATCCACGCCATCCAGGAGAACGCCCTGACGAAGTTCCGCCAGCGCTACCGCAGCGTCGATGTGCTGCTGGTGGACGACGTGCAGTTCCTCGCCGGCAAGGAGCGCATCCAGGAGGAGTTCTTCCACACCTTCAACGATCTCTTCGAATCCCAGCGCCAGATCGTCATCTCCAGCGACCGCCCCGTCACCGAGATCGCCACCTTGGAGGCGCGCCTCGTCTCCCGCTTCCAGTGGGGCCTGTCCGCCGATATCTCCTCGCCCGACTTCGAGACCCGCGTCGCGATCCTCAAGACCAAGGCCTCGACCCTGAAGGTCGAGCTGCCCATGCCCGTGATCGAGTTCATGGCGCAGCACATCTCGAAGAACATCCGCCGGCTCGAGGGCGCGCTCATCAAGATTTCCAGCTACGCCGCCCTGACCGGCAAGCCCCTCGACCTCGCCACCGCCGAGCACCTGCTCAAGGACGTGCTGATGGAGGAGGCGCAGAACCGCCTCAACATCGAGGGCATCCAGAAACGCGTGGCCGAGCACTATCAGATCCGCCACTCGGACATGACGAGCAAGCGCCGGCCCAACGCCATCGCCTTCCCCCGGCAGATCGCCATGTATCTCTGCCGCCAGCTCACCCGCCACTCCCTCCAGGAGATCGGCGACGCCTTCGGCGGCCGCGACCACGGCACCGTCATCCACGCCGTCAAGACCGTCGAGAACATGATGGAGCAGGACGACTCGGTGAGCGGCAGCGTCGATTTCCTCAAGGCGCAGCTGACGAAGTGAAGGAGGGCGGGATCACTGATCCCACCGTGGAGGGCTGGTCTCGGCCGGACAGGAGACCGGCCCTACTGCCATCGGAGGGCTTGTCGTTTGGCGAATCTTGCCTCTTATTCGTGTCCTTTCGTGGCTAAACAACTTTCCTCCATGATACTTTCTCCCGAACAAAAGCAGGCCGTCTCCGCCTGGATCGCCGCCGGCGACAATCTCTCGCTCGTCCAGAAGAAGCTCTCCGAGCAGTTCAAGATCTCGATGACCTACATGGATGTCCGCTTCCTGGTGGACGATCTCGGCCTCGAATTGAAAAACGCCGCCCCCAAGGCGGACGTCACCGACGTGACCAAGGCCGCGCCCACCGGAGGCGGGACGCCCGCACCCCGCGCGCCAAGCGCCGAAAAGAAGGGCTTCCTCGACAAGATGAAGGAGAAGGTCGGCCTCGGCCAGACCGACGACGAGGACGAACTGCCGGCAGACGACATGGATGCGGTCCCGCCGGAGGACTTCCCGGCTCCCCCTGCCGGCGCGGGCGATGTCACCATTGAACTCGACCGCATCGTCCGTCCCGGGGCCGTGGTGAGCGGCAATGTGACCTTCAGCGACGGCGTCTCCGGCAAGTGGGCGCTCGACCAGATGGGTCGGCTCATGCTCGAAACGCCGCAGAAAGGCTACCAACCCAGCCCGGCTGACGTGCAATCGTTCCAGCGCCAGCTCCAAGCCGCGCTGCAGCGCCACGGGTTCTGATGCTCATTGGAGGGCCCAGCTCCCGCTGGGCCGCGGCTCCAGATTGTAGCGGCGCTGTATGAGCGCCGGACGGCCCCAACGAACAGCGCCTCGACGGCGACGAGTGGCGAAGCTTCGGCGGTCATAGACCGCCGCTACAGACGCGTTCTGCCCGCCCCCCACCCCATCGTTGACTAGCGGTGGCGTCCGACCGTATCCTGCCATCGCGCCGGCGGACATCCAGCCCGTCGGGCTTACCCACCAACCACGAGGTGCCCCATGGAAAAGCTGCGTCAATTCATCGATTGGGCGGATACTCATCCCAAGATCTGGCTCGATTGCGTGCGAATATATCTCGGCCTCGGCCTGTTCATCCGCGGCCTGTTCATCATCACGAACACGCGGGCGGAGTTCATCCTGGATCTGCTCAAGACGATGAATTTCCCCTGGCTCGTGACGGTGGGTCTCCTGCACTACATCTCGCTGGCCCACCTCGTGGGCGGCCTCATGCTCACCGTCGGCCTGCTCACCCGGATCGCCGCCTGGGTGCAGATTCCCATCCTCGCCGGCGCCCTCTTCATCCATCGCGACTCGGGCCTGATGACCGCGGGGCAGTCGCTCGAATTCTCGGCGCTGGTTTTCTTCCTCCTCGTCGTCTTCGCGCTCAGCGGCGCCGGGCCGCTGTCCGTCGATAACGGCATGCCCAAGCTCAAGCCCGCGGAGGCGGAGTAAGCCTCGTCGTCACCACGCGGTGGCCCGAAGATTTCATGGAGCCACGGCGCCCTGGCCGTGGGTCGTTCGCAAACCGCAGCGGGGTCGCTGCGGCTCCAGCAAACAGATTGTCGTTAATCTTCATTCCGAGTGCGAAATATCCGCGGGAGGGGCGGTTGTGGGCATCGGCCCCTCCCCTTGCTAGACCTACTTCACGCCCGGTCCGAGGTTCTTTTCCAGGAAAGCGACGACCGCCTTGAAGATCTCGGTCCGCTGCTTCTCGTTGCCGTAGGTGTGGCCCAGCTTGGGGATGAAAAGGCTCTCGGGCGGCCGGCCTGCCTTGGTCAGGGCGGCGATCATGCGCTTGGCCTGGTCTTGGGGCACCCGCTGGTCCTCCTTGCCCTGGATGAGCAGCACCGGCGCGGTGATCTTGTCGGCGAAATTCACCGGCGAGATGCTTCGCAGGTCGAACTGGTCCTTGACCGGGTCGCCCAGCTGCTCGTGCCAGTAGCGTTTGGAGGACTTGTAGTCGGCGATGTTGCTGTCCTCGAAGAAGGCGTGCCAGTCGGTCACGCCCGCCAGTGATATGCCGCAGCGGTAGAGCTCGGGGTTGTGCCCCAGGCCGAACAGGGTCGAGTAGCCGCCGTAGCTGGCCCCCATGATGGCGATGTGCTGTGGGTCGGCCACGCCCGCCGCGATGGCCCAGCGCGTGGCGTCCTCGATGTCATTCTGGATTTCGTGGCCGATCTGCCGCCGGGCCTTCCGGTAAAGCTCATCCCCGTAGCCGATCGAGCCGCGATAGTTCATCTGCAGCACCGCGTAGCCGCGGTTGGCGAGCAATTGCACCAGCGGGTCGTAACCCCACACGTCCCGCGCCCACGGGCCGCCGTGCACCAGCACGACCAGCGGCAGGTTTTTCATTTCGTGGCCGACCGGCACCGTGAGGTAGCCGTGGATCACCAGGCCGTCGCGCGCGGTGTATTTCACGGACAGCATGGGGGCCATCTGCGCCGGCTTCACCCAGGGCATCCGCCCGCCCAGCCGGGTCAGCTTGCGCCGGCCGAGGTCGAGGAGGTAATACTCGCCCGGGTTCTGGTCGGAAAAGGTATACCAGAGCAGCCGGGTCTCATCGCGGCTGATGCCCGCCAGCAGGTTGACCGTGTCGGGCATCGAGCGGTCCAGCGACTTCTGGTAGCCGGCAAAATCCCGGTCGAACCACTTCACCCGCGGCGCCTCCGTGATGTAGCGGATGCCCAGTATCGACTGTTTTTTGGGGGAGAAGATCGCTCTGACCAAGCCAACCCCGGCGGCATCGGCCAGACCCTCGGGCACGACGTCGTAAACCGGATCCGACAACAGCGGCTCCCCCAGCGCACCGTTGGACAGGTCGAGCGGAAAGACCGCCCAGCGGTTCTCCGGATTGAGGGCCGCGACGAGCATCCGCTGGCCGGCTGCGTCAAAGCCCAGCGGGCGCAGCCCGCTGCTGCGGTCCTGCAGGGGCAGGATCGTCCGCCAGGGCGCCGTGGCGTTTTCCCGGTAGATCGCCCCCGACTGCTGCCCGTGGGTGAGCACGCCCAGCCGGGCCACCCCGTCAAAGTCCAGCCCCCAGCGCGCGACTTCGCCCGGATTCTTGAGCTCGGTGCCGCCCTGCCCGGTCAGCGTGTCGATCCGGAGGATATCCGGCCGGTTCGGACTGCCTGCGCCGCCCTCGTGCCGGTCCAGCATCAAGATGGATTCATCCTTGTCGTAGAAGGCGTGGATGACCTCGCGGGCGAACCGCTTGGGGGCGCTGACGGCGATCTGGTTGTCCTCATAGCCGCTGATCGCCACGGACTGGCCTCCGTCCCAATTCGTGGCCATCACGCCGTAAAACAAGTCCCACACGGTTGTGGTGATCACCAGCCGCTCGTTGCTGACCCACGTGAAGCTGCCCACTTCCTTCCGCGCGTCATTGGCCAGCGTGGCCTCGCCGATGTCGAGCCGCGACAGTTTCTTGTCGTCGATATCCGCAATGTGCAGCGTGGCGCGTCCGCCGTATTCCCGCAGGAAGGCCAGCCGCTTGCCGTCAGGAGATAGCGCGGCCCGGTTGGTCGCCGGCTCTCGCGCAAAATCTTCGATGGGGAGGCGTTCAATGGCCAGGCTCGAGGCCAGCGTCAGGACAAACAATCCGGGCAGCACACAACGGGGTAGTTGCATAATCGGGCATTGAGATTGCCGCGCCCGCGTCCCGTCGCAAAGCATTTCCAAGCGGACCGTCTGAATGCCGGCGGCTTTCTATTGAGCCTCGCGCATCAGGCTGACCCAGATGTATGGCGGTAGCGCGGTGCTTCAGCCCGCGTTTCAGGACGAAAGGTGCGGTTTAGAACCCAGCCGAATATCGATTCGGGCGTAGGGGCGCAGCAAGACTGCGTCCCTATATTTCCAGATTCGCTCGGACGGTATTCTTTTCGTGTGTTTGGTGTGTTTCGTGGTGACCCCTGATTGCATGGATTCGGATCCAGAGGGGATTTACGAATACGCGAGTCTGAGTCTCCTCTGGAGAGGGTGGCGCGACAGCGCCAGGGTGTGTCGAACTATTTTGCGAAACTGATTAGTGGTCTCATGCCAGCAGCTTCAAGAACGCCGCCTCATCGATCACGGGCACACCGAGCTCCTTCGCCTTGTCGAGCTTCGAACCGGCCTCGGCGCCGGCGAGCACATAGCTGGTCTTCTTGCTGACGCTGCCGCTCACCTTGCCACCGGCCGCGAGGATCTTCTGCTCCGCCTCCTCGCGCTTCATCGTCGGCAACGTCCCGGTGAGGACAAAGGTCTTCCCCGTGAACGCCCCCGCGGCGACGACCGTGCCCTGCGGATCGATGCCGAGCTTCGCCAGCTTCGCGAGTAAACGCTGGCCGGGCTTGCTGGCGAAAAAGTCCAGCG
>Ga0208272_100557_pt1 | contig 11627 bp, 11 predicted proteins | sample LakWasM129_HOW14_2_FD_183939 | JGI IMG/M metagenome (GOLD analysis project Ga0208272, IMG submission 183939) | Freshwater sediment methanotrophic microbial communities from Lake Washington under simulated oxygen tension - Sediment Metagenome... | ecosystem: Environmental > Aquatic > Freshwater >... | reverse complement strand
GGGGCGGACGAGGTCGTGATCTCCAAGGACGAGAAACAGATGGCGGCGCAAGCGGGCAGTTTCGACTTTATCTTGGATACCGTCGCCGCGGTGCATGACCTCAATGCCTACCTCGGCCTCCTCAAGCGCGACGGCAACCTGGTGCTCGTCGGCGCACCCGCCGAGCCGTTCGCCGTCGCGGCGTTTCCCCTGATCATGCGCCGGCGCTCCTTCTCCGGCTCGCTCATCGGCGGCCTGCCCGAGACGCAGGAGATGCTGGATTTCTGCGGCGCGCACAACATCACGAGCGATGTCGAAATGATCCGCATGGACCAGATCAACGAAGCCTACGAGCGCATGCTCAAGAGCGATGTGAAATACCGCTTCGTGATCGACATGGCCTCGCTCAAGTGAGCTGACCACCCGACTCCCGATCCCCGCCGCTTTCAACCCAATGTTCGTATTACGAACATTGGGTTTTGTGTTTCCCTCTGCCCATGCCGCGATAGCCAACGGAATGTTCGTAATACGAACATTGACGCCGCAGATCGCTCCAGCCTCGGGACGTGACCCAAGCTGGCTGCGGCGTTCCGCGCCGCCGCCGGGAAACAGCCCTTGCGGGATCCGCCGCTTGAATCGATTTTGAAGGTCTTCCGTTTCAAACCGGCGCGGGATGCCGGCCAGCCGGTCGAAGTCATTGGCCCGATCTGCCTCGGCCGGCCCCCTTCTTTGTGGTTGCGGTGGTTTTATTCGTGGTTGGATTTTCCCCTTCAATCAGGCGGAAATTTTCGCCGAAATGTCGGAATGGACTACTCTGACCCGTCATCGGGGTGGAACGGCGAATATCTTCGCAGTTTCATCAGCCAATCAAAGCCACAAACCAACCATGAATGACGCCACCAAACGTTCGATTCTGCGCTGGATTCACCTCGTCTCCAGCATCCCGATCATCGGCTATCTCTATAGTCCGTTCCAGGAACTCCCCAACTACGCCCCCGTTGTGCGGTATGTCGCCTTTCCCGTCATAGCCCTCTCGGGGCTTTGGATGTGGAAAGGCCAACTTGCCCGACGGCTTTTCTCGAAAGGAGCGGCCTGAGCCGACCGAGCAATAAAAGGAACTTCCATGAAAAACGCCAAAACCACGCAGAAGTTGTCGCCGGAACAGCGCGAAGAACTGATCGGAGCGTTGCAAACCCGCTTCGAGAAAAACCTGAACCGCCATGCCGGTATCGAATGGGCCAAGGTGCAGGCCCGGCTGGAAGCCAACCCGGGAAAATTGTGGTCGCTCCACGAAATGGAAAGAACCGGCGGCGAACCGGATGTCGTCGGTCAGGACAAAAAGACGGGCGAATATGTCTTCTTCGATTGTGCCGCGCAAAGCCCGGCGGGCCGCACCAGTCTGTGCTACGACCGGGAGGCGCTCGATTCCCGGAAGAAATTCAAACCGAAAAACAGCGCGCTCGATCTGGCCGCGGCCATGGGCATCGAGCTGTTGACGGAGGAGCAATATCACGAGCTGCAGCAACTGGGCGAGTTCGACACGAAGTCGTCGAGCTGGCTGAAAACCCCGGCGGAAATCAGAAAGCTCGGCGGCGCCATCTTTGGCGATCGCCGCTTCGGCCGGGTCTTCGTGTATCACAACGGGGCGGAGTCCTACTACAGCGGCCGGGGCTTCCGGGGCTGGCTGCGCGTCTGAGTTTTCTCGCTCGTTCCAAACTGTCATCCCACCACGTCATGAAATACATCCTCCTCGTCCACGTGCCCAAGGATTCCCTGGCCGCGCCAACCGATCCCGCCGCCGTCGCCGCGGGCCGGGCCTACGGCGAAGCCCTGCGGGCGGCGGGCATTTTCGTCGCCGGTGTCGGACTCGGCTCGCCGGACAACGCCACGATCGTCTCCGTCCGCGACGGCAAGCGGCAGGTCCAGGACGGTCCTTACGCCGAGAGCAAGGAATTCCTTGGCGGCTTCGTGGTCATCGATGTGCCCGACCTCGACGCCGCGCTCGAGTGGGCTGCGCGCAATCCGTCGGCGGCGCTCGGGTCGATCGAGGTGCTCCCGCTCGGGGGTTCCTATTTCGCCGCCAGCACCGGCAGGTAGCTTCAACGCGCGATGAGTGAATCCGCCACGCACGCCGCCGTCGAAGCCGTGGCGCGCAACTCCTACGGACGCCTCGTGGCCTACCTCGCGGCGCGTTCGGGCGACGTCGCGGGCGCGGAAGACGCGCTCAGCGAGGCGTTCGGCGCCGCGTTGCGTCGCTGGCCCGCGGATGGCGTGCCGGAGAAACCCGAAGCCTGGCTGCTCCACGCCGCGCGCCACCGCCTGATCGACGCCGCGCGCCACGCGCAGGTGCGGAAAAGAAACGAGCCGCTCCTCCGACTCGCCGGTGAAGCCGAGGAAATCGCGACGACGTTCCCGATATTCCCCGACGAACGCCTGAAGTTGCTCTTTGTCTGCGCCCATCCGGCGATCGATATCGCCGCACGCACGCCGCTCATGCTACAAACCGTGCTCGGGCTCGATGCGGCGCGCATCGCCTCGGCCTTTCTTGTGTCGCCGGCGGCGATGGAACAGCGGCTCGTGCGCGCGAAAACCAAAATCCGCGAGGCGGGCGTTCCCTTTTGTGTGCCCGAACCGCCGCAGTGGGACGAGCGGGTGGTCTTCGTGCTCGATGCGATCTACTCCGCCTACACTGCGGGCTGGGAAAGCGCGATCGACGGCGGCTCGACGCATCACGCACTGGCGCACGAAGCCGTAGCGCTCGGCCGCACGCTCGTCTCGCTCCTGCCCGATGAACCCGAAGCGCACGGCCTGCTCGCGCTCATGTTGCACTGCGAAGCGCGCCGCCCGGCCCGCGCCACGAGCGAGGGCGCATTCGTGCCGCTCGACCGACAGGACACGGCGCTCTGGTTGCAGCCGCTGATCGACGAGGCGGAAAAACATCTGCGCGTGGCGTCCGCGCTCAAGCGTCTCGGCCGCTACCAGTTGGAGGCCGCCATCCAGTCGATCCACGCGCACCGCGCCGTGGGCGGCGCGATCGATTGGCCGGAAATCGCGCTGCTCTACGAAGGTCTCGTGCGTCTCGCGCCGACCATCGGCGCACAGGTCGGCCGGGCGGTGGCGCTGGCGGAGACCGGCGATGGCGCAGCCGGCCTGGCTGCCCTCGATGCGGTGGCTGCGGATCGCTCGGCGAATTACCAGCCGTGGTGGGCGGCGCGCGCGCATCTGTTGCGCCGGCTTCGCCGCCACGCGGAAGCGCGCGAGGCCTTCGCGCACGCGGCGGGTCTCACCGAGGATCCCGCGCTGCGCGCCTACCTGCTCGAACGCGCCGCCCGGTAGGGATGGGAATACGAACTTCGGTGGGGCTTTCCCGCCGAATGTCCCGCGGCATCCCTTGGCGTATTTCCGTCGTCGCGCGGCACGGCTCGTGTCCGTAGTCTGCCGGCGGGAAAGGAATTGCCAGCAAGGGGCTTGCATTGGACGGGAGACAGGAACACGAGGGCGCTTTTTTCGTCCGGCGAACGCGGACATTTCCACCCTTGACCCGCGGAGGGCCGGGGGCTTCTTTCGGCCTCCCTTTGCCTGATGGTGTAATGGTAGCACAGGCGACTTTGACTCGCCTAGTCCTGGTTCGAATCCAGGTCGGGCAGCCATCTCGAAACCAAAACGAACTGTTTTCGAGGTTGGGAAAACTTTTCGACAATCAAAAGAAGTTCAGCGAGTTAGCACCACCTGAAGTTTTCCCGGTTTAGGAAAGAGTTCGTGATAGCATCCGAGCCGGGGGTCGATTTCAGTGTGGAAGCCTCGATTTCCGGAAAACCGGGAAAACTTTTTTACGAGATTCCCCGGACGGATTTCCGGCAAAAAGCGATGCGGAAACGGCGGTCCAAATTAAGGCGTCGCTTGGTCTAGACTCTCCTGTCGGACGGCGCCAGCTTCCCGCGATGTCCCAGCCAGGCCAGACCCGCAGACGGCAGGAAATTTGGGAGGACGAATACCGGAAGCATCCGTATCTCGCCGGCAAGCCCCTGCCTCACCTGGTCGAGCGCTTCCGCTACCTGATTGAAAGCCAGGCCACCCTCACCGAAGGCGGCCAGCTGGGCTTCGAGATCGAGCCCCGCCTCGCGATCTGGCATCTCTCTCGCCTGACGCACCTGTTCATGGAATTTGGCTCACGGGGTGGAATCCCGGCGGGCATCGAGCCCAGACTGCCGAATCTGACACACCCGGAGACTCCCCGGGGTGTCGTGGCCTACCGTTCCCGGAAGCGACCGGAGCCCGGCCAGCTCTTCAAATTCGGCAAACGCCACCGGCTCCTGCCGATGCTGGAGAAAGGTTCCATCCGCTTCGCGCCGGCCTCCGCCTACCGTGACGCGAGTCTGAACTCGGCGATTCAGGACGACGAACTCGGCTTCACCTACTACCCCGGCAAAGCCGGGCCGCCCCTCTCGAAGTTGCCCCATCCCGCCGGAACCGACTGGGTGGAGCTGCGCCACCCGAGCGATTATTACGTGCAATGCCTCAGCCTGCGCTTTGCCCCGCGGTTGTTCGACGATTTCGAGGCGGATAGCTGCCTGATCATCTATGATGCGAACGAATTCGGGCGACGGATCCTCGGTGCGCTCCGCGCGCGGTTCCCCGGCTGGTTCGTGACCACCTTCGGCATGACCTACATCGACCCGGACAATCCCGGCGATGACCCGATTCTCCTGCCGACGGCGAAGCACATGCGCTACATCTACCAACAGGAACAGCGCTTCCTCTGCCATCCGCGGACCCCCGTGCCCAAGCTGGACGCCATCACCATCGAGATCGGCGCGCTCACTGACCTCGCGGAAGTGGTTTCACTGTAGTGTTCACGGAACCCATCTGGAAGACGCCAGTTCCCGCGCGCCCAGAATACCCAGCCCTCCGCTTCAGCGGTCAAGGTGGAGCGCAGGCGGAGCCGAGCAATACCTTGACGGCTGCGGGCACAATTGAGGGCTGGGCGCGCAACTTCACCCTGAAGTGCCTTGCGATTCCATCCGGAAGCGCGTTACCGTTACACCTCGAACATGGCCAAGCAATACGCCGTCTCCTCCATCGAGGCATACCTTGCGTTGCCCGAACTCCCGATTCCAACGGTTGCCGACGAAAAAGCCCCGGGCCGGACGGTCATGGTGCATAAGGTGGGATTCTACGGCGCCCAAGAGGAGGAGGTCCGCCGGCATCGGCTCGACGCCGAGCTGACCCCTGAGGCCGGCCGTTACCTGCTGCCAACGGCGGTCGCGGACGATGAGACCGGGAAAAAGATATTCTACCGCCTGCCGCTTCCCTAGCGTCGTGGGCCATCGACACGGTGGCCATCGCCCACGCCGTCAGCAACCCTCTGCCCTGTAAGATAGAGTTCGGCCTGCTCAACGACCGCCACTACGCTGAGATGCTTTAGCTGGCGACGGGATTGGCATTGGCTTGCCGCCGAATTTCGCCAAAGGTCGCCGGCCATTGAAAGGATACGCCCCCTACATCAAGGAATTGCGCCGCTTGGTCGTGCATGGACATGACGAAGCCGGTTTTGCAACCCTTGCCGAGCGGGCGGTCAACGGTGAGGCGTCGGCGCGGCTGATCGAGCTGGTTTCCAGCTACCGCTTGAAGCGGACCGGCGCTTTTTTCACCAGTTCGGAGCTTTCCCAACGGGCGGCCGCCGCCGTGCCCGCGCGTAGCGCCGCCGCCGGCCTGATCGTCGACCCGGCCTGTGGTGCCGGCAACCTGATTCTCGCCGCCGCGAAGAAGCTGCCTGTCGAGCCCGGCCTAACGGCAACACTCACGGCTTGGGGTCGGCGACTGGCCGGCTTCGACCTGCATGGCCAATTCATCCGTGCGACTCACTTGCGGCTTGCCGTGCTGGCGCTCATGCGCGGCGCGAAGTTTGACCTGTCCGGCCCGATCTCGCTGGCCTCCTATTTTCCGCTCATCCGCCAGGGCGACGGTCTTCGCGAAATCGGCACGCTACAAAACATCACCGGCCTCATCGTCAATCCACCCTTTGCCTCCGTTCTGGCACCCGCGTCCTGCCGCTGGGCCGAGGGCCGCGTGACGAAAGCTGCGATCTTCTTCGACCGCTGCCTGAAAAGTCTCACTTCCGACGCCTCGATTTCTGCGGTGCTCCCCGACGTCCTCCGCTCCGGTGCACGCTACCAGCGCTGGCGCGAGGCGATGGAAAAACACGCCGCGGTTGTCGCAATCCGGCCGCTCGGCAATTTCCAGACTGCGGACGTCGACGTTTTCCTCCTCGAAATGAGAATGCACGGCGCCGGCCCTCGCCCGACCCGGCACGGCGCTTGGTGGACCAAGCCTTCCGCCCGTTCCACGCTGGGCGATCACTTCACCGTGCACGTTGGCGCGGTCGTGCCGCACCGGCTCAAGCCGAACGAGGGTCCGGTATCGCCTTACCTCCACGCGAAAGCTCTGCCGCACTGGGGAGTCTATGAAGCCGGTGCCGAACACGTCGCCTTCGCCGGCCGCCTGTTCCGTCCGCCCTTTGTCGTCGTCCGGCGGACTTCCAGTCCCGCGGATAAGCACCGCGCCCTCGGCACAGTGATCAAGGGCAGCCGCCCGGTCGCGGTGGAAAATCACCTGCTGGTCTGTGCGCCCGCCAAGGGCGGGCTCGCCGCCTGTCGCCGGTTGCTGACCGTGCTGCGGTCTGACCGCACGGACGCTTTTCTGAACCGCCGGATTCGCTGCCGCCACCTGACTGTGGGTGTGGTCCGGGAAATCCCGTGGTGATCGCGCAATGAAGGGCAATCTGAGATTCTCTCCTGACATCCTCGTTCGCTTGGGCGAGGAGCTGGTTCCAAACCCTACCGACGGGCTGCTAGAACTCGTAAAGAATGCCTATGACGCGGATGCCGCGGTATGCACGCTGAAGACGGCGAAGCATGTCATCCACATTGAGGACGACGGCGATGGCATGACCGAGCAGGACATTGTCGAGGGCTGGCTCCTGATTGGCGGCTCGAAGAAGGATGCCAAGTCGCCGACCGCCTTGGGCCGCGTTCCGGTCGGCAACAAAGGCCTAGGCCGCCTTGCCGCGTTGCGCCTCGGCCGCAAGTGCACACTCGTCTCGCGGCCGAAGGCCGAGCCGGGCCGCGAGTATCGCATCACGATCAACTGGGAACAGGTCGAAGGCGCCGTGACCGTGGAGGAAAAGTTCTTCGATATCACTTCGTCCGCCACGACAAAGGGGAAAGGCACTGAAATCATCCTCGAAGCGATCGTGAAACCGCTGCCGAAGGATGAGCTGACGAAGCTAAGCAAGAGCCTTATCCTGCTTTCCGACCCGTTCGACCACGCTGCCGGATTCTATGCGTCGGTCCAGTCCACCGAGTTCAATGATCTCGCCGACCTGGCTAGGAAAAGTTATTTTGGCGACGCCGACTTCCATCTGCTCGCGACTGTTGATGCCAAGGGTCGCGCGTCCGCCAAAGTGCTCGACTGGCAGGATCGCGCCCTCTACGAGAGCAAGCCCGAGGATTTTAAGACCAAGCGCTATCGGACGCCGCCGGCAACATTTGACCTCTGGGTGTTCAAGCTCGATGGCCGCAGTTTTTCGGCAAAAAATACCGGCGTGCAGGATGTGCGCGACTGGCTGAAGGTAGTGGGTGGAGTGCACCTTTACTACAGCAAGATGCGGGTCCGTCCTTTCGGCGAACCTGGCCATGACTGGCTGGAAATGGACCGCAAGCGTGCGGCCAGCCCCGAGGAGCGGCCTTCCACCAACAACTCGGTCGGCCAGATCAAGGTCACCGACCTCGGCCAGTTGCTGACGCAGAAGACCGACCGTGGCGGATTCATTGAGAATGAGCCATTCCGTGAACTGAAACGCTTTGCCATCGACGCGCTCAACTGGATGGCGAGCCGCCGTCTTGCCGTCGCGGAGGATCGCCGCGAGGAGAAGCGCGCGACGACTTCGCCGACCGTGGCCAAGGCGCGCGCACAGTTGGAAAAGAAAATCCTCAGATCGGTCCCGAAGAAGGATCGGCCGGCCGTGCTTTCCGCGGTGAAGAAATTCGACAAGGCGAAGCAACGCGAAACCATCGCCTTGAAGGAGGACCTCCAGCTCTACCGCAGTCTGGCCACCGCGGGAACCACCTCGGCAGTATTCGCGCACGAGTCACACAAGCCGCTCACCCAAATCCTGAGTGTTGCCGATTCGATCAAGCACCGGGCAAAGGAGCTGATGGGGGACCTCTTTCACCAAAAGCTGGAGCAGCCGCTCAAGCTTCTCACGGCGGCGGCCAAGGCGCTGCAGTCTTTCTCCCGTTTGCCACTCAATCTCCTGCGCCGGGAGAAGCGCCGGACTGGCGTTGTGGATGTCGGCGCCTGCGCCGAGGAACTGGTCGGCTACCTCAAAGCGTTTTTCGCCGATGCCAAGATCGATCTGGTGCTCACGAAACCCACCAAGCCGGTCGAGATCGCTGGCTCGCCGGCTTTGGTCGAATCAATCCTCGCCAACCTAGCGATGAATGCGCTGAAAGCGTTCGACAACAAGAAGGCGCGGGTCGACGGCCGCCGCGTGGAAATCCGGATCGAGACGCAGGGTGGCGACGCCTTGCTGAAGGTTCTGGACAACGGGCCGGGCATCCGCGGCATCGGCATGGATGAGATTTGGCTTCCCGGCCGCACGACGTCGGCGGAGGGCACCGGCTTCGGTCTGACCATTGTCCGCGACTCGGTCGTGGATTTGCGCGGGACGCGCAGCGTCCTTGCCAATGGCGAGCTGGGCGGTGCGGAATTCACGATCACCCTGCCACTCACCGGCTGAAATGAAGACGGTCGCCATCGTCGATGACAACCCGCGGGCTGCCGAAGCCGTGCGCTACGCGGTGGAGGACGCCGGCTTCACTGCCTGGATTTTCCCCGGTAAGGGACGGTCGGTCAGATGGGCCGCCGACAAGATCAAGGAAAACGCCGACATGGCGATTTGCGACCATCGGCTGAGCACCCTGGGCTTCGCCTCTTATTACGGTGCGGAGTTGGCGGCGCGTTTGATTGCGGACTCCATTCCAACAATTCTGATATCACAATTTGTGAGCCAGGACTATGACGTGTCGATCCGCCGCTGGCGGGCGAAAGTGCCGAGTCTTCTCAGCCGTGACGAGTGCCGAGCCGACACTATCAAGGACGGGCTCGAACTCTGCCGCCGCGAAATCAGCGGTGAGGTCGTGGCCGGCCGCCGCAAGCACCGCACGCTTTTGCGCGTTGAGGACAAACGGCGGGAGGACGGCGAAGTGGTGATCGACGCCATCGTGCCCGCTTGGAACCGGCAAGTGGCGGTGCGGTTTCCTGCTTCGTTAGTTCCGAAGAGCCTCCGGCCATGGATGCGCAAGGGTCGCTACGTTCTCGCCTATGCAAACCTTGCGGCGACCCGTTCGGAAGATCTCTATTTCGAGGGCTTTGAAAAGCCCCGTCCATTGGATGAAAGCTCCGCCTAAACTGACGGTGTTCGACGTCGGTCACGGCAGCTGCGTGTTTCTGCAAGACGGCACGGTCTCGACTGTGGTGGACTGCAAGGACTCGACGCAGTTCATCGAATATCTGCTCAGCCGGAATATCAGCGCCGTGAGTCAGATTATTATTTCGCACGCCGACGCCGATCACATTGCCGGCATCCTGGCGCTGATCCAAAGCGACTACATCAAGCTGGGCAGCGTATTTGTGAACAATGATGCGAGCAAGAACACCGACGCGTGGCTCCAGCTGCGTATCGCCCTGCAGGATGCTTCCGACCGTGGCAAACTCAAGGTGTGCACCGAAATCGGAGACGGCATGATCGGCCAGCTGGTGCAAGGCGACGTGCGCATCGAAGTCGTCGCACCCGGTATCGCCGCCCGGCTCTCCGGCGCCGGCGGACGCACGCCGCAACTGGCGAAGGCATCGAGCAACACGATGTCAGTCGTCCTGCGACTGCATCACGAGAATCATCCTGTGATGCTCCTGCCGGGTGATCTCGACCATTCGGGACTAACCGACCTGCTGGCCCGCAGCAAGCATCTGGGATGCGACATTCTGCTTTTCCCGCATCATGGCGGCCATATCGGCCATGGCAGCAGTCCCGCCAAGAAGGAGGCCGAGAATGCCGCCTTCGCGCGGGCGCTACTCGCCCAGGCCAGGCCGAAGCTCGTGCTGTTCTCCATCGGGCGCGGACGGTTCGGCACCCCGCGGCCGGAAATCGTGCGCGAGGTAACGGCCCAGCCTGCCGGTTGCCACATCCACTGCACCCAGCTTTCGGAGCACTGTCACCGCAAGGCGCTGGTCGCCGGACCCAGCCATTTGGCTGACCTGCCAGCGGTCGGTCGTGAGAGCAACCAATGCTGTGGCGGCTCGCTCGAAATCACTTTTGCCGGAAAGAACACGACCGCCGGGATCGACCGCAAGGCACTCGATGCTTTCATTGTTGGCTCAGTCGAAACGCCTCTCTGTCGTTCGGCTGCGACTCCCCATGTCCACCAAGGATCGTAATCGGCGGGAAGGCGACCGCAGCGAATACTTCGCACAGGTGCTCCTTTCCGGCGTGGGCTTGGCGACGCCGGTGCCGCGGCAGGAGGACGTGGGCATCGACTTCGTTTGTAGCCTGTCAGACCAGCGCTCCGGCGTGCTTACGTTCGGACACCCTTATCTTGTGAGCGTGAAATCGCGCTCCAAGCCAAAGATTGAGCTGTTTCCGACCAAGGCTGCCATCAAGAAAAAGAGCCAGCGACACCTATTGTGGCTGTTCCGTCAGGAATTGCCGATCTTTCTTGGCGTCGTGGACAAGGCGAAATTTCGCTTGAGCATCTTCAGCCTGATCCCGGTCTGGTTCATATACTATCGAGGCGGCCCGGAATGCGGTTCCCTCGTGGTAAATCCTCGTTTCAAGTCCAGTGACACCAGCCACGTTGGTGCGCCCAAGGTCACCGGTCCGACTCCCGGCTGGCCCAGCATGAAGCATTACGAAGTCGATGTCGGTCATCCCATTGCGATTCTTGACCTCGACGTGCTAAAGGACCCGGACGCCGTTGCCCAAGTGAAGGTAAACATCCGGCTCGCAGCCAATTTGGCCCGCAAGACCCAGGTCCACTATCACCTTGGCATTCCGTATTTCCAATGGATCGCGGTCACGCAGCCCGACGGCCAAGCCTTCCAGGGCGGCTATGCGCATTTCGACATCCCACCGGACCCAGCCCACCGTGGCGAGATCATGAAGGAGCTCTTGCCCTCGCTGATAAGCTTCGCGCGTTACTACAAATCCATTGGCGACGTAGAGTCTCTGGCCGCCATCAAGCGACTGCTTCGTGACGTGCCTACCGGATCTTTTGAGCCGGCAATTCGCGCCGACTTACCGGAGATTTTCGGCCGGTAACTCACGGCAAAAGGAGTGGCCAGCCAGTCTTGGACGGTCATGTATGGTGAAATGTGCTGTCGCTACGCCCTCATCGAGCCCGACAGCGCCTTTGCCGAAATCGCGCGCATTCGCGGCATTCCCTGAGCAAGCCGCAGTGGGTGGCGGGATCAGCAGCACGACAACCGTGTAGTGCGGTCGCACCCCATTGCTATCAACCGCGAGGTCCGTTAAGGGCGGCCTGGAGCGCATGGAGCCGCGCGACGATTTCCGCCCACGGCCTTGGCTCCCC
>Ga0208272_100553_pt1 | contig 11677 bp, 11 predicted proteins | sample LakWasM129_HOW14_2_FD_183939 | JGI IMG/M metagenome (GOLD analysis project Ga0208272, IMG submission 183939) | Freshwater sediment methanotrophic microbial communities from Lake Washington under simulated oxygen tension - Sediment Metagenome... | ecosystem: Environmental > Aquatic > Freshwater >... | reverse complement strand
AACGCCACCGTCAGGTGCTGGACCAGGATAAAATTCAGCAGCATCAGGTTCGCCCCGGCCGTCAGCAAAATCCACTCGTTCCGCCCCGCGGGCCACCAGCCGGCCAGCCGGGCGAACGGCCGGTCCGGGCGTCTTGGAGTCGGGCCGGCTTCGGGAGAAATCACGCGCGCAAAATAGAGACGTGAACGGCGCTTGTCGTGCCAAATCTCCCTCGACCCGTCTCATGGTTGACACCCGGACCGGCGTTCGCAATCTGGCCGCGCCATGCCCGGTTCCGCCGCTCTCCCCCGCCGCCCCGAGGCGGCAGTGCGGCCCGCAACCGGCCCCGGCCGCGCGGGGCTCATGCTCGCCATCGCGGGCGCCAACCTGACCATCATCCAGTTCGTCGCGCTGCGCGAATTCGCCTCCCTTGCCGGCTCGAACGAGATCGTGATGCTGCTCGTCGCCACCGGTTATTTTCTCGGCCTCTCCGCCGGCTACCTCTTCTCCGAGCGAATGTCGCGACCGGCGTTGCTCGGTCTCGGCGCCGCTACGCTGGCCTTGCACGCCACCCTGCCCTTTTCGGCCCGCTGGCTCGTGGGCGCACTGGTCGCCGCCAAATTCGGCGGCGCGGTGCTGCCGTTGCTTCTGCTCCTCTCGTTTGCCGGCCTCACGCCGTTCTACGCCGTGTTTCTGCCGCGGCTCGTGGCCGAGGGCTCGGCCGGAAGCGGCTCCTCCGCGCTCGTCCGGCTCTACGCCGCGGAACTCGGTGGCGGTGCCCTCGGACTCCTGCTCGTCGTGCTCATCACTCCGGCCCGGCTTTCCTGGTTGCTAACGCTGCACCTGACCGGACTCGTGACGCTGCTGCTGCTCTTCGTCCGGACCCGGCGGCCGGCGGCGCTGCTGCTTTTTCTGCTGCCGCTGGCCTACCTGATCGTCTGGCCGTCTCTCGACCGGGCCAGCCTGGCCGATTTCTACGCGAAGGCCCACCAGTTGAAAAATCCCGTCGTGCTCGCATCGGAATTCTCGCCCTACCAACGCGTGGATATTTTGCGGGCCGACACTTCCCGCGGACCATCCACCTACCTTTACCTGAATGGCAATCTGCTCTACGGCAGCCAGTCGTTGCACCAACACAACCTGATGGTGTCGATCCTGCCCCGGTTGCTGTTGGACTCCGACCGGGCCGGCGCCCCGCGCCAAACCCTGGTGGTCGCCGGCGGGTCGCTCGATTGCGCGCGCTATCTCGCACCGCTGCCCGGCCGGTTGCGCGTCGTGGAAATCGACGAGGCCGTCACCCGTCTCTCGCGCCAGTGCATCCAGGAACCGCGCGGCGGTTTCCCCGGCGGGTGGGAACTGCTCATCGACGACGGCAAACACTTCCTCGGCAACTGGACGGGCACGCCGTTCGACGTCATCGCCGTCGACATCCCCGTCCCCACGCACCTGCAGACCGCGATGCTGCACTCCGACCGGTTCTTTGCGCTCGCCCACGACCGGCTCCGCCCCGGCGGAATCTTTTCCATTTCCCTCGCCGGCCGCCTCGACGAGCACCTCGCGGACGAACCGGGTGCAGCCGGACGCCTTTCCCACCGGATCGCCACCGGCCTGCGCGCCAATTTCCGGCACGTCGCCGTCGTGCACGCCGGCACCGCCGACTTCGCCTGGGCCAGCGACGAACCGCTGGAGGGCCGGCTCGCCGTGGCGCGGGAGCGGCTGGCGGAATTTCTCGACGGCGAAGCCGGGCGACGGGACGTGTTCGGCAGCCCCATGCTGGGATTCTACCTCGACGACATCGTCCGCCGCCGGACCGACGGTTACCAGCCGATTGGCGAAGCCGACCTGCAGATCGTGCTGCGCCTCAGCCTCAGCAAACTGCGCCGCCGGTTCTACTCCGCCCCCTGAACCCATGTCTCGTCGCGCCGCCATCATCGCCGGATGCAATGTCCTGTTCACGGGCATCCTCTTTGGCTTTCTGCAATGGAGCACCTTCTTCCTGCTCCAATCGTATCTCGCCTCCACCGCGTTGGTCTGGCTGCTGGCTTCGAGCGTGTGGCTGCTGGGCAGTCTGGCCGGCCTGGTGATCCCCGGCCGCGACCGCGAACCTTGGTGGCTGGCCGCGGCGATCGCTTCGTATTACGCTTTGCTCTGGCTCGCCCAACGCCATCCCTACGAACTCGGTTTCCTTCCGCTGCTGCTCGTCGGCGTCGCCGGCATGGGTCTGTATGCCGGTCGGTTCTTCCGTTGCCGCCGCGGCGCGCCCGGCGGCGCCCGCCTGCTCTTTCTGGTCGAGAACACCGGCTTTGTCCTGGGTCTGCTTCTGACCTTTGCCCTGCTCTATCGGTTCGGGTTTTCCAGCCTGGTGCTCGCCCCGGCCGTTTCCGCCGCCCTCTGTCTGCTTACACTGCCGCGCGCGGATGAAGCCGCGGGTAGGGCCGGTCTGTGACCGGCCGGTTGCATCGCTGCTCCCACTGGGCTTGGTGTAGGCGGGGTGCCCTCACCCCGCGTGGCATGCGCCGCGAAAGCTGAAACCAGCGGGGTGAGGGCACCCCGCCTACAATATCACTGACGGGACCGGTCACAGACCGGTCCTACTCTCACTTCCGGCTCGCCAGGTATTTCGTCACGTCGTCGCCGGACACGCGGCCGCCGGGGCCGGTCGCGGTGATGTCGGTGAGCGTCGTGTGATCCAACCCGGCTTCCTGCGCCATCTTGATGGCGCGCGGGGTCCAGATGAGGGTCTGGGATTTGGGGTTGGGGGTCTGGGGAACAGACGCCGGAGCGACCCGCACGGCTAGATGGCTCAGACTTTGGTCTGAAGTTTCCAAACGAAAGAGCGACTGGCCGGAGGACTTCACGTCCCCGGCCCTGCCATTTACGGCGACGATCGTGCCGTCGGCCGGCGACTCGAAATCGAAGGCGGACTTGTCACTCTCGAGTTCGGCCAGCTTCTGGCCTTTGGCGACCCGGGTGCCGGGTGAGACGACGATGGCGATGATGGTGAGTTCGCTGACCGTGGCGCCCATCGCAGGCATGGGCACGTCAATGATGAAGGTGGACATGGGGATGTTTTATTGCCGGCCAAGATGAGTGGGTCCTCGTGCGCGTCAATTCGGGAGGGGCCTTTCAGCCTTTTGGTGGAGGTGGGACGATCAGTCCCGCGGTGGTCGCCGATTTCCAAATCGGCGACAGCGTCGGTAGGGACACCAACGCCCACCTCAAGGCACGGCCCGCACGGAGGCGTGCCCTCCCTCAAGATCGCGCCGCCTGCCACACGGCCAGGCACGAGGCGATGAGCGCGGGCATCTCGGCGGTCGGAATCTGGTTGGGACCGTCGGAAATCGCCTTTGCCGGATCGGGATGCGTTTCGATAAAGAGACCGTCCGCACCGGCAGCGAGCGCCGCCTTGGCGAGCGGGGGCACGAACTCGCGCCGACCACCGGTCTTGCCGCCGGCCGCGCCGGGTTGCTGGACGCTGTGCGTGGCGTCGAAGATCGCCGGTGCGCCGAGCGCCTTCATCTGCACGAACGAGCGCATGTCGACGACGAGGTTCTGGTAGCCGAAGGTGGTGCCGCGCTCCGTCTGCCAGATTTCCTTCGCCTTGCCCTGTTTCAATTTGCCGACGACGAACTCCATCTCCTGCGGCGAGAGGAATTGGCCTTTCTTGACGTTGACGACGCGACCGGTCGCCGCGGCGGCGAGAAGCAGATCGGTTTGCCGGCAGAGAAACGCGGGAATCTGGAGCACATCGCAAACCTGACCAACGGCGGCGGCCTGCTGGCGCTCGTGAAAATCCGTGAGCACCGGGAAGCCGTAATCCTTCTTGATGAGCGCGAGGAGCGCGAGGCCCTCGTCCATGCCCGGGCCGCGATCATTGCTGAGCGAGGTGCGGTTGGCTTTGTCGAAGGAACCCTTGAACACGATGTTCAGCTCCGGGTGTTTCTTCGCGAGTTTGGCCAGCGTCTCCGCCGCGGCCCGGCTGACCTGCTCGTTTTCGAGCGAGCACGGACCGGCGATGAGCAGGAGTTTCTTGGGATCGAAGAGCATGGGATGATGGGCCAGGCGGAGACCGGCCCTACTTCTTCTGGTTCTTGATCGCGGCGGCGATGAAGGAGGCGAAGAGCGGGTGGGCCTTGTTCGGCTTGGACTGGAATTCCGGGTGGCACTGCACGCCGAGGAACCACGGATGATCCTTCAGCTCGGCGATCTCGACGAGGCCACGCTTGGGGTTCCAGCCGGAGATGATCATCCCGGCCTTTTCAAAGCGGGCGATGTAGTCGTTGTTCACCTCGTAACGGTGGCGGTGGCGCTCGGACACCGAGTCAGTGCCGTAGGCGCGGCGGGCCAGCGAGCCGGGCTTGAGTTTGCACTCGTAGGCGCCGAGCCGCATCGTGCCGCCCTTCTGGACGACGTTGCGCTGTTCGTCCATCAGCGCGATGACCGGCTCGGGAGTCTTCGGGTCCATCTCCATCGAGTGGGCCTTCTTGAGGCCGAGGACATTGCGGGCGAACTCGATCATCGCGACCTGCAGGCCGAGGCAGAGGCCGTAATAGGGAATGTTGTTTTTGCGTGCGTAACCGGCGGCGGCGATCTTGCCCTCGATGCCGCGGTCGCCGAAGCCACCGGGCACCAAAATGCCGTCGAGCTTCTTCAACTGGCTGAGGCCGGACTTGGTTTCGAGATCCTCGGCGTCCACCCGCACGATCTTCACCCGGGCGTGGTTGGCGATGCCGGCGTGGTTGAGGGATTCGTAGACGGACTTGTAGGCGTCCTGCAGCTCGATGTATTTGCCCACGACGCCGATCTTCACCTCGTGCTTCGGGGACTTGATGCGGCGGACGACTTCCGCCCAGATGTTTTTCGGATTGGCGCGGTTCTTGAGCCCGAGCTGGTTGACCACGAGCTGGTCGAGCCCCTGCTGCTGCAGCATGAGCGGCAATTCGTAGATGGAGGACTCGACGTCCATTTCCTCGATGACGGCCTTCGCGGGCACGTTGCAGAACATGCTGAGCTTTTCCTTCATCTCGGGCGTCATCGGGTGGTCGCAGCGGCAGCACAGGATGTGCGGCTGGATGCCGATCTCGCGGAGCTTGGCGACGCTCTGCTGGGTGGGCTTCGTCTTCAGTTCGCCCGCGGCCTTCAGATAGGGAATCAGGGTGACGTGGATGAAGACGCAATCCTTCGGGCCGACCTCGAGCGCGAACTGGCGCATGGCCTCGAGGAACGGCAGGCCCTCGATGTCGCCGGTCGTGCCGCCGATCTCGGTGATGAGCACGTCGACGCCCTTGCCGCCGCCGTAGATGCGGCGCTTGATCTCGTTCGTGACGTGCGGGATCACCTGCACGGTCTTGCCGAGGTAGTCGCCGCGGCGCTCCTTGGCGATGACCGCCTCATAAATCTGGCCCGACGAAAGGCTGTTGTGGCGCGAGAGCTTGCCCGAGGTGAAGCGCTCGTAGTGGCCGAGGTCGAGATCGGTCTCCGCGCCGTCGTCGAGCACGTAGACCTCGCCGTGCTGGAACGGGCTCATCGTGCCCGGATCGACATTGAGATAGGGGTCGAACTTCTGGATGCGCACCTTGAGTCCGCGCATTTCCAGCAGGGCGCCGAGCGCCCCCGCCGTGAGCCCTTTGCCCAAAGAAGATACCACCCCGCCTGTGACGAAAATATACTTCATCGCGTATGGGTAAAAACCGGCCCCGGGGCATACACAAGAAAAAGGTGGCCGGACCGCAATTTCCGCGCGGAAAAACGGAGAAAATAGTTTGCCGCTCCCCTCCATCCGCGGCAGCCTGCCCCATCGTGCAGTCGAAACCCTCCCTCCTGGCCTGGATCACCTGTGACGGCGTCCATATCGACCCCGCTTCGGGCAAGCATACGATCCTCGGCGTCTTCTCGAACATCAAGGCCCGCTCCTTCCCGGTCGTGCATCCCTACATGGTGTGGTTCCTGACGCTGACCGACGTCCAGCCCGGCGTGCACAAGATCAAGATGTCCATGGGCCTCGATCCGACCAATCCCGGCGAGCTGCTGCACCGCGAATTCGAGTCCCAAAGCCCGTTGCACCGCATCAACCTCATCAACGAGCTCCGTAACCTGCGCTTCGAGCAACCGGGCGACTACAACATCGTCATCGAAGTCGACGACGACCCGATCCTCGCCACCAGCCTGACGGTGAGCTGATGGCGGAATTGGCTACCACGTAATACACCAAACACACGAAATCGTGCGTGTTTGCAGTGATGTCTTCCCGTCCGGAGAATCAGTTTACCACGGATTACACGGATCAATCCCGGATAATTATCCGATTCATCCGTGCGCATCTGTGACATCCGTGGTTAAAAGCCTCTTCCCCTTTTCGGGTCTTTCGTGTGTTTCGTGGTTAATTCTCCCTCCCCTTCATGTCCTCCCATACCTTTGATCTCGTCGGTGTCGGCAATCCCATCATGGACCTGCTTGCGCACGTCCCTGAGTCGTTCCTCTCCACCCACGTCGCCGGCGACAAGGGCGGCATGGTGCTCGTGGACCACACCGACATCGCGGACCTCGTGGGCAAGCTCGGCACCGACTATGCCGTGACGCCCGGCGGGTCGGCCGCCAACGCCACGCTCGGCGCCACGCGGCTCGGCCTGCGCACCACCTACGTGGGCAAGATCGGCGGCGACAAGACCGCCGCCGATTACCACGCCAACTTCGTTGCCGCCGGCGGCGACGGCAACCGTTTCAAGCGCACCAACCTGCCCAACGGCCGCTGCCTCTCCCTCGTCACGCCCGACGGCCAGCGCACGATGCGCACCCACCTCGGCGCCGCGATGACCCTGAGCCCCGACGAGATTTCGTCCGCCGATTTCGCCAGTGCCCGCCACGCCCACATCGAGGGTTACCTGATGTTCAATCCCGCCCTGGCCGACAAGGTCGTCGCCTCCGCCCGCGCCGCCGGCTGCACCCTCAGCATGGACCTGGCCTCCTTCGAGGTCGTCAACGTCGCCCGCGACTGGCTGCTCGCCCAGATCAAGCAGGGCGTGCACGTCATCTTCGCCAACGAGGACGAGATCCGCGCGCTCTTCCAGGACCAGACCTCCGGTTACGACGTGCTCGCCAGGAAACTCGCCGGCTTCGGCGGCATCGCCGCCGTGAAGATGGGCAAGGACGGCGCCTGGATCGCCCGCGGCGCCGAATTGCACCGCATCCAGCCCGTCAAAGTAACCAAGGTCGTGGACACTACCGGCGCCGGCGACGCCTGGGCGGCAGGTTTCCTCTACGGCTATTTGCGCGGCATGTCACTTCCGGCCGCCGGGGCCATCGGCTCCCTGCTCGGCGCCGAGACGGTCCAGCATCTGGGTGCGACCATTCCGGAGATGCACTGGCCGCGCCTCCGCGCGCAGGCCACCGCCCTGGCCAAAGGCTGAACAAGCGCGTTGATCGAAGCCGGGAAAGATTTTCCGGCCCGATTCCAACATTGCGGGAAACATCCGGTGGTGCGACTGTCTCAACGTCGCTCACCGATGAAACCAGCCGGATTCAACCTGCTCGCGTTTGTGGTTCCGGGAATACTCGCGGCGCAATCGCCGGAGCCGCCCCAACCCGTCCGGACTTCCCCGCGTCTGCGCCAGGAAATCCGCGCCAGCCTGCCCCGGTTTGCTCCGCCGGCTCCGCCCCAGCCCGCCGAGCAGGCGGAATCTCCGGCGCCAACGCCCGACCCTGATATCCTCAAGCTCCCCAAGTTCGTCATCCGCGAAAAGCGTCCGCCCGGCAACGATCCCGATGTCTGGCTGACCGAGCGCACCATCCGGCAAAAGGCCATGGTCGCCTACAAAACCTCCCTGACCGATCTCGAGTGGGCGCTGAACAGCTGGTTCATCCCCCTGTTCTCGCCTCCGCCTTCCGTCCGCGCCCGCCAGTATTACGAAAGCCGCAAGCTCGCCGCGGAGATCGAGCGGTTGAACACCATCATCAATACCGTCGGGCTGACCGATCCCCAGGAAGCCGCCCGTCTGAAAGACGCGATGGACCCGCGAAAACTCCCGAAGGAAAACTGATCCCGCTGCGGTGGGTGCCGTCCATCTTCGGTGCGTCGTTTCCGCTCCGGGCGGTATTTTGATTGGAAACATCACCTGAACCGCCTGTCCTAGCCCGGTAACACCGCATGAAACTTGCCGGACTCTTGCCCCTCTTCATCGCCGCGAATTCCTGGCTCCTCGCCGATGAAACCGCCCCCACGCCGGCCCCCGTGCCCGCCGCGTCGCAGCCGGCCGTTGCCCAACCTGCCAGTGTGGTTCCGCCGGCGCCCACTCCCAGCGCGGCCAAGCCGGCGGACTCCCCGCCCGCAACCGTTTCTCCGGAACTTTCCCAACAACTGACCTCGATCCTGCCCAAGTATGCGCCGCCTCCCCCGGAAAAGCCCAAACCCATCGAGACCGACGTCATCGAGCTCCCCAAGGTCACCGTCACGCACAAGCAACGCCCGCGGCTCAAACTCACCGAGGAAGTGATGATGACGCCCCAAGGCTTCAACGAAAAGCTCGCCAAGGAAAATTACAGCTCGCTCGACCGCAGCGTGCTCAACCGGTTCACCCTCCCCTCTTGGACCGGAGCCAAGACCCCCGAGGAACGTGCCCGCGAGGAATACCGGTTGAAAAAGAATGCCGAGACGAAAGCGGACGCGCTCAACCAGGCCGCCGTGGCCGAGGTGCTCGATCCCGCGCAGGCCAAGACCATCCGCGACGCCGTCAGCAAGCCGTAAAGATCAGCTTGATGGAGGCGGGGTGCCCTCACCCCGCGGGTTTTCACCTTCGCTGCCATTGTCTCGCGGGGTGAGGACACCCCGCCTCCCAACGCAGTGGTAGCGCCCGGCGCACAATTAACCGGCCTTAATTCCTGCTTCCGCTCCCGCCCGGCTCTTTACTTGATCGGGCCGGAAGCTACGTTCGCCGCATGTCGCCACGCCGGCTCATCGTCATCCTTTTGTTCGGAACCCTGGCTGCCGCCCGCCTGCCGGCCCAGGTGGTCGTGCCCGCGCCCGTGCGCGAATACCTCTTCAACGGCAATCTCAACGACTCCTACGGCGGCCCCGCTCTCACCAGCCAGGGCGGCACGGTCGGAGCCGGCAGTTACACGTTTGGCGTCCAGCAGGGATTGCTCCTGGCCGATACGACGCTGAACCCGGCCAATTACACCATCGAGCTCAGCTTCTCGTTCCAAACCCTGTCGAGCTGGAAGAAAATCATCGATTTTCAGAACCTGGGATCCGACCAAGGCCTCTACAGCTACAACAGCAACCTGCAGTTCTACAGCGTAGCCACCTCCACCTCGACGGATTTCACGGTGAACACTCCCGTTCACGTTGTGCTGACCCGCGACAGCTCGACCAGCCTGGTCACCGGCTACATCAACGGCTTGTCCGTGCTGTCGTTCACCGACAGCGGCGGCTCGGCGATCTTCAACACCACCGGCCAGCCGCTGCATCTCTTCATGGACGACAATGCCACTGGCAACCGGGAATCATCCGCCGGCTCCGTCGATTTCATCCGGTTCTTCGACCAACCGTTGTCGTCGGCACAGGTGCTCGATCTTTTCCAAAACGGCGCGCCCGCCGCCGTGCCCGAGCCGTCCACGCTGGCGCTGCTCGGCCTCGGTCTGTCGGTTTTCTTTTCCCGCCGCCGGACGGCATAGCGCGGCTTGCCAGCGGGTCAAAACCGCGCCAAGCATCACGGCGCGTGTCCCAATCCGAAATCACCATCCTGCGCGAGTTCCTGGCGGCCGATGCCGCCCCCGTCTCAGGCGCCCGGCTGGCCCGCTTGCTCGGCGTCTCCCGCGTGGCGATCTGGATGCAGGTGCAGAAACTCACCCAGCAGGGTTTCCGCTTCGATGCCCGGCGCAGTCTCGGCTACCGGATGGTGCAGACCCCGCCGCAACTGCACCTAGCCCTGGTCCAGGCTTATCTCAGCGGCCGGCCGCGCGCCCCGCACCTTGTGTGCCTCGACCGCGTCGACAGCACGAACAGCGAGGCCGAGCGCCAGCTCGCCGCCGGCAGCCCGATGCCGCTGGTCATCCTGGCCCGTGAACAGACCGCCGGCCGCGGCCGCCGCGGTCGCACGTGGCACAGCCCCGCCACCGGCAATCTCTACAGCACCTTCGTCTTCCGCCCCAAGCTCGAGCCCGCGCACATGCAGGATTTCACCCTCTGGATGGGGCTCAACATCTGCGAACTCATCTCCAATTTCTGCAAGCTCACGCCCGGCCTCAAGTGGCCCAACGATCTTCTCATCAAGGACCGCAAGGTCGGCGGCATGCTGACCGAGGCGCGCATCGACGCCGACCAGATCCGCGATCTCGTCTTCGGCCTCGGCCTGAATCTCAACGGCCGCACTGAGGATCTCCCGCGCGACCTGCAGCGCGTCGCCATCTCCCTCGCCGAAGCCACCGGGGCGCCGCTCGACCTCAACCGGTTCGCCGCCGCCCTCATCGGCCGCGTGCTGTCCGCCTACGAACAGTTCATCGAAGGCAAATATCAGGACAAATTTGCCGAACTCTGGGCACGCTACGACGTGTTGCGCGGCCGGCCGGTCACCGTCACCCAAGGCGCCCGCACCATCACCGGCACGGCCACCGGCATCGACGACGAAGGCTCGCTGATCGTCCGCCGCACGGCAGGCGGAACGGAACGCTTCCGCGCCGGCGAGGTCACCTTGAGCAAGCCCGCCGCCACCTCCGCCTGATCGCAGGCTTGCTCGCGGGGGTAATTCCCCGTGTAAATATCTGCGCAACCGCCTGCATGGCCGAAATTCAAGACATCACCATCGAGGTCTCCCATCTCACGAAGACCTACGGCTCTCTCACCGCCGTCAACGACCTGAGCTTCACCGTGAAGCGCGGCGAGATCGTCGGCCTGCTCGGCCCCAACGGCGCGGGCAAGAGCACGACCATGCGCATCCTCACCGGCTACCTGCCGGCCAACTCCGGCATGGTGCGCATCTGCGGCGTGCCCGTCGCCAGCCATCCCGAGGCCACCAAGCGCCAGGTCGGCTACATGCCCGAGAACAATCCCCTGCCGGAGGACATGCGCGTCTCCGAATACCTCTGGTTCCGCGGCCGCCTGAAGGAAATGCCGCGCGCCAAACTCCGCGCGCGCATCGACGAGGTGCTCGAGCTCTGCGACCTCAAGCGCAACCGCCACCGCATCCTCGGCCGCCTCTCCAAGGGCAACAAGCAGCGCGTCGGCATCGCCGAGGCCATCCTCGCGGAGCCCGCCGTCATCATCATGGACGAGCCGACGATCGGTCTCGATCCGCACCAGATCATCATCGTGCGCGACCTCATCGCCAGCCTGCGCGGCCGGATGAGCGTCATCATCTCCAGCCACATCCTGCCCGAGATCGAGGCCAGCTGCGACCGCGTGCTCATCATCAACAGCGGCCGCATCGTCGCGCAGGGCACGCCCGCCGAGCTGCGCCACGAGATCTTCGGCCACACGAGCTACCAGATCGAGTTCGCCGGCGACATCTCCGGCCTCGGTGCACTGCTCGCCGGCATCGAACCCACCCTCAAGGTCGCCACCGTCGGCGACTGCGGCAGCGACGGCTTCTGCGTGGCCACGCTCATGACCGAATCCGCGACGGATCTCGGCGAACCGCTCCTCCACACCCTGCCCGCCCACGGTTACCGCCTGCGCTCCCTCAGCCGCACCCAGCCCACCCTGGAG
>Ga0208272_100550_pt1 | contig 11763 bp, 9 predicted proteins | sample LakWasM129_HOW14_2_FD_183939 | JGI IMG/M metagenome (GOLD analysis project Ga0208272, IMG submission 183939) | Freshwater sediment methanotrophic microbial communities from Lake Washington under simulated oxygen tension - Sediment Metagenome... | ecosystem: Environmental > Aquatic > Freshwater >... | reverse complement strand
GCGGCCGCGATGGCCCGAAGCAGATCGGGGTGAGTGCGGGCCTCGGCCTTGCGGAGCAGAGACTTCACTTTACTCCACATCATCTCGATGGGGTTCAAATCGGGTGAGTAGGCGGGCAGGAAGCGGACCTCGGCTCCGGCCTGGGCAATGAGGGTCAGAGTGCGGTCGTTTTTGTGGGCGCCGAGGTTGTCCATGATGACGATATCCCCCGCTCGGAGTGCCGGCACCAGCACTTCGCGCACGTAGGCCTGGAAGACCTCGGTGTCGGTCGCGCCCTCGATGGTCATGCAGGCGCTGGTCCCGTCCAGCCGCACCGAGGAGATCATCGTGGTGGTCCGCCAGTGGCCGTGCGGTGCGTGGCAGACCAGCCGCTCACCCTTGGGCGCACGCCCCCGCAGCCGCGTCAGATTGGTTTTGGCGGCCGACTCGTCGATGAAGACCAGCCTCGCCGGGTCGAGCGCGCCTTGGTGCCGCCGCCAGCGGCGTCTGGCCCGCGCCACGTCCGGCCGGTTTTGTTCGGCCGCATGGAGCGTCTTTTTTTATATGTCAGCCCCAGCCGGCCCACCACCCAGTGGATCGCCGCCACCGTGCAGTCCAACTCCAGGCGGCTCTTCATCTCGGCCAGCGTAAGGTCCGGTTCCTGCGCGATGAGTTGCCTCAGCTTTGCGCCATGGTCCGGCATCAGTCTCGCCTTCCGCCCCGAAAACCGATGCCGCGGCCTCAGATCCCCGGTTCTCGCCCTTTGGCTCAGCAGCTTCTTCACCATGCCCACCGATACCTTGAAACGCTTCGCCACCTCTTCTCTCGTGCCTTCCTTCGCGTCGTAAGCCGCCACGATCCTCTCCCGCAGGTCCACGGACAGTGTCTTCTTCATGCACAAACCTTACAACGAACTCTGTTTGGTGGCTATAGTTTTATTTGAATTGCTCTAGTGATGGGCAAGACGTGCGGAGTGACATGGCGGCGGGAGGCCTAGAGTCTCCAGGCAGGCTGCTATGCTGGGAAGCGGATAATGGAAATTCGACCCCTTTGCCGCCTTCCGGCTGACAACGTCCGGTTGTGCTTTGCGGAAAAAGCATGATAGTCTGCGCTGCAAATGAGCTCGGACGACACCAAGGCCAAGGAATCCCAACGCAAGCAGATGCGCTACGCCGTGAGCGACGACTGCCGTCTGCGCGCTTCGATCAGGATCCGCAGCTCCGACGAGGCCACGGCGAACAAGGAGTGGCGGGGGACGCTGGTGGACATGTCGGCCGGGGGCGCCCACATCCAGATCAGCCTCGGGGCGGTGGCGTATATCGGCGACAGTTGCGTGCTGACCCTCACGCACTTCGGGACGAAGACGGAGATGCGGGGCAGCCTCGCCCACTACGTCTGCTCGGCGCGGCACTCGGTGTGCGGCGTGAAGTTCGATGCGTTCTCCCCGGGATGGGACACGGCGTATCAGCGGATTTTCAAGGTCGTGGTTGCGAGCGCGGGGCTGACCGCGGGGCCGGCGGGCACGGAGTCGCCGGGGCGGCACCGGGAGGAATACTCCGGGCCGGGACACGCGAAGCTGGTGGTGTGGCGCGACCAGGCGGGCGGAGCGCTGACAGGCTTCGACTACAGGATGGCGCGCTACGGCGCGGCGCTGGCGACGGTGGGGGAGGACATGTTCAAGAACAAGGAGCAGGTGCACTTCAAGGCGGCGGAGGGCGCCGACACGGGGATGGCCCTCTCGAAGGCGCAGGAAGGGGAGGCGCGCTGGGAATTCTCCCTCGCGGCGTCGAACCTGCCGCAGGCCATCGCGCCGGATATCCGCCGGCTCCTGCGGCTGGTGAGCTGACAGGCTGAAACTTTCCCCGCAGCTCGCTACGGGGTTTCCCAAGTGAGATTAGGACGCCGCGAAAGGGCGGCGTTCAATCGCCTGATACGGACTCAGGCAGAGGAAATCCGCTGATCACGCGGATTAACACGGATTCTCGGAGAGAAAACCCGATTCCAAGACGCATTTCAGTGCCACTCCCGATAGTGGAGTTGGACAGTATTGGATTTCGAAAGCGTTCATCCGCGGCGATCCGCAAAATCCGCGGAGAATACCGACTGCATCGTTTAGGCTGAATCAAATGGTGTCAGACGGGTCGCGGGGCGAGGGGAGCGGGCCGCGGGATTTGCACCGGACCGGTCGGCGCGGAAGTGAGCGGCGACGGAATGACCTAAAATCTGTCCGCTTGGCTTGGTCCTCAGAGAGTCGTTCTTTGGTCGGATTCGGTGCGGAAGATTTTGGACTTCTCCATGATGATCAGCAGCAGGATGACCACGACCAGGCCCACACAGGTGATCCCAAGCCAGGCCAGATAGACCGTTGAGGCCCATTGCAGGGACTCGATCAAATAACCGAGATGGGGGGACCGGGCGCCTTCAAAGCGAGTCTCCGCGAGAGTGTAGCGGACAGTGCAAAACTCGTTCACCTTGTCGAATTGCCCGAGCTGGACGCCGAGACCCTGGATCTGATCCTCGAGCTTCAAGATTTCCTGCTCAAGCTTCACCAGTTCCTCAATCTTGCCACCTTGGGCTTTCAATCCGACCAGTGAATCGCGGGCCTTTTCCAGAGTGGCGCGCTTGGCCTTCAGTTCGAGAAAGTCATTGGTCTTGTCGTTTTTGGTGATCTGGAAGTCACCGGATTTTCCCAATGTCTTCAACGCCGCCACAATGGCGTCGAAGCCACCCGGCGGCACACCGATCGTCAACGCGAGTCGGCGGAAGTTGCCGGATTTGTAGACGGCCTCTTCCTGTATCAGGGCGTTCTGCTCCTTGATGATGGTCCGCGCCCGTTGCTCGTCGTCGTCATATTTTTCCGTCGTAGCGCTGAGGGACGCAATCTTTTCATATTTCTGGTCCACCGGCTCCGCCGTGACTGCTGCCTGGAATTTCATGCTGGCGTAGTTGCTCACCGACTTGGATTGCATCGCGGGCATCTCCAACCGCATTTCTTGATTAGGTGCAAATTCACGCGCAAAACTGCCGCTCGAGTGACTGACGCCACCCAGTTCGAGGTAGATAAAATGCACGGCGACGAGGAGCAGGTAGCCGAGCGCGATGAAGAGCAGGCCTTTCAGGAGTTTCTTTTTCATGGGGTGGAGGTGTGCGCAAGGAATGACGCACCAACCGATGGATACTTAGACGAAGGATACTTTTGGCCCGTGGAACGAGTTAACCTCACGCAACTCAGCCTGACAAGCCCGCAGGTGGCTTGCGCCGAGTGGCGATGCCGAGAAGGACATCCTCAGACTTGGCGCAGGGGCGAGGGGGGGCAGGACTGCGGGATTTTGCACCGGACCGGTCGGCGTGGAGGCGACGGGCGACGGAAGGATCTGAAACCTGGCCGCTTTCAGGCTGCCAAGTCAGCGGGTCAGGAACGAGCGGAGGGTGGCGATGAACTTCTCGTGTTCCTCGAGGAAGACATTGTGGCTGCTTTGCTCGAACAGCACGAACTCCGCCTGGGGCGCGGCGGCCGGGTATTGGAGCGTGAAGCGCGGGATCACCACACGGTCGAAGCGGCTCGCGGTAAACAGCACCGGCATCTTCAACTCCCGCACGCGGGGCAGAAAATCGAGCCGGGCCATGGAGTCCGCGACCTTGAAATCGGCGTCGGGACCGGCGATGGCGTAAAACACGTCGAGGTTCATCTCGCCCGGAGTCTTGCCGACATTACCGGTGCTGGAGACATAAAGCAGGAGCTCGGACACCGATTGCCACGCGGCGATGCATTCCGGCGCGTTGGAGCGCAGGCCGCGGGCGCGCAGCGTCATGAGCTTGTCCCAGACTTCCGGGTATTGGTCGCGGACGGAGGCGAGGACGTTTTCGCAGCCGGCCTGCCAGGCGGCGCCGGATAACAGGCCATTGCAGATGACCAGGCGCTTGACCGCCTCCGGATGTTGCAAGGTGTAACTGGTCACCACCAGACCGGCGTAGGAATGGCCCAGCAGGTTGAACGATTCCAGCCCGACGGCGCGGCGGAAGCCCTCGATGTCGGCCACGTCGCCCTCGAAACTATAGGCAGCCGGCGAGGCAGCGTGCTCGGATTTGCCGCGGCCGAGCCCGCGGAAATGGATCACGGTGAAGCGGTCGGTGAGATCCTTGAAGAACGGGTCGAGGTAGCCCGCTGCGCCCGGTCCGCCCTCGACGAGCAGGAGCGGTTCACCCGAGCCCTCGGTCCAATACCAGAGCTGGTGGCCGTTGACCGTCACGAAGGCGCCTTCCGGGCCGGTGCGGAAATCCGCGGCGCGGACCGAGAGGGCGGACAAAAGGACAAGGCAGGCCAGCAGCGTGGATCTCATGGCGCCCAGACTGGCCGGTGTATTCGCGGCGGCAAGCTCCTCGGGCAGGGTGCTGGGCGAAGGGAGCAGGCTGGCGGGATGATTGATTGGGGCGGCCGCCTTTATTTAGGTCATTTGCGGGATTTCTGCGTGGGGCTGGGTTGTGGCATCATGGGCGCGTGATCTCCTACGCGGGTCGTGCCATCCCGGTCTTTGAACCGGCATCTCTTCTTCGCGGACCTGCCACCCCGCGGTCCGGACCTGTGACTCGCCTGCGCGGACTTCCAAGTCCGGAGCGCGGACCTGTAAAAACCTGCCGGGGACTTGCGACTCCGGGAGGGAGAGCTGCAACTCCGTGGCGCGGAGTTGTGAAAACCCGGTCAGGAGTTGCAGGTCCGGACGCCGGAGTCGCGACTCCGGAGGGAGGGATCGGGATTTTGCTCAATTTGTCATTGCGAGAAGCGGCAGCGGCGAAGCAATCCATCGATCTCACGGCTCTTCGCTGTTTCCAGTGGGTAGAGGACGATTCACCAGCCTTGGAGGACCACTAAAGGGATTCATCAACGATGAATCCTGCACAGACAGGCTCCGACTGATCGTCTCCGCCACTGGGATTCGGGGGCCGGCTTATCGCCGGCTGATCTTCCCGGGCCGCGATCTCAGCCGCAGCACAGGCTACGGACGGCAGGGGCGCCCTGGCGGCGCAAACACGGGCAGTCCCGTTGCGGCGTGCTCCTCGCCGCCCGGGATTTGTCCCGAGTTCTGCGCCGGGCGCCTTGCCGCGCGTGGCGCTGGCGCCCCCGGATGGCGCAAACACGGGCAAAAACACCACGGATTTGGTCATTAAAACCAACAAACAAACCACCTGGGCCAACAAAAGGAAAAACAAGAAATGGCAGCCACCCCCAAGGATAGCTTGGAGAAGATCAACGCAGTCACCAACGCGTGGGAGACGCTCCGGCCGGACAAGACGTTCGCCGGGATGACGCTCGCGCAGTTCAAGGCGAAGGTGAAACCGAGCCTCGATGCGCGAGCGGAAATCGGCACGCTCGAAAGCCAGCTCGTCGCGGCGCAGAACAAGCGCGACGATTCGGACGCGGCCGCCATCACGGCGATCCAGTTCGTGGTGAACTCGGTGAAGGGCGACCCCGCGGAAGGTGAGGACGGGGAGTTCTACGAGGCGCTCGGCTACGTTCGCAAAAGCGAACGCAGCTCCGGCCTCCACCGCGGCAAGACGGCGGAAGCACCGAAGCCCTGACGCTGAGCCGGCCGGCAGCAAGCCGACCACGACCCAAGCACTGCGACCATCCGCCCGCCGGTCCGACCCCGGCGGGCGTTTTCGCTGGTCGCTCACACTATGGTCCATCCAGTCGCAGGTGAGCGCGGGTAAGGGGAGCAGGTCTGCGGGATATTGACCCAATTTTCGAAACTTCTTTTCGGCTACTTTGGATTGCTAAAGGGATGGGTTCAGGTCTTGCTGGCCAAGTCGCGGGGCCACGCGGCGATAGTTTAATTAGGGTGCGTGCCGAATGAGCCCGAGACCTCGCCTCACGTTCCGCCGGCCTAAACTGAGCGCCAAAAGCCCAACATCCCGACTCTGTCCTAGCCTCCTGACTCATTATATGACCCCGCAAGATATGACGAAATCAACGCTGCCCGATTCGAGTCGGACGGATTCATTCTATAATACATTTATTTCGGTTCTCTTCGGGTTTGCTGCTTCTGTAGCTCTACAGTGGATGGTGGAAGGATTCTGTGGATCTACTATCTCTTGGCACCATTGGTTGATGTTTGTCGGAGTTCTCGTTCTTACACTTCATTTTTGGCTTATTTGCACATCAACAGATAAGCTCGAAGACCATATCCTGTCTTTTGCATTTCCAAACCAGAAGCGGCGAAGGGGACTGCTAAACATTTACCATCTCTATACGCTCGCTATGACTATTGTTTTCCTTTTCCCGATAGTCTTAATGGCTAAGACAGTATCCTTGGGGAATACTCATTTTTGGCTGGCCTACCTGATTCTTTCGATCTCCAGCTTAGCCTATGATGTAATTGCGCTGGTTATTGGGGCACTCACAGCAATTCGGCGAGTCGATGGTGCAGCACAACCGGACGCGGACAGATATTTCAGCTTGTTCGGGGCATGGATAGCACAAGACGCGATTTTAGCTATTGTAGCAGGGGGACTATATTATTTCTGTGCAGCCTCATCGTCGAACGAGCAATGGTTGGCTATTATTTTCGTGACGACAACGACAGCCAGCTTGCTACTCGACATGCTTCTTTTGAATCCCAACAACTATTTCGAAAATCTTTCTTAACAACTTGTCTAAAAAGAACCGCCAATTATCTCTCCGGGGCCTTCAAGCCAGGCCTGGCTCTTCCGGGGTGTATTGACAGGTAGATTTTAAAATGAACATTTTATCTAGTTTTTCGGCTCATAACGGTAATATGGATAGCTGGGTGTTTGTGACTGCGGACAAAAAGATGAGTTGGCAGCCGATTCTGGCGAACGACATCGATCTTATCAATCGGCTTGCTGACTCAGTCCACAAAACACTTCCCGAACGACCAGAGGTGTTTTTAGACAAGATCACATTATTCCCTGACGGTTGTCGGAAGTTAGTCTGGAATGGTGTGCTTGAGGGTTATGGCATTTCGCATCCATGGCGGTTAAATCAAATTCCACCCCTCGATAGCTTTCTGGGTTCCTTGCCCGAGTCAGCGGAATGTATATACCTGCATGACGTAGCTATTTCACCAAGAACACGGGGAAAGCAGGCATCGAGCTTCTACTTAGACTATATTAAAGGTTTAGCCAAGCGATCGAATATTCGGTATCTAGCGTGTGTGTCAGTATACGGCACAGACGTCCTGTGGAGCAGGTATGGGTTCGGGATCGTCAAGAGTAGTAGCTTAGAAGAGAAACTCTCAACATATGGGAGCACCGCCAAATATATGGTTTGCGATCTTAGTTCGGGCGATAAGTAACATCACCAGCATTTCCCTAAGCGACCATGAAGTAAAGGTAGCGCGGTCCGACAGAAAATTTAGAACGGACCGGTCGGCTCGGAAGCGATAGGTGACTGAAAGATCTCAACCTGCATGGCTCAGCCTTAATGTCCGCGCTTGGCAGGGAATTTGGTAGCCCAGTATTTCGACAAGGCGTTAAAGGCTGCTTTATCCACTCCCTTCACAAATGCGAGCATCCCGAAAAGAGAATCTCTGTCCTTGTAGTGTTCTGGTGTTCCGCCCGATTCCAATCTGTGAATCTCAGCGCGTAGCATTCTATAACGCTGGCGACCGATACCAAAATCGGCACTAGTTGAGTTTTTAACTAAGCCAGTCACAGCGCAATGACTATCAGGTCCTGTAAATCGAGTCTTGGCTGAATTTAAGCGCAATCGTTCAGATTGAATTATCCTCTCAATCACTCCCATGCTTTTGCGTAGTAGGGTCGGGTTGTTTGATGAAAAGGTGAGATCGTCTGCGTATCGGGTGAAAACAATTCCTTTTGAGGCCGTAAATCCGATTATACGTCGGTCTAAGCGCAAGCATACCAAGTTAGAAATCGAAGGTGATGTTACACCTCCTTGCGGTAGGCAGTAGTGCAAGGTGCATAATCTCGTAAGCCAGTCGCTTGCTTCCGCAGAGTAGCCTATGGCTCCAAAGAGTTCCGTGACTTGAAAGCTTGTAATAGATGGGAAAAAATCAGCCATATCCAAATTCAGGAAATATCTATTTCGCGCATGCGGTTCTGCATTCATACGCAAGCTGACATTCTTAATAAAAGCTGTGGCAACGGAAGAAGGTTTCAATTTATCGAGTATGTTCCGGAGTATCCAACCCTGGATCGCTTTTACCTCGGCTGTTGGCTGATAGATCATGCGGTGGCCTCCGCTTTTCTTGGGCAGCGGGTATCTTTTATAGAACCTGTATGCCTCATTCGAGATTAACCTAACACGGGGTTCATCCAAGTGAGCTCGCGCACAAAGCTCCTGTAACGAGGAGAAAACAGGAAGATCGAAGAGCCTCAGAAGTTGTCCATTTGAGCGCATAAGAAATAAATGTGAGGCGGGCTACATACGCAGAGCGCGCGTAGCGCGCTCCTGTCATGGCCGGGTGTGGCAGGACGTGGCCTGACACACCCGGCCATGACGCGCGCGGTTTGCGAAGCAAAACGTGCGCGTCTACTAAACCTGGGCTTTAACGAGGAGTTGCGAAACACAACTCACAGATCCTTGCGGATCGAGCTAAGTAGCCCGCCTCACAAAATGTTTTTTCGAAGAACGGCGTTGAGTGCCTGAGTCCTCATCTTTGTCAAAAATGACGCAGTTTCAGACGCCTTTTTTTTGGTTTGGTTTTGATCTATCAAAAAATCCTTCGCGGCCGGTGTTGTCGATAAATCACCGTGTGATGTAACAACCATGCCGTCAGAGATGAGCGTAGTCACGACGAGGCCAGCGATATCATCGACGTTCCCTGCTCCATTAAGCAGGTCGTTTGATATTCGTAGAACGTTTTCTATCGAGATGGGGTCGAAAACATAGATAAGGGCCAGATAGAAGCGATGTGCAGCAATGGGATTGGTTAGCTCCCTTGAGATTGGGCAGGCCGCCGCAATTTCTCTGGTTGATTCACAGGTGAGGTCGGCTATTTGCTGTGATGCTGAGCCATCAAGCTTACTGTAATAGACGCGGCTGGTTAATGATCTCTTTAGGCGCCGAACTGGCCCCATGTTTATGAAACTTTTGTGGGTCTTGTATTTTTCGTCTAAAAATACAATCAGCTTCCGACAAAGCTTATCGTGATTGGAAAATGCACCTAATTCGACAAGTGCTCCCGGGCTTTCTGTAATAATCGCAACTGAAGAGACGCTATCAGCGAGCAAGTTTTCAAGATCCAGTAGACTGTCCTTTTGGTGTCCCAACAGTAACTCAACAAACATGTCTTCGGGGTAGTGGACGCGGTAAACGTAGTTGGATTTTTTGGATTCGATCTTCTCGCGAACCGATTTTCGAATTGAGGAAGTGCTGTTCCGGGCACCGCCGCAGAGGAAAATGCTGAATTCGGCGTCACGTTTCTCTTGATACACGAAGAACTCTCTTAGCTCACTCGCGATCGCCAGAATATCACTGTGGGTCGGGCCACGCATTTGAGGAACCAGGTATCGCGTTTAGTGGCATTGCAAGGGGCAGATCAAAAAGAAAAGCCCGACCGAAGTCGGGCTTTTGAAGTTCGAGTATTACTGACAGGCCTCGCAAGCTTCGCCGTTCTTCATGGCTTCGATGGAGCAGGCGCGCTTTTCCTCGTCGGTGTAGGTCTTCTTTTCCGTCGGCGGGGTCGCCGACGCTCCATTGAAGGGGGTGGCGCTGGCTTCGGCGACGGCGTTGTTGAGGGCCGTAGCCGCGTCGCGGGTGGCGGTCTCGCTCTTCGTTTCGCCGGCGGCGCCGCGGACGTCTTTCTTCGTGGTGAGGGTGGCCTTCTCGATCCCGGAGGCGCCCATGCTGCGGAGATAATACGTCGTCTTCAGGCCGGCGTGCCAGGCGGAGCGATACATGTGGCTGAGCACCTTCAGGTCGGGCGCCTTGAGCCAGAGGTTGACGCTCTGGGACTGGTCGATCCACTTCTGCCGGCGGGCGGCGGCGGCGATCACCCACTTGAAGTCCACGCCGAAGGCCGTGAGGTATTTCTCCTTCAGGTCGGCGGGGATGGCCTCGATGTCCTTCAGCTCGCCGTCGAAATACTTGAGGGCGTCGCTCATCTCCTGGTTCCAGAGGCCGCGGGCCTTGAGGTCGCGGACGAGGAAGGGGTTCAAGACGACGAACTCGCCGGAGAGGTTGGATTTGACGTAGAGATTCTTGTAGGTCGGCTCGATGCAGGGCGACGTGTTGGTGATGTTGGAGATCGTCGCGGTGGGGGCGATGGCGAGGACGTTGGAGTTGCGCATGCCCTGCTGGGCGATCTTGGCGCGGAGGGGCTCCCAGTTCATCCGGGCGCCGCGGGGGACCTGGATGGGCACGCCGCGTTCCTGTTCGAGGAGGTCGACGGTGTCCTGCGGGAGGAGGGCGCGGTCCCACTTGGAGCCCTTGTAGGTGGAGTAGGTGCCGCGCTCGGCCGCGAGGTCGGAGGAGGCCTCGTAGGCGTAGTGGGCGATGGCCTCCATGAACTCGTCGTTGAACTCGACGGCGGCCTCGGAGGCGAAGGGCACGCCCTTCATGTAGAGGGCGTTGGCGAGGCCCATGACGCCGAGCCCGATGGGGCGGTGGCGGCTGTTGGAGAGCTTGGCCGCGGCGGTCGGGTAGAAGTTGATGTCGATGACGTTGTCGAGGGCGCGGACGGCGACGCGGATGGTGTCGCGGAGCTTCTCTAGGTCGAGGGAGCCGTCGGGCTTCAGGTGGGAGTCGAGGATGACGGAGCCGAGGTTGCAGACGGCGGTCTCGTCGTTCGAGGTGTTGAGCGTGATCTCGGTGCAGAGGTTGCTGCTGTGGATGACGCCGACGTGGTCCTGCGGGGAGCGGACGTTGCAGGGATCCTTGAAGGTGATCCAGGGGTGGCCGGTCTCGAAGAGCATCGAGAGCATCTTTTTCCAGAGCTCAAGGGCCTCGATCTTGTGGGACTGGATCTTGCCCTCCTCGGCGAGCTTCTCGTAGCGGAGGTAGGCTTCCTCGAACTTGCGGCCGAAGAGGTGGTGGAGGTCGGGGGTCTCGTTGGCGCGGAAGAGGGTCCACTGCTCGCGGGCTTCCATGCGCTTCATGAACAGGTCGGGGATCCAGTTGGCCGTGTTCATGTCGTGGGTGCGGCGGCGGTCGTCACCCGTGTTGCGGCGGAGCTCGAGGAACTCGAAGATGTCGTTGTGCCAGGACTCGAGGTAGGCGCAGCCGGAGCCCTTGCGCTTGCCGCCCTGGTTGACGGCGACGAGCTGGTCGTTGTGGAGCTTGAGGAAGGGGATGACGCCCTGGGACTCGCCGTTGGTGCCGGCGATGTGCGCGCCGGTGCCGCGGACGGAGGTCCACGAGCCGCCGAGGCCGCCGGCCCATTTCGAGAGGTAGGCGTTGTCGGCGATGCCGCGCTGGAAGATGCCCTCGATGGAGTCGTCGACGTAGTAGAGATAGCAGGAACTGAGCTGGGAGTGCAGCGTGCCGGAGTTGAAGAGGGTCGGCGTGCTGCTGCAGAAGCGGCGGCTCTTGTAGAGCTCGTAAAGGCGGATGGCCCAGTCTTCGCGGGAGCGCTTCTTTTCGTCGATGAAGAGGCCCATGGCGACGCGCATCCAGAAGAACTGGGGCGTCTCGATGCGCTTGGAGCGCTTGCCGGTCTTGTCGATGATGAGGTAGCGGTCGTAGAGGGTCTGGACGCCGAGGAAGTCGAGTTCGAGGTCGGCGGTGGGGTCGATGGCGGCGGCGATCTTGAGGAGATCGTATTCCTTGAGGCGCGGGGAGAGGCGCTTGATGGCGATGCCGTG
>Ga0208272_100548_pt1 | contig 11771 bp, 14 predicted proteins | sample LakWasM129_HOW14_2_FD_183939 | JGI IMG/M metagenome (GOLD analysis project Ga0208272, IMG submission 183939) | Freshwater sediment methanotrophic microbial communities from Lake Washington under simulated oxygen tension - Sediment Metagenome... | ecosystem: Environmental > Aquatic > Freshwater >... | reverse complement strand
CCAAGTCGGATTGCCTCAGCCGACGCGCCATACGCGTGTCGCGAAGCAGAGCTAGAAAGACCTCATTGGGTCGGCTGTAGAGAGACTTGTGCATATCGGACCTTCAGCGCAACGCTAGTCCGGTTTTGGCAATATCCAAAAAGCGCATGTATGGCCCTTCCAGGTGGGCGTCGCAGCTCGATCCCTTTGCGATTCGTCTCCAAGGCCATCAAAATAGATTACGGCATATATACCGTATTCTCGCGCCGAGATCATGGGGTCATCCCAGGCGGGGCCAAGCACGGATCAACTCGGTGATGCCTGGCCTCCCAATGCGCACATCAGCCTCTTCAAGATCAATGGATAAGCTTGCCCAACGATGATGTTTTCAACTCGTGCAATGCTTCAGCCGCCAAGCTCAGTGGAAGCGTACGGCGCTGATGCTCCGTTTTGGCTAGCAATGCGACGCGCATCACGACATCAGTGGTTCATGGCCAAGTTTCTTGGGGCTGACGTTTCCGGAAGATTTTGTGAAACCGTCTGTACGCCGAGCGATATCAATCTCATACGCCGCATAGAGGCGTTTCCGCGGGAACGCTTGGAGCAGGTTACCTGCTGGATACCTTCGCGGTCCGGCGTGAACTCCCGGTGGGAGTCTCTGCGTGTGGGATCCATCTGGAGAGGCGCGTACAAGGCCCGCGAGGTGTTCGTATTCAAGGACGTGTTCGGCAGCGAGCACTGCTGCGATCGAAGTGTTCGCTTCGTAGAGGACGTGCTATCCCGTCGTTTGGTGGTCAGCATCGCCAACACGCCCATACCTGCGTAGATTTCAGACAACCCTGACTTATGGCGACAACAGCCGATAACGATCCCAACTATCAGTACCTCGATGGAGTGACCGACGGGTCTTGGCGCGAAGCTGGGATCAGGCTTGTGCTGCTGCCAGCCCGGCTCGCGACTGAGATCAATCAGGCTCGTCTGAAGCTGCGTCGGACGGGCGGCGATGCCAGAACGCTTGAAGAGGCCCAAAGACTCTTCGTCAATGCCGCTGTTCCGGTTCCCCCAAACCTCGGTGAGCTCATTGAGACGAGATATGAGGCCGAGCCGGCAGTTGCGCTTGATCCGGAGCCGTCGGTTCTGCGCAGGCGGCCGAAGCCCAGACCGCAAGGCAAGATGGTGGACGTGCTGGACCACGCCGAGCTCGAGGACCTGTGCCGCGCGGCAACATTGCGCCCGAAATCCGGGAGCAGCGAGCACAAAGCTGCGACCGCAGCGCTGCAAACCCTGAAGGATCGCGGAACGACCAGGTTGGTCGGTATGCGCCGAGACTGGCGTGCGCGCCTGGAATCGATCGCCTCGGACTATCCAAATTGCCGCGCGCTGGTGCAGCACGTCATGGGAGCCTGCGCGCTCGCCAGGGCGACACAGAAGGCGGTAAGAGTGCAACCGGTTTTGCTGGTGGGTGCGCCCGGCATTGGCAAAACCGCCATCGTGCGCAAGCTCGTCGAGGTGTTCGGCACCTCTCTTACTGTCCACTCGTTTGAAACTGCGGAAACCTCCTGCTTCCTCCAGGGCAGCGACAAGCACTGGAGCACTTCAGAGCCAGGGTCGCTTTATCGGGAGATCGTTGAAGGCGAGTTCGCCAATCCTCTGATGCTGCTCGACGAACTCGACAAGGCTCCGAAAAATGCGACGTACCAGCCGATCAATGCCTTGCTCAATGTACTGGAGCCTGCCTCAGCCCGGTATGTGCAAGACAAGTCAAACGACGTGAGGTTCGACGCCAGCTACGTGATCTACGTCGGCACCTGCAATTCACTCAAAGGGCTATCTGCCGCATTGCTCTCGCGCTTTCACATCGTTCACATGGAGCCGCCGACACCGCGCGAGGCGGTGGCAATTGCCAAGAGCATCGCCAAGACGCTGTATCGGGACCTTGGCTGCGACAAGCTCCTTGAGCCCCCAAAGGGAGAAATCATCCAACAGCTCGCGCTCATGGAAACGCCGAGAACGATGCACCGTGCGCTGCATCGAGCCATCGCGAATGCGCTTCTCGACGGGCGGCGAGCGCTGCGGGTTGAATATCTGTTGGGGCGCGCTGTGGCGCCGGACGGGGTCAACGACTCCGCAAAGCCTTGCCCGTCAACGCACTGGGCTGGGATCGGGGGCAGCCCATGGATCAAGCATTGTTCAGCTTCGAAGCACTCACGAGGTTTGCATGACTGCAGGAACCTGGACGGTCACATCAGAGACGCAAGTCGACGGCCTTGTCCGGCGAGGCGTCCTGATCGGTCGCTACGCGAGCGAGGCGGAGGCCAGACAGAACTTTGTCAGGCTGGTCGGCCTTGAGCCGCAAGTGGCGGCACCGGGGGTACGGTGGTCGGAGACGACGGAAGCGTTGATCGCCAGAGAGGCGTGGAACGCAATCACTTGCGAACATGTGGCGGGACGCGACCTCTTCGCGTTTGCCCGCTTGGACCTTCCCGAACCCCCGTGAACCACCAGGGATCACGAAATGACGACCTTTGACGAAAGGCTTCGGGCCCTTTCCTGGGCCCGGGATCTGCTGCGAGACATGGCCGCGGACGAGTCCATGCACTCGGACGTGCGCGAACTTGCCGCGTGGCGGCTGACTTCGTACCCCCAACTTTCTGACATCGAAAGCCGCCTTCTGAATCTCCACGGCTTTGCGCTATTGCTGTCTGTCCGAAGCATCGAACGAACCAGGGCACTGCTAGACGATCTGCCCTCGCAGGGGGTAACGGAGTTGGCCGTTCGGGTGCAGCACATCGCACGGCATTTCCCAGTGAGCCGGGAAATGAGCTCCGCCATCCGGAGTCCCAACGACGCGCGGGCATGGGCCGCGATGTATCTCGACCGCCCACCAGGCCGCATGGGACTGCTCAGACATGCGCGGCCCGAGCGCATTTGCGCCGTCAATCGCTGTCGTCGGAGGCAGCGGCGTGATGCCTTACGTCGACTGTGGCCAGCGCTGCAACGACTGCAGCGTGACACCAGCGTGCCGGTTATGGCGCGGTCTGAGGGGCACCGATTGCTACTAACCATGCCAAGCAATGGTCAGCTTGGCCGGCGTTTGCATGACATGACCATTCGAGATGTCAACGAAGGATTTCAAGCGCTGCAGCGCGCCTGCCAACTCTTGCAGGCAATCATTGACGGCACGTTCCCGGCGAGTCTGCGCCAACAAGCCGCTGCCCAGCGCCTTAGTCGGCATCTCCCATGCGGTGAGTGGTTTCCTGTGAATGGGATTGCAACAGAGCACCGACAGGAATGGGTGGACGCGCTGTTCATGAAGCCGTCGCGCCCGTTCCGCAAGGAGCTTGGAAGGACCCCTGGCTAACTGAACTGGTGAGGATGTTCTCCTCGACCCCGACGCGGTCACGCTTCCTCAAGAGATATGAGCATGGAGATGCTGAAGAAATGCCAAGGGCCATCGGAGACCAGCATCGTGAAACGCGACCGGGTGGTGACCTTGCCGCCCTCGATGGCGACCTACCAGCTTGGCCAGCGGCTGTACTTCTGCAAGACAACGAAGGGCATTCTGATGACTGTTATGCCGAAACGAACTTGGAACGGTCGATTGCTGTCGACGCGAGTGCGTCGCGCCGTACGCACTCTTGCTGCATTTGGTCCGCGGGCCGTTGTGAATCCATGCAAAGAATTGCTACGCCAGCGTGCACGGGCAGCGTCGCAGGAAGGATGAAATGAAAATTCAGCTTGCCTCTGATTTGCATCTCGAGTTTGAGCGACCCAGGTCACCTGCGCGCATCATCGAGCCCGCGCCCGATGCTGACGTACTGGTCCTCGCTGGCGATATCCACAAGGGCGCCCGGGCTGTCGATGTCTTCGCCGATTGGCCAGTGCCGGTAGTGCTGGTCGCAGGCAATCACGAGTTCTACGGCCGCGACTGGCGGCGTACGCGCGATGAACTCCAGCGCGCGGCGGCTGGGACCTGCGTGCAGTTCCTCGACAACGATTCCTTCGTCCTGAATGGGGTTAGGTTTCTTGGCACGACGCTGTGGACGGACTTCAAGCTCAACGATGTGCCGCAGTCGACGGCCATGGTTGAAGTCGCGCAAGGTCTGAACGACTACTTCGCGATCCGCAATCAAGGAGGGCCACTTCGACCAGCAGATACGCTGGCGGATCACCTGGCCTCTCGAGCCTGGCTGGAGTCCGAGCTCGCCAAGCCCTGGCCTGGCGCCACAGTTGTCGTAACGCACCACGCGCCGCATCCGTTGAGCGTTCACCCGCGTTATGCGGAGAGCCGAATCAACCCTGGCTTCGCCAGTGACTTGACGGAGCTGTTGCGGCAAGCAGATCTATGGCTCCATGGTCACGTTCACGACAGCTTTGACTATGAGGTCGCCGGCTGCACAGTGCGGGCCAACCCCGCAGGCTACGGGCGTCCCAGCCAAGGACTCGAGAACCGACAGTTCGATCCCCATCTCGTGATTGAGGTCGACGCATGAGCATGCTCCGCGGCGTCGAGATGCGCGAAGCACTTCGTGACGCTCGTAAACGCAACGGGCGGGTCTGCCGAGGGTTTCGAGCGCTGATTTGGGACCACAGCGGCAAAGCAATGGAGACGCGATGAAGAAGACGTGCACGCGCGGGTACTGGAATCTGCGAGTCATCGTGTTCGGCCAAGGAGCTGGATCGACGAGCGCGGTTCATGAGGTCTACTACTCAGCCGACGGGGCGTTGAAAGGCTATTCGTCACGCCCGGCTGTGCTGATGTGGACCGGGGATGACGAGCCGGGCGCTGGTCAGCGCGGCCTCAAGATGTTTCGCCGAGCGCTGGCGGAGCCCGCGATTGACGCTGCGGAATTCGCGCTGTGAACGGCACGAGCAGTCTCCGTATCTTGGCGCCACCATGCTCGCGAACGAGCGGCCAAGGTGCTGCCAGACGCGCAGAGTCGCGAGATGCGGCTGGTGGACAGGGCTTGCTCGTATTTCGCTATGCGCGGACCCCGCCATGCGCGGAGCGAAGTGAATCCTGAGGAGAGACGTTTGAGGGCGATCTTTTTGGACTTCGACGGCGTCTTGCACCCTTCAGGTGGGGATCCGGGCCGTGTCCTGCCATTTGAATGGCTTCCCATCCTTGCCAACCTGCTGCAGGAGTGGCCGGATGTAAAGCTGGTGGTGCACTCAAGCTGGAGAGAGGTGCACTCGTCGGACTACCTTCGAGAGTTCATGGGCCCGCTAGGAAGTAGGTTCCTTGGGGCCGTTCCACCTGGGCCGAGAGGTCGTGCCGTCCAAGACTTCCTACGCCTGGAGGCTCGGATCACCAGCTACATCGTCTTGGACGACATGCCAGCTGAATTTCCTGCGGGCCTCGAAGATTCGCTCATTGTGTGCGACCCCTTGCTCGGGATATCGGAACAAACCGTTCTGGATCAGATCTGTCGCTGGCTGGAGAGCACAGAAAGCAAGCGGGCGAGCGATGGGTAGATTGCCTGCCTGCAGGCTGGGTGAGTTCGAGCGCCTGGGGACCGATGCCACTCCGACAGCTGCTTCAAGTTGAACCGCGTCATTCGCGGGCACCGCCCTGAACGATAGCAACCGAGAATGGCAGTCATTGAGCGCAGATTTGCTTGACCGACTGCTTCACCCTCGACACCCATCGCTCGGTCACCACCGGCCGAGAGTGGCTAGATGCGACTGCTGGACTGGGCTCGCTCGTGCGTCGCAACGCGCACCGCGCTCCCACGTCACGCCGAGGGCGAAGTGAACTCTGAGAGGGACAATTGAGGGCAATACTAAGAAAGTGGTGTTGCAGCTGAATTGGGAATCTATGGCAGGCCACTACTTGCGCTCCTTGGCTGCACGGGCATGTGCTTCCATTCCTCCGCGCGCTTGCCATTCAGCAAATCCGCCATGCAGGATGCGGACGTTCTCGAAGCCTGCCAGGCGCAACGCCATCGCAGATTGGGCCGAGAAGGACCCGGTGTTGCAGTAGAGCAGGATGGTCTTGTCCTTGGGCAGTTGCGCGCGCTCGGCAAAGACCCGGCGCCATTCGATGTTCACCGCGCCGGGAATGTGTTGCTTGGCGAACTGGCCGGCATCGCGCACGTCGATGACGTGCAGGCGTTTCCAGTCGTCGGCCGGAATCTGCTCGGTCGTGATGGAACCGCTGTTGTAGTCGACGAAGTCGAAGTAGCTCTCCAGTGCCTCCGTGGTGGCCTTGTCGGTGTCGGCATTTGCGCCTAATGGCAGCATGGGCAGCAGGGCAAACAGCATCGCCGCGGTGGTTCGGGTCAGGTTCATTGAGTTGCCTTGGGATGGTGGGTAAGGTCAGTTCGCCGGGTTCAGGCGTGGGTGGGTTTCTTCGCCGAAGACGTGCAGTACGAGGCCTGACAGCCCCATGGCCACCGCCACGAACCAGAAGGCGGACTCGATGCTGCCGCCCAGTGCCGCCGCGGCGCCCAGGCCCAGCGCGCCCAGGCCGTAGCCCAGGTCGCGCCAGAAACGGTAGATGCCGATGGCCGAGGCCCGCCAGTTCGGGTGCGCGATATCGGCCACGGCGGCGCTGAGGTTCGGGTACAGCATCGCCATGCCCAGGCCGGCCAGGGCAGCCGCCATGCTCCACCACAGCTTGCCCGCGCCCAGCGGCAGCAGTGCCACACCGGCACCGCAAATCCACATGCCCCAGGTGTTCAGGACCTGACGGCCCACGCGGTCGGACAGCTTGCCGGTGACGAGTTGCGCGATGCCCCAGGTGATGCCATAGGCCCCAACGATCCAGCCGATGCCGGGCAAGCTGACGCCTTGCTGGTGCAGGTAGACCGGCCAGAACACCCAGACCAGCGCGTCGACGAACTTCTCTACCAGGCCGGCCTGGCAGAGCGCCGCCATGCGACGGTCACGCCAGCTCATCATGGCGAATACCTCCGCGGTGCCCGGCCGTGGGCTCAGGCCGGGCGGGTAGCGAGGGCGCGGTGCCTGCGTGCCTGGAGCGGCCGCTGCTTGCTTCACCTCGGCCTGTGCCCAGGGCAGTGTTTCCAGCACGGCCAGCCAGGCCAGCAGCGTGGCCAGGCCGATCACCGCCGCGCCGAACCAGAACAAGCCGGCGCGCGGGCCCAGCCATGCCGCGATATAGCCCGTGGCAATCGCAGCCAGGGCCACGCCCACATAGCCCGCGAATTCGTTGAGCCCGATCACCAGCCCGCGCTGGTCGGCGCGGGTGATGTCCAGCTTGGCCGTCTGCGTCATTGACCAGGTCAGCCCCTGGTTGACGCCCAGCAGTACCGTGGCCAGCACGATCCAGCCCCAGCTCGGCGCCCAGTAGACGAGCACCGGGATCGGCAGCGCGACGATCCAGCCCAGCAGCAGCACCTGGCGCCGGCCGAGCCGCTCGGCCAGACGGCCCGCCACGAAGTTCATCGCGCCCTTGACGAAACCGAAGGCCACGACGAAGGCCACCAGCAGCATGAAGGAGCCACGCGGAACCCCAAACTCGGTTTCGGCCAGGGCCGGCACGACGTTGCGCATCATCCCGATGGTCATGCCCACCAGCATCACTTGCAGCAGTTGCTGAGCCACCTGACCGAGGTTGGCGCGAACGCCGTAGCGCAGGTTTTTTTCTTGCATCAGCGTGGCGCGGTGGATTGGGCACAGCCACGCAGATTGGCCGCCACGATCTCAGCCATGTCTGCTGGCGGCGGCGGAATTGCAGCGGTCACGGCTGCGATGAAGTCCTCGCGCGTCATCGACAGCATCGGGTTGAAGCGCTTCTCAAAGGCGAGCGTGGACGCCGGCTTTCCGGACAGCCCCGCCCCGCAGGCGCTGCCCGCCTGATGGCCGGGATAGATTTCCAGTTCAGGGGCGAGCGTCAGCAACTTCTGATGGAGGCTGTCGTGCAACTGCCCGGCCATCTCTTGTTCTCGACCGGCCAGGTCAGGACGGCCCACCGCACCGACAAACAAGGTGTCGCCGGTGATGATGAACCAGGGCTCGTCGCCGCGCCGCAGGTCGCGTACCAGCAGGCAGATGCTGTCCTGCGTGTGGCCAGGCGTGTGCAGAACATCGACCACGACGTTGCCGGCATTCAGCCGCTGGCCATCGCGCAGCGCCATGAATTCGAGGCTGACGCGGCCCTGGTTGCTCTCATGCAAGGCGTAGGGCGCACCAGCCCTCCGGGCCAGTTCCGGCCCACCGGAGTAGTGGTCCGCATGGACGTGGGTATCAACGACGTAGGCGATCTTGACGCCGGTGCGTTCGGCTTCCTCAATGAACCAGTCCTCATCGCCGGCCACCACGTCGACGGCGACGGCCTTGCCTTCGCCAATGCAACCGAACAGATAGGACAGCGTGGCATGCGGTGCTTGTCGTTGCCTGAAGAACATAGAGACCTCCGGTTTTGGTTCAGAACACCAGGACCTTGTCGGCCCAGACGGTCCACTGGCTCAACTCATCGAGGCTGCCACGATGGACACCCTCCATGAGCTCGGTCTCGGCAATGCCGCGCGCGTCCATGCAGCTGCCGCAAGCGCCAACTTGCCCACCATGGCGAGCGACGGTGCCGAGCATCACTTCCAGGTTGTAGAAGCCGCCCGGCACCTTCTGCAGTCGATGGGCGGCCGAAACCGCATCGCCCATCAGGAATACACGCAGCTCATGACCTTCTTGCTTGGCCAGGGCGCCGGCGAGCCTGGCGCCGTTGTAGGTGCGTTCGCTGCCGTAGGGTGCATCGTTCAGGATGAAAAGCGTCTTCATGATGGTCCTGTTTCACGCGTTGGTCTCGATGGGCAGGCCGCGCGCTCGCCATTCGGCCACGCCGTCACTCAGGTGCTGGGCTTGGTGACCCTTCTTGCGCAGCAGAGCCACGGCATCGCGCGCCATCAGGCAGAAGGGGCCACGGCAGTAGGCGACGATGGGCACGTCCTTGGGCAGCTCCGCGAGGCGCTTCTTTAATTCGCTGACCGGCATCGAGCGCGCATGCGGCAGGTGAGCGGCGTCGTATTCCTCCTGCGGGCGCACATCCAGGATCACCACCTCACCCGCGGCGGCCTTCTTCAACAAGGTCGCCTGGTTCATGCCTTGCAGCGCGTCCTTGCTTTCGACGATGCCGTTCAGGGCCAATTGCAGTTCCACCAAGCGCTCCTGCGCTTGCGTGCGCAGACTCACCCAGAGGCCCGCCACGCTCGGGCCGGCAAGCCGATACACCACGTACTTGCCGTCCCTGCTGGCGTCGACCAAGCGTGCCTGACGCAGCTCCTTCAGGTGGGCGCTGGCCAGCTTGACGCTGATTTCAGCCTGGGCGGCCAGCGTCTCGACGGTCTTCTCGCCCTGACAAAGCAGCTCGATCAACTCCAGCCGCTTGGGGCTGGCCACGGCCTTGCCAATGCGCGCCACTTGCTCGTAAAGCCCGTTCTTTAACTCTCTCATGCCATCATTCTAATCATTGTTGGAATGATGGCATGAATGACATCACCGCCTTCCCCGCCTCGTTCGCCGGCAGAATCACCGGCAAGCTTGAATCAACACCCCGGAGACATGGATGATGAAGAACAAGTTCTCGAACGCCGTAGCCGGGGTGCTGTTGTTCGGCCTGGGCTTGTGCGGGCTTGCCCACGCGGCCGAGGGCAAGCCTGATCCGTTGGCAGCGCTGGCGCGTTTCATCGGGGAATGGACCGGCGTCAGCAGCGGTGAGCCGGGCGATGGCGAGGTCACGCGCAGCTATCGCTACGTCATGAACAAGCGCTACGTCCAGGAGACCAACATCTCCCGCTATCCGGCGCAGCCCAAGAACAAGGGCGGTGAAGTGCATGAGCACCTGAGCATGTTCAGCCACGACAAGGCGCGCAAGCTGATCGTGCTGCGGCAGTTTCACATCGAAGGCTTCGTCAACACCTTTCGCCAAGCGCTGCCGACCGAGGGAGTCGAAGGCAGGGCGACCCTGGTCTTCGATAGTGAAGCCTTCGAGAACCTCAGCAGCAGCTGGCAGGCTCGCGAGAGCTACGAATTCCTGTCAGACGACGAGTTCATCGAGGTCTTCGAGCTGGCGCCACCGGGCAAGCCCTTTTCCGTCTACAGCCGCAGCCACTTCAAGCGCAAGGGGACCTCGGATCACAAACAGTGAAAGCGACGGGCGCGTACCAACGACCGAGATACACACTGCCTTTCTCAGTAGCCTCCTGTCCTTGGACCGGCTGTAGGCGCTCCAGGCACGGAACATGCGCTCGGAGGGCCCCTTTTTGAGGTCATTCTGCCTGCGCTGGACGGACCGACGCGCGTCTTCAGGACGTAACGTTGACGCTCATCTCGCCTCTTGTCTGCTGGGCATCGCCAGTGTCAAAGCTTACCGGTAGAGCTATTGAACTTCTGCATCAGGTCCGCCATATCGGAAGGCTTGACGCCGGAGCGGTTCATCACCGAGTTCATGAAGTCCAACATCGCCGTACCCAGCCCGCTCGTGACTGCGGTTGGCATCATCACGCTACCGCCCATCATGCCGCCCATGGACATCGTGATCGGAGTGGAATCCTTCTTGCCGTCCAGCACACCGTCTGCTGCGTCGCTCATCATGCCGGTGAGCATCGTTGTCGAGACCGCCATGTTGAGATTCTTCGCGTACTGCGACATGGCGGCCAGGGTCATGCCGTAGTTCATCGAATCCTGGCTGGCGCCGTCAGCTGAGCCTGCGATCAAGGGGTTCATCGGCATCGTGCGCAGAATGTCGTTTACCGCGAAATACGCACCGACGGCCTGGTTTGCCAAAAGGATGTTGGCCTCCGTCATGCCGCCCGACATTCCCGCGGCACGCGCTTGAGCGATCGACGTAACAGGAGTGACCCAGACCCCGCTGACAGTGGCTCCGCTTGCAAGCGCTGGCATGACGGCCGTCATAACGTCGCCGGCAGCCATGGTCATGCTGGCCTTAGTCGCTTCGTCGAGGTAGGTGCCTGCGCTGACCTGCAGCATGACCGAGCCAGAATAGTCACCCATCGGTATCGTGAAGTTACCCTTTTCGTCGGTGGCAGCACTGGCGATCTGCGCTCCCATCACACCGCCGCTGATCGCATGGGCCGTGACGGTGGCCTTACTCATTACGCCATTGAAAGCGGTTCCGCTGAGCATGCCGTTAACCATGGCTGGTCCACTGGTCAGGACCCTCCCGTCGGATCCATTGAGCTTCCCGATCAACACGGATGGCGCGACACCCGACTTGTTCTGTGGCGAGTTCATGAAGGCATTCATCGCACCACCCATGCCTGTCGTCCCGGCGTTTGAGGGCATCATCATGCCGCCGCCCATGCCGCCCATCGGGATAGGCGCCGTGCCTGCCTTGCCGTCCAACACGCCATCGGAGGCGTCGTTCATCATCGCTGTGACCATGGCCGACGAATTGACCATGCCTTGCAGTTGCGCCCACTTCGACATGGCGGCCAGGGTCATGCCGTAATTCTGTGCATCCTGGGTCGCGCTACTACCCGCGCTGGCGACGAGCGGACTCATGGGCTGCACATGAATGATGTCGCTGACCATGAAGTAGTTCCCCATGGCCGTGTTGGCTGCCGTGATATTGGCGTCGGTCAATCCGCCCGTCATGCGCTGCGCCAGCATCTGCGCCATGGCGGTGACCGGCGTGACCTGGATTCCACTCATGCCGGCGCCTGCGGCGACGGTGGGCAGGACGGCCGTCATCACGTCGCCAGCAGCCATCGTCATGAGGGCGCTCGCGGCTTCGTCCAGGTAGGTGCCACCGCTGACCTGCAGCATCAGGGGTCCGGCATACGTACCCATGGACACCTTGAAGTTCCCGCTTG
>Ga0208272_100547_pt1 | contig 11779 bp, 10 predicted proteins | sample LakWasM129_HOW14_2_FD_183939 | JGI IMG/M metagenome (GOLD analysis project Ga0208272, IMG submission 183939) | Freshwater sediment methanotrophic microbial communities from Lake Washington under simulated oxygen tension - Sediment Metagenome... | ecosystem: Environmental > Aquatic > Freshwater >... | reverse complement strand
CAGCCAGCAAGGCGAGCTTGGCGTCCGTACGCTCAACAATGGCCTCTACCACCAGATCACAGCTCGCCAGTTCAGGCATCTGATCGACTGCGGAAAGCTGGGTTTGCCACCTGGAGGCCGTCTCCGCCGTGCATTTGCCCGTGGCCGCCATGCGCTGCCAATGTGCGGCTATGGCGATGGTGCCGCTTTGTGCAATCCCCGGGCGTATGTCGAGCAACAAAACGGTGCAGCCAGCCTGCGCCGCAAGCTGTGCAATGCCTTGGCCCATGGCGCCAGCGCCCACGATACCGACACGTGAAATTTGCTTTTTCATTGTTTGATTATCCCGTTCGCTTAAATACTGCAATCTATGCAAGAATTACCTGAAGCAAATTGAAAAAAAAGTGAGACTTCGCAATTTTCTACTAGCCGTCTCGATGGGGGTCGCGGCGAGCGGTGCAGCGGCACTGTCCCTTGGCAATCCCCAGGGCACGGTGGTGCTGGGTAGGCCATTGGACCTCGTGTTCGACGTGCACACCGATGGCGCGCAGTTGGCAGATGCCTGCATCAGCGCGGACGTCACGGCTGGGGACACACCGCTCTCACGCAGCCAAATTCTGGTGTCTCCCGTTGCCCCGAGGGAGGGGCGTGCCACGGCCATCCGTGTCCAGAGCACACAACCGATCAATGAGCCCGTGCTGAGTGTGCGGCTTGCCGCCGGCTGTTCGGGCAGCGTGGTGCGTACCTATACCGTATTGGCCTATCCGGAAACCTCTTTGAGTGCTCGCCAGTTGGCTGCTGCAAGCTTGGCAAACATGCCCCAACAGCCTGCCGCAGGTCTCTCAGGGCCTTCCGGGCGGGCACAAGCTTCGGGTGGCATGCCGGGTCGCCGCACCCAGGCAGTTGCAGAAGCACCCCAGAAGTCTGTGAAGCGACCTAAGCATGGCCGAGCGGGCCACCAAGCTGCCGTGCCCAAGGCAGCAGAAGACTCGGGACGCTCACGCTTGGTCATGGAACCTTTGTCCGATTGGCTGGAAGCGCCTTCCGTATTGCGGGCTTCTCCAGAGATTGCAACGCTGTCGCCCGCGTCTCCGGTGCAGCGTGAAGAAGCCGCTGCACGCTGGCGGGCGCTGAACATGCAGCCGCAAGAGCTGTTGCAGGAGGCGGCGCGCCAGGTTGCACAGGAAACCGAATTGGCCAAGCAGCACGCCCAGGCCGAGCGCGACAAGGCAGCTGCGCTACAGGTTCAACAGGCATTGCAACAACGGGTGGCTGAGCGTTTCTCTGCACAGGTCGTCTATGTCCTCAGCGCGTTGCTGCTCTTGCTTGCGGGGGCGCTGCTATGGATGTGGACGCGGCTTCGCCGGCCGGCGCCTGGCGGCGAGCGCTCCTGGGCGCAGGCGGTTGTGCAAAATACGGAGGCCGCTTCGGCAAGTGCTGCCAGCACTGCGGCTCAGGTGGCGTCCGTGCGGGCACCTGTGCATGCTGAGCACTCACTGCGCGTGCGGCCCACTGAGCCAGAGCTTTTGCCATCGGGCATGCTGCCCATTGAGTTCGGACATTTGCAGGAGAACGGGTCGGTGGAGCAGGTCGAGCCCGTGACGCCTGCCACGTCCGATGCGCCTGCACCCGTCGCTGCGGTGGTGAACCCGGAAGATTTGTTCGATCTGCAGCAGCAGGCAGAGTTTTTCGTTTCCGTTGGAGAGCACGACCAAGCCATTGATGTGATGAAAAAACACATCGAGGCCAATCAGACGTCCTCGCCCCTGGCATACCTTGAATTGTTGCGCCTGTACCGGTCACTGAGCCGGATTGAGCAGTTCAATGCGCTGCGTACGCAGTTTCACCGCTATTTCAACGCGCAGGTGCCCGAATTTGCCGCATTCTCTCGCCAGGGAAAGACGCTGTTTGCCTACCCCGAGGTGCTGGCGCGGATCGAGGCCTTGTGGTGCGATCCGTCCGTAGTGCCCTTGCTGCAGGAATTGCTCTTTCGAGGCCAAGCGAGCGAGCAGCAGCGCTTCGATTTGCCTGCTTACGACGACCTTTTGTTGCTGCACGCGGTGGCGCGCACAACGCCTGCTGCCACGCGCGGCATTTCGAGTTCGCGCACGCGCACGACGCCGCTGGAGCCCACGGATTGGGAAACGCCTCAGGCAGAGTTGATTGAGCCCACCGCCGCTCCCGCCAGCAATCTGATGGAGTTTGAGCACGATTGGGCCTTCGAGACCCCTGGGGACCGTCCGGCCGATCCGGCAGCGGCGGCCGGCAGCACAGCGCTTGATCTCGACCTGAGCGACGTGGCGCACCTGGACGCTCTGTCCGAGCAAGCCGAGAGCAGTGCGCCTCTGCCCTTTCTGACGCAGGACGAATTGCCCCCCGTTCCCACCACAGCACCGCCAGCGCCCGATCAACCGGTCGGGTTTGGCAGCAACAGCGACCGCTTCGAGGCGCGGGTCGACCCCGACACACGCAAGCCGCGCTGATGGTCGTCGGCCCCTTTGGGCATGGGTGCAAGACCACCGGTAGCGAGGGCACCTGTTTTTATCTGCCCACAGTGCGTGCGCTGGGTGTGCGAAAAACGCTCTTATTTATATAGCTTAAACGCTATGCTTGATAAGCGCTAGGGCCTGTTTTCTTCTTAATTCCTATCGTGGCGATCCACTAGAAAATCGCGCAGCGCCGCCAGCGTTTCCTCCGGCGCTTCGGTCATTTCGTTGTGGCCCACGGGCAGCATGCGCACGGATACCGTTTTGCCGGCTTGTTTTGCAGCGGCCACCAAAATCTGAGCTGCCTTGGGTGTTGTCATCTGGTCCTGCGCGCCGAGCACGAACAGCACGGGGCATTCCACGTTCACTATGGCAGCCTCGCCCCCGGCATACTGATCGCATGCCATGAACCCTCGGTGAAAGACATTCACCTCGGGATTGCTGGCCAACACCCGCCGACCCAGCGCCATCTGGGCGCCAAAGACCCAGGTTCCTGGCCCGAGTGCCGAGGGTGGCGCGCACAAGGTGCTGCGGGAGTACACGTTGACCATGCGCAGCGCTGTCTCTGGGGCATTCAGGGCCGCGTCCAGTAGGGCAGGCGACACTTTCATGGGCCACGCCGTTCCCACTAGGGCGAGATGCGTGGCGCGCGCTTTCATGCGGCTCGCCGCCTCTAGCGCAATCAGCGAGCCCCAGCTGTGCCCGACCAAGGCGGCACGTTCCACCCCCAGGGTGTCGAGCAAGGCGATGATGAAATCCGCCGCCTCCTCCACGCTTTGGGGTGCCGGGCCGGCGCTGCGGCAATGGCCAGGCAAATCGACTGCCAGCACATTCCAGCCATGGTTGGCCAGCCAGCGGCTCTGCATGGCCCAGACGCTGTGGTCGTTGAGCACGCCGTGGATCAAGACGGCGGTGGGTAAAGTCGGGTCGAAGCTGCGCCCGCCGGTGTAGCAATAGGTGTCGTGTCCGTTGACTGGCAAGCGCATGCTCAGGCTCCCGCTTTTTCTGCGGCCTTCAGGGCGCGCTTGAGGTCGTCTATCAAATCGTCCACGTCTTCCAGGCCGATGGACAGGCGAATCGTTCCTTGGGTGATGCCAGCAGCGTTCAGTGCTTCGTCGCTGAGGCGGAAGTGCGTAGTACTGGCGGGGTGAATGACCAGGCTGCGGCAGTCGCCTACGTTGGCCAGGTGGCTGAAAATTTTCAATGCTTCAATGAACTTCTTCCCTTGCTCGCGTGAGCCCTTGAGGTCGAAGCTGAAGACGGAGCCGGCGCCCCGCGGCAGCAGCCGCTGCGCCAATTGGTGGCTAGGGTGCGAGGGCAGCATCGGGTGCCCGACACGCGCCACAAAAGGGTGGCTTGCCAGGAACTCCACCACGCGCTCCGTGTTGCGCATGTGCTGCTGCATGCGCAGCGGTAGGGTTTCGATGCCTTGCAAAATCAGCCAGGCGGTGTGCGGGCTGATGCAGGCGCCGAAGTCGCGCAAGCCCTCGCGGCGCGCGCGCAACAAAAACGGACCGACTGTGCTTTCCTCGGCGAACACCATGCCGTGAAAGCCGTCGTAAGGCTCGGTCAGCTCGGGGTAGCGGCCAGAGCCTTCCCAATCGAAACTGCCGCCATCCACCAGCACGCCGCCTATCACCGTGCCGTGCCCGCTAAGGAACTTGGTGGCGGAGTGGTACACGATGTCGGCCCCGTGTTCAAAAGGCTTCATCAGCCAGGGGGTTGTGAACGTGGAATCAACCAGCAATGGGACGCCAGCCTCGTGGGCGATGGCGCTCACTTGCGGAATGTCGAGCACGTCGAGGCCTGGATTGCCCACGGTCTCGCCAAACAGCAGGCGCGTATTGGGGCGGATGGCGGCGCGCCAGGCGTCCACATCGCCGGCCGGTACAAAGCTCGTTTCGATCCCGAAGCGGCGCAAGGTGTAATGCAAAAGATTCTGGGAGCCGCCATACAGCGCGCTGCTGGCAACGATGTGCGAGCCCGCGCCCATCAAAGTGGCAATGGCCAGATGCAGGGCTGCTTGCCCGCTGGCGGTGGCCAGAGCCCCCACGCCGCCTTCCAGGGCCGCCATGCGCTGCTCCAGTACGGCCGTGGTGGGATTGCTGATGCGCGAGTACACGTGGCCGCCGCGTTCCATGTTGAACAGCGAAGCCGCGTGGTCGCTGGAGTCAAAAACGAAAGACGTGGTGAGGTGAATGGGAACAGCGCGTGCGCCGGTGGCAGGGTCGGGTATGGCGCCTGCGTGCAGGGCCAGGGTGTCGAAGCCAGGGTCGGCGTAACCGGGCATGAAGGGTCTCCAATGCAATCGTGGATGGGCGTGTGCGGCATTGTGGGCTATATTTATGAGGCCGCGCAGCAACACAGAGCTTGCTGCACACAGCGAGGAACCCCCATGAAAGTCAGCGACATCTTGCGTGTGAAGGGCAATACGCTCTACACCGCCCACCCTGCCGAACCACTTGCGGACGCCGTGCGCGTGATGTCGGAGCGGGACATCGGTTCGCTGGTGGTCATGGAGCATGGCGACTTGGTGGGCATGCTCACCTTCCGCGAAGTCATCCAGGCGCTGGTGCGCAATGGCGGCGCAGTGGGCACGATGCTGGTGCGTACGGCCATGGACGACCATCCGCTGACCTGTACCAATGCGACCGATATGGATGAAGTGCGCCGCATGATGCTCGAACGCCACGCGCGCTACATGCCGGTCATGGACAACCGCATGCTGATGGGAGTCATCAGCTTCTACGACGTTGCCAAGGCCGTGGTGGACAGCCAGAATTTCGAAAACAAAATGCTCAAGGCCTATATCCGCGACTGGCCCGAGGGCGAGGACAGCGATACGCCCGGTGCCGCCGCCGGGAAGTAAGCCACTTGTGCGGTGCTCGCCCGTGTCGCTGCCCCGATAATGGCGGCCCATGAGCGGCAACACATTCGGCACCCTTTTCGCAGTCACCAACTTTGGTGAATCCCACGGCCCGGCCATTGGCTGCGTGATCGACGGCTGCCCGCCTGGCATGCCTTTGTGTGAGGCCGACATCCAGGCCGACCTGGACCGGCGCCGCCCCGGCACCAGTCGCCACGTCACACAGCGCGCCGAGCCCGATGCGGTGGAAATCCTCTCGGGGGTCTACGAAGGCCTGACCACCGGCACGCCGATTGCCCTGCTGATTCGCAACACCGACCAGCGCAGCAAGGACTATGGCGATATCGCCCAGCGCTTTCGCCCCGGACATGCCGACTACACCTACTGGCACAAGTATGGCGTACGCGATCCGCGCGGTGGCGGGCGCTCGTCGGCGCGGCTGACGGCGCCCACCGTGGCGGCCGGCGCCGTGGCGCGAAAGTGGCTGGCCGCGCAGTTCGGCACCCAGGTGCGCGCCTGCATGAGCCAACTGGGCGAGCTCGACATTGGCTTTGAGTCCTGGGAGCACGTGGCGCAGAACCCGTTCTTCGCACCGGTGGCCGATGTGCAGCGTTTGGAGGCCTATATGGACGCGCTGCGCAAGGCGGGCGACTCCTGCGGTGCGCGCATCCGCGTGCAGGCCACCGGCGTTCCCATTGGGCTGGGCGAACCGATTTACGACAAGCTCGACGCCGACATTGCCTGGGCCATGATGGGCTTGAACGCCGTCAAGGGCGTGGAAATCGGCGCCGGTTTTGCCAGTGCCGCGCAGCGGGGCACCGTGCATGGCGATTCGCTCTCACCCGAGGGCTTTCGCAGCAACCATGCGGGTGGGGTGCTGGGCGGCATCAGCACGGGGCAGGACATCGAGGTGCAGATCGCCATCAAGCCAACCAGTTCGATCTTGAGCCCACGCGAATCCATCGACACAGCCGGGCAGTCGGTCCAGGTCAGCACCCGCGGCCGCCACGACCCCTGTGTGGGCATACGGGCGGCGCCCATTGCCGAGGCACTGCTGGCGCTGGTGCTGATGGACCATGCCCTGCGCCACCGCGCGCAGTGCGGCGACGTGCGCCAAAGCGTGGCGCCGATTGCAGCCGAAGCCCCTTGAATTCGCTATAAAAAGAATAGCTTCTAGCGCTTACTGGGTAAGCGCTAGAGGCCAAAAAACCTTAAAATTTTCGCGCTCTTGAGCGCGGGGCAAGCGCTGGCTCAGCGCCGCACCTCGTCCACCAGGTGCTTGAACTCGTCGATGTCCTCGAAGCTGCGGTACACGCTGGCATAGCGGATGTAGGCCACCTGATCGAGCTTCTTGAGTTCGCGCATGACCAGTTCGCCAATGCGGCTGGACGCGATCTCGCGCTGCCCCAGGCTGAGGAGCTGTTCCTCGATGCGTTCTATGGCAGCGTCCACCTGCGTCGTGCTTACCGGGCGCTTGCGCAGCGCAATGGCAAACGAGCCGAGCAGCTTGGCATGGGCGTACTCGGTGCGTCGCCCGTCTTTCTTGACGACGACAGGAAAGCTGACTTCAGGCTTCTCGTAGGTCGTGAAGCGCTTGCCACAGGCCAGGCAGCGGCGCCGGCGGCGGATGAAGTCGCCATCTTCCGCGACCCGTGTCTCGGCCACCTGGGTGTCGAGATGGCCGCAGAAGGGGCACTTCATGATCGCCGCTTTACCCGCGGTAGACGGGGAACTGGGCCGTCAGCGCGTTCACCTTGGCACGCACGGCAGCCACATGGGCCTCATCGCGCGGCTTGTCGAGCACGTCGGCAATCAGGTTGGCGGTCAGGCGGGCTTCCTCGTCCTTGAAACCGCGCGTGGTCATGGCAGGCGTGCCCAGGCGGATGCCGCTGGTCACCATGGGCTTTTCCGGGTCGTTCGGGATGGCGTTCTTGTTGATCGTCATGTGGGCCGATCCCAATACTGCTTCGGCATCCTTTCCGGTAATGCCCTTGGCACGCAGGTCGACCAGCATCAAGTGGCTCTGCGTGCCACCGCTGACGATGCGCAGCCCGCGCTGCGTCAAGGTTTCGGCCATGACGCGCGCGTTGACGAGCACCTGCTTCTGGTACTGCTTGAACTCGGGTTGCAGCGCTTCCTTGAAGGCTACCGCCTTGGCCGCAATCACATGCATCAGCGGGCCGCCCTGCAGGCCGGGGAAGATGGCGCTGTTGATCGCCTTCTCATGCTGCGCCTTCATCAGAATGACGCCGCCGCGCGGACCGCGCAGGCTTTTGTGGGTGGTGCTGGTGACGATATCCGCGTGCGGCACGGGGTTGGGATAGACACCAGCGGCAATCAGGCCGGCGTAGTGCGCCATGTCCACCATGAAAATGGCGCCGACGTCTTTGGCCACCTTGGCGAAGCGTGCGAAGTCGATGTGCAGGCTGTACGCCGAAGCGCCCGCGATGATGAGCTTGGGCTTGGTCTCGTGCGCCTTGCGTTCCATGGCGTCGTAGTCGATGACCTCGTTGGCGTCGAGCCCGTAGGACACCACGTTGAACCACTTGCCCGACATGTTGAGTGCCATGCCGTGCGTCAAATGCCCGCCTTCGGCCAGGCTCATGCCCATGATGGTGTCGCCCGGCTTCAAGAAGGCAAGAAACACCGCTTCGTTGGCCGACGCGCCGCAGTGGGGCTGCACGTTGGCCGCTTCGGCACCAAAAATCTCCTTGATGCGAGCAATGGCCAGCTGCTCGGCGATGTCGACGTACTCGCAGCCACCGTAATAGCGCTTGCCGGGATAGCCCTCGGCGTATTTGTTGGTCAGCTGCGTGCCCTGGGCCCACATGACAGCGGGCGAGGCGTAGTTCTCGCTCGCGATCAGTTCGATGTGCTCTTCCTGGCGCCGGTTTTCGGCCTGAATGGCAGCGAACAGCTCAGGGTCGGTTTGCTCTACGAGAATATTGCGTTGGTACATGGCAGTCCTGTGAACTTGTGTCCCTTGAATCAAGGGCTGCCCAGGCGAACGGCGGAACGCAGCGGACGGGGGCCCGTGCGGCACGCTTCCCGGTGGTTCACAAGGACAGCACCTTGCTGGTTTCCACGTCAGCGACGGCCCTTGGGGCCGCGCCTATCGCCAGTCGCGTACCCCGCGAGTTTACCTGAGACCCTGGGCCGACTTGCTCAGAGTGCGGAGAGCAGGGCGACTTTGTCGGCGCTGGCCGCTGCCGGGATGGCAGGGGCCGGCGCAGCAGGCGTCACGGCCTTGGTGGTCAAAGTGCCGGCGGCGGAAGGTGCGGTGCGCGTGCTGCGCCCGGCGGCTACCTGGCGCAAGCGGAAGTGCTCGGCCATCACCTTGGCAGCATAGCCGCCATCGCTTTCGATATTGGCGGCGCCCACGTAGTAACGCAAGCCGCCTTCGAGGGAGCCGGCGCGGCGGATGCATTCTTGCAGCACCTGTACGCCGACCCGCAAATTGGTGACCGGGTCAAAGGCCGCGAGATGCCCGCCCACACTCTCATACTTGTCGGTGTGTACGCGGGTCATCACCTGCATCAGGCCTTGTGCGCCGACCGGGCTCTGGGCAAAGGGATTGAAGCTCGACTCAATGGCCATGATGGCCAGAATGAGCGTCGGATCGAGCTTGGTCTTGCTGCCAATTTCATAGGCCTCGCTGACCAGCAAGCTCAGTGGCTCAGGCGCCACGTTGTATTTCTTGCTGAGCCAATAGGCCACGCGTGCCTGCTCCTTGGGCAGGCCTTGCGGATCTGTTGCCAGCACCCGTTCGCTCGGCTCCTCTATATCTAGTGCGTCGTCCGCTTCTGGTGCCACGCTCTGGCGCGCTTCAAGCCAGCTGCGCAGTTGCACTTCGCCTTGGGCACGCAAATCGGGGCGTGCTGCCAGCATGATGGCCAAGCAGGCCACGGCGAGTCCGAGCAGCGCAAAGCTGTTGTGGGTCGTTTTCAAAAAGACGTTGGTCAAGGTGTTTGCCATCACACGCAAGGCCGCGGCCAACTTTCCTGTCGCTGTCATAGCTTCCTTTCGGCGGTACTGTCGCGGTTCGCACAGACACAAGGTCTCGCGTTCGCGATGTTCACCTGATTGGTACGCCATCAAATTCGTGCCTGGCGTGTAGCACTGGACCGTTTTGACTTAGCCGAGATCGGCAGCGGAACTGGGGTTTGTACTTAGCGTTGGTGCCAAGATCGCGGATTCTAGGAGGGCATCAAATGCCAGGTCAACACTAACATTGTAGTTTAATAGCTTTGTTTGTTATTAAATAGCTGTATGAAACCGCTGATTTGGCCCGCGCCGACAAGAGTCTTGAAGTCTTCACGGTGCTTGCATCGCTCCGCCTGGCGGCCTCTGCGAGGCAGGTGCAGGCAGCGGGCGCTGGTCTGAAAGTCCGGAAATTGGGGAGTCGAACCAAAACGCGGTGAAAATAGGCCCATGCACGCAATGGCGTGCCCTCTGTTCTTATTTCTTTGTTTGGCTGGCGAGCACTTGTACGCCATTGCCTCCATCTGCTCATGTTTCCTTTTTCTTTGCGCAACAAGATGTCCGACGCCCCTGATCTCACCCCCACGCCGGCACCGGCGGCGCCCGTGCATCCCCTGGACGGGCTGACTGGTGGAGCCTTTTCTGCTGCAACCTCTGGTGAGCGCGCCGCCCGAATTCGCGAGTGGTTGGTCTCACAGCCCGAGCCGGCGCAGCTCCAGGAAGTCTTCAAGGAGCTGAGTGGCCGTGACAAAGGCGCTGCGCGTGCGGTGCGCGAACGTCTGGATGAAATTCGCCGAGCCAAAAGCCAGGAGCTGATTGCTGCCGAATGGGCAGAAAAGGCCACTGCGCTGCTGGCAGCCTCCAAACTCAATATCGCCGACGCCATGGCCTGGCAGCGCGACGCTGCCAAGGCCGGTGCGCCGCTCTCGCGCGAACCGCTGGCCGAGCTTAAGACGGCTTTGACCGAGCGCATCAAGGTGATTGAAGACCTCCAGCACCGCGTGCAGGTGCAGCGCGAGGCCGCGGTGCTGCTTGCCCAGCGCATTGAAGTGTTGTCGACCAAATCCTGGCAGGATGCCCACGCGGTGCGTGAGGCGCTGCAGGCTGACGTACAGAACTGGCAGGACCAGGCGCAGGCCTTGGCGAGCGACGCCAGCTGGCCAAGCGTGGAGGCGCGCTTTCCTCCGCTCCTTGATACGTCGCGTGCGCAACTGCTCGTTGTCTGGGATGCGTTCCAGGCCGCCATCGCCCAGGCCGCGGCTGCGGCGGCAGATGCGCAGGCACCGCTGCCGGCGGTCCCTTTGTGGGCCGACGAATTGCGCGCCGCGCGTGGCGAGGCTCCGGCTGCGGCCGAAGCGAGCGCTCCGCGTCCTGCGAAGCCCCGAACAGACCCGGCGATCGTCGCCCAATCGGTGGCCAAGGTGTCTGAGGCGCTCGCCAAGTTGGAGCAGGAAACGGCGCAGGGCCACGGCAAAGCCAGTTCTGGCGCTGCCGCGGCATTGCGTGCCGTGCTCAAGCAGCATGGCCGGCATATCGACGCAGCGCTGGAGCAGCGCGTGCACGCGGGTTTGGTGGCGGCGGGCGAGCTCGAAGGCTGGCAGCGCTGGAGCTCTGACCAGGTCCGCGAAGACCTCATTGCCAAGGCGCATGGCTTGCTCAATCGCCCGGATGGCCAGGCCCTGGGCGGGCGCAAGATGCAGGAGAGCCTGCGCCAGTTGCGCGAGCAATGGAAGCAGGCCGATCAGGGTGGTGCGCCCAACCATGGCCTATGGAAGAAATTCGACGAGGCGTGCAACGAAGCACACAAGGTGGTGGAAGCTTGGCTGGAGAAAGTGCGCGCTGACGCAGCCGAGCACAAGGCGCAGCGCTTGGCCCTGATTGCCGAACTCCAGGCCTGGGGCGAGCAGAACGCCACCAATACCGATTGGAAGTCTGTTTTGCGCGGACTGCAGCAATTTGGCGCCCGCTGGCGTGAGGGCGGGCATGTGGGCGAGAAGCTGCTGGCCGAACTGCTGCCCCAGTGGAAGCGGGCCATGGACGCGGCGGCTGCGCCGTTTGAAGCCGCGCAAGCAGCCAGCTTGGGTCGACGCCAGGCCATGATTGAGGAGGCGGCAGTGCTGGGTGCCGCGCCCATGCTGCGCATCGACGCCGTCAAGGCTCTGCAGCAACGCTGGCAAGCCGAGGCACAAGCCGTGCCGATGGAGCGACGCCAGGAGCAAAAGCTTTGGGACGCATTCCGCAAGCCCATTGACGAGGCCTTCAATCGCAAGACGGCCGAGCGCGAGCGCGGCGCAGAGCAGACGAGCGCACACGACAAAGCCGTGCTCGAAGCCTCCAAGGCTCTGGAAGCCGCCAACGCTGGCGGTGACGTCCAGGCGATTCGCGCTGCCGTGGCTGCTTTGGAGGCTGCTTTGCGTGGCCAGGCGGCCCATGCCGCCGAACAGGCTACCGCGCAGCCTCCTGAGGC
>Ga0208272_100545_pt1 | contig 11797 bp, 11 predicted proteins | sample LakWasM129_HOW14_2_FD_183939 | JGI IMG/M metagenome (GOLD analysis project Ga0208272, IMG submission 183939) | Freshwater sediment methanotrophic microbial communities from Lake Washington under simulated oxygen tension - Sediment Metagenome... | ecosystem: Environmental > Aquatic > Freshwater >... | reverse complement strand
TCGACGAGCGTCCCGAGGAAGTCACCGATTTCAAACGCAGCGTGCCCGCCGAGGTCTGGGCCTCCTCCAACGACGAGGCCGTCGAGAACCATGTGCGTATCGCCGACCTCTGCATCGAGCGCGCCAAGCGCCTTGTCGAGGCCGGCCGGAGCGTCGTGCTCCTGCTCGACTCCCTGACCCGCCTCGCCCGCGCCCACAACACCCAACGCGACTCCGGCCGCACCGGCTCCGGCGGCCTCGATGTCCGCGCCTTGGAGAAACCCCGCCAGCTCTTTGCCGCGGCCCGCAACACGGAAGACGGCGGCAGCCTGACCATCATCGCCTCCATCCTTGTCGAGACTGGCAGCCGCATGGACGACATCATTTTCCAAGAATTCAAGGGCACCGGCAACATGGAGCTCGTCCTCGACCGCAAGGCGGCCGAGATGCGCATCTGGCCGGCCGTCAACATCGCCTCCTCCGGCACCCGTCGCGAAGAGCTCCTGATCGACGCTAAGAAGCTCGAAGGCATCCATTTCTTCCGCCGCGCCCTCGTGCAGCAGAAGATCGAGGAGGCCACGGACACCATGGTCACCCGCCTCGCCAAGACCAAAACCAACGACGAGTTCCTCAAACTTATCGCCCGTTAGCACTTCACGCTTGCCCCGGCTTTTACGAGCCGCGACAAATTAACCTCCCTCGCCCACCTTTTGACACGAAATATTCCTGAATGAACAGCTTCTCCGAGCAATGTCTCGATATGGCCCGGTCGATGTTGAGCCACAACCTCGACGCCATCAATGCCGACGGCACCATCACTCCCATCACCGGCGAAAGCCCCCGCTCCGATGAGCCCGGCCATGCCGCCTTCGCCATCGGCGAATATTACCGCGCCACCGGCGAGACCACGCTCAAGGACTTCGACCTGATCGATCTCGCCGCCCGTTGCATCACGGCGCAGGCCTTTACCGAACCCGCCCGCGAAAACGGCGTCGCCTACGCTTCGCTCGGCCTCCTCTCTTTCAGCCCCTCCAAGGAGCGCAATCCCGTCTGGGAACGCCTCGTCGAGGAAACCCGCCAGCGACTCGACAAGCTTCTGCTCACGCGCAGCGACTACGACAACTACTGGCAGGCCTTCAACATCGCCAAGGCCGTCTGCCGCTACAGCCTCGGCCTCTCCAAGAAGGACGAGACCTCGCGCCTCATCGAACGCCTCGCCGAGCGCATCGAGCAGACCAGCTCCTACGGTTTCTTCGACGACGTCGAGCAGGGCTTCGGCGGCCACTTCAATCTTTACGGTGTGTTGACCCTCATCTTCACCCGCTCGGCCCTGCAGCTCCACGCCAACTCCGCCCTGCGCGAGCGCAAGCTGCCTACCCTCCGCACCTACGCCGAGAAATATATCAAGATGATGCCCGATCTCGTGCGCGCCGACGGTCTCGGCTGGGCCTACGGTCGCTCCGCCGGCGCCTACGGCCAGATGCACTGCATCACCCTCATCCTGCAAGGCCTGCGCGACGGCTGGATCCCCGACGACCAGAAGAACAAGTATTTCGACCTGCTCCGCCGGCTGTTCTATTATTTCTTCCAGACCTATCTGGATCAGGAGCACGGCTTCCTTGATGTCCGCGACGAAGAGCGCACCGCCGTGCCCTCGCACACGACGCGCATGGCGAACTTCGACGCCGCCCGCTACCTCTGCCAGTGGGCCCGCCTCGCCCGCACCGTCAACATGCCCGACTCGGTCAAGGTCGACGCCCCGCGCACCAGCGGCCGCTTCGTCATCTACGACAAGAGCAACCGCAAGGAACAGGGCCTGTTTCTCTATCGCGATGCCGAGTCCGGCCTGCATGTGCAGCTCCCGCTCGTCAGTTCCGGCGCCGAGTGCACGGCGGACAACCTGCCCTTCCCGCACTGCCCCGGCGTCTTCGACTGCCCGAACAATCTCTACCTGCCGATCATGGTGCCCGAACTCACCTTCGGCGAAAACGTCACCCTGCCCGCCTTCTACGGTCAGAAATGCGTTACCGGCCTCGGCCTGAAAAACTCGTTCTATTTCCGTTACGAGCAGCCCGAGCTGATCAATACCAAGGAGGAACTTGTCCGCGGCATCGGCAGCGTGAAGGTCCAATGGTCCTTCACCGGCAGCAAGATTTCCGCCGAGTTCGCCTACACCGTCAAAAACCAGGTGCAGCTCGACAAGTTCCGCATGGCGCTCGTCATCGGCGCGCCCCACTCGAAATACCGGCTGGGCACCTCGCCCGCACTCGGGCCGCTCGGCCACCGCTGTTCGGTTCTGAAAGACGACTTCCAGGCCAACTGGGCCGAGACCGAGGTAGTCAGCGCCGACCCGGCCTACCGCACTAATTACGGCAAGCTGCATTATGTGCAGATGTTCATCCGTGATCATCCGCTCATCATGCGCCCCGGCCAGGTCTACCGCCTCGCCGTCAGCTTCGAGCCGGACCTGACGCTGGTGGAAGCGTAGTCCGACGCGTTCGTTTTGCCGGGCGGGATCGCTGATCCCGCCCTTTTTGCTTTTGCGGCCGGAACCTTGCCTTTGGGCAGGTTAAATCTAGGTTACGGGCCGCTTCAGACTCGTGAGCCGGCCGGCACCGGCATAGCCAGTCTGCTGTCCCATCTCCCATGTCTCCTCCCCAACGCGTCAAGCAGCGCTCCACCAAGATCACCGCCAAGACCGGCAAATCCATCGCGCAGACGGTGGCCGGCGGCGGCAAGATCGCCTATGCCAACCGGGAGCTCAGCTGGCTGGCCTTCAACCATCGCGTCCTGGAGCAGGCCGTGAGCCCGGCCAATCCCCTGCTCGAACGCACCAAGTTTCTCGCCATCGTCAGCTCCAACCTCGACGAATTCTTCGAGATCCGCATTGCCGGCCTGTTGCAGCAGAAGGATTCCGCCGGCGGCGAGCCCAGCATCGACGGCCTCTCGCCCCGCGAACAGCTGAAGCGGGCCTACGCGGAAATCCGGAACCTGGTCAAGGACCAGTATCGCTGCTGGCACGAACAGCTCGTGCCGGCGCTGACGAAGGAGAAAATCACGTTCAAGACGGCCACCCAGCTCACCGTCGCCGAGCGCACGTGGGTGCAGGACTACTTCGCGAAGCAAGTCCACCCCGTGCTGACCCCGCTCGCCATCGACCAGTCGCACCCCTTTCCCGAAATCGGCAACAAGACCCTCAACGTCATCGTTGCCCTTGAGAATCCCGACGCGCCCGAACCCGAAAGCCACACCGCCATCCTGCCCGTGCCCCGCATTTTGCCCCGGCTGGTGCAGATGCCCTCCGACCAGTCCGGCACGCAGACCTTCATTTTCCTGAGCGAAATCATCAAGCTCTGCGCCGGCGACCTCTTCCCCGGTTACCGCGTCAACAGCGCCCACGCCTTCCGCGTCACCCGCAACAGCGATCTCTACATCGACGACGAGGAAGCCGAGAATCTCCTCAAGAAGATCGAGGAGGAACTGCGCAACCTCCGGCGCGGCGCCGCCGTGCGCCTCGAGATCGAGGCCGAGGTGCCCGATCCGGTCTTCACGCTGCTCTGCGAACACCTCCAGCTCTCGCCCGAGTATGTCTTCAAGCTCGACGGACCGCTCAACCTCGTCCGCATGATGAGCCTCGCGGATCTCGTCGACCGTCCGGACCTGAAATACCCGGTCTTTGTGCCCGTCGAGCTGCCCGGACTGCGCGTCGCCACGAGCATTTTCTCCGCCATCCAGGAACGCGACATCCTCCTGCAGCATCCCTACGAATCGTTCCAGCCGGTGGTGGACTTTGTCCAGCAGGCCGCGCGCGACCCGGGCGTGCTCGCGATCAAGCAGACGCTCTACCGCACCAGCGGCGACTCGCCCATCATCGGCGCCTTGATCGAGGCCTCGCGGAATGAGAAGCAGGTCACCGCGCTCGTCGAGCTCAAGGCCCGCTTCGACGAAGCCAACAACATCAAGTGGGCCCGCGAACTCGAGGAAGCCGGCGTGCACGTCGTCTTCGGCCTCGTCGGCCACAAAACCCACTGCAAATGCAGCATGGTCGTCCGGCAGGAGGCCGACGGCCTGCGCCGCTACGCGCACCTCGGCACGGGCAACTACAATCCGAAGACCGCCCGCCTTTACACCGACCTCAGCTTCTTCACCTGCAATCCCGCGATCACTGACGAGGTGGCGCTGCTCTTCAATTCGCTAACCGGTTTCGCCCGCTCGCCGGAGTTCAAGCACCTGCTCGTCGCGCCGTTCAACCTGCACTCCCGCATCCAGGAATTCATCGCCACCGAGGCCGCCAACGCCGCCACCGGCAAGCCCGCGCGCATCATCGCCAAGATGAACAAGCTCGTCGACAAGGTCACCATCGACAACCTCTACGCCGCGTCGCAGGCCGGCGTGCAGATTGATCTCGTCGTCCGCGCCACCTGCTGCCTGCTGCCCGGTATCAAGGGGCTGAGCGAAAACATCCGCGTGCGCAACCTCGTCGGCCGCTATCTGGAGCACTCCCGCGTCTACTATTTCGAGAACGGCGGCGCTCCGCTCCTCTACTGCGGCAGCTCCGACTGGATGACCCGCAACTTCTTCCGGCGCGTCGAGGCGCTCTTCCCCGTCTACCAGCCCGACCTGCGCGACCGGCTGCTCAACGACATCCTCCCCGCCGAACTCCGCGACAACGAGGACGCCCGCGAACTCCAGCCCGACGGCAGCTACCGGGTTCCCACCCGCAAGGACGGTGACAAACCCTTCTCCGCCCAGAAATACTTCATGGAATCGGCCCAAAAACGCGCCACCGAACAGATCGAAGTCGTCGCGTGAGCCGCGGCTGGCGTCGAGCCTGCGGCATAGGAGCCGCGAGCCAAAGTTCAGCCCTCAAAACGACACTGGTAGGATTGGATCGGCTTGGGTTGCCCTTCGTCCCGTCACCTGCTCACATTCGGCTTCCAGCCAGATCTCGTCGGTCTGATTGTCCGGCTTCCCGCGGCTGAGCCAGATTTCATAAGCCCGCACAGCAATGGCTTCGTGGAGCACGCCTTTGGTGGTGGAGCGAGAACCGTTATGGTGGTGATTTTTCATGAAATTCGGCCGGACTGCATTGGTTGGCGGCTATCGCACGGTTGCCTGCGGCCCACCGCACCGAGGCCATGATGGTGTCGGATATCTCGGTCAGTTCTTCGTTCGGCGGAATCCGCCGAACAGGTAAACCACGAGGCAAATCAGGAGAATCAGGCCGAAACCGCTGCCACCGTAGACCGGACCGCCGATGTAGAAGCCGCCGCCGCCGAACAAGAGCAGCAGAATAATGACGAGAAGAAGTGGATTCATGGCGGCAAGGTAACACCGCGCTGTAGCGATGCCTATGGGGCATAGACCCCCGCACCCCGGGAACGCAGCTTCCAGACGACTCAGCGTGTCAAGGTCGGCGCCGGCACAGGCAGCACGGTCTTTTCGGCTTCGACCAAGGCCTCGTAGGCGGCCGAAGCGTCGGGCGCCGTGAGCAGTTGAGCAAGGACTTTGGTCTTCAGCGCGAGCAGGCAGATCCGGGCCAGCGTGTGCAGGTGGATGCGCTCGTCCTCGCAGCAGACCAGAAAAAACAGTTGCGATGCCCGCCCGTCGGGCGCGCCGAACGGCACGGTTTGGACGGTGCGCCCCAGCACGATGAACGAGCCCTCGAACCGGAACTGCCGATGCTGTCGCGCATGCAGCAGGGCCAGGCCGCCCGGCAGCGCAGTCGAGCACAACGCCTCGCGCGCCTCCACGCTGTCGCGCAATTCCCGCGCATCGAACACCCGGCCGGTGCGCTCCGCCAGGTTCACCATGTCGCGGATCACCGCCGGACGGGTCTTCGCGGGCAAAGCCAGATCGATATGGCCAGGCTCCAGCAGCGAGGGAATGAGCGCCGCCCGCGGAAACAGCGTCCGCGTGCCCTGCATGGTTTTCTCGTGATACCAGTCCAGGCTTTGCCCGGGCAGGCGCAGCAAACGTTGCGATGCCCACGCGTCAACCTCGTCCCGAGGAAACAGCATCCGGCCGCCCCGCAGCACGCAGGGAATGTCGCCATCTTTGATGAGGCGATCGACATGGCGGCGGGCGACGTGCAAGTGGTCCGCGAGCTCATCGATCGTGAGGGTGCGATGCGGCATAACGGCAGTAATCTAGCCTGATTTTCGCTGGCGGGAAAGCCTGGAAAACGCCTCACCCAGCCGTTGCCTACGATGCGGTCGTCGGCTCCGTCGGGGCTGGCTCGACTGCCGCCGTCACCTTCGGCTTCGGCGTGCCGACGAGCACGCCGAGGTGTTCCTGGATCTTCTGGAAAAATTCCACGTTCAGTTCGCCCACGGGCACCTCGTAGAGCTGGTGCGTGCCCATGTGCTCGTAGACCTGGCGGGCGCCGTCCTCAGTCAGGCCGCGCGGCTTGATGAGCTTCTTGCGCTCAAGCATGAGCGCGAGGAATTGCAACAGCGGTGTGTTCGTGGCATTGGGCTCGTTGGTCGGGTCGGCGAGCGTCAGGAACAGGTTCTCCGCGGTGAGTTTGAGCGTCAGCGCCGGATTTTCGTCCGCCTTGCGCTGCTTGAAGCTCACCACCCAGCGGCAATAGACGAACGCCGGCGGCATGAAGCGGCCATCCTCCGCCTCGAGCAGGTCGCGCCGGGCGACTTCGCCGTTGGCCTCGCGCACGAGGTAGCTGACCACGCGGTCGTTCTCCGCAAAGTCGCGGCCGCTGACGAAACACTTTGTGGCAATCGGGTGAAGATTCAGCTCCATGGGCGTTTTCTTGTTTACCCTCGGGAGCCTTGAACGCTAGCAAATTTGCCAACTAATGAATGGACGACTTATCGCCATCGGCGACATCCATGGCTGCCACAAGGAATTTGCCGATCTGCTCGACAAACTCGACCTGAAAAAAGACGACCGCGTCATCCTTCTCGGCGATCTGATCAGCCGCGGACCGGACAGCGGCAAGGTGGTCGAGCTGGCCCGCGAGCACGCCACCGCGTCCCTCCTCGGCAACCACGAGCTGCGCCACCTCAACTACCGGCATACCGACGACCCGACCCATCTCAAGAAATACGATTACGAGACCATGAAGCAACTCCGGGGCAAGGACTGGGATTACCTCGAAGCCATGAAACTCACCTACGAGGACGCCGAACTCGGCGTCGTGTTCGTCCACGCCGGCTTCCTGCCCGACAAACCCTGGCAGCGCCAGCCGGCCCGCATCGTCACCCGCATCCAGGTCGTGGGCAAGGATGGCGAGCCCCACAAGCGCTCCGAAATGCCCGACGCGCCCCATTGGTCGACTTTGTGGGAGGGCCCGCCCTTTGTCGTCTACGGACACACCCCGCGGGAGGAGATCAGCCGCACGAAATGGACGCTGGGCATTGACACCGCGTGCGTGCTCGGTGGCTGCCTGACCGCCTACATCCTGCCGGAAAAACGCATCGTGCAGGTGAAGGCCCGGGAAAAATATTTCGGCGCCTAGGATTTTCGCCATAGAGGCGCTGTCTTGCGGCACGCTTCGGTTGCCATCGCACCCGAAAAAGAATTGTCCAGCTGCCCCAGCCGGCCAAGCTGCCTCGCATGAGTCCGCCGCCTCCCGCCCTGAGCCTGTCGAACGGGCTTCTGCTTTGTATCGACCTGCAGCCGGTTTTTCTGGCGGCGATCTGCGACAGCCAGCGCGTGCATTGGCGCTGCTCTTTCGCCATCGAGGCGGCCAAAGGCCTCGGACTTCCGGTCGTGTTCACCGAGCAGGTGCCGGCCAAGCTGGGCCGCACCGCCGATGAATTGCTGGCGCTGGTCGAGCAACCCGTGGCGCTGGGCAAGGATGCATTCTCCGCCTTGGGCGACAAGCCGATCGCCGCGCACCTGCAGGCCACCGGAGCGAAACACCTGCTGATTTGCGGCATCGAAACTCCCGTCTGCGTCTACCAGACGGCGCGCGATGCCCGGCAGGCCGGCTACGAGGTCACCGTGCTGGTCGACTGTGTCGGCGCTCGTCGGTCCGGCGATGCCTCCGCCGTGCTGGCACATCTGGACAAGGTCGGCTGCGCCATCCTGCCTGCGGAAACCGTCTTCTATTCGCTGCTGCACGACGCCAAGCATCCGTTCTTCCGTGACTACACCAAGCTGGTGAAAAAATACGGGTGAACAGTCTTTGCGCTGCCCCCGGTTTTCTGTTCTCTGTCCTCTGAATCATGTCCGACATCGCCACTCCCCTCGCCGTCCGCGAAATCAAGGCCCTCAACCGCACCGGCGGCGACACCTTCGCGAGCGTGCTGCTCATCAAGCGTCTGGCCGAGCGGCCCACCAAGACCGGCAATCCCTTCCTCGCGGTCGAACTGGGCGACAAGACCGGATCCTTCACCTGCAACTGTTTCAGCGACAACCCGGCCTTTGAATTCTTCAAGAACCTGAAGGAAGGCGCCATCGTGCGCATCGAGGCCAAGGTGGACTATTACCAAAACCGGCTCTCGCCCAAGTTGCTCCGTGCCGAGGAAATCACCGCGGACCAGCTCGCCGCCTCGGCGCTCATGGCCAATCTCGTGGAGACCGCCCCCGAGGACGCCGACGCGCTCTGGACCGAGTTCCAAGGCCACATCGCCGCGATCGCCCACCCCGAACTGCGCGCGACCGTGCAGGCCGTGTTCGACGAGATCGGCGAGCAGTTCCGCGCCGCCCCCGCGGCGATCGCGATGCATCACGCTTACCGCCACGGTCTGCTGGAGCACACCTCCCACATGGCGCGCGCCTGCCGTGCGTTGCTGCCGCTTTATCCCGAGGTCGACGCCGACCTCGCCCTCGCCGGCATCCTCGTCCATGACACCGGCAAGGTCGCCGAGTATCAAGGCGACCTCGTCACCGCGCGCAGCCGCAAGGGCATCTTGCAGGGCCATGTCGTTCTCGGCTACCAACTGGTTCGCAAGGCCGGCCTTAAGGCCAAGCTCAACTCCGACCTGCTCGAACGCCTGGAGCACATCGTGCTCAGCCACCAGGGCGAACTCGAATGGGGTGCCGCCGTCATCGCCGCCACGCCCGAGGCCGTGTTCGTCGCCAAGATCGACGACCTCGACGCGAAAATGGGCATGGTGCAGCGCCTGCTCCGTCAGGCGGGCGAGAACGACGAGTTCTCCGACCGGCATCTCGGGTTGAACACCCAGCTCCTGCTCACCAAACCGCAAAAATAACCGCGGCGCCGCCGGGGCTCACACGCGCAGATAAATCCGCCGCTGGTGAAGGAAACGGGCGAGCGTGAGCAGCATAACGAGACTGACGACGGCGAGGCCGAGTTCGCCCCCTCCCGGCGCCAGCGAATCCAGCCATGCCGCCACGCTGCCGCCCACCAACCGCCGGGCGATGCCCCAGAAATCGACGAGCGAGGTGGCGAGGTAGAGCGTGATGGGATTCAGCCCGACCCAGACAAACGGCTGGCACCAGCCCCGCCAGAGCCGGACATCCACCACGTAATAAAACACGGCCAGCAACCCCAGGCTCCAGCCGCCCGCCACCAGCACAAAACTGGACGACCACAGATCCTTCACGACGGGAAACACGCCGTGCCAAAGCCAGCCGGTCGCAAGACACAGGCCGCCGGCCGCCGCCAGCCAGCGCAGATTTTGCCTTGGCGTGCGATCCGGACGCCGGAGCCGATGGCCGGCCATGACGCCCAGCAGGCAAGTGGCGATAGCCGGCAGCGTGCTCAACAGTCCCTCGGGATCCCAGTAGGTCCGGTATTTCGCTCCGGGCAGCCATTGATAATCCACATGATTCGCCAGATTCAGGCCCCTTTCATAGCGTCCGGTGACCCAAGTGGAGGTCGAGTCGAAAAGTTGGCGGACCGCAGCCGCCGACGGCTTGGTTTCGCCGAGTGCCGCCGCCATCGCTTCCTTGGTCAGGGTGATGTCACGCACCGGGATCCAGGCGAGCAAAGCCCAATATCCCAACAGCAAAGCCGCGCCGATGATGTAGAGCGTGCGCGGCCGGCAAAAGCAGAACAAAACTCCGGTTGCGACATAGGCCAGAGCGATGCGTTGCAGGACGCCGGCGATCCGCACGTGGGGCCACACCTCAGCCAGACCGCCGTTGTAGAGGACGCCCAAGCCAAACAGGATGACAGCCCGGATGAGAATCCGCCGCAAGGCGGCTGCCCGGCCGCTCCGCGCCATGGTTTTCGGCAGGGAAAAAACCATCGCCACTCCACTGATGAACAGAAAGAGCGGAAAGATCAGATCGTAGAAAGCAAAACCGCTCCACACTTTGTGCTCCATCTGCGCGGCCAGTCCGCGCAACGGAGACAGGTTCGTAACCAGGGCCAAGGCCTTCACGACTGCATCCGCCCCCAGAATCCAGATCATGTCAAAACCGCGCAGGGCATCGAGTGACACGAGCCGTTCGCCGGCTTCGCTGGTTGTGACGGGTGCGGCAGGCGGGGTCTGGGGGGGCATGATGAAACGAGGTATAGTTACAAATCGTAACCCCATCCCGACCGGAAGAAAATGGCAGAAACGACGATGTTTTTGTCGAAAGCGACACCGCTGTCCGGCCCGGAGCACTCTCGCGCAGCGCAAAACCCGGCAACCGCGCAACTGGGTGCCAATAGACGCCGAGTCTAAGTCAAAATGTGACGAGCAGGCTTGAAGGCGCGCTGCTAAGCTGTCCCTTCCACCACCACCTCTCTATGGCCACCCTTCTTGATCGTGTTCCGCAAAATGCCGCCGGCAAATATTACGTCGATACCTCCTGCATCGACTGCGACCAGTGTCGCGCCCTCGCGCCCGATTTCTTCGGCCGCACCGAGGACGGCATGTCCTTTTTGATCAAACAGCCCGTGACGCCCGAGGAGATCGCCTCCGTCGAGGAAGCCATGGACTCCTGCGCCACCACCTCCATCGGAGCCGACGGGGCCTGAGCGAAGCATTCTGAACTCCCCTGCAGGCCGGCGGTGCCGGTGTGCCCCCCAGTTTACCGTGGGACGCCGGCCTGCCGGCCTGTCTTCTTGTCTGGTCGCGACGGGCCGGAACCGCGCATCGGTTCAACGGAACCGGGCGATGCGTGCAGCCATGTCAGCCCGCAACCGATCCACATGGCCCAGCGCAAAGGCCGCGACATCGAGCGAGGGATTGGTCACCAGCGGAGTGAGATCCATCGCCCAGGTAATGCCCGTCACTTTGTCGGTGTTGTGCGCGGTGTGGAAGGTGGCGTTGGCCGCGCGCCGGCCTATGGCCGCGAGATCGTAGCGCTTGCCGCCGGTCACCTGGGAATCGAACACCTTGAGCAGTTCCAGCGCGAGCGCCGGATGCCGGCCGGAATCGAGCGCCACCTTTTCGTCATCCAGCAGCCAGTCGAGATTCCGCCAGACTTCGCAACCTAACACGCGGCGCGGACGCGCTTCGGCCGGCAATGCCCGCAGTTCCTCCAGACAGCGCAGCAGGACTGCCACGTGCGTCTCGTGTTTGTCCGCGGGATTGTGGAGATAGATCACCTCGGGCGTGCAGCCTCGGAATATGGCGGTGAGATCGGCCACGACGCCGGGATGCCCGGGAATTTTGACGTCAGCGCTGGAATGCGCGAGTTGCAGCTGGATGGCATAGCGCCCGAGCCGGGCGGCCTGACGTTGCTCCTCACGACGGACGGCCTGCATCTGCAGGTCGGTCAGATGCGCGTAGGCGCCGGTGCGGGGCGAGCCGGAGCCGTTGGTCACAACGACACCGCCGAAAGCCTTGCCGGGCGCGTCAAGACAATCAGCGATGCCATCGTGCGCCATGATCTCGATGTCGTCCTGGTGGGCGCCGATGCACAGGTGCGTCACTTTCCGCAAAGCGGCGGC
>Ga0208272_100540_pt1 | contig 11892 bp, 10 predicted proteins | sample LakWasM129_HOW14_2_FD_183939 | JGI IMG/M metagenome (GOLD analysis project Ga0208272, IMG submission 183939) | Freshwater sediment methanotrophic microbial communities from Lake Washington under simulated oxygen tension - Sediment Metagenome... | ecosystem: Environmental > Aquatic > Freshwater >... | reverse complement strand
CAATGAGATGCAGCACCCCCTGAGTCGCTTCGCGCCTTCCCCCTCTCCTGCGGGAGGGGGACGACAGCCTCGCTGCGGGGCGGCCCTTGCTCGCTGTCCCTGGTTTGGGGCGTTTCGGGCTCATAGGTCGCGCTCGTTTCATGGGCTGTGGGAGGCGCGTCGCGCAATGAGGCTCTGACATGCGGCGCCTTCCCTGGCCGGCCCCGGCCCTTCTTGCCTGGGCGGGCGCCTGGCTTGTCTACGCCGCGCTGCAATCGACTCTAGGGCCGCTGGCCGCCTGGCTGGCGGCCTGTTTTTTGGGCGTGCTCGCCAGCCTGCTGGCCACGCCCTGGTGGCGGCGCCTGGCCGTGGCGGCGGGCTTTCCGCTGTCCTGCCTGATGCTGTGGGGGCCGGGCGGCCTGGCCGCCATCAGCCCCTGGCTGTGGCTGGCGGCGCTGGGCCTGCTGACCCTGGTCTATCCGCTCAACGCCTGGCGCGATGCGCCGCTGTTTCCCACGCCCGCCGATGCGCTGCAAGGCCTGGCCGATGCTGCGCCGCTGCCCGATGGCGCGGCCGTGCTCGATGCCGGTTGCGGCCTGGGTGACGGCCTGCGCGCGCTGCGCGGGCAGTACCCGCAGGCGCGGCTCAACGGCATGGAGTGGAGCTGGCCGCTGCGCTGGCTGTGCGCGCTGCGTTGCCCCTGGGCCCGCGTGCGCCGCGCCGACATCTGGCTGGCCGACTGGAGCGGCTACCAGATGGTCTACCTGTTCCAGCGCCCCGAAAGCATGGGCCGTGCGGCCGTCAAGGCCGCCACGGAGCTGCCTGAGGGCGCCTGGCTGGTCAGCCTGGACTTTGCGCTGCCCGGCGTGGAGCCCTCCTGGCAGCGCCAGGGTCCGGGCCGGCACAGCCTCTGGGTCTACCGCATGCCGCTGGGCGGTGCCGGCGAGGCCGTGGTGCATGTTCCCGAGCCCGAGGAGACGCCCTACGAAAAGGCGCGGCGGGAGCTGCAGCAGCGCCGATGAGAGCCTGTGCCGCTCCAGCCGTGGCGTTGCACGGCCGGGCTAGGCACTGAGTCCGGACGGCGGGCCCACACACTTCGCGCCTTTGTCTTACAGGAGAAAGGCAGGCTCTCCATGCTCCCCGGAATTGACTCTTTGTGTACGTGCGCAAGACTTGCTGTGCCTGCCATCCACAGATGCAGGACCTGCAAGCCTTGACCCATCTGCTGCGCCAGGCTGCGGTGCAGATGACAAACACAAAGATCGCCAAGATGGATATGGAACTGTCTCGTGCATGCACGGCCCGCAGCCGCATGCGTTCGCCTTCTTCTTCGCTGCCTGTGCCCCCTCGGTCCGTGTTGAAAATCCTGGCATGGGGCGTGGCCTTGTGCTGCACCCAGGCGCAGGCCCAGACGGTCACGTCCACGGGTGATGTGGTGCCTGTCCAGGTGCCCAACCCCTCGCCCAGCTGGAATGCGGGCACTACGCTGCACGTCGGCAGTACGGGCACGGGAACGCTCACCATGGACAGCGGAGGCTCAGTGACCCACTCCGGGGTCGGCACCGTGGGCTACGACCTGGGCAGCAATGGCACGGTCACCGTCCGGGGCGCGGGTTCCACGTGGAACGGTTCAAGCAGTCTCGTGATTGGTGGCAGGGGCACAGGCACCTTGAAGGTCGAAGATGGGGGCGTGGTGTCAGGTGTGGTGGGTGCTTTGGGCGATGTCCCTGAAGGCGTGGGCACGGCGACGATCAGTGGAACAGGCTCGGCCTGGCGCAGCACCCAGGATTTCTTCACCAGCTTCAACGGAACGGGCACGGTCACCGTGCGCGATGGTGGTGCGCTGTCTGTGCAGGGGGGCGCCGGGACCATCACCATGGATGCTGACCCGGGCGCTGTCGGAACCCTCCAGGTGGGCGGTGGACCGGCCGACGCCGCTATGGCGCCCGGCGTGGTCGATGCGGCCCGCATCGACTTCCGCCTGGGGACCGGCACCCTGCATTTCAACCACACGGGCGCCAACCTGGGCTTTGCGCTTGCGCTGTCCAGCGTCGATCCCGGCACGCACCGCATCACCCATCAGGCCGGCACGACCACGCTGTCGGCCGACAGCTCCGGTTTCTCGGGCAGCACCGCGGTCTCCGGGGGGCGGCTGGTGGTCGCCAATGCGCTTGGCGGCACGGCGTCGGTCACGGGCGGGCAGCTGGATGTCGATGGCACGCAGGGCGGCACCGTCACGGCCAGCGGCTCCGGCGTGGTGACCGGGGCGGGCACGGTCTCTGGCGACCTGGACCAGACCGGCGGCGGCGTGCTGCTGGGCCAGCAAGGCCGCAAGCTCAGCGTTGCAGGCCTGGCGACGCTGGGCGGCGGTGCGGTGGTACAGGCGGGCCTGGGAGCGCCTTCGGCCACGGCCTTGTTCGATGTGAACGGCAATCTCACGCTGGGCGGCACGCTTGGCATCAATGACCTGGGCGGCTTTGGCGCAGGCGTGTACCGGCTGTTCGACTATCGCGGCACGCTGGCCGGGAGCCTGGCCTTCGGCGCGCTGCCCGCAGGCGTGGTGGCGGACAACCTGACCCTGCAGACTTCGGTGCCCGGGCAGGTGAACCTGCTCTCCACGGTCGGCGTGGCCCTGGGCTATTGGGATGGTGGCAATGCCGCGCTCAGGGACAACAACGTGGTCAACGGCGGCACAGGCGTCTGGCGCGCCGATGGCCGCAACTGGACTGGCGCGGGCGGCGCGCTCAACGGCCCTTATCAACCCAACCCCACCGTGGCCCGGTTTCAGGGCGTGGCCGGTGTGGTGACGGCGGATGCCGGTGCGGGGGCCATCGGCATTGCCGGCATGCAGTTCGATGTCGATGGCTACCGCCTCCAGGGTGCGACCCTGGGATTGCTGGGCGCGGGAGCCAACACGGTCAACGTGGCCAGCGGCGCGACGGCGACGGTGGCATTGGTGCTGTCCGGCCCGGGTGGCCTGGCCAAGGCCGGCGCCGGCACGCTGGTGCTGGAAGCTGCCGGCAGCTACGGCGGCGCCACCACGGTCCAGGGCGGCAGTCTGCGTGCCGGCGCTGCCAATGTGCTGACCAGCGTTTCGGCCCATGAGGTGCAGGCTTCGGGCGTGCTGGATCTCGACGGCCTGGCACAGACCGTGGCCAGCCTGGTGAACGAGGGCACGGTGCGCCTTCCCAGGAACGGCGCTCCGGCCGTACCCGGCACCACGCTGAGCGTGACAGGCAACTACAGCGGCGGCGGCGTGCTGGCCATGGCCACGCAACTGGGCAATGAAGCGTCGCCCAGTGACCGCCTGGTGGTGAACGGCAGCGTGACGGCAGGTGCGCCCACGCGCCTGGACATTGCCAACGCCGCAGGCCTGGGCGCGACGACCGCGGGCAACGGTATTTTGGTCGTGCAGGTCAATGGTGCGGCATCGCCTGCAGGTGCCTTCGTGTTGGCGGCGCCGCTGCAGGCCGGAGGCTACAGCTACCAGCTGGTGCAGGTGGGCAGCCACTGGTATCTGCAGTCACGCCTGGCGGGTGCCACAGGGGTGCAGCAGATTCCCGCGCTGGGCACGGCGGGCCTGGCTGGCCTGGCCCTGATGCTGGGCGGGCTGGCTGCCTGGCGGCAGCGCCGCCGCCCGGGCGCCGTGCGGGACTGAGCACGGCGGCCTGCCTCTACTTCTTCGCGCTGGCCTTGCTCACGTAGAGCGACAGCGCGGCGATATCGGCCTCGCTGAGCGTGGCCTTGAACGAGGGCATGGCGCCTATGCCGTCGCGCAGGGCACGGGCCACGCGCGCGGCGTCGGGCTTGAGCTCGTCGAGCACGGGGCCGATGGCGCCCTCGGCGCCCGCGTCCTTGAGCGTGTGGCACAGCGCGCAGGCGGGCGTGGCCGTGGCGAACAGCTTCTTGCCCAGGGCCATCTGGGCCGCTTCATCGGCAAAGGCGGGGGCGGACAGCAGGGCGCTGCCGAGCAAAGTGCTGCCCAGCAGGGCGGTGTGGATCAGGTGTTTCATCGTGAACATGGCAATGGGGTACGGGCCCGCCACGGTCTGGCGCCGTGTGCGGGAGGTGAGGGGAAGGGGGCGTGATGAGCGCGCGGGCCGTGCTCAGGCCACGGTGACGGTCACGGCGTGGTCGGCCCAACTGGTGTTGTTGTAGCCACTCTGGTTTTCCCCGCGCGTCTCGGGCTGGACCCGGCCGCGCGCGTCGGTGGCGCGGCTGGCCAGCACATGCGTGCCCTTGGGCAGGCGCGCCTGCAGCACGAACTGGCGCCAGGCGTACTTGCCCAGGTCGGGGCCGACCAGGCGCGCGGCCTGCCAGCTCTTGCCGCCGTCCGTGGACACTTCCACGCCCTTGACGGCATCCATGCCGCCAAAGGCCACGCCGTGGATCTGCACCAGGCCGGCGGCCTGCCCGCCGTCCTCGGGCAGGGGCGAGTTGATCCAGGACTTGACGCTCATCTCCTGCACCGAGGGCTGGCTCGGGTCGCCCTTGCTGCCGGGCGGCGAGATGCGGTAGCCGTGGGACATGATGTGGGCCTCGCTCTCGCGCGGCGTGAAGGCCAGTTGCTTGATGTACTTGATGTTGTTCACGCCCGTGTAGCCGGGCACGATCAGGCGCAGCGGCCCGCCGTGGGCCAGCGGGATGGGCTCGCCGTTCATCTCCCAGGCCAGCAGGGCGTCCTCCATGGCCGACAGCGGCACCGAGCGTTCGACGATGACGCTCTTGGGGTCCAGCCCCGCGGGCAGCACCTCGCCGCCCGTGCCCGTCATGTAGAGACCGCCGTCTGACACACCGCCCAGGGCCTTGACCACCTCGCGCACGGGCACGCCGCTCCAGACCACGCAGCCGGCCGCACCCACGGTCCAGGCCGTGCCGCTGGGCTTGCTGGGAAAGAAGGCCCGGCCATTGCCCGAGCACTGCAGCACCATGGCCACGGTCTCCAGTCCCAGGGACTTGAGCTCGCGCACGCTGAGGCTGCGGGGCTGGCGCACGCCCTCCACCTGCAGCTGCCAGGCATCGCGGTCGGCCACGATGGATTCGGACGGCGTGGGCAGGTTGTTGCGCACATAGAGCTGGTCGCTGGGCGTGATCACGCTGGTGCCGAAGGCGCCGCGCCGCGTTTCTATGGTGGTGGAGCTGTGGACGATGAGGGCATCGGCCTTCTTCCAGCCCGCGTAGCCGGGCAGGGGCTTGGCGGCCGGTGCTGCCGCAGCTGCCGGTGCCTGGGCTTGGGCCAATGCGCCCTGGTGCAGGCCGGCCAGGCCAGCTGCGGCCAGCGCGCTGGCGCTGCCGGCCAGCAGGCTGCGGCGCGCGGGGGAAGTGGGCGATGTCGGCAAGTGATTCATGGTTGTCTCCTCGTGGTGGTTGTCAGGGGGCGTGTCATGGCGTCTCATGGGGCAGGGGTGCCCAGGGCCTTGCTGGCCACGGCCAGGGCCTGTTTCTTCTGGGCCACCAGCACCAGCGGCCGGCCTTCGCGCGAGCGAACGACCTGCCAGTGCATGTTGGCCCACCAGCCCTGGCCGTCGGCCAGGCGCTGGGGCTGGTCGAAGGCCAGCACGGTGACGATGCCGCCCTTCTCGAAGAAGGTGGTCAGGTGGTAGGCGCGCGTGCCGTCGATGTCGCAGGGCCGCATCAGCTGGGTGTAGCCGGGCAGCTTCTCGCCGGCCGGCAGGTCCATGCGGCGCGCGACCTCGGCCTCGGGCATGAAGCTGCCGCGCAGCGTGCGCTCGTAGTACTCGTGCTCGATGGCGGCGCGCACCAGCTCGGGCGGGCGCATGGCGAACACGGCGGTGGCGGCCGAGCTGCCCACCAGCAGCGCGGCGATCAGCCGGCGCACGCCGCTGCGCGCATGCCAGGGCGTGTGGCGCAGCAGATGGGCGGGCGGCTCGCCGTGCGGCCCGGGGTCGAAGGCCAGGGCCAGTTCGGCGCGTGCGCGCAGGTCGAATGCCGATTCGTCGGTCGTGTCCGGGGCAGTCATTTCAAGCCTTGTTATCGGGTGGCGCGCAGCGGGGTGGGGCGCAGCGGGATCACGCTGGCAGTCTCTGGAACAGGCGCCGGGGCCGCCTGCTCCAGCGCCGCCTTCAGCGCATCGCGGGCGCGTGACAGGCGCGACAGCACCGTGCCCGGCGCAATGTCCAGGGCCTCGGCCATCTGGGCCGTGGGCATGTCGTCGAAGTAGTAGAGCACCAGCACCTCGCGGTGGATGGGCGCGATGCGCGACAGCGCCTTGACCACGTCGAGCCGGTCGTCCAGCGCCGAAGGCGAGGGGGCGGGATGCTGGTCCAGCGCCTCGTCATCGCTGACCAGATGGGCCGATGGCGCAAGGTGCCGGAAGGCATGGCGGCGCATGATCTGGAACAGCCAGGCCCGTGCCATTGCGGCCTCGCGCAGCTGGTGGCGAAAGCGCCAGGCGCTGGTGAAGCAGTCCTGCACCACGTCCTCGGCCAGCGCGCGCGAGCCGGTCAGCGCCCAGGCGCTGCGCAGCAGGAATCGGTAGTGCTCGCGCACCCACTGGTTGTAGCGCGACTCGGCGGTGGAGATCATGCGGCATAAGAGCACGCAGGGCGCCGCCGCATTCCATGGCCTGCCTATCGGCAAACCCTATATCGGATCAGCTATCGCGAAGAGGCGATGGTTCCCTGTCATTCCCTGGTCGGCCGCGATACAGCGCCTGTTCCGACCCTGTGGGCAGCGGAGCCGGCCTGCTGCCCGAAGAACCGTGCCGGAGGCATGCCCACCGTGCGGTGCACCATGGCGCTGAAGGCGCTGGGGCTGTAGCCCAGCTCGGCGGCGATCTGCTGTATGGGCAGGCCGCGCGCGGCCAGGCTCAGGCCGTGGGCCAGCACCACTTGCTGGCGCCAGGTGGTGAAGCTGCAGCCCAGCTGCTGCTGGAACAGCCGGGCCACGGTGCGCGGGCTGGCGCCGGTGTCTGCCGCCCAGTCGGCCAGGCTCTCGTGCTGGGTGGGGTCGGCCACCACGGCCTCGCAGAGCATGCGCAGCCGCTTGTCCTGGGGCATGTTCACGCCAAGGTGGACTTCGCTGGCCCGGCGCAGTTCTTCCAGCAGCAGGGCGCTCAGATGGTGCTCGCGCTGCAGGGTGGCGGCGTCGGGTGCGGGCTGGTCATCGCTTTGCTTGGGCAGGGCCGTGATCAGCTCGCGCATCAGCGGCGAAACCTCCAGCACGCGGCAACGTGCCCAGTCCTGCGGGTTGCAGGCCACGCCGCAGGGCGGGAGGTCCGGCAGTACGGGACCCTGGGCCGGATCGTCCTGCAGCACGTAGATGGAGACGAGATCGGCTTCCTCGACCATGGCCACGGCGTGGACCAGGCCGGGCGGAATCCACACGGCCTTGGAGGGTGGTGCGATCAGCGTGCCCTGGGGGGCCGACAGGTGCAGCACGCCGTCCAGCGAGATGGCGATCTGTGCCCAGCTGTGGCTGTGCGGTATGACGCGCGTGCGTGCCGACAGGCGGTGCTGCTTGGCGCGCACGGGGCGCTGGGGCGTGGGCACGAACAGGTGCGGATGCAAGGCCTCCACCGGCTCCATCGGCCGGGCCCTGCGCACCGACCGCAGTGCGGCTGCGGGGCAGGCGCTGGGCAGGGTGTCGGCAGAAGTGTCGGCAAGGGTGTGGGCAAGGGTGTGGGCAGGGGTGCCGGGCGTGGAGACAGGCTTTGGCATGTTTGCGACAGAAGTTGGCAGACTATCGCATACAAGACGAAACGCTGCTGCCTAAGATGCGGCCCATGACCGCCTCTTCTTCTTCCATGCCGGACGCCGTGGCTCCGGACCCGCTGCGCAGCGATGTGCGCACCATCGGCCTGATCGGCCTGGCGCATGGTTCCTCGCATTTCTTCCACCTGCTGCTGCCGCCGCTGTTCCCGTGGCTGATCGCCGAGTTCGGCTACAGCTATGCCGAACTCAGCGTGATGGTGTCGCTGTTCTTCGTGGTCTCCGGCGTGGGACAGGCCATGGCCGGCTTTGCCGTGGACCGCTTCGGCGCGCGCCCCATTCTGTTTGCGGCGCTGGGCAGCTTCACCGTGGCGGGCGTGGTCGCCAGCCTGGCACAGGGCTATGGAATGCTGCTGCTGGCAGCCTTCTTCGCGGGCCTGGGCAATGCGCCCTTCCACCCGGTGGACTTCACCATCCTCAACAAGCGCGTGTCGGCCAAGCGCATCGGCCATGCGTTCTCGGTGCACGGCCTGTCGGGCAATATCGGCTGGGCGCTGGCGCCGCTGTTCATGGCGGGCATCACCACGGCCACGGGCTCTTGGCGCCTGGCCTGCCTGTGCGGTGCGGCCCTGGCCGCCGTCATCCTCACCATCATGGTGCTCAACCGCGAGGCGCTGGACGACCGTGCGGCCGATGCCCAGGCCCCCGCGGCGCGCGCCGCTGCAGCCGCCGTGCCGCAGGAGCATCCCATGGCCTTCCTGAAGCTGCCCTCGGTCTGGCTGTGCTTCTCGTTCTTCTTCTGGAGCACCTGCGCGCTCAGCGCCATCCAGAGCTTTGCCAGCCCCGCCATGCAGTCCATGTACGGACTGCCGCTGAGCGTGACGGCGCTGATCGTCACGGGCTACATGCTCTGCGGCGCGGCAGGCATGCTGGCCGGCGGCTTCCTCGTGGGCCGCGTGCAGCGCCTGGAGAAGGTGATCTCCATCTGCATGCTGGGCTCGGGCGTTGCGCTGTTTCTGGTCGGCACGGGCTGGCTGCCGGCCATGGCGGCCGTGGGCGTGGCCTCCATCGCGGGCCTGGGAACGGGCCTGGCCGGCCCATCGCGCGACATGCTGATCAAGCGCGCCGCGCCCCCCGGCGCCACGGGCCGCGTCTACGGCACGGTGTATTCGGGCCTGGACCTGGGCTTTTGCCTGGCCGCGCCGGTGTTCGGCTACATGCTGGACCATGGCATGAGCCACGGCGTGTTCTACGGATCGGCCATTGCCCTGGTGCTGAGCGTGGTGTCGGCCGTGGTCGTGGGCGATGGCGTGAGCAAGAAGGGCGGCATGGCGCTGAGCGCGGGCTGATCCCGGGTCTCGCTCCCCACAAGGCCCCGCAGGCCAAGGCTTGCGGGGCCTTTGCTTTGGGCAGTGAGATGGACAAAACAGGCACGGCAATTGCGTGCGCCCTGCGCGGCGCCTGCTATCGTGCAGGCACAACTTTTTCAACACAGGAGACCTGTCCATGCGTTCCGCCTTCGCACCGCTTTCCCTCATGTTCCGCAGCGCCCCGCTGGCGCTGGCCCTTGCCGTGGCCGGCCTGTCCGGCAGTGCCCTGGCTGCGCCCAAGGCCGATATCCAGGCGCTGGCGCAAAAGCACCAGCAGCCCTTGCTGGACACGCTGCGCGACCTGGTGCACATCGAGTCAGGCAGCAAGGACATGGAGGGCGTGGAGCAGATCGCCAACTACGTGGCCGGCAAGCTGCGCGAGCAGGGCGGCAAGGTCGAGATCCTGCAGCCCACCGACGTCTACCGGCTGGGTGACACGCCCGAGAAGATCGGTCCCATGGTGCATGCCGAGTTCAAGGGCAAGGGCACCAGCCGCATCATGCTGATCGCCCACATGGACACGGTCTACCTGCGCGGCATGCTCAAGGACCAGCCGTTTCGCATCGACGGCGAGCGCGCCTACGGCCTGGGCATTGCCGACGACAAGCAGGGCGTGGCCCTGATCCTGCACACCGTGGCCATGCTGCGCCAGCTGGGCTTCGACAACTACGGCACGCTGACCGTGCTGATGAACAGCGATGAGGAAATCAGCTCGCCCGGCGCGCGCAGCACCATCACGCGCATGGGCGCCGAGCAGGATGCGGTCTTCTCGTTCGAAGGCGGCGGCACCGACGGGGGCGTGCGCCTGGCCACCAGCGGCATCGGCGCGGCCTACCTCAAGGTCGAGGGCAAGGCCTCGCACGCGGGCGCCAAGCCCGAGGACGGCGTGAACGCGCTGTACGAGCTGTCGCACCAGCTGCTGCAGATGAAGGACCTGTCCAAGCCCGAGACCGGCCTCAAGCTCAACTGGACCGTGGCCAAGGCCGGCACCAACCGCAACGTCATTCCCGCCGAGGCCACGGCCCAGGCCGACGCCCGCGCGCTGCGCGTGGCCGACTTCACGGCGCTGGAGCAGGCCATGCAGGCCAAGGTGGGCCACAAGCTGCTGGACGCCAGCAAGGTGCAGCTCAAGTTCGAAGTGCGCCGCCCGCCGCTGGAGGCCAACGAGGCCTCGCGCAGCCTGGCCAAACAGGCGCAGACCATCTACAGCGATGAGCTGGGCCTGAAGATGAGCGTGATGGAAAAAGCCACGGGCGGCGGCACCGACGCGGCGTTTGCGGCGCTCAAGGCCAAGGGTGCGGTCATCGAGGGCTTTGGCCTGAGCGGCTACGGTGCGCACTCCAATGATGCGGAGTATGTGCAGCTGAACACCATCGTGCCGCGCCTGTACCTGGCCACGCGCATGATCATGGATCTGTCGAAGTAGCCCCGCGCTCCCCTGCTTCGCATGGTCCGCTGCCCCTGGCCGTGCGTCCCCCGAGGGGGCCGCGTTTCGCCTTGGGGCGGCCCGGTGGTGAAACCTGGCGCACTCTGCGGATGACGGGGTCAAAAAGCAAAAAAGGGCATGCCTTGCGGCATGCCCTGAAGGCGCATCGTGGGGCGCTCTGTGTTCTTTACTGCGAAGAGATGTTCTTGTCTTTCGCGATCTTGCTCCAGCGCGTGAAGTCGGCATTCAGGCGCGCCTTCATGGCCGCGCCGTCCTGGTAGGTGGCGATGGCGCCTGCGGCCAGCATCTTCTTTTGCAGCTCGGGCTCGGCCAGGATGAGCTTGAGCTCCTGGTTCAGGCGCTGGACCACGGCGGGCGGCGTGTTCAGCGGGGCGATCAGGCCGCCCCAGGTGTCGGCGTCGAAGCCGGGGAAGCCCTGCTCGGCCACCGACTTCACATTGGGCAGCAGCTGCTTGGCCTTTTGCGAGCTGACGGCAATGGCGCGCAGCTTGCCGGCCTGGATGTGGGGCAGGGCCGCGACCACGTCGGCGAACATCACGGCGATCTGGCCGCCGATCAGGTCGGTCACGGCCGGCGCGCTGCCGCGGTAGGGCACGTGCTGCATGTCGAAGCCGCCCAGGTCCTTGAGCTGCTCCATGGACAGGTGGCCGAAGCTGCCCGTGCCCGAGCTGGTGTAGTTCAGCGCCGGCTTGGCCTTCCTGGCGTGCTCGATCAGCTGCTGCAGGTTGGTCACGTCCGGCAGCTCGCGCGGGTTGATGACGATGGCCATGGGCAGGTCATAGACCGTGGCCACGGGCAGGAAGTCCTTGCGCACGTCGTACAGGTTGTTGTTGAACAGCATGGGCGCCAGCAGCGCGGGCATGCCGAACATGGACAGCGAGTAGCCGTCGGGCTGCGACTTGATGAAAGCCGCCGTGCCCACCGAGCCCGAGGCGCCGGGGCGGTTGTCGATGACGATGGTCTGGCCCAGGCGCTCGGTCAGGCGCTGCGCGACGATGCGCGCGGCCGTGTCGGTGGGGCCGCCGGGCGGGAAGGCCACGGTCAGCTTGATCAGCTTGTCGGGCCACTGGCTCTGGGCCCGTGCGGCGGGGGCCAGCGTGGCGATGGCGGTGGCGCAGGCGGCGGAAAGGATCTGGCGGCGCGAGGCCTGGATGGGGGTGGAAGTCATATGTCTCCTCAAGCGGGAAGGGGTGGAAATGAGAGCCGTGGAGCGGTCTGGGTGGGAACGTCTGCGCGCTCTCAGATGATGTTTTTGGCGCGCAGTGCGGCGCGGGCCTGTTCGTCCAGGCCCAGGCGCTGCTGCAGCACCTCGTCGGTGTGTTCGCCCTGGTGCGGCGGCGGGCGGCGCACGGGCAGGCGCTGGCCGTCCAGCGCATAGGGCGGGGCCAGCACGGACTGGCTGCCGGCCTCGCTGTCCTCGAAGCGG
>Ga0208272_100536_pt1 | contig 12002 bp, 10 predicted proteins | sample LakWasM129_HOW14_2_FD_183939 | JGI IMG/M metagenome (GOLD analysis project Ga0208272, IMG submission 183939) | Freshwater sediment methanotrophic microbial communities from Lake Washington under simulated oxygen tension - Sediment Metagenome... | ecosystem: Environmental > Aquatic > Freshwater >... | reverse complement strand
TTTCTCGGGATCTTTTTCTTCGCAATCCTGGCCCCGACCTCCGTGATGCCCGGGACCCGCCAGACGCTGGCCGAGCATCGCATGTATCTGGCCTTGGCGCCGGTGCTGGTGCTGCTCGTTCTGGGTTTGCACGCCTGGCTCGGGCGGCGGGCCTGGTTCGTCGTGCTGGCCGCCGCCGTCGGCCTGGGCGGGCTGACCATCCAGCGCAACACCGTCTACCGCAGCAGTGCCGCGATCTGGGCCGACACCGTGGCCGAGCGACCGGGCAACGCCTATGCCCGAAACAATTACGGCAACATCCTGGCCCAGGCCGGCCGGCCCGCGGAGGCCCTGGCACAATACGAGGCGGCGATCCGGCTCGATCCGGGTTACACCGAGACCTACCACAACGCCGGCAACGCCCTGAAGCAGCTCGGCCGCCTGCCGGAAGCGATCGCGAGCTACGAGCGGGCGCTGCGGGCCAACCCCAACATGCCGGACGCCCAGACCGCGCTCGGGAGCGCGCTCGAAGGCACCGGCCGCATCGACGAGGCCATCGCGCACTACGAGGCGGCGCTGCGGCTCGACCCGAACTACACCGACGCCCGTAACAACCTTGGTCTGGCCTTGGCCAAGGCGGGACGGCTGCCGGAAGCCATCGCGCATTATGAGCAAGCGTTGAAGATCAACCCCAACCTGCCCGAGGTGCACAACAACCTCGGCAATGCGCTGCGCGCGACCGGTCGGATCGACGAGGCGATCGCGCACTTCGAGGCGGCGTTGCGGCTCCAGCCGGATTTCCCCGCCGCCCATAACAATCTCGGCCGCGTGTTCGCCGCAACAGACCGCCTGCCGGAAGCCATCGCCCAGCTGGAACAGTCGCTGAAAATCGATCCGGCCGCACCGGAAGTGCAGAACGATCTGGGCATGATCCTGACCATGGCCGGACGCGCGCCGGAGGGAATCGCCCACTTCGAGGCGGCGTTGCGGCTGAACCCCAACCTGCCGCAAGTGCACCTGAACCTGGCCATCGTCCTGGAAAACACCGGCCGGCTGGCCGAAGCGGCCGCGCATTACGAAGCGGCCCGGCGACTCGGGGCCGCCGTTCCCCCACCGGGGAATTGAGCACGCAGCGACGGCGGCGGGAATCAGGGCATTTTAAGCAGGAATGTAGCCGCTTCTTTCAGGTGGGCGTCGGCTTCCATACCGACGCCTGATTGGCAATACCTGTCGCCGATATGGAAATCGGCGACCACCGACCGACACAGTATTGAAACCGTATTAAGATTTCCGCAGCGGTGATTTCCTGTTCTACCCAAGGCATGAATGCCGCTGAGCCGTCCGTCCCGCCCGCCCCCGCGACGCGGCGCGCGGTGCTCCTCGTGAGCGGCTTGCTCGCCGTGGCGGCGCTGGCCGCCTACCACAACACCTTCACGGCGCCGTTCGTGCTGGATGACGGGGGCTCGGTCACGGAGAACGCGACCATCCGCGAGCTCTGGCCGCCGTGGAAGGCGTTCGCCCCGCCGGGCGGCGGACTGACGGTGAGCGGCCGGCCGGTGCTGAACTTCAGCCTCGCGGTGAATCATGCGATCAGCGGGGAGGCGGTGTGGAGCTACCACGCACTCAATCTCGCGATTCACTTTCTGGCGGCGCTCACCCTTTTCGGCATCGTGCGGCGCACGCTGGAGCAACCGCTCCTGCGCCCGCGATTCGGCGACGCAGCCCTGCCTTTCGCCGCGGCCGTCGCGGGCATCTGGTTGCTGCACCCGCTGCATACGGAAGCCGTCACCTACGTGAGCCAGCGCACGGAATCGCTCGCCGGCCTGTTCTACCTGCTGACGCTATATTCTTTCATCCGGGCGGTGGCGTCGCCGCGACCGAGGGGGTGGCGCGGGTGGACAATCCTGGCCTGCCTCGTCGGCGTGGGCACCAAGGAGGTGGTCGCCACGGCGCCGCTGCTCGTGTTCCTGTATGATCGGACTTTTGTGGCCGGGACGTTCCGTGAGGCGTGGCGCCGCCGGCGCGGGCTGCACCTGAGCCTGGCCGCCACCTGGGTGCCGCTGGCGCTGCTGGTGGCCGGCACCGGATGGGATCGTGGCGGCACCGCCGGCTTCGATGTCGGCATCGCGCCGTGGGCCTACTGGCTGACCCAATTTGAGGCGGTGACCCGCTACCTGCAGCTGGCGGTGTGGCCCCACCCGCTCATCTTCGAGCACGGCACGTTCTGGGTGGGTTTTAAGGAGGCGGCGCCTTTCGCGCTGTTCGTCCTGCCCTTGGTCGCGGCCACCATCGTGGCAATCGGGCGTTGGCCGGCCGCGGGTTTTCTGGGGGCGTGGTTCTTCGTCATTCTCGCCCCCACCAGTGTCGTGCCGGGCACGCTGCAGATGATCGTCGAGCACCGCATGTATCTGCCGCTGGCGGCGGTAGTGACACTGGCGGTGACCGGCCTGCACGCCGTGCTTGGCCGTCGCAGCCTGGTGCTCTGGCCGGTGCTGGCCCTCGGGCTCGGCTGGCTGACCGCCGGGCGCAACGAGACCTATCGCTCGGCGGTCGCGCTGTGGGGCGACACGGTGGCCAAGGCGCCCCGCAATACATTGGCGCGTTACAACCTCGGCATCGCCTACTCCGAACAGGGCCGGTATGCCCAGGCGGTGGAGCAGGAAGAGCTGGCCCTGCAGCTCGATGACGCCGGGGTCTACGCGAGAAAGGCGCACGTCGTCCACAACAAGCTCGGTTACGACCTGGCGATGCTCGGCCGCGTGCCGGAAGCCGTGGCGCATTACGAGCAGGCCTTGCGCCTGAAGCCCGACTACGCCCTCGCGCATCTCAACCTGGCGCGGGCGCTCGTGCGCCTCGACCGTTACCCGGAGGCGATCCGGCATTTCGGAGAGGCGATGCGCCTGAAGGCCGGCGCCGCGCCGGCCGAGGCGGAATTCGGCGACGCCCTGATGCACGAAGGCCGGATCGAGGAGGCCATCGTCCATTGCCGCGCGGTCCTGCGTCTGGCGCCCGACTGGGCGCCCGGATTCAACAATCTCGCCTACGCCCTCGTCCTGACCGGCCGGATCAACGAAGCGATCAAGACGTATCGCGAAGCGGTGCGCCTCGATCCCGGTTACACGGCCGCCTGGGTGGGATTGGGCTATGCGCTGATCCAAGCCGACCGGCCGGCGGAAGCGGTCGCTCCCTGCAACGAGGCGGTGCGGCTGCAACCGGGATTCGCCGACGCGCACAACACCCTGGGCATCGCCTTAGCCCAGACCGGCCGCACAGCCGAGGCAATCGCTTCCTTTGAAGAGGCGCTGCGGCTCGATGCCGGCAAGGCGGATGTGCACAACAATCTGGGCAATGCCCTGGCCGCGGCCGGGCGCACGGTCGAAGCCGTCGCCCAGTATCGGGAGGCGCTGCGGTTGAATCCGGATTACACCCCGGCACGCCGCAATCTGGAGGACGAACTGCGGCATTCGGGGAAAAGGCCGTAACCATTGTTCTCTTGTTATTGCGAGTCCCGCCCAGCGGGACAGCCGGTCAGTCCTTAACCTTGGCGAAGGCTGATGGCGATCCATCCGAAGATCGTGGAATAACTTCGCTTCCGCCAAAGCGGGAGCCTCGCAATGACCGGATACAGAGCAGTGCGTTGTCCGCCACGCGCCGCGGCGCTCCCGGAGAGAACGCTTATCTTCCGGACTCGGTGGTGATGACGACCGTGCCGTCCTTCAGCCCCTCGCCCGATGGCGATTTTGAATCTTGCGCCCGGCGCCGGTGGCGATAGCAAAAACATGCGCAGTCTGAGCGATCGAATTTCCACGTAGAGATCCCTCACCACGAACCCAAGGATTCCCATGAAACTCGTCGAATGGTCGATGCAAGGATTGGAGTTTGGCAACTGCAACTGTGCCTGGGGCTGCTCCTGCCAGTTCAACGGCCCGCCCTCCAACGGACACTGCCGGGCGCACACTTTTGTGCAGATTGAGCACGGCCGCTTTGGCGACGTGCCGCTGGACGGCTTGCGCTGGGGCATCATGGGCGCGTGGCCGGCCGCCATCCACCTGGGCAACGGCACCTTTCAGTCGATCGTGGACGAGCGCGCGAACCCGGCGCAGCGTGCCGCCTTGGAGGCGATTTCCCAAGGCCAGGAGACCGAGCCCGGCAAGCTCATCTGGCAGGTGTTCTCCACCACGGTGACCAAGCGGCTCCCGACCCTGTTCAAGCCGATCGAACTCAAGATCGACCTAAAGACCTGCTCCGCCCAGCTCAGCGTGCCGGGCGTGCTGCAAAGCAGCGCCGTGCCGATCAGCAATCCCGTGACCAAGGCGGATCACCGGGTCCGCGTGACCCTGCCGACAGGCTTTGAGTTTACGGAGGCGGAATTTGGGAGCGGCAGAGCCGAATCGGCGGCGGGCGCCATCGAGCTCAAGCACGACGGCACGCACGCGCACATCGCCCGGATCCATTGGAGCACGCACGGGGTCGTGCGCTAACCCGGGCGCTTGCCTCCGTGGAGGAGACCCGCACGTCGCTTGAATCGCTGCTGCGCCGCGACCGGTGGTTGATCGGCGGGGCGCTCGCCGTCGCCGTCGCCCTGTGCTGGGCGTGGTTGGCCCCCATGGGACGGGACATGTATGGGCCCATGACGGGGGCGGCGGCGTGGATGATGCGGGACGATTGGGATTGGTTTCACCTCGCGCTGCTTTTTGCCATGTGGGTGGTGATGATGGCGGGCATGATGCTGCCGTCGGCGGCTCCCGCGCTCCTGATCTATGCCAGTGTGATCCGCCGCAGCGCCGACGGGGCCCGGGCGCCGGCGCACGCCTATGCGTTTGCCAGCGGCTACCTCGTTGTCTGGACGCTGTTCAGCCTGGCGGCGACGGTGTTGCAGCGTTGGCTGGCGCGGACCCTCCTCCTCTCGCCCATGATGGAGACGGGCAATCCGTGGTTCTCCGGCACGCTGCTGATCGTCGCCGGGCTCTTTCAACTCACCCCCTGGAAACGCACCTGTCTCAACGCCTGCCGTTCCCCCGCGGAATTTCTGGTGCAGCACTGGCGGCCGGGAGTCAAAGGCGGTTACCGCCTCGGTCTCGCCAGCGGGCTCTACTGTCTGGGCTGCTGCTGGGCGCTCATGCTGCTGCTGTTTGTGGGCGGGGTGATGAACCTGTGGTGCATTGCCGCACTGACGATCTTTGTGCTGCTCGAAAAACTCGCGCCGCTGGGCGGCCAGGGCGGGCGCTGGTCAGGGGGCCTGATTCTTGCCTTCGGGGTCTGGCAACTGGCACACGCCTTCTGAGCCTCGACCGGGATCAGTGGCCGGCGGGCTTGCCGTGCCGCAGCTCGAAGAGAGACTGGCATCAGGCTGGCCTGCCATCCGAAGCCACTCGGTTCACACTCGCGGGTAAAAAGCCGTCCGTCGCCAAGGCTATGGACCGCATCCTTCGTCCTCGCTCCGCTTGGCGAAGGATGGTGGAGCAGATCGGGATCAAACCGACGACCTCGTCGTTGCGAACGACGCGCTCTATCAACTGAGCTACTGCCCCGTAAAGTGAAGGATGCTTCTGAAGGACCGTCCGGCGCGAGTAAAACAAAATTTTCCATTCCCGCTAACTACTTGCCCAGCGCGATTTAACCTGACCGCAATATTGGCGCTGTAATTGCTGTTGCAGCTGGCCGCGGCAGGAGAAAATACACCTCCCTGCCCCTAACACTGAAAAAGAAAACAAACATGAAAAAGACCACTAAGAAAGCAGCAGCCACGGGGACCAAGATCGCCACGCCAGTCAAGGCCACCACCAAGGCCCCGGCCAAGAAAACCGCCGCGCCGGCCAAACAGAAGCCCGCCGTCACCTCGGAACCGCCCGCGACCTTCATTTCGGCCAAGATCGACATCGGATTCGGCAATCATCTCTACCTGCGCGGCGAGGGCCCGGGCCTGAGCTGGGACCACGGTCTCGCCATGGATTGCGTCGGCAACGCGCTCTGGACCAGCGCGGTCAAAAACGCGACGACCCCGGTCGTCTTCAAGGTGCTGGTGAACGACCTGAGCTGGAGCGAAGGCCCGGATTACACCGTCCAACCCGGCCAGAGCATCACGATCACGCCGACCTTCTGAGGGGGCTTGATCTGTAGCGGCGGTCTGCGACCGCCGGTCAGGGAAAATCGGCGCTCATAGAGCGCCGCTACAGCACGTTCATGTCTCCGGCAGGTCGGGATTGACCGCCAGCAACGCGGCGCGGACTTCGTCCACGTCGAGCTTCGTGCCGTCCGGACCCTTGGGTTGCAAGACGGCGGAGTGCATGATGACGCGCGAAAACGGCCACGGAACGTAGAACCGGTCCCAGCTTTTCAACCGCCACGCGCGCGTGAACTCCGCGCCGAAGAGCACCAGCGGCGCGTTGCTGCGCCGCGTGACCACGAGCACGCCGGGCTCGACGACATACATCGGGCCGCGCGGACCGTCGGGTGTGATGCCGATGTCACAGCCCTGCTGCATCACCTCGATCAACGACCGCGCCGCCTCGCGGCCGAAATTGCTGCTGGAGCCGCGCACGGGAAACATACCGATCATCCGGTAGAGTGCCGCCAGCCACGCGCCGTCCTTGCTCGCGCTCACCAGCCCGTAGAGCCGCCGCCGGAAACGGTAGCGTCGGAACATCTCCGGCGACAGGAACAGGCGGTTGTGCCAGAGCACGACAGCCACGGGTTCGTCCGACTTGGTCAGCCGCGCATAGGTCTCGGCGTCCGCCTCGAAGCGCAGGGTCCGGCCCCAGACGCGCACCAGCGACGCCAGCAGCCAAAGCACGAAACGCCGCCAGCCGCGCACCTCGTTGATGGAGTCTGTATCGTGTGATTGCAGACCTCCGTTATGCGCGGAAGCCGGGCCGGCCGCCAAGTTAAACTTGTGCGATCGCAACGAGAGGGACTTTATGCCCGACACGGCCAATGCCGCCGTGATTCCGTTGGGACATAAAGCCCCTCCCACCCCTTTCCGATGCCGCCCCGCCTCCCACCCTGTCCGCACCTGCCGGTTCCGCCGGCGCGCATGGACGCAGGCGCACTCTCGGCCCATGGCGCAGCGCGGGACGCGGCGTTCTATCTCACGGCGCTCACCTACGGCCATTATCTCTGGCAAAACGGACGGGCGGCGCGGGCGATCCTTAAACTCGACCGCGCCCTGCTCGCCGACCTCCGGGGCGACGAACCGGTGTTGCGCGACTGGCCGCTGCCCTACGCGGCCATGGCGTGGCTGCTGCGCCACACGCCGGCGGATGTTTTCATCGGGAATCCCCGCGTGCACTTCCAGCACCTCGCCGACCGGATGAACGAGCCGCGTCGCGAACAACGCCGCTGGCGCACCTGGGCGTGCTGGGCGATCTGCCGTGCCGCGCGGCCGGAATTTCCTGCCGATCCAAAACATCGGGTCACGGAACCCACCTTGGAACTGATTGCCGCCAAGCTCGCTGAGCACGGCCTGCCTGGCGAAGCCGCCCTGTGGCAGGCAGCCCTGGCGAAGTGCGGCAGCGCGTAGCACGTATATTTTACGCCTCGTCGTCGGGAAAGCAGCTTGGCCACGATAAACACAAGAATCTGTCGGCCGGCGAAACCAACAAGGCGCCTATAGGCGCACGGAAGGTGTGCCGCACATGGCAGAAAATCCTTTTGCGCTTTTTTGTGGCCAAAAATATCAGCGGTTTGCGCTTGGTTGCGGCTCCGCCGCCGCAGGAAATACCCGGACCAGATCCACCTCCATGCAGGATTTTGGGCGGTTGGGCGGATTCTGCTTTGTCTGTCCCCGCAAGGACCTTACGCGTCCGGGCAAAGAACGGCTTCAGGCGGGGCCAAACGGCACCGATTATATAGATATGAAAGAGGTCAGGTATTCCATCGTCAATCTGGTGCGCGTCGCCCAGTCCTTTCCGGCCACACCCCGGATCATGGCCGAGCTTGGCCAGTTGCTGCGCGATCCCAATGCCGCGCTGAAGGACGTCGCCGTCCACCTCAAGCACGACAGCGCGCTCGCGGCCCGACTTCTGCGCATCGCCAACAGCGCCGCGTTCGCCCAGAGCGAACCCGTCGCCTCGATCGAGGACGCCGCGGCCCTCATCGGTTTTCAGGACGTCCATCGCCTCATCGGCGCGGTCGCCGTCGACCATTTTTCGCTCCGCAACTATCCCCTCTACGGCTTCACGGGACCGCGCCTGCGCGAGAATGCCATCCTCGTCGCCCTGCTGATGGAAGAGCTTGCCCAGCCCGCCCACGAGGATCCGCCTGCCGCCTATTCGGCGGGCCTGTTCCGCTCCATCGGCAAGCTCGCGCTGGCAAAACTCGTCGACGAAGGCACGCCGGTCGCCCCCTTCCAGCCTTCGGACATTTCAGGCCTCGTCGGCTGGGAGAAACACACCTTCGGACTGACCAGCAACCAGGCCACCGCCGCCATTCTCAAACAGTGGCATTTCCCCGCCGAGGTGACGCAGGCCATTGAGGAGCACTACGACCCCGCCGCGCACCAGCATCCGCTGGCCGGCCTGCTTAATCTCGCCGCCCGCCTAGCCGAGCAACTCGGTCACGGCCTACCTGGTGAATCTCCATATTGGCTCGACCCGACCGGGTTTGCCCGCACTTGCGGCATCGGCCCGCGTCACATCGAACGCGCCACCGAGCGCGCCCTCATCGCCTTTGACCGGATCAACCGCGCGATAGGCTGACGGACAGCAAGAATATCGGGGGAGAGATTTCCACCCGAAACACCGAGCAAGGCGCCTTTCCGCCCTTCTTGCCGGCAAGCCCCCATGGAAAGGGGGACAAAAAAACAGCCGAAACCTGCGGGTTTCGGCTTTAAAACTGGCGGGATGGACGAGACTCGAACTCGCGACCTTCTGCGTGACAGGCAGACGCTCTAACCAACTGAGCTACCACCCCGTGAATCGGGAAAGAGGCCGCAACGTAGATTTGGGGTCAGACGTGTCAAGCGTCGTTTGGAAACTCATTTTGCGCCCTCCTCCCGGAAGAATTTCAGGGCACTTTCGCGGTCGCGGCCGATCTGCAACCGCAGTTCCTCGACGGAGTTAAACCGGGCCTCCGGCCGCAGGAACCGCAGCCAGTTGACCGTGATTGGGTCGCCATACGTGAGCGGAGAATTTTTTAGCAAATGCACTTCCAACCACGGCCGCGTGCTCTGTTCCACCGTGGGGCGCAGGCCGTAGTTGGCCACGCCGGACACGGGCGGTTGCTGCCCCGAGAGAACCTCGACGGCATACACGCCGTAGGCCGGACGCGCCTCGGGCTCCCAGGCGATGTTGAGTGTCGGAAACCCAATGGTGCGCCCCAATCGCCGCCCGGACTCCACCACACCCTCGGCGAAATAGGAATACCCGAGCAGGGCGTCGGCCTCGGCCACGGCGCCGGCCGCGAGCAGTTCCCGGATGCGCGAACTGCTGATGGGCGCACCATTGTGGTTAAGCCGCGGCGCACTGAAAACCTCGATCCCGTGCCGGTGCGCCTCTTCGATGAGGACGGAAACATCGCCGGTGCGGCCGCGCCCGAAGCGCCAGTTCTCGCCGACATACACCGCCGCCAGGTGCGGCACGCTGCGCTTCAGCAACGCCACAAAATCAGCCGCCTCGATCGACGCAAACTCCCGGGAAAAATCCTGCTCGATCAGGAAGTCGATGCCCAGTCGGCCCAGCACCGCCCGCTTCACCGTCGGCGACATGATCAGGCGCGTGGGATTGGCCGGCCGGAACAGCGCACTCGGGTGCGGCCAGAAGGTCAGCACGCCGGCCAGCCCGCCGCTGCGCCGGGCGGAATGGATGGCGGACTCGATGACGGATTTGTGCCCGAGGTGCACGCCGTCGAACATGCCGATGGCGAGGTGCGCCGGACGCGCGGGCAAGGCGACGTGCGCGAGGCTGTCAAACTGGAGCACCGCGCTCACAACACCACGCGGGGAGCCGCCTCATGGACGGGGATGAGGCGTTTTTCGATTTCCGGCAGGCTCAGCTTCTCGATCTCGTCCAACGGGAGGCACTGGCCGATCTTGAACGAACCGCTGCCGGTGCGGCGCAGGGCCGAGAGATGGGCGCCGCAGCCGAGCTTCTGCCCGAGGTCGTGCGCGATCGTGCGCACGTAGGTGCCCTTGGTGCAATGCAGGTCGAAAGTCAGCTTCGGCAGCGCGAAGGACAGCAGGTTGAACGCCGCCACCCGGATGAACCGGGGCTCGCGCTCCACCTCCTCGCCCTTGCGCGCCAGCTTGTAGAGCGGCACGCCGCCGATCTTGATGGCCGAGTGCATCGGAGGCGTCTGATACTGGTCGCCGAGAAAAGTCTTCATGACCTCGCGCACCTGCGCCTCGGTCAGCGCCGGCACGGGCCGCGTCTCCATCACCTCGCCCTCGGCGTCCTGCGAATCGGTGACGACGCCCAGCGTGGCCTCGCCCTCGTAGACCTTGTCGACGCTCATCAGGTATTGGGAGATGCGCGTGGCCTTGCCGATGAGCATGACGAGCAGGCCCGTCGCCATCGGGTCGAGCGTGCCCGCGTGGCCGATCTTTTTCATCTGCAGCTTGCGGCGCAGACGGTAGACGACGTCGTGCGAGGTCAGGCCCTGGGGTTTGTCGACGAGGAGCACGCCCTCGATTTCCTTCACTTGCTGCAGACTCATGATTTGGCGGCGTCGACCTCAGCCAGGCGGCGGCAAAGCGCGGCGACGAGTTTGGGATAGAAACCGGCCAGGGTGTCCGGATAATTGAGGCCGGCGGCGCTGGCGTGCCCGCCGCCGTTGAATTCGGCGGCCACCGAATCCATGCGGTAGGACGTGTGCTTGGCGCGCAGGCTGGCCTTGACGGCGCTCTCGCGCTCCTCGATGAGCACGCCGACCTCCACGCCCTCGATAGAACGGGCGTAATCGACCAGCCCCTCGGTGTCCTCGACGGTGGCGCCGACTTTTTCAAAGATGCCCTGCGGGAGCACGCCGATGCAGACGCGCCCGTTGCACTCCAGCTTGAGCGAGCTGATGTAATGTTGGAGCAGCTTCAGCTTGCCGGACGACTCGCGCTCGAAGAGCTCCAGGCCGGCCTGGGCCGGGTTGGCGCCGCGGGCCACGAGTTCGGCGCAGAGGCGGAAGACCCGGTAGGAGGTCGAGGGAAAGCGGAACTGGCCGGTGTCGGTCATGATGCCGGTGTAGAGCGCCTGGGCGGTCGTGGCGTCAAACGTGATGTCGGCGTCGAAGAAGAGGCCGGCCAGCACCTCGGCCGTGGCCGCCGAGCCGGTGTCGACGAAGTTGTGCCGGGCGAAGCCGATGTTCGACACGTGGTGGTCGAAACAGGCCAGCGGGGTTGGATAGAGCGCCTTCACCTTGTCGCCGGCGCGGCCGTGGTCGGCGCAATCGGTAAAGATGGCGAAGCGGTCCGCCGCGGGCAGCTCGTCGCGCCGGTAGAACGGCGTGTCCCCGATCAGGAACTTGATGCGGCGCGGCACGGCATCGGGGTTCATGCACACGGCGTCGATGCCCTGCGACCGCAGCACCCGGCAGAGCGCGACCTGCGAGCCGATGCAATCCCCGTCCGGCCGCTGGTGGCCGATGACGACGACCTTCTGCTGCTCCAGCTTGTGCAGGAGCACGGCGAAGCGGCCCGCGAACTTGGTGTAATGGTTCACGACGACTTGGGGGACTTGTCGATCTCGCTGAGCAGTTTCTCGACGCGCAGCGTGCGTGGGGCGTGATCGTCGTGCACGAAAGTCAGCAGGGGAATGTGGCGGAGGATGACGTGCTTCGCCACGACGCCGCGGATCTCCGCGCGTTTGCCGAGCAGCCATTTGCCGGCGCGCTTGGCTTCCGGCGCCTCCCCGAGCACGGAGTAGAAAACCTTCGCCTCCCGCAGGTCGCCGGTGACTTCCACGCCCGTGATCGTGATGGCGACCGCCTCGCTGCTGTAGTGCTTGTGCAGGTAGGCGCTGATTTCGCGCTGCATCAGCTCGTTGACGCGGATAAGGCGGTTGCTCATGGCAGACGGGATGGAACCGTGAACCGGGCGG
>Ga0208272_100534_pt1 | contig 12111 bp, 8 predicted proteins | sample LakWasM129_HOW14_2_FD_183939 | JGI IMG/M metagenome (GOLD analysis project Ga0208272, IMG submission 183939) | Freshwater sediment methanotrophic microbial communities from Lake Washington under simulated oxygen tension - Sediment Metagenome... | ecosystem: Environmental > Aquatic > Freshwater >... | reverse complement strand
GCCGCCCTCGACGGATTCGAGCAGGAAAGCCGGCCCCGTGCCGCGCAGCTTGGCATACGCCGAGACGGGCGTGTCCAGGTCGGCGAGCAGATCGGTCCGGACCGGGACGACGTTGCCTTGCCTGCTCAGGCGCAGGAATTCCTCGCGGCTGGGTGAAATGTGCATGGTTATTCGACCGTCACCGACTTTGCGAGATTGCGGGGCTTGTCCACGTCGCGCTTCAGTTCGTCGGCGATGTAGTAGCTGAGCAATTGGACCGGAATCGTGGCGACGATGGGCAGCACGGCCTCGTGGCACTCGGGAATCCGGATGACCTCATCCGCCAGGCCGGCGGGGAGATCGCAGTCTTCCGTGGCGACGGCGATGATTTTGCCTTTGCGCGCCTTGATCTCCTGCATGGAGGAAACGACCTTGTTGAACATCTCGCCGGAGGCCACGAAGAAGACCGACGGGCATTGCTCGCTGATCAGGGCGATGGGGCCGTGCTTCATTTCCGCCGCCGGATAGCCTTCCGCGTGGATGTAGGAAATCTCCTTGAGCTTGAGCGCGCCCTCGAGGGCGACAGGGAAGAGCGACAGGCGTCCGAGGAACAGGAAATCGTGGTAGTGGGCGTAGCGCTGGGCGATGGCCTTGATGGCGGGCGCCTGCTCCAACGTCTTGCGGACGAGGTCGGGCACGCGCTTGAGCGCCTGCACATATTCCACGCCGTCGCTGAAACTCATGTCGCGCATCCGGCCAAGGTAGAGCGCCAGCATGGCGCCGATGAGCAATTGCGAGGTGAAGGCCTTGGTTGAGGCCACGCCGACCTCGGGGCCGACGTGCTGGTAGATGCCGCCGTCGGCTTCGCGCGCGATGCTCGAGCCGACGACATTGCTGACGGAAAGCACCTTGTAGCCCTTGCGCTTGGCTTCGCGCATGGCTGCGAGGGTGTCGATGGTCTCACCGGACTGGCTGTAGGTGAAGAAGAGGGTGCGGCTGCCCAGCGGCATGTTCCGGTAGCGGAACTCGGAGGCGTAATCCACCTCGACCGGCACGCGGGCAAAGCGCTCGATGAGGTGTTCGGTGACGAGGCAGGCGTGCCAGGCGGTGCCGCAGGCGAGGAATTGGAAACGATCGACCTGCCGCAGGTCCACCGCGGAGATGTTCAGGCCGCCGAACTGGGCCGTGCTGCCGTCCTCGGAGAAGCGGCCGCGCATCGTGTTTTCCAGCGCGGCGGGCTGCTCGAAAATCTCCTTCTCCATGAAGTGGGCGTGGCCGTTGAGTTCGGAGGCCTCGACCTTCCAGGTGACGGTGTCGATGACGGGCGAGACGTCCTCGGCGTCGAGCGTGGTGATGGAGAAATTCTTCGCCGTGATGTGGACGATCTCGCCGTCCTTCAGGTAGACAACGTTCTGGGTGCGGCTGATGATGGCCGACACGTCGCTGGCGAGCATGTATTCGTTGTCGCCAACGCCGAGGATGAGCGGTGAGCCCTTGCGGGCCGAAACGATCTCGGCCGGGCAGTCCGCGCACATGACGGCGATGCCGTAGGTGCCCTCGACGTGGCGCAGGGTCTTGCGCACGGATTCGAGGAACCGGCTGCCTTCCTTCGTTTCCGGCTCCTTGTTATAGTGGTAGGCGATGAGGTTGCACAGCACCTCGGTGTCCGTCTCCGAGGCGAAGGTGTAGCCTTTGGTCAGCAGGAATTTTTTGATGCTGGCGTAGTTTTCGATGACGCCGTTGTGGATGAGTGCGATCTTGCCGTCGCTGCTGATGTGCGGGTGGGCGTTGGCGTCGGTGACGCCGCCGTGCGTGGCCCAGCGGGTGTGGCCGATGCCGGTGGTGCCGGCGAGTTTCTGGGCGGGCGTGGCCTTGATCAGGCCGTCGACGCGGCCGACCTTCTTGGCGACGTCGAACCGGCCGTCCCGCTGGATGGCGATGCCGGCGGAGTCATAGCCGCGGTATTCGAGGCGTTTCAACCCCTCGAGAATGATGGCCGAGGCCTTTTGCTTTCCGATGTAACCTACGATTCCGCACATAATTTTGTTTTGGCTGGCGATTTTTGACGGCGTTCAAATCATACCGCAAGGAATTAGAATACTACCCTAAGGCTGAAAGAATACTACCCTATGGCTGAATCAAAAAAAGTCCTTTCCGTGATCATGGGCGGCGGTCGCGGCACCCGGCTCTTCCCGCTGACCAAGGAGCGTTGCAAACCGGCGGTGCCGCTGGCGGGCAAATATCGTCTCGTCGACATCCCGATCAGCAACTGCCTGAACTCGGGCTTCAACCGCATCTTCCTGCTGTCCCAGTTCCTCACCGCGTCGCTGCACCGGCACATCCAGAAGAGCTTTCATTTCGATCCGTTCGGCGCGGGCTTCATCGACATCCTCTCGGCCGAGCAGACCGAGAAAAGCAGCGCCTGGTATGAAGGCACCGCCGACGCCGTGCGCCGGAATCTGGTGCACTTCAACAGCCACGACCACGAGTTCGTTTTGATCCTTTCCGGCGACCAGCTGTATCGGATGGATTTCAGCGCGATTATCGACCAACACATCGCCACGGGGGCGGATGTGACCATCGCGGCCATTCCGTTTCCGGTTTCCAAGGTGGAGGGCCTCGGGCTGATGCGGGTGGCGGACGATCTCTCCATCTCGGAATTCGTCGAGAAACCGAAGGATCCCGCGGTCATCAACGGGCTGACTGTCAGCCCCGCGTTGGAAAAGAAGCTTTCGCCATCCGCGGAGAAGCGCTGCCTGGCTTCGATGGGCATCTACGTGTTCAGCCGCGAGGTGCTGCGCCTGGCGCTCGAGAACAACATGAAGGATTTCGGCAAGGAGGTCATCCCGGCCTTGCTCGGCAAGGCCAAGCTCTTCAGCTACATCTTCGAGGGCTATTGGGAGGACATCGGAACCGTGCGCGCGTTCTTCGAGGCGAATCTCGCGTTGGCGCAACCGTTGCCGCCTTTCAATTTCTTCGACCGTGGCGCGCCGATCTACACGCATCCGCGTTATCTGCCCGCCTCCAAGATCAACCGCTGCAACATCGACTACGTCGTCATCGGCGACGGTTGCCTGGTCACGGACTCCACCCTCAAGCACTGCGTCATCGGCATCCGGTCCATCCTGGGCGAAAACGCCCACCTGGAGGACGTCGTCATGATGGGCGCGGACTACTACCAGACGGAGAAGGAAATCCTGGCCGACAAGGCGGCGGGGCTCCCTTCGATCGGGGTCGGTCGCAACTGCCACATCCGGCACGCGATCATCGACAAGAACGCGCGCATCGGCGACGGGGTGAAACTCTCGCCCGAAGGCAAGACCGACGGGGATTATCCGCACAGCGTCGTCATCCGCGACGGCATCCTCTGCGTCTGCAAGGGCGCCGTCATTCCCTCAGGATTCACGCTCTGATTTTTGCCGCGGGGTGAAGGCGATCAACGCCACCCCCGCCGCTACCAAAAAGATCGAGTAAAACGTGCCGCGGCTGAGGCCGAGGATCAGCGAGACACCTTCGTCCGGCTCGCGGAAGATCTCGCCAATGGCGCGGGCGATGGCGTAGGCGATCAGGAACTCCCCGGACAGACGTCCCGGCTGCACCTGGGCGGCGTCGCTCTTCCAGAATCGCCATTGCATGAAGAGGAACAGGAGCAGCCCTTCGAGCCCGGCCTCATATAACTGCGAAGGATGGCGGGGAACGATCAGATGCGCCGGCGTGCCCGGTGGTGCGCTCAGGGGAAAGATCATGGCCCACGGCACGGTGGCGCTCTTGCCCCAGAGTTCGCCGTTGATGAAGTTTGCCACGCGGCCGAAGAACAGGCCGAGCGGGGCGGTGGTGACGACGAGATCGGCGAGCGGCAGCATGCCGGTCCCGCGTTTGCGCGAAAACCACCACAAGGCCAGCAGCACGCCAAGGAATCCGCCGTGGCTGGCCATGCCGCCTTCCCAGACCCGGAACAGCACCAGCGGATCGTGCCGGAACAGGTCGAACTGATAGAGCAGGAAATAGCCCAGGCGACCGCCGACAATCACGCCCACGATCAGGGCCGTCATCAGGTCGAAGATGCCGTTGAGATCCAGCGTCGAGCGGCCGGCGCGGTGATATTTGCGCAACATCCAGCCGGCGGCGACGAAACCAGACAGGTAGGCCAGTCCATAGTAACGGATGCCGAAGTTTTCGTTAAACCGGATCAGGAACGGACTGAAATTATGAACCCAATAGGCGAGTGGCACGGGAGAAAATGGGCGGGCGGGAGGGGAATTGGCGGGAGGGAAAGACGGGTGACCAGAATAGGCGGCAAGCCAACCTTGAACACAAATTCTTTTGGCGGGCAATGCCCGGCATAATGCCTGCGGCGAAAGACAAAGATTCCTTGCCGGTCACCGCGTCGGTCCACTTAGTTGATCCATGAGCGTTCCTCAGATCACCCCCCTCAATGCCTTTCACCGGCAGCATGGCGGCCGCATGGTGGACTTCGCCGGCTGGGACATGCCGGTACAATACAAGAGCATCCTCGAGGAGCACAAGGCCGTGCGTCAGCGCTGCGGCCTGTTCGACGTGAGCCACATGGGCGAAGCCGATGTGCGCGGACCCGAGGCCCTGAAGTTTCTCCAGCACCTCGTCAGCAACGACTGCAGCAAACTTTTTCCCGGCCGCATCCTTTATACGGTGATGTGCTACCCGCACGGCGGGGTGGTGGACGATCTCCTCGTCTACATGCGCGGCGAAAACGACTATTTCCTCTGCATCAACGCCGGCAACATCGCCAAGGACATCGCCTGGATGCAGGAGCAGGCCAAGGGTTTCAACTGCACCGTGGTCGACCGCTCGCCGGATTATGCACAGATCGCCGTGCAGGGACCGCAGGCCCCGGCTCTCGTGCAGACGCTGACCAAGTCCGATCTGTCTGCCATCAAATATTACCATTTCGCCGAGGGCGTCGTGGCGGGGGTGAAATGCATCATCAGCCGCACGGGTTACACCGGCGAAGACGGCTTTGAACTTTACTGCGCGGCCGGTGACGGCGTGCGTCTGACCGAGGCGGTGGTGGCTGCCGGCGGGCCATTCGGACTCGAACTCACCGGACTCGGCGCGCGCGACAGCCTCCGCCTGGAGGCCGGATTTCCGCTCTATGGCCACGAGATCACCGACCAGATCACGCCCATCACCGCCGGCCTCGGCTGGGTGGTGAAGTTCGACAAGGGGCCGTTCATCGGCTCCGACGTGCTCAAGGCCGAGAAGGAGAAAGGTTCGGCCAGGAAAATAGTTTTCTTCCGCACCGGCGACCGCCGCATCGTGCGCGCCGAGACGCCTGTGTTGAACGCCGCGGGCAATGCCGTCGGCCGGGTCGTGTCCGGCACGCTCACGCCGATCCTCAACGAAGCCATCGGCTCGGCCCTGGTCGACGCCGCCGCGGCCAAGGATACGCTGCAAGTCGACATCCGCGGCGCCAAACTGAATTTGCACCTCGTCAAGCCGCCCTTCGTCCCCCTAAAGAAAAACTAACCACCCATGAGCAACGTCCCTTCCGGCCTCAAATACGTCAAATCCCACGAATGGCTCCAGGTCGCCGCCGACGGCACCGCGACCGTCGGCATCACCGACTACGCCCAAAACAGCCTCGGAGACATCACCTTTGTGCAGTTGCCCAAGGTCGGTGCCGCGCTCAAGGCCGGCGAGACTTTCGGCGTGGTGGAGTCCGTCAAAGCCGCTTCCGATGTCTACTCTCCGCTGGCCGGCACGGTTCTCGAAGTGAACAAGGCGCTGGATGCGAATCCCGAAAAGGTGAACTCGGCGCCCTACACCGACGGGTGGATGCTCAAGCTCAAGCTGGCCAATCCCGCCGACGCGGCGGGCCTGTTGTCCGCCGCCGACTACTCGGCAGTCATCGGTTAACGGGAAAAGAGGAATGCGCCTTGCGCCGGCGCACTTTCCTGAAAAAGTTGTCATGCGCATGACTACTCTTCGCACCTGCCTGGCCCTGGCCGGCGTCTCAACGATTCTGTTGCTGGCAGGCTGCGGCAAGAAGGGCGGAGCAGTTGCTCCCGTTATCGGCGCCCAAAAGCAGCCCGTCGAAGTCACCGAGGTCACCCGCCGCGACCTGGCCGAGACGCTTTCGCTGGTCGGCTCGCTGGCGCCGAACGAGACCGCGCAGATCCGGGCGGAGATTTCGGGTCAGGTGCGCTCCGTGCTGTTCAACGAGGGCGAGCAGGTCGTCAAGGATCAGGTCCTCTTCCAATTGGACGATGCCGAACTGCGGGCCCAACTGGCGCAGGCCGAGGCCAGGTTCCATCTCGCCACCCTCAACCTGAAGCGCAGCGAGAATCTGACGGAGGCCCAGTCCATGTCGCAGGCCGAGGCCGATCGGATGCGCTCCGAGTATTCGTCCGCCGAGGCCGAGTTGCAGTTGCTCCGGGTCCGGTTGGCCAAGATGGAAATCAAGGCGCCGTTTGCCGGCACCGTCGGCGCCCGCACCATTTCGCCCGGCGATTATGTGACCGCGGCCGCCCCGATCACGACCATCGATGACCTGAGCCGGTTGAAAATCGACTTCCAGGTGCCCGAGCGTTTCGCCTCCCGCGTCAACCCCGGTTCCCGGATCGAGGTGCGCGCCCAAACCCCGGCCGGCGAGACCCGTGCGACGGGCGAGGTCTATTTTGCGAGTTCCGTCATCGACCGGTCGACCCGTTCGAGTCAGGTCAAAGGCTACCTTTCCGGCGAAACCCGCGGTCTGCGACCGGGCATGTTTGCGAATATCGACATCGTCCTGCAACTGCGCAAAGGCGTGCTCACGGTGCCGGAGGGCGCGATCCTCACGCTGCCGGCCGGACCGCAGGTGGTGGCCGTGCGCCAGCAGGGCGCCGACTATGTCGCCGATTTCGTGTCCGTGCAGCTGGGCCTGCGGGAGAAAGGATTGGTGGAAATCACGCCGGTGAAAGGCGGACTGGACGAGAAGCAGCGGGTGGTGGCCGCCGGGGTCGGCGCGCTCGTCCTGTTCCCGGGGGCCAAGCTCGATCCGCGTCCGCTCCGCGAGGAATTCCGCGTGGGAGGCGACTGAGCATGCTCCTGTCCGACGTTTCCATCCGTCGCCCCGTGGTCGCGCTGGTGGCTTCCATTGTGGTGGTGCTGGTCGGCCTGCTGAGTTTTGGCCGCCTGCCGGTGCGGGAGTACCCGATGATCGATTCGCCGATCGTCACGGTGCAGACCGACTACCGGGGCGCCTCGGCCGAAGTGGTCGAGGCCAAGATCACCGAGCCGCTGGAGCGCGAAGTCGCCTCCATCGACGGCATCCAGGTCATCCGCTCCGAGTCCCAAGAGGAGGAATCGCGCATCACCGTCGAGTTTGATCTCAGCCGCAACGTGGACGAGGCGGCCAACGACGTGCGCGATCGCGTCAGTCGCGCCCGCGGTCGCCTGCCCGAGGAGATCGAGGAGCCGCGGGTGACCAAGGCCGACGCGGATTCCTCGCCGGTGCTTTCCCTGGCGTTCAGCTCCGACCGCTACAGCCGGCTGGAGTTGCGGGAATTTGTCGAGCGCGTGGCCATCCAGCGCCTGCAGACCATTCCCGGAGTGGGCTCGGTCGGCGTCCGCGGTCCGCGCTACGCCATGCGGCTCTGGGTCGACAGCGACCGGCTGGCGGCCCACCAACTCACGGTGGTTGACGTGGAAAACGCCTTGCGCCAGCAGAACGTCGAGATCCCCGGCGGCCGCATCGAGTCCACCTCGCGCGAATTTCCCGTGCGCATCAACGGCCGCATGACGGAGGTGGCCGAGTTTGAAAACCTCGTGCTCGCGACCCGGGGCGGCCATCAGGTGAAATTTTCCGACATCGGCCGCGTTGAACTCGGCGCCGAGGACTACCGCTCGGAGACCTATTTCAAGGGCAAGCCGACCGTCGGCGTGCAGGTGCTCCGCCAGGCGCAGGCGAACCTCCTCGACGTCGCCAACGGCGCCAAGGCCATGATCCCGCTGATCAAGGCCGATCTGCCCGAGGGAATCAATGTGGATGTGGGCTTCGACAGTTCCGTCTTCGTCGACCGGTCGGTGCACGAGGTCTACAAGACGCTCTGGGAAGCCTCGGTGCTGGTCGTGCTCATGATCTTTCTGTTTCTCCGCGACTGGCGTGCGACGATGGTGCCGCTCGTCGCCATTCCCGTCTCGCTCATCGGTTCGTTTGCGCTGATGTCCGCGTTGGGTTTCACGATCAACACGCTCACGTTGCTCGCCCTCGTGCTCGCCGTCGGGCTGGTGGTGGACGACGCGATCGTGATGCTGGAAAACATCTACCGGCGCATGGAGGAGGGCGAGGTGCCGATCCATGCGGCCATCTTCGGGGCGCGGCAGGTGGCCTTCGCGATCATCGCCACGACGCTGACGCTCGCCGCCGTGTTCCTGCCGGTGGCGTTCCAGTCGGGCCAGACCGGGCGCCTGTTCTATGAGTTCGGCATCACCCTGGCGGTCTCGGTGCTCGTGTCGGCGTTTGTCGCGCTCACGCTCACGCCCATGCTCTGCTCGCGGATGCTGCAGCACAAGATCGTGGACGGGCATTCGCAGCACGGCTGGTTCTACCACCGGACCGAACCGTTCTTTGCTTGGTTGAACAATCTCTTTGGCCGCAGCCTGCGTGCGGCGATGCACGGGCGGACGCCGGTGTTGCTTGGCGTGCTGGTGTTCACCATCGGCGGCCTGCTGCTCTACACGCGCCTCCAGCGCGAGCTGACCCCGCTCGAAGATCGCGGCATTTTTACGGCCAACCTGATCGCCCCCATCGGCGCCACGCCCGAATATCTCCGGCTCTATTCCTACGACATGGAACAGATGATCCTGCGGATTCCGGAGATCGACCGCACCTTCCACCGCACCGGCGACGGCGGACGGGCCTTTGTCTTCGCCACGTTGAAACCGTGGGAGGAGCGGACCCGCAAGACGCAGGAGATCACCGCGGAGCTGCGCCGGAAATTCCAGGCCGAGGTGACCGGCGGCCAGGCGGTCGCCAATCCCGTCCGGCCCTTCGGCCGGGGGCGGGGCAGCGGCGTGAACCTGGTCCTGCTCGGCAGCGATTTCGGAGAGCTTCAGCGCCTCGGCGGCGAGTTTCTCACCGCCATGCGCCAAAGCGGCCAGTTCATCCAACCGCGGGTTGATCCGTCGCCGACCAAGCCGCAACTCGACGTCCGCATCGACCGGGCGAAGGCGGCCGACCTCAAGGTGCCCATCAGCGCCATCGCCTCCACGCTCGAGTCACTGCTCGGCGGCCGGCGCGTCACCGAGTTCCAGCGGGGCAACCAGCAGTATTACGTCATGGTGCAGGTGACGGATGCGAACCGCGCCACGCCGCGCGACCTGGCGCGCCTGTATGTGCGCTCGGCCGACGGCGTGCTCGTGCAGTTGAGCAATGTCGTCAGCTGGTCGGAGGACACGGTGCCGGAGAGTTACCCGCACTTCAACCGGCTGCGCTCGGTCACGGTTTCCGCCCAGATGAACGAGGGCCGGACGATCGGCGACGGCGTGACGTTCCTCAGCGCGCTGGCCAAGCAGACGCTGCCGGCAGGGTATACTTTCGCGTGGGACGGGGAGACCCGGGAGTTCGTGGAAAGCGGCAACGACACCGCCGTCCTGTTCGGGCTGGCGCTGCTCTTCACGTTCCTGATTCTGGCGGCGCAGTTCGAGTCATGGATTCACCCGATGACCATCTTCACGGGGGTGTTCATCGCCGTGGCCGGCGGCCTGCTCGTGCTCTATTGCACGCGCTACTGGGGCGTGGCGATGACGGACAACCTGTTCTCCCGCTTCGGACTCATCATGTTGATCGGCCTCGTGGCCAAGAACGGCATTCTCATCGTGGAGTTCGCCAACCAGCTCCAGGTGCAGAAAGGCGAGGACGCCGCCACCGCCGCGTTCGAGGCTGCGACCATCCGCTTCCGGCCCATCCTGATGACTTCGATCTCGACCGTGCTCGGCGCGGTGCCGATCGCCTTTGCGCACGGCGCGGGTGCGGAGACCCGCAACCCGATGGGCATCGTGGTGGTGGGCGGGCTCATGCTTTCCACTCTCATCACCCTCTATGTCGTTCCCATCGTCTATGTCATGATGGACCGGCTCTGCGTCAGGTTCACCGGCAAGTCCAGCGCCCACGGCCTGGTCAAGGCGGCGGAGATCGAGCGGGAGACGGCCGGCCTGGCGTCCGGTCCGGCCCACGGAAAGTAACCCCCCGGCCATGAAGAGTCGTCGCTGCATCGCCTTCCTCGCGTGGGGCGGTTTGCTCGCGTGGTCATGGGGAAGTGCCGCCGAGCCCGCTCCGGCCATGCCCGACGCCGCGGCCGCCACCGCCGCGCCGGACGCCCGGCTGGCTTACCCGCCGGGGAAGCCGCCGCCCTCGTGGGCTGTGGCCACCGCTGAAACCATCATGGCGCGCTGGCCCGAATACAACCGCGCCTACCATGCCTCGTGGACCTACGTGCACGGTTATGCCTTGTGCGCGTTCGAGCGGTTGTATCGCGACACCGACGACCGGCGCTACTACGATTTCATCAAGAGCTTCATCGATCGGCACATCGCCGAGGACGGCAGCTTCCGGGTCGTGCCCGACGGTCGCGGCCGCCGGCGCGAGACCACGTTCACCAATCTCGACAACATGATGCCCGGCAATGCGCTCGTGATGCTCTACGAGTTGACGAGGGACGAGCGCTACCGGAAGGCCGCGGAGCGGATTCGGCGTGCGCTCGACGATTATCCCCGCAACCAGGACGGCGGTTTCTGGCACGCCCGGGCGCTGACCGGACAGATGTGGATCGACGGCATCTTCATGGGGCAGATGTTTCTCACGCGCTACGGAAAATCCATCGGCGACGGTGCCTACGCGTGGGACGAGGCCACGCGCCAGTTGCTCGTCTACGCCAAACGCGGCGAACGCGACGACACCGGACTCTACCTGCACGGCGTCTACGAATCCGGCCACGGCGAGCGCGCGTGCCGGTGGGCTGATCCGAAGACTGGTCGGTCTTCGGAAGTCTGGAGCGAGGGCCTGGGTTGGTATGCGCTCATGCTGGTGGAAACGCTCGAGGTGCTGCCCAAGGAACATCCGAATCGCGCGGCCGTGGAGGATGTATTCCGCCGGCTGGCCGAGGGTCTCCGCCGGGCCCAGGCCGCGAACGGTTGCTGGTTCCAGGTCGTGGACAAGGGCGACCAGCCGGACAACTGGACCGATACCTCCGGCAGCGCTATGTTCGTCTACGCGCTGCAAAAAGGCATCGAACTCGGACTGCTCGCTGAATCCAGCTATGCGCCCGTCGTCGCCCGCGGCTACGCCGGCATCACGTCATTCGCGCGGATCAACGAGCGCGGGCTCGTGGATATCTATCAGGCGTGCGACGGCGTGGGCGTGCAGGTCGATTACCGGCACTACATCGACTACAAGAAATCGATCAACGCGAAGGAAGCCGTCGTGGGCTTCCTCTGGGCGACCGAGATTGTCGAGCGCGCGCGCCTCCGGCGAGACGCGGCGCGGTAGGAGAGGGCAGGCCCGGCCGGATCAGGCCTTGCCCGCTTTCATCGCTTTCTGGCGGGCGGCATTGTTCAGGATGCGCTTGCGCAGACGCAGGCTCTTGGGCGTGACCTCGACGAGTTCGTCGGACGCGATGTATTCGATCGCGCGTTCGAGCGAGAGCTTCGACGCCGGCGTCAGGCCGGTGGCGACGCCGGAACCCTGCGAACGGAAGTTGGTGAGCTGCTTCGCGCGGACGGCGTTGCAGGCGATGTCTTCGTTGCGCGGGTTCTCGCCGATGATCATGCCTTCATAGACGAGTTCACCGGGGTTGACGAAGAGCTTGCCGCGTTCCTGCACCATGACGAGGGCGTAGGCCGTGGTCTCGCCCGCCTCGGTGGCCAGGAGCGTGCCGGTGATGCGGGTCAGGACTTCGCCGGCGTAGGGGCCGTATTCCTTGAAAAGGTGGCTGAGCACGCCGCGGCCGCTGGTGGCGTTGACGACGTCGATCTCCATGCCGATCAGGCCGCGGGTGGTGATGGTGGCCTCCAGCATGGTGCTGTGCGGCAGCTTTTCCATGTTGGTGAGGCGGCCCTTGCGGTTGGCCAGGTTCTGCATGATCGCGCCGACGCACTCGTCGGGCACTTCGATCC
>Ga0208272_100531_pt1 | contig 12219 bp, 12 predicted proteins | sample LakWasM129_HOW14_2_FD_183939 | JGI IMG/M metagenome (GOLD analysis project Ga0208272, IMG submission 183939) | Freshwater sediment methanotrophic microbial communities from Lake Washington under simulated oxygen tension - Sediment Metagenome... | ecosystem: Environmental > Aquatic > Freshwater >... | reverse complement strand
CTGCAGGTAGCCGATGCCGTCGGAGCCGAGCGTGGTGTTGCGCACGCTGTCGAGACGGATGCGCTCGCGCTTGAGCTTGAAATCGTAGGTGCGGCCCTGGCTGGGTCGGAAGACCGTCAGCGTGACCTCCGTGTCGGGCTCGCCGCGGACCAATTTCACGGTCGCGTCGACGGTCGGCGTTTCCATCGCCTTGCCGTCGATCTTGACCAGCCGGTCGCCCGGACGCAGCCCGGCGCGCTCTGCCGGGGTGCCGGCGATGGGCGTGATGACCACGATGTAACCGTCGCGCTGCTCCACCTGGATGCCGACGCCGCCAAAAGCATTGGTGAGTTCCTCTTCCGTCGCCTGGTATTCGTCCGCCCGCATGAACTGGGAGTGCGGGTCGAGCGATCCGACCATGCCGTCGAGCGCGGCCCGGGTGAGGTTGTCGTAGTCGGCCGAGGCGTCGCCGACGTAGTTTTCGTTCACCAACTGGATCACCTCGCGGAAATAGCGGACATTGCGGTCGCGGTCGCGATCCGGCCACCAGCTCGGCGCGCCGTGTCGGGAGGCGGCGAACTGGGCCAGCCCGTAACCGGCGAAAACCGCCACACAAATGAGGAGGACGCGTTTGAGCATGGCTTTCACTGTAAGCATTTGTTTGGGTTGGCAAATGGGTTCCACGTCCGACTTTTTTGAAATCTTCTCCACCGAGCCGAATGCCACCGCCGGGGTGTCTTTCGCCCGCTACATGGAGCTGGCGATGTATCATCCGACGGCGGGGTATTACACTCGCGACTTCAAACGCGTGGGACGCGACGAGAAGGCGGATTTTTTCACTTCCACGACGTTCAGTCCCGTCTTCGGCGAGCTGGTCATTGCCGCCGCCGCCAAGCTGCTCGCGCCGGCCAATCCCGCGGACTTCGACTTTGTGGAGATCGGCGCGGAGCCGGGCGGGGGCATTCTCCGCGACCTGCCCCACCCGTTTGCCCGTTACCAGATCATCTCGCTCGGCCAGCCCTTCGTCCTGCCGGCCAAAGCCGTGGTGTTTTCCAACGAATTGTTCGACGCCCAACCCTTTCACCGGGTGGTCTGGCGGGGCGGGGCGTGGAAGGAACTCGGCGTCGCCCTGCACGGCCGGCATCTGCGCGAGGTGGAACTGCCGGAGCTTTCGGCCGAAATCGCGGCGTATGCCGATCGCCTGCCCAAGTCGGCCGGGGAGAACTACCACATCGACCTGCCCTTGCGGACGGTGCCGATGCTGGAGCGCATCGTCGGTCCGAAATGGAGCGGCCTGTTTCTGGCCTTCGATTACGGCAAATACTGGCAGGAACTGGCGGAAAACCTGCCCGCGGGCACCGGCCGCACCTATCACCGGCAGAAAATGGGCAACGATCTGCTCGCCCGCCCGGGCAAGCAGGACCTGACCTGTCATATTTGCTGGGACTGGCTGGAGGACGGCCTGATTCGCGCCGGCTTCGGCGAACCACGCGTCGACTCCCAGGAGAGTTTCTTCATGCATTTCGCGGCCGAAACCCTTGCGGCGATCACCGCGGCCGAGGCGAGCAGTTTCAGCCCGCGCAAACGCATGCTGATGCAGCTCCTGCATCCGGCCAACATGGGACAGAAGTTTCAGGCCCTGCATGCTTTACGCAAATAGGCCGCGACGTGGCACAAAATCCAATTTTCCCTTGCTAAGAGGTTGAGCCGTCCTTTACTCACGACCCTTTAACTCAAGAAACACCATGGCACGAATTTGCGCAATCACCGGTAAACGCCCCACCAAGGGCAAGATCATCCACCGCAAGGGTCAGTCCAAGAAGAGCGGCGGCATCGGCACGCACGTCACGAAGCACACCACCCGTCTGTTTCGTCCGAACCTGCAGTGGATCAAGGTCAAGCTGCCCAACGGCGGCACGAAGCGCATGTGGGTTTCCGTCAAGGCCCTCAAGGCCGGCCTCGTCCAGAAAGCCTGAGTCCCCTTCCATCCATTTAACCCGCGGCGCAAGTCGCGGGTTTTTTTGTGATCCGGCGCCGGCATGCCATGCTTGGAAGGCCGGCCTCCCGACCGGCCGCGGCTCGTCAGGAGACGAGCATGTCCCGATACTCCGCGTGGCGTTCGATGAACTTGGCCACGTAGGAACATTGCGGTTGCACGCGATACCCTTGGGCACGCGCCTCCGCCAAGGCCGCGCGCACGAGCTTCTCCGCGATGCCCCGGCCGCGCAGTTCCGGCGGCACGACGGTATGGGTGAAGACCATCGTGCCATCCTTCATCTCGTATTCGCAGACGGACAGATGGCCGTCCACGGACATCTCGTAACGATGGGCGGCGGTGTTGTGTCGCACGTCGGGCGTTTCGGACATGCCGCGAGATATACGGCGAAGCCGCGCGTTGGCAATCTCGCGCCCGCCACAAAAAATGCGCAGCAATTCCAGTGGCGGACGCCGGCTCCCGTTGGTATCCTTTCCCATGAGGGAGCCTGATAATCCCGGGCGCCCGCGACTGGCTTTCCCGGGCCGGCCTGAGTCCAAGGACAAGTTACCCGCAAACACTCCCGCCATGACTCCGCATACCTACCTCGACCAAGGTCTCGCCATCTTTCGCACCCGCCTGAAGACCCCGGGGGCTGAGTCCCATGTTCCGTTCAGTTCCTCGAGCCGCCCGTTTCTCACCATTTCCCGCGAGACCTGCGCGGGTGCCACCACCCTGGGCCACAACCTGCTGCCCATGCTGAACGAGCAGATGGGCGAGGAAGGCCGGAGCTGGATGTTTCTCGACAAGGATCTGCTCACGCACGCCCTCACCTCCCACCATCTGCCGGAACATCTGGCCACCTACCTGCCCGAGGACCGTCGTTCCGAGATCAAGGGGATGATCGGCGAAATCGTCGGCTTGCACCCGCCCCTGTGGGAACTGGAACATCGGGTCTCGGAAGCCATCCTGCATATCGCCCAGCTCGGTCGCGCGATCTTTGTCGGCCGCGCCTCCCATCTGATCACCCGCGATCTGCCCGGCGGCTTCCACCTGCGCCTCGTGGCTCCGCTGGAATCCCGCATCCAGCGCATGCAGGCGATGCAAAACTGTGACCGGGCCAAGGCCCGGCGCACCCTGGAAGAGACCGACCAGGCCCGTCGCCGCTACGTTCAGTCCAACTTCGAGCAGGACATCGACGATCCGCACACCTACGACCTCATCATCAACACCGAACACCTGTCGCCCGCCACGACCGCACAACTGGTGCTCCGCGCCATGCTGGAGCGGGTCGGCGCGCCGGCGGCCCCTTCCTCAGCGGGCTAAAACCTGGCCCGAATTTTTGCCAACAGCGCCTCGAAGTCTTCACGACCTTCGATCTTCAGCAACCACAACAGCCCGCCGTAGACCGCGCACGCCACGGGAATGAGGCCGGCGACGGCCAGCAGGTCGCCCAGTTTGCCTGCCAGTGCAAGCCGGCCGATCAGCAGCGTCCCGCCCCACACCACGGCGCTCATCGCCGCTGTGGCGGTGAGGATTTTGCCGATATCGGGGACCAGCGGAACTAAGCTCATGCCGGGCAGCGCCCCTGCCAAGGCACGTTGCAGGAGCAGGGTCTGGGTTATGATCGCCACGGTGCTCGCGATCACCAGGCCGGCGGCGCCGAGCCAGCGCATCAGGATGAGACTCAGGCCGAGATTAACGACAAAATCGAAGGTCGCGACCCGCACCGGGGCCTTGGTGTTCTTGACGGAATAAAAAGCCCTCACAGTGAGACTCACCACGGAAAAGAAAGGCAGGCCCAGCACATAGATCGCCAGAAGCTGCGCGGTGGCTTGCGTGTCCACCACCGTGAATTGGTGCCGTTCGAACAGCAGACGCACGATCGGTTCGCTCAGGAGCGCGAGTCCCGCCGCGGCAGGCACATTGATGATCAGGATCAGGCGGATGCCTTTGCGAAAATCCTCTGCGAGCGCGGTAAAATTCCGCTCGACCGCGTGCTGCGAGAGCAGCGGATAAATCACCGTCGACACCGCGATGGCGAAAACCCCAATCGGCAGCTCCATCAGCCGGTTCGCATAAAACATCCAGGTGCCGGCCGAATCGTTGATGGAGACCGCGAGCAGGCTGGAGACGTAGGTGTTCACCTGGTAGATGGCGGTGCCCCAGAGCCCGGGCGCCATCAGCAGGGCGATATCCCGCAGACGGGGCGACAGACCGAGGTCAAACCGCGGCCGCCAGCCTTCGCGCCAGATCAGCGCCGCCGCGGGCACGGCCATCTGCAGGAAGCCGCCGATGAGCACGCCGGCGCAAAGCCAGTGGATTTCACCCAGCTTGGTCGTCGCAAAATGCAGCCCTGCGCCACCGAGCGTGACAATCATGGCCAGGTTCAGCCAGATCGGGGAAAGCGCCGGCTCCAGAAACCGTTGGAATACCTGCAAGGTCGCGCTGAACGCCGCCGCCAGGCAGACGAACACCACATACGGCACCAGGATGACCGACAGATCCGCGAGCACATACCAGATCTCGTCGTGCCCCGGGAAGCGCCGGGACTGGCTAAAGACGGTCATCAGCAGCGCCGACAGCGCCCCGGTGACCAGCAGGAGCCAGCTCGCCACCTTGTTGAGCAAGGCGAACGCCCCGGGCCGGCCGTTGGCGTGCAGCTCCTCCTGCAGGTTGGGCAGGAAGGCGGCCGTCAGTGCGCCCTCCCCCAGCAACCGGCGAAAAAGATTGGGCAGACGAAAGGCAGATAGAAATGCGGTGTTAAGCAGACTCGCTCCGAAAATCGCCGCGCTCAAAGTATCCCGCACCAACCCCAGCACGCGGGAGAGCACCGTCGCGGTCGCGACGACGCTGATGTTTTTCAGATGCTTCGACACAACCGCGGGCGGGACCGGCGCGCTACGGCACGGTCAGCTGCAGCGCCCCGTTCTCCACGGTCACCGCGCTAAGCTTCGTCAGGGCGATCCGGAGTTCGTCCGAAATCTTGATCTTGGAGGAAATGGTCGAAACGAGCAGGCCGGAAACCGCCGGAACCAGATGCGCCGGGCAGGATCCGAGGTAGAGTTTGTCGGCCTTGAACACAAAGGTGTCGCCCGACTGGCGGAAGTCACCGGTCGCCACCACCGTCGTGTCGTAGGTCAAGCCATACCAGTTCAGGGTGCATTTCGTGCCGATCTGGACCTTGCCGTCGACGATCCGGAAATTGAGCGTGCCGGGGATGACGAATCCTTCGGGCGCAGGCGGTTTCCCACCCTCGTCCTTGGCCTCGTCCGCCTTGGGTTTTTCCCCCGGCTTGGCTTTGTCCTTGGGCTTCGCGGGTTGGGCTTTCGGCGCGGGTGGCGCCCCCACCGAAGTCGCCCACGCATTCAGTTCATCCTCGACCACCGAAATGCCTTTGCCGCTGATGAAGAGTTTCTCCTTGGCCTGCCAGCCTCGGCTCTTCGCGGTGCTCTCCGAGCCGGGAATGTAATAAACGACGCTCCGCGAGGGCTCCTTCGGCATCTCCTTGACCTGCTGCACCGGCTTGAAAGCCAGATAGACACAGGCCGCCAGGACGCCGCAGATCAGGCCGAGCACCGCCCCGAGGGCGACTTCCGTGATGCTGGGACCGTAGAGCGCTTTCTCGATTTTTTTGTCGGCCATGGCGGAGGGGGAGTTTATTTGCCGGCAGCGGCAGCCTTGGATTTGCTTTCGGTCGTTTTGGGAGAATGCGTGGCGGACTTGTCCGTGTGCTTCTTCTTGTAGTCGGTGATGTAGAAGCCGGTGCCCTTGAAAATCAGGCCCGCGCCGCCCCCGACCTTGCGTTTCAACGCCCGGCGCTTGCAGGCCGGACAGAGTTGGAGCGGCGAATCCTTCATCGAGTGGAAGGCTTCCATTTCGTGACCGCACTTGGCGCAGACGTATTCGTAGGTAGGCATCCGAAAAAGTGACCCCAGATATGATTAGCCCCGCGCGGCTTGGCGAGTCTGTTCTTGGCCCGCCCCCACGCGATTTCCGGTGCAACGGCTTGACCTTGGCGCGCCAAGCGCGTTGTGGTCAACAGGCTCCCCCTGCATGAATTTTGCCGTCCAGTTCGACACCCACCGCCAGCGTGCGGAGCAAGGCCTCGACACTTTGGTGCCGGCGGCCGGCACCCGCCCTGGCCGCCTGCATACGGCCATGCGCTACAGCCTGCAGGCCGGGGGCAAACGTCTGCGGCCCGTGCTGGTTCTGGCCGCCGCCGATCTTTTCGGCGCCCAGACGGATGCACTTCCCGCCGCCGTCGCCCTCGAGTGCATCCACACCTACTCGCTCATCCACGACGACCTGCCGTGCATGGACAACGACGACCTGCGCCGCGGACGGCCCACCGCCCACAAGCAATTCGACGAAGCCACGGCGCTGCTCGCCGGCGACGCGCTGCTCACCCTCGCCTTCCAACTCATCGCCCGCCACTATGCCGGAATCCCGGCGTTGTGCGCGGCGCTCACCCGGGAATACGCCGACGCCGCCGGCAGCGAACACCTCATCGGCGGCCAGATGGAGGACTTGCTGGCGGAGAAAAAATCCGACGCGACCGCCGGCGAACTGGAATACATCCACCGCAACAAGACCGCCGCGATGCTCAGCGCCGCGCTCGTGGCCGGTGGACTATGCGGCGACGCCAGCGAATCCCAACTCGTGACTCTCCGCGATGCCGGCCAGCACCTCGGCCTCGCGTTCCAAATCACGGACGACATCCTCGACGCCACCGCCGACAGTGCCACCCTCGGCAAGACCGCCGGCAAGGACGCGAAGGCCGGCAAGACCACCTACGTGAAACTGCACGGGCTCGACGCCTCGCGCAAATTTGCCCGCCAACACTCGGACGCCGCCCAGGCCGCCCTGACCGCGCTGCCGGGGGACAAGACCTTTCTCCTTGCCCTGATCGAGTCGATGGCCACCCGTCTGAAATGACGCCGGCCCGATTGCCGCCCGTCTACTTGGCGCTGATACTCAGGCCATCGAGCAATTCGGTCATGTCGCCCGAGACATCGCGGTAATCCATGTCCTTCGCCCAAGAGCGCAACTGCACCGTCCCGGCGGGACCGGTGTAGAAATAACCGTGGTTCACGTAGGTGGCGCCTTCCACGTGGGCCTCGAACTCCAGTTCCACGACCTCGACCGCGCCCCGCAGTTTCTTGCCGCGCTTCTTGACGCTGATCGATTCGGCGCCCTCGTTGGCGGTGTTGAGCACGGCCTTGGCGATGTCCCCGCCCTCGATGGGCCGTTCCTCCGCGATGAACTGCGCCTCCGCCTTCTGATCGGTGCGCAGGAAATTGAAAACCCCCGGTTCCTGGTCGGCCGGGTCGCGATACCAACGCGTGGCATCAAACCGCAGCCGGAACTTGCCGAAGACGAACTCGCGCCAGCGTTCCCGTTCCTCCACCACGCGATAATCCGTGCTGTCGGGTCGGAGCTTGATGCTGTCGAAGAATTTCGTCGCCCGCTCCGCGCCGGCGCCCGACGCCGGCCATTCCGCGCTCATGACGTAGAGCGACGAGCCGATGACCACGAGCCGGATCTCGCGCAGCGTTTTCTCCCGGGGCTGGACGATGACGATGCGCTCGCCTTCGAACGGGCCGAGCTTGTATTTGTCATGAGTGCGCAACTGGCCGGGACGCGAACGCATGAGCTCGCCGATGGATTTCTCGTAAACCCCGCCCTCCTCGCCCGAGATCATCGCCATCGGGTAGGAAAAGCGGATGAGCATGTTGCGCTCGCCCGCCTGCTCCAGGAAGTAGCGGCTGGCCTTGACGTCGCCCTGCGGCGACGGCGTGAGAATGTTGTCCGTTTTCGGCGGTGCCGCAAACTGGGCCTCGATTGTCCACTCGGGGGCGCTGAATTCGTATTCCGCCCGCAAACCCGTGACGGCGCAAAAAAACGACAGGCAGGTAATACCGAATGTGCGCCGCATGGACCGACATCTAATCCGAGGTGTTTCGCGGTCGGCAAGCCCGCAAAACAGGAGAACTCCCCAGTGCGCCTGGAGCTGCGGATCGTAGGGGCGCAGCAAGTCTGCGCCCCTACCATGGACTCACTCAGCCGGCCGCCACCGCCGCCTTGACGAGGTCGATGAACGACCGCGCCTCGAGCGCCGCGCCGCCGATCAGACCGCCGTCGATGTCCTTTTCGGCGAGCAATTCGGGGGCGTTGGAGGGCTTCATCGAGCCGCCGTAAAGGATGCGCACTTTCTGGGCGAGCGGGTCGCCGTAGAGCTTGGTCAACAGGTCGCGAATGAACGCGTGCACTTCCTGCGCCTGCGCGGTCGTAGCGACCTTGCCGGTGCCGATGGCCCACACGGGCTCGTAGGCGATGATGACACTGGTGATCTGCTCCTTCGTCACGCCTTGGAGGCCGCCCTCGAGCTGCCGTTGCACGACCGCCAGCGTGGTGCCGGCTTCGCGCTCGGCGAGGGTTTCGCCGACGCACAGGATGGGCTTCATCTGGTTGGCCAGCACGGCGAGCACCTTCTTGTTGATGAAGGCATCCGTCTCGGCGAAATACGCGCGGCGCTCGCTGTGACCGAGGATGACGTGGGTGGCGAAAAGGCCGCGCAACATCTCCGCCGAGATTTCACCGGTGTAGGCGCCGCCCTTTTCGGGATGCATGTTCTGCGCGCCGAGCTTGACGGCCTGGCCTTCCAGGACGCGGCCGACGCTTTCCAGCGCGGTGAACGGCGGGCAGAGCACGATGTCGACGGCGGTCTCGCGGCCGATCTCGGCGACGATGTCCTTCGTCAGGGTCACGCCGTCAGCGGCGGTTTTGTTCATCTTCCAGTTACCAGCGATGAGTTTCTTGCGGATCATGGGATTAAGGGAAAGTAGTGGGTAGTGAGTAGCGAGTAGAATGTTTTTGAGTGGCGGACCCGTCTCCCGACGGGCCGCGGCCGGTCGGAGACCGGCCCTCCAAAAAGACCTTATTTCTCGAGGAACGCCACGCCGGGGAGCACCTTGCCTTCGAGGAACTCGAGGCTGGCGCCGCCGCCGGTGGAGCAATGCGTGACCTTGTCGGCCACCTTGAATTTCTTGGCCGCCGTGGCGGTGTCGCCGCCGCCGACCACGGTGATGGCGCCTTGCGCGGTCGCCTCGGCGACGGCGGCGGCCATGGCCTTCGTCGAACCGGCGAACTTTTCAAATTCGAACACCCCCGACGGGCCGTTCCAGATGATGGTCTTGGAGCGAAGAATCGACTCGCGATAAAGGGCGATGGAGGCCGGGCCGGCGTCGAGGCCCATCCAGCCGGCGGGAATGCCCGTGGCATCGGTCGCGGTCTGGGTGTTGGCGTTGGCGTCGAACTTGTCGGCGCACACGTAGTCGACGGGGAAGACGAGCTTTACGCCCTTGGCCTTCGCCTTGGCGACGAGCTCGGGCACGAGTTTCGCGCCCTCGGCGTCGAACAGGCTGGTGCCGATCTCCATGCCCTGGGTGATTTTCTTGAACGTGAAGGCCATGCCGCCGCCGATGATGACCTCGTTGGCTTTCTCGAGGAGATTGTTGATCAGCGGAATCTTGTCGGCGATCTTCGCGCCACCGAGGATGGCGAGCAGCGGGCGCTTCGGCGTGTCGAGCACGGCGGCGAACGCCTTGAGCTCGGCCTCCATGAGGAAGCCGGCGGCCTTCTGCGGCAGCGTGACGCCCACCATCGACGAGTGCGCGCGGTGCGCGGTGCCGAAGGCGTCGTTCACGAACACGTCGCCAAGCTTCGACAGCGAGGCGCGGAAGGCGGCTTCCTTGGCCGGGTCGGCCTTGAGTTTCGTCTCCGTGCCGTCGGCGTTCTTGATCTTCACCTTGCCCTCTTCCTCGATGTGGAAGCGGAGATTCTCGAGCAGCACAACGCTGCCCGGCTTCAGATTCGCGCAGGCGGCCTCGACGGCGGGGCCGACGCAGTCGTCGAGGAACGTGACGGGCTTGCCCAGCAGTTTCTCGAGCTCAGCCGCGACGGGCTTGAGGGAGAACTTGGCGATCTTCTGGCCATCCGGCCGGCCAAGGTGCGACATGAGCACCACGGAAGCGCCTTTTTCGAGGGCGAACTTGATGGTCGGAAGCGCGGCGACGATGCGCTGGTTGTTGGTGATGGCCCCGGTGGCCTTGTCCTGCGGGACGTTGAAGTCCACGCGGATGAGGACGCGTTTGCCGGCAAGGCTGAGGTCGCGGATGGATTTGAACTTGGACATGGGAGGAAGGAAGTAGCGGGTAGTGAGTAGTGGGTAGCGAGCAGACGGAAAAAAGAAAGCGAGTAGGAGCCGTTGGATGCTCGCTACTCGCTACTTGATTCTCGCTACTTGAGGCAGCGCAACTGCCTCAGAGCTTGGCGGCGACCTTCTGGGTCAGCTCGACGACGCGGTTGGAATAGCCCCACTCGTTGTCATACCAGCTGACGAGCTTGAAGAACTTGTTGTTGAGTTCGATGCCCGAGCCCGCGTCGAAGATCGACGAAGACTTGCAGTGGATGAAGTCGGAGGAGACGACCTCGTCGGTCGTGTATTCGAGAACGCCCTTGAGGTAGGTCTCGGAGGCCTTCTTCATGGCCTCGCAGATCTCCTTGTAGGAGGTGGCCTTCACGGTCTTCACGGTGAGGTCGACGACCGAGACGGTCGGGGTCGGCACGCGGAAGGACATGCCGGTGAGCTTGCCCTTGACCTCGGGGCACACGAGGGCGGTGGCCTTCGCGGCGCCGGTGCTGGCGGGGATGATGTTCTGCGCCGCGGTGCGGCCGCCCTTCCAGTCCTTCTTGGACGGGCCGTCCACGGTCTTCTGCGTGGCGGTGTAGGAGTGGATGGTGGTCATGAGGCCTTCCTCGATGCCGAAGCCTTCCTTCAGGAGCACGTGGACGACCGGCGCGAGGCAGTTCGTGGTGCAGGAGGCGTTGGAGATGATGTTGTGCTTCGCGAGGTCGAGCTTGTCGTCGTTCACGCCCATGACGACAGTGATGTCCTCACCCTTGGCCGGGGCGGAGATGATGACCTTCTTGGCGCCGGCGGCGATGTGGCCCTTGGCCTTCTCGGCGTCGGTGAACAGGCCGGTGGACTCGATCACGAGCTGGACGCCCAGCTTGGCCCACGGGAGTTCGGCGGGGGACTTGGCGGAGACGACGAGGATGTCCTTGCCGTTGACCACCAGCACATCGTCCTCGGCCTTGTCGGGGGCGGATTTCTTGGACGACACGGTGCCGGCGAAGCGGCCTTGCGTGGAGTCGTATTTGAGCAGATAGGCCAGGTTGTCGGCGGGCACGATATCGCCGACGGCGACGACATCGAGCTTGGTGCCCAGAAGGCCCTGTTCGACGAGAGCGCGGAAAACGAGGCGGCCGATGCGGCCGAAACCATTGATTGCTACTTTGACTGCCATGTTAGTGGTGGGTTGTGGTCTGTTTTAGACTGCCCGCAGGAAATGCCGGCAGTTATGTGAAATGAAGTGCACACCCCTGCTCTTGGCAAGAGAGATGCGTGCCATATCAAAGCGCGGCGACTAATCCGCAATAAATGCACACGGCACAGTCGCCTTTTTACCGTTCCGTCCGCCAGAGGCTGCAGCCCAGACCGGGGATGAACAGGTCGGAGGCCACCGTTGCGCCCGGCGGATGGTTGCCCGCCTGGTAGAAGCACTCGTGGTCGGCCACGAGTTCCCACTCCCACTCGCCGAACTCGCCGATGGGAACGATCGCGTCGTCGGGATGCGGATTCACCGCAAAAAGCAGCCGCGCCCGGCCCTGGCTGCCGTCGGCATTGTAAACCGCGACCAGTGCGGACCGGCCGGGCACCGCGAAACACTGGAAAAACCCCTCCGAGGGACGCGACCACTGCCGCAGCAGGCTGCCGAGCGCCGAGCGCCGGAAGGCGATCCAGCCGGCAAAGTAGGCGTGGGTCGCCGGGTAGCGGGCGATCCGGCGGTAATCGAGCGCGTTGAGGTCGCCGCGCTGGTAAGTGTTGTTCGCGCCGTGCTTGGAACGCAGGAAATCCTGCCCCGCCGCGATCAACGGGATGCCGACCGAGGCGAACAGGATGGCCGCCATCAGGTGGGTGCGGCGCCGGTCGTTCAGCGTGGGGTGAAAGCCGTTGAAGTCGCGGTTCTCCGTGATCATATCCAGCCACGTCCGGTCGTCGTGCGATTCCGTGTAGTTCACGGTCTGCGCGGGCCAGTAGGCGAAGTGCCACGGGGAACCCTTGAGGTAATACTCCAGCTTGTCCGCCGAACCGTCGCCGCGCACGTAGTCGCGCAGGAAATTGCGGTAGCCGTCGTTCC
>Ga0208272_100528_pt1 | contig 12303 bp, 12 predicted proteins | sample LakWasM129_HOW14_2_FD_183939 | JGI IMG/M metagenome (GOLD analysis project Ga0208272, IMG submission 183939) | Freshwater sediment methanotrophic microbial communities from Lake Washington under simulated oxygen tension - Sediment Metagenome... | ecosystem: Environmental > Aquatic > Freshwater >... | reverse complement strand
CACCCCGGGTTCGAGGCCCCGGAGCCACAGAATGCGCGAGGTGATGAGATTGCGGGCGTTTTCCTCGTCGCCGAGTTCGCTGAAATGCCGGCCGAGGTTCACGCGGCCCTTGAAAACGGTGCCGGGGAGGGCGCCGGCACCGATCTTCTCCGCGATGTGGTGCAGGCCGCGCGGCGTGCCGAGGGAATCCTTCACGTTCGACGGCGGACGACGGGAGGTGGATATGACGTGGCTTTTGCGCAAAGCACAGTCTTCGAAAAACATCAGCAGTTGCTGCGCGATGGAAACGGCTATGACACGCGGTGTGGGCTTGATTCCCAGCGCGTCACACCTTTCTTTCATCCGTTTCAACGTTTCATTCACCGTGAGCAATAATTCCTATCGGGTCGGTATCGTCGGTGCCACCGGAGCAGTCGGTCAAGAGCTGATTGCCCTGTTGCAGGCGCACGCATTTCCGCTCGCCGAGCTGAGGCCGCTGGCCTCGGCGCGTTCGGCGGGCCGCAGCATCGATTTCGCAGGGAAGAAAATCACGGTGCAGGAGGCGACCCCCGAGGCCTTCGCGGGGCTCAATGTGGCGTTCTTCGCCGCCGGCGGTTCCGTTTCCCGGGCGCTCGCGCCGGAGGCGGTCAAGCGCGGCTGCCTCGTCATCGACAAGAGCTCGGCCTTCCGCATGGACCCCAAGGTCCCGCTGGTCGTGCCCGAGATCAACGCCGACGCGATCCGCACGCACCACGGCATCATCGCGAGCCCCAATTGCTCGACGTCCGTGGCGTTGATGGCGCTCTATCCGTTGCACCAGGCCTTTGGGCTGAAGCGCGTCGTCTTCTCGACCTACCAATCGGTGTCCGGCACGGGCGCTCCGGCCGTGGTCGAGTTGGAGGCGCAGGTGCAGGCCTACGCGGCGAAGCAGCCGCTGACGCACAAGGTCTATCCCTACCAGATTTTCCAAAACCTCATCCCGCACATCGATTCCTTCGGCGCCGACGGCTACACCGGCGAGGAGTCCAAGATGCGCGCGGAAAGTCGCAAGATCCTCGGGCTGCCCGAGCTCAAGGTTTCCGCCACCTGCATTCGGGTGCCGGTGGTGCGGGCGCATTCCGTGTCCATCAACGCCGAGTTTGAGCGGCCGGTGTCGGTCGAGGCGGCCCGCCAGGCCATCGCCGGTTTCACCGGCGCCGAGTTGATCGACGAACCCGCGAAGAACCTTTACCCGACCCCGCTCGCCTACAGTCGCAAGGAGAAGTGCGGCGTCGGCCGCATCCGGATCGACACGGCATTCGACAACGGCCTGGCCCTCTGGGTCAGCGGCGACAACCTTTGGAAGGGCGCGGCTCTGAACGCCATCCAGACCGCCGAGAAGATGATCGAGCTGGGCCTGCCGCTGAAAGCATGAGGTGCGGTTTGGGGTAGGGCGGCGAAGGGACTCGCCGCCGGGATTTTAGGGCGGGGAGGGGAATCCGCGCCCTACCAATTATCCCTTGCCGCGCTGGGGCGATTTCCGTTTCGTGACCAGCCAACGGACGATTAGCTCAGTTGGTTAGAGCACCTCGCTTACACCGAGGGTGTCGGGGGTTCGAGTCCCTCATCGTCCACCAGCCCACATTTTCATGAAAATCATCCTCGCCACCCGCAAAAGCCCCTTGGCCCTCACCCAGACCGAGATGGTCGCGGCGCGCTTCCGGGAAAAGATCGCCGGCGCCGAATGCGAACTGCTGCGGATTGTCACGACGGGCGACCGGCAGGCGGAGTGGTCCCTCGCCAAGCAGGGCGGGAAGGGGCTCTTCACCGCCGAGTTGGAGCAGGCCCTCCTGCGCGGCGAGGCGCATGTGGCCGTGCACAGCTGCAAGGACCTGCCGGGCGAGAATCCCACCGGGCTGGCGGTCGCCGGTTTCATGCCCCGTGAGGACACGCGCGACGTGCTCGTGCTGCGCGAAGGCGTGACCGAACCCAAGACCATCGCGACGAGCAGCCCGCGCCGGCAGCTCCAGATCAAACGCCTGTTTCCGAACGCGACCTTCAGCGAGATCCGCGGCAACGTGGACACCCGGCTCAAGAAGATCGCCGCCGGCGCCGCGGACGCCACCATTCTGGCCCGCGCGGGCATGAACCGGCTCGGCATCCTCAGCTGGCCGGGCGTCACGTTCCGCCCGCTGGAGTTTGCCGAGAGTGTCCCCGCCGTCGGGCAGGGGGCGATCGCCGTGCAATGCCGTGCCGCGGACGCCCCGTTGTTTGCCGCCGCCCTCGATGCCGCCACGGCCCGGGCGGTCGTTATCGAGCGGGCCATCCAAAACGTGGTGGGCGGCGGCTGCCAGCTGGCTTTCGCGGCACACGTCGTGAACGACACTCTGCATTTCTTCCACGGGCAAACGGGCATTCGCACCGTGCCGCTCATTCCGGCGGATTACACGAATCCGACGATTGCCGCGCAACGCCTGCTGAAGGAGCTCAATTTCCATGTCTGACTCTGACAAACAACCGTTGGCTGGCCGGCGCATTGTCCTCACCCGTCCGCGCGAGCAGGCGGTCGAGTGGCGGCAGAAACTGGAAGCACTCGGGGCCAGCGTGCTCGAACTGCCGCTCATCCGCGTCTCGAAAGACGTCAATCTCGAGACGCTCGCCGAGGTGTTCCAAGGACTCGGCAGCTACGAGTGGATCATCTTCACCAGCACGAACGGCGTGAAGTATTTCTTCGAGGAGTTTCATCGCATCCACGACGACATCCGTGCGCTAGGACTTATGCGCATCGCCGTCGTCGGCGAGGCGACCGCCGCTGCCGTCCGGGAGAAGCACCTGCGGGTCGAGGTGCAGCCCAAGAAGGCGAATGCCGAGGAGCTCGCGAAGGCGCTGATCGACCGCGAATCCATGGACAGCGCCAAGGTTCTCGTCATCACCGGCAATCGCAACCGCGAGGTCTTGGTGGAGCGGCTCGAGGAAGCCCGCGCCATCGTCGATTGCCTCGCCGTCTACAAGACCGAGGAGGCGGATCTGGGCAAGGATCCGGTGGCGGTGGATTTTCGCGCGCGGGGCGCCGACGCCATCCTGTTCGCGAGTCCTTCCGCCGCGCAGTCGTTTTTCGACCAGGCCGCGTCGCTCAAGCTCGGCCCGAAGGCGAAGCGCCCACTGGCCGGCAGCATCGGCCCCAGCACGACCGCCACGATGAAGCAACTGGGTCTGCCGGTGGATTTCGAGGCGACCGAAGCCAGCCTCGACTCACTCGTCACAGCTCTCCTTAAGAAGATGTAACCACGAAATACACGAAACACACCGAAGTGATTTCCTTTCGTGTCTTAAGTGTGTTTCGTGGTGGTCCTAAAAATGAAAGTTCCGTTCCTCGACCTCAAGCCGCAGCATCAAGCCATCCGCGCCGAAGTGCTCACCGCCCTCGCCGCGACCTACGACGCCACCCGCTTCTGCCTCGGGAAGGACGTCGAAGATTTTGAAAAGGCGTTCAGCGCGACCCTGGGCTATCCGCGCACGCTCGGCATGAACAGCGGCACCTCGCCCCTGCACGTCGCCTCGATCTGCGGCGGCTTCGGTCCGGGCGACGAGGTGATCACCACGCCGTTCACCTTCGCCTCCAGTTGCTGGGGCATCAGCTACGTCGGAGCGACGCCGGTGTTCGTGGACATCGACCCGGACACCTGGTGCATCAGCCCCGAGGCCATCGCGAAAGCCATCACGCCGAAAACCAAGGGCATCGTGGTCGTGCACATCTTCGGCCAGCCCGCGCGGATGGACGAGATCATGGCGATCGCGCAACAGCACAAGCTCTTCGTCGTTGAAGACTGCGCGCAGGCCGTCGGCGCAACCTACAAGGGGCAGCCCGTCGGCAGCATCGGCGATTGCGGATCCTTCAGCTTCTATCCGACCAAGAATCTAGGCGCGTGCGGCGAGGGCGGGGCGTTTGTCTCGAAGCATCCGGCGGTGATGGATCACGCGCAGCTCCTGCGCGTCCATGGCTCGCCCAAACGCTACGCGCACACGGAAGTCGGTTTCAATTTCCGCATGGACGGTTTCCAGGGCGCGGTGCTCGGCATCAAGCTGCGCCAGCTCGCAACGTGGACCGCCCGCCGTCGCGCCATCGCGGCGCAATACCGCGCGGGCATCAAGCACCCCGCCGTGCAGCTCCCGGTCGTGCCGGCCTACGGCGAATCCGTCTGGCACCAGTTCACGGTTCTGCATCCACAGCGCGATGCCCTGCGTGTTCATCTCGATAAATGCGAGGTTGGCACGGAAATCATCTACCCGGGCCCGATGCACCGGCAGCCGTGTTATGCCTCGCTCGGTTACGCCGCCGGCAGCCTGCCGGTCACGGAGGAAACCAGCGCGACCTGCGTCAGCCTGCCGATCTTCCCCGAGCTGACCGATGAGCAGGTCGAACACGTGATCAACTCCATCAATGCTTTCTGAACCACGGAACACACGAAATACACGGAAAGGATAAAAGCTTCCGCGTGTTCCGTGTATTCCGTGGTGATTCCACCATGATCAACGGCATCAGATTAAAGGTTTGCGGCATCACCTCGCTGGTGGATGCCGATGCAGCCGATGCCGTGGGGGCCGATTACCTCGGGTTCATCTTTTATCCGACCTCGCCGCGCAATGTTCCGCCTGCCCAATACCTCGCGATGCGGGACCGGTTGCCGCCGCGCAAGAAGGTCGCGGTGTCCGTCGAGCCTTCGCCCGCGGACCTGGCGCGCCAGATCGACCTGGGTTTTGACTTCTATCAGATTCATTTCAATCCGCAGACGCCGTGCGATCTGATCCGTTCGTGGGCGGAGCGAGTCGGCGCCGCACGGCTCTGGCTGGCGCCGCGGTTGCCGCCCACGGTGGAAATATATCCCGATCTGCTGCCGCTCGCCGACACCTTCCTGCTGGACGCTTTCCACCCCGACAAGATGGGGGGCACGGGCGTGGCCGGCGACTGGGCGCAGTTCAAACATTACCGCGAGGCGCATCCGGCGAAGCAGTGGATCCTTTCCGGAGGACTCAAGGCCGACAACATCGCCGCCGCCTTGACCGCGACCGGTGCGAAGTTCGTCGACGTGAACAGCGGCGTCGAACAGGCGCCAGGCATCAAGAGCCCGGCGAAGCTGCAGGCCTTCGTGCTCGCCCTACACAACGCGTCCAAGCAGGACAATCCGGTTTACCGCGGGCAGTAAGCCGGCCCGCGAACCTGGCACGCCGTCAGGGGCGGCGCACGGTCCGAAAACGGCGAACCCAAACCGAGTCCAGGCGGTCCTACCCAGCAGAACTATGATCAATGGCATCAGGCTCAAGCTAGGCGGCATCACTTCCGTGGCAGATGCGGAGGCCGCGGTGGCCGCCGGGGCCGACTGGCTTGGGTTCACCTTTTATCCGAAATCCGCGCGCCATGATCCGCTGGCCCAATACCAGTCGATCAAAAACCAACTGCCTTCGCGCGCGAAAGTGGCCGTGTGCGCCGAGCCGACGCTGGCGGATCTCGCGGACATCGTCGCGCAGGGATTCGATTTCGTCCAAGTGCACTGCAATCCCGACACCCTGACCCACAACGTCGCCTTCTGGACGAAGACCGTGGGTCGCTCGCGACTATGGCTCGCGCCCCGCTTGCCGCCCGGGACGGATATCTATCCGGAATTGCTTCCTTATGCGGATACTTTCCTGCTGGACATCTTTCACGCCGGTAAGTCCGGCGGCGGAATCCTGACCGGTGATTGGGAATTGTTCCGGCGCCACCAGGCGGCACATCCCGACAAACAGTGGATTTTGACCGGCGGATTGGACCCGGTGAATATCGCCCCGGCGGTGCGCGCCACCGGGGCGACCCTGATCGATGTGAACAGCGGCGTGGAGCAGGCGCCCGGGATCAAGAGCGTGGCCAAATTGAAAGCCTTTGTGCATGCGCTGCACAATGCCACCAAGCAGGACAATCCGGAGCAGGGCGGACCGTAACGCAGCCTCAGAACCCCGGCATGCCGCCGCGGCCTTTCATCGCTTCCATCTGCCGCATGAGCTTCTTTTGGTTACCACCCTTCATCATCTTCATGAGCTTCTGCATCTGCTCGAATTGCTTGATGAGCTGGTTGACCTCGACGACCTTGACGCCCGCGCCCTTGGCGATGCGAATGCGGCGGTTGCCGTTCAGGACGGCGGGCTTTCGGCGCTCCTGGATCATCGACTGGATGATGGCCTCGGTGCGCTTCATCTGGACGTCGGCATCGTCGGGCAGTTGCGCGCCGCTCATGCCCGGCATCATGCCCATGATGGACTGCATCGAGCCCATCTTCTTCACCTGCTGCATCTGGGAGAGGAAGTCCTCCAGGTTGAAGTCCGCCTTGCGCATCTTCTCCGCCATGCGCTCGGCTTCCTTCTGATCCATGTTCTCCTGCGCCTTTTCGACGAGGGAGACGACGTCGCCCATGCCGAGGATGCGCGAAGCGAGACGGTCGGGATAAAAGGGCTCGAAGTCTGCGGTCTTTTCGCCGGTGCCGATGAATTTGATCGGGACATTCGTGACGGACTTGATGGAGAGCGCCGCACCGCCGCGGGCGTCGCCGTCGAGCTTCGTCAGGATGAGGCCGGTGAGGCTGAGCGCGTCGTGGAAGGCCTTGGCGACGTTGACGGCCTCCTGACCGAGGGCGCCGTCGGCGACGAGCAGCACCTCGTCGGGCTGCACCTTCGCGTGGAGCCGCTTCACTTCCTCGATCAAATCGTGGTCGATCTGCAGGCGGCCGGCGGTGTCGAAGAGGATGACGTCGGCGTTTTGCTCGCGCGCGAGATCGAGGCCGCGGGCGGCGATGGCGGTCACGTCCTTCGAAACGCGGTCGCCGTGGAAGCCGAGTTCTTCCTGCTTGGCGAGAATCTCCAACTGGTCGATGGCGGCCGGCCGGTAGACGTCGCAGGCCACGACGAACGGGCGGGCGCCCTTTTTCTTGAGCAGCTTGCCGAGCTTGGCGGTCGAGGTCGTCTTGCCCGAGCCGTGAAGACCGACCATGAGCACCTTCAGCGGGCGCTGCGGCAGGAGTTCGGTGGTGCCTTCGCCGAGGAGCTTCACGAGTTCGTCGTGGATGATCTTGACGATCTGCTGGCCCGGCGTGACCGACTTGAGCACCTGCTGGCCGGTGCATTGCAGCTGCACGCGGTCGATGAACTCGCGGGCGACCTTGAAATGGACGTCGGCGGAGAGCAGCGCGGCGCGGACTTCCTTGAGGGCGTCCGCCATGTTGGCTTCGGACAACTGGCCCACGCCGCGGAGATTGCGGAGCGCGCCGGTCAGTTTTTCGGTGAGGCTTTCGAACATGAGAGCCCGGAACTGAAACCACTAATGGGCACTAATAAACACTAATCTTCGCCCCGGGCGCGGGAAGTCGGCCGGCGGATCAGGCGGACGGTGCGCCCGGTGTGTCGACCACCTGGCGCAGTTTTTGGGCAACCGCTTCCTCCGTGCAGGGTTTGACGAGATAATGCCGCGCCCCCAGCTCGATCGCCCGGGTTACGGTGGCACGATCGTTATGCGCAGTGCACATGACCACCTGTAGGGAACGGTGAAGTGGCGATTGTTGGATATACTCCAGCACGTTCAGGCCGCTGACTTCCGGCATCTCGACATCCAGAAAGACGACGTGCAGCCGATGGCCATGGCTCTTCAACAAGATGACGGCTTCCCGGCCGCTGGCGACGGTGCGCACGGAGTATTCCGGCCATCGGGCAAGGATGGCCGCCAACAGGTCCCGGTGGAGCGAATGGTCGTCCACGATCAAAATATTCATGTTGAGGGGCCCGTCGTCCGTTTATCGGCACAGTCCGCCCGGACTGAAACCGGTCTCAGCACACCGGGGCGGCTTAAGAGCCTATCCGAATAACTCGCGGGGCTCGTCCTTGCCAAGCGAAGCTCGGCTGCGTGGCTCCTTGGGCGCAGCAAGACTGCGCCCCTACAAGACAGGCGGAGTGATCCGGACAGTCTCCAGCGCTAGGCGGCCTCACTCGCAGCCGAAAGCAGCTTCAGTTTGTCCGCAATGGCGGCCTCGGTGCACGGCTTGACCAGGTAGTGTTTCACGCCGAGTCCGATCGCCCTGGTGATAGTCGCCCGATCCTTGGCGGTGGTGATGAGCACGACCTGGACCGAGCGGAAGAACGGGGACTGGTGGATGCGTTCGAGCAGATCCAGGCCGCTCAGGCGGGGCATCTGGATGTCGAGGAAAGCCACATCGAAGTTGCGTCCAGTGTCGTTCAACATCTTCCACGCACTTTCGCCGTCCTCCACCTCGGTAACGCGGTGCTCGGGCCATTTGGCAATGATCGTGGAGACGATTTTCCGGGTGACCGGATCATCGTCGGCTAGCAAAATATTCATGGTAAGTGGGCGTAGCAGCGCTATCGGCGCAAACCGCCCCGTCTTGAGCGCCAAGTATCGCTTGCCAGCCGGCCCGTCCGGCCCGAAGGTCTGCCGCAAATGATTCCCGCTCCGCGCACTGTCGCCATCGTCGGACGCCCCAATGTGGGCAAAAGCCGCCTGTTCAACCGGCTGGCGCGCAAGCGTATTTCCATCGTCCACGACATGCCGGGCGTGACCCGCGACGTGGTCAGCGCCGAGGTCAAGGACGGCGGCTACACCTTGCTCGACACCGGCGGCCTCGGCCTGACCGGCAGCGACACGCCGGCACGCATCACCAAGGCCTCGGAGTTGCAAGTCGGCTTCGCCATCGAGGCGGCCAGTGTGATCGCGTTTGTCATCGATGCCCGCGAGGGTGTCACCGCGCTGGACGAGCGCATCGCGCAACAGTTGCGCCGCAGCAAGAAGACCGTCCTCCTGGTCGCGAACAAGGCGGACAGCGGCGAGGAGAAGATCGCGGAAATCTCCGAGTTCTTCCGCCTGGGCTTCGGTAAACCGTTCTACATCTCGGCCGAGCACGGCAACGGCGAGGCAGAATTGCGCGACGCCATCCTCGCCAAACTCGGGCCCGTGCCGGAGGAGACCGCGCTCGACCGTGAGCGGCTCAGCGTCTGTTTCGTCGGCCGCCCCAACGTCGGCAAGTCCTCCCTCAGCAACCGGCTGCTCAACAACGACCGGCTGATCGTCAGCGACCAGCCCGGCACGACGCGCGATGCCGTGGAACTGGACTTCACCTACCACAGCCGCGAGGGCAAGCCGTGGCCGTTCCGCCTGATCGACACCGCGGGCATCCGCCCCGCCACCAAGCTGTCGTCGTCGGTCGAGTATTTCTCGCGCCTGCGTTCGCTCGAGGCCATCCACCACGCTGACGTGGTGTTCATGGTGCTCGATGCGCTGGACGGCGTGACGCAGCAGGACCAGGCCATCGCCGGCGAGATCATCAAGGCGGCCAAGCCCATCGTCATCGTCGTCAACAAATGGGACCTCGTGCACCAGGCGTTCAACCGGCACGAGATCGTGAAGTTCAAGACCGAGCGCGAATACCGCGAGAACTACGAGAAGACCCTGTTCGAGAAACTGTTCTTCACGCCCGGCGCACCCGTGATGTTCGTCTCCGCGCTGACCGGCCACGAGATCACGCGCATGCTCCGGGCCGCGCGCGCCCTCGACCGGCGGCTCGACACGAAGATCCCGACCGCGAAGCTCAACGCCGCCATCATCGAGCTGGCAGACCGCACCCCGCCGGCGAGCACCTACAACATCCGCTTCCGTATTTACTACGCCACGCAGACCGGCACGCGGCCGTTCCGCATGAAGCTATTCTGCAACCAGGAACGAAGCCTGACCGAGTCCTACCGCCGCTACCTTGAGGCGGGCCTCGTCAAGGAGTTCGACCTCGACGGCTGTCCCATCCACTTCGATCTCATCGGCAAGAAGAAGCAGAGCGTGGCCGAGCGGCTGGCGGCCAAGGGCACCCGGCACCATGCCCCGGCGGAAGCCGGTGTGGGCGACGACGTGTTCGACGATTGAGTCATGCTGCGTCTCGTCTTCATGGGTTCGGATGCGATCGCGCTGCCCGCCCTCAACTGGTTGACGGGCGAGGGGAGCGGCCTCGCGCACATCGTCGGGGTCTTCACGCAGCCGGATCGCGCCGCGGGACGCGGCCAGCAGGTGGTGGCCAATGCGATCAAACTCTGGGCCCTCGAACGCAACCTGCCCGTGCTGCAGCCCGAGAAATTCGGCGAACCGGAACGCGCGCAGCTGGCCGCATTGCAACCCGACCTGACGCTGGTCATGGCCTACGGTCATATTCTCCGGCAGCAGGTCATCGACACGCCGCGACTGGGCACGCTGAATCTGCACACCTCGATTCTGCCGGCTTATCGCGGCGCATCGCCGATCCAGACCGCCCTCTGCTGCATGGAAACCGAGACCGGCGTGACGCTCATGCGCATGGTGCTCGCGCTCGACGCGGGGCCGGTGGCGGACGTCGAACGCGTGCCGATCCTGCCGCTCGACACCGCCCTTGAACTCGAGGCGAAGCTCGCGACGGCCTGCGTGCCCTTGCTGGCCCGTTGTTTGCCGCGCGTCGCCGCCGGAAAACAGATTTTCACCCCGCAGGACGACGCCCGGGCCACCTACTGCCGCCGGTTGGATAAGAAGGACGGCGTGCTCGATTTCCATGCGCCAGCGGTGAATCTCGCCGCGCGCGTCAACGGACTCATGCCCTGGCCGGGTTGTTCCGTGACCATCAACAGCCAGCCGGTGAAGATCGGTCTGGCGGACATGGTCAGCCTGTCGGACTACAAGCCGGCGGCGCCGGGCATGGTCATGGGTCTGCACGGTAGCGGCCTGCTCGTCGGCACGGGGCAGCGGAAGCTGCGCCTGCTCCGGCTCCAGCGACCCGGCGGACGGATGCTGCCGGCGGACGAGTTCCTGCGCGGCTTCCCGGTCGCGGTGGGCACGCGCCTCGCCTCGACGCCGATGCCGCCACTCGTATCCGCGCAGCCCTTCCCGCGCCCCAAGGGCTAAGGCTTGTTTTTCCCGCGGATTTCCCAAACATGCCTCCCATGTGCCGCCGCTTACTTCGCACCGGATTCCTGCTGACCGCCCTGGCGACGCTGGCCCACGGGCAGCCGCAGGGTGAACCCACCCGGTTTGAGCTGACCAGCATTCGCGAGGATGTCCGCCTGCTGACCCAGCGCGTAGGCGAACTCAGCCTCTCGGTCGAACAGCTCACGCGGGACAACGCCGCGTTGCAGGCCAAGGCCGGCCAGAGTTACGTGACGCTGGAACAGCTGAACAAGGCCATCGCCGACATCAACCACACCCTGCAGTCCGCCCTGGCCGAGAACAAGCGCGAGACGCTGGCGCAGGTCGGAAGCCAGATGGAAAAACTGGCGCGACAGACGCAGGCCGCGATCGACGCGGTGGCGAAAAATCAGGCCACGCGCCCGGCGGTGCAAACGACATTCACGGAAAATTTTCCCAAGGAAGGCATCAACTACACCGTGCAGGCGGGCGACACGCTTTCCGGCATCGCCCAGAAGACGAGCGCGCGGGTGCAGGACATTGTCAACGCCAACAAGATCACTGACCCGACCCGCATCCGGGTCGGCCAGACGCTGTTCATTCCCCAGGGCAAATAATCATGGCTATCCAGAAATCACGACTCGGCCGCGGACTCGGCGCCCTCATCACCAGCGGCACCACCGCGCCCAAAACCACCGCCACGCCCGCGCCCGAGGCGACGGCTTCGGCCCACGCGCCCGACGGGCTGACCGGCTACCGCGAGATCGCCGTCCATCTCATCGAGACGAATCCCTACCAGCCGCGGCGCGAGATCGACGCGGAGCAGCTCAACGACCTAGCCGAAAGCATCCGCGCCGAGGGCCTGCTGCAGCCGATCGTGGTGCGCCCGGTGGCGGACAAATTCCAGCTGATCGCGGGCGAACGCCGCTGGCGCGCCTTCCAGCAGCTCAAGCTCAAGACGATTCCCGCGCGCATCATGACCTCGACGGACGCCTCGTCCGCTTCGCTGGCCATGATCGAGAACCTGCAGCGCGAGGGCCTGAACCCGATCGACGAGGCCCACGGTTACGCCAGCCTCATCCGCGATTTTGATCTCACGCAGGACGCCGCCGCGCAGCGTGTCGGCAAGGCCCTTCTTGTCGAACTTCTTCTGCTTCTCGGTCGCCCACTTGATCATGTAGACGCCCATATAGCCCTTCATGCCGTTATGGTCCGAAGCGTAGTTGTACTTGGCCTGGAACTTCTTGCCGAACTCCTGGAAGGCCGGGATCGGCGCGTCGATCGAGAGGCCGACATGGCCCTTGGCGCCGTTGGCGGCGTCGCCGGCGAGCTCGATCACCTTGGCGCCGAGCAGCGTCGTCTCGCCGACCATCGGCTTGTTGACGCCCTGCTGCTTG
>Ga0208272_100527_pt1 | contig 12313 bp, 7 predicted proteins | sample LakWasM129_HOW14_2_FD_183939 | JGI IMG/M metagenome (GOLD analysis project Ga0208272, IMG submission 183939) | Freshwater sediment methanotrophic microbial communities from Lake Washington under simulated oxygen tension - Sediment Metagenome... | ecosystem: Environmental > Aquatic > Freshwater >... | reverse complement strand
GTGAAAGGGCGTGCCGTCGAAATGGGCGTATTCGGGCATCAGGCCGGTGCGCGGGTGCGCGGCGCGGTGGAAAAAATCGCGGCTGGCGCGCGCGGCGCCGGCCCAGAACGCGCGGTCCTCGGCGTTGTCGGCCCAGCGGGCCCAGAGTTCGTAGAAGGCGGGCAGATGGTAGGAGGGATCGGTGAACGTGCCGGCCTGCGGGTTGGGCACGAACACGACCTGTTGCTGCTGTCGGTCAAAGATGGCGGTGACCTCGCCGGTGGCCGGTTTGTGCAGCATGGTGCGCAGCAGGGTTTGGGCCTCGGCGCCATAGTTGAAGATGCCGTCCCGATCGCCCCAGCGGTGCGAGGCGAAGAACAGGGCCATCGCGAACCATTCCTCGCCGTCGCTGGCCGAGCCGGGGTCGATTTGCGTGCCGTCGAATTTGCAGTGCCAGGCGAAGTAGCCGCGGCGCGGGCCGTCGTGGTGGCGCATGTATTTGTTGGCCCAGCGCCACAGCCGGTCTAACTCGTCGCGGTGGTCGAGCTGCACCGCGAGCATCATGCCGTAGGACATGCCTTCGGAGCGGACGTCGTTGCTCGCGACATCGGCGATGTAGGCGAGGTTGTCGCCGACGGGGTAGTAGACGCGTTGGGCATCGTTGTCGCCGTGGAAGAGCTGCTGCCAGGCGGCGGCGATCTTCGCGTCCACTTCGGCCTCGGATTTGCCGAGCAGTTCGTGGAAGAGATTGCGTGCCGGGACAGCCGGCGCGATGGGAGCGGCCCATGCCGCCACGCCCAGTCCGAGGATCAACGGGAGAAGGCGTAGCGGGTTCATAGCGGGTGGAATCGCCCGCGCGGGCGGAGGGTTCAGGTGGCGGCGGCGGCCTTGTTCCGGCGTTGCTCGAGCTCGTCGGCCATCTGGAGGGTGACCTTCTTGCTCAGTTTGCAGAAGGCGACGGCGATGACGATGGCCACGAAGAACAGCCCGACAACGATGCTGGAGCAGGTGCGGAAACCGGCGATGGCGTTGGGGGCGTCAGGCAGGTGGGTCTCGTAGCCGAAGAAACCGGCGAGCACCCAGAGGAGGCCGGCGGAGCCGAGGGCGAGGCCCGATTTCAGCGCGAAGCCGATCGTGGCGAAGACCATGCCGGTGAAGCGGCGGCCGGTCTGCCATTCTGAGTAATCGGCGGCGTCGGCATACATGGCCCACATGATGGCGCAGGTCGGCGCGTAGACCACGGAGCCGGTGACGGCCAAGGCCGCCATACCCCAGGTGGCGGTGGGCGGGAGCAGATACATGGCGAAGGCATTCAGGGCCGCGAGCGAGAAGCAGACGAGAGCGACGTTCTTCCGGCCGAATTTCTTGGAAAGGCCCGCCGAAAGCATGATGAAGATGATCGTGGTGCCGGTGCCGATCATGTTGACGATGCTGTTGAAGACGTCGGCCGCATTGGAGGTGGCGGCGGTCTCCCGGGTGCCGTGGACGATGTAGCCCAGCCAGTCGAGCAGGCTGCCGGTGGACGCGAGCACCGGCGTGGTCAGGCCAAGGTTCTGGACCCAGTCGAACATCGCGGCCTTGTCGGCGTAGTGATGGTAGTAGTTGTAATGCGCGCCGCCGCGGAAGGTGAGCATGGCGAAGTGGAATGCCGTGTAGATGACGAGGGCGATCCACGGGCTGTTCTTCAGCAGATCGAGGAAGTCCTGCTTGGGAGAGGACTTGGTCTCGACGACGGGCTTGATGCGCTCCTTGGTGGTGAAGAAGGTGACGAGGAAGAGGACGAAGCAGAGGACCGCCCAGATGGTCATGGTCATCTGCCAGCCGTGCTGGCGGTCGTGGCCGACGGCGAACTTGGCGACGAGCGGGAGCGTCAGGCCGCCGACGATGAACTGCGCGATGTTGGCCGAGACGAAGCGGAACGAGTTGACCTTGGTGCGCTCATTGAGGTCGGCCGTCATGACGCCGCCCAGGGCGGAATACGGCATGTTGTTCATCGAGTAGAGGGTCATCAGCACCGTGTTGGTGATGCCGGCCCAGGCGATCATCGCGCCCGTGCCCCAGCCGACGGGGGTGGTGTAGGCGAGAACCATGACCACGGCCCAGGGCAGCGACGTCCAGAGGACCCACGGGCGGAACTTGCCCCAACGGGTGTTGGTGCGGTCGGCGATGATGCCCATGATGGGATCGAAGGCGGCGTCCCAGAGACGGGGCCAGAGCAGGATCGCGGCGGCGGTGCCGGAGGAGAGGCCGAAGATGTCGGTGTAGAAGCTCGTTTGAAAGAGCACCATCGACATGAACACGAAGTTCGCGGCGGCGTCGCCCGCGCTGTAGCCGGCCTTTTCGATGAAAGAGAGTTTTTGCGTGGATTCGCTCATGGGTGGGGTGAGAGGGGTAACAGAAAGGCCGCGGAATGCGGCCGGGAGGACTAGACCAAAGTTATGCTGCCAATCGCGGGGGCGGGAGCGCCGAGCGCTTGGGCGCGCGGTCCCGGCGAGGCCGAGCCGACCACGATACCATAGGCGCCGGGAACGTGCCCGGCGCGGCCGGCGGCGTCGAATTGGGCGAAGGTGGCGGCGGGGAGACGGAACTCGATCTTCGCAGTGTCGCCGGGAGCGAGGGTGATTTTCTGAAAATCAACCAAAGTGGCGAACGGCGCCTCGGGCCAGCGGCGGGGCGGCGTGACGTAGCATTGCACGGCTTCGCTGACGGGACGGTCGCCGGTGTTGGTCAGCGTCGTGCCGACCATGACCTCCTGCCCGGCGGCGAGCTTCGGCGTGCTGAGGCTGAGCGGTCCATAGGTCAGCCGGCCGTAAGTTAGACCGAAGCCGAACGGATAGAGCGGCTCTTTTTCCGCGAAGCGGTAGGTGCGGCCTCGCATGCCGTAGTCGATGAACGGGGGCAGATCGGCGGTGCAGCGCGGAACGGTAAGCGGAAGCTTGCCGGAAGGGGACGCGTCGCCGAAAAGCACATCGGCCAGCGCGCGACCGCCTTCGCAGCCGGGATACCAGACTTGCAGAATCGCATCGGCGAGGTCGTGCACTTCCGGCACGGCGAGGGCGCTGCCGCCGGTGAGGACGACGATGAGTTTCCGGGCGTGCTTGCGCAGCTCGATGAGGAAATCCCGCTGGACCTTCGGCAGCTCGATGGTGGCGCGATCGCCGCCGGTGGAGGAGGCCACGGCGTCGCCCTCTTCGCCCTCGAGAGTAGAATCAAGGCCGAGCACGGCGATGGTCAGTTCGTTTTCCGCTGCGGTGCTGTAGGTGTAATTGACGCCCGGCGCCATCGGACCGGACAGCGGACTGCCGGCGCGGTAAACCACGCGGCAACCCTCGGGCGCGCGCTCGAGAATGCCTTCGGCGAGCGTGACGAGCCGCGGCGAGAAGCCGTAGTAATTGCCGATGAGGACGGTGGTGTTGGCCGCGGTCGGGCCGCAGACCAAAATGCTCTCGTGATCCGGGTGCAGCGGGAGGATGCCGTTGTTCTTGAGCAGGACAATGGACTCGATCGCGGCCTGGCGGGAGAGGCGCCGGTGTTGTTCGCAATCGACGATGGCGGGCGAAGTCTCGGCAAAGGGCACCAGCGCGGGCGGATCGAAGAGGCCGAGCTTGAACTTCGTGGTCAGCAGGCGGCGGAGCGAGACATCGATCTCCGCCTCGGTGATCAGACCGTCGCGCACGGCGACGACGAGATCGTTGTAGGTGCAGCCGCAATTCAGGTCGCAGCCGTTTTTCACCGCGAGGGCGGCCGATTCGGCGGCGTTCTTCGTCACCTTGTGGTGCTGGTGGAAATCGTCGATGGCACCGCAGTCGCTGACGACGTGGCCCTGAAACCCCCAACGGCCGCGCAGAATGTCGCCGAGGAGGAATTTGCTCCCGCAGCACGGCTCGCCGAGCGTGCGGTTGTAGGCGCCCATCACGGCCTCAACGCCGGTGCGCACGAGTTTCTCGAACGCGGGCAGATAGGTCTCGTGGAGATCCTTGGGCGTGGGCTTGGCGTCGAAACCGTGGCGTTCCTGCTCGGGTCCGCTGTGCACGGCGAAGTGTTTGGCGCAGGCGGCGGTCTTGAGGTAGTGCGGATGGTCGCCCTGCAGGCCGCGCACCATCGCGGCGCCCAGTTCGCCCGTGAGGAACGGATCTTCGCCAAACGTTTCCTGGCCGCGGCCCCAGCGCGGGTCGCGGAAGATATTGATGTTCGGCGTCCAGAAGGTGAGGCCTTGATACTGGCCGCGGCGGCCGGCGGCGACAGCGGCGTGGTGCTTTGCGCGCGCCTCGTCGGCGATGACACCGGCCACGCGCTGCACGAGCGCGCGATTCCAGGTGGCGCCCAGGCCGATGACCTGCGGAAACACGGTGGCGCGGCCGTTGCGCCCGACGCCGTGGCAGGCTTCGCTCCACCAATTGTAGGCGGGCACCCCGAGTCGCTCCACGGCGTTGTTTTCGTGGAGCAGCTGGTTGATTTTTTCCGGCAGAGTGAGCCGCGCCATCAGCTCCCCGACCCGCTGTTCGAGCGGCAGCCCGGCCTCAAGATGGGGCAGGGCGGCCACGGAAGCAGCGGGCGAAGTCGGGGGCATTTCGAGGCGGATGCTGCTGCGGCCGAGTCGCTCAGCCGTGCAGGTAACTCATCAACAGGTTCTCGAGATATTCCTGTTTGCCGGAGCGGGGCTTGGGTTCGCCGAGCTTGGTCAGGACGAGTTTGTTGAGTTCGCGGAAGCCGACGCGGCCCTTCTCGATGTCCTTGCCGTAGCCGGTGTCGAAGGAGCTGTAGCGCTCGGTGACGAACGCCTCGAACTTGCCGTCGGCGAGGATGCGGCGGGCGAGCTTGAAGGCGAGGGCGTAGGCGTCCATGCCGCCGATGTGGGCGTGGAAGAGGTCCTCGGCGTCGATGGAGGGGCGGCGGAGCTTGGCGTCGAAGTTGAAGCCGCCGGTGCCGAGGCCACCGGCCTTGAGGATCGAGATCATCGCGAGGGTGAGCTCGCGGATGTCGGTGTTGAACTGGTCGGTGTCCCAGCCGAGGAGTAGGTCGCCGGCGTTGGCGTCGATCGAGCCGAGCATGCCCGCGGAGGCCGCGACCTCGATCTCGTGCTGGAAGGTGTGGCCGGCGAGTGTCGCGTGGTTGGTCTCGATGTTGAACTTGAAGTGCTTCTCCAGGCCGTAGGTGCGGAGGAAGGCGATGCCGCTGGCGACATCGAAGTCGTATTGGTGCTTCGTGGGCTCCTTCGGCTTGGGCTCGATGAGGAACTGGCCCTTGAAGCCGATGCTCTTGGCGTAATCGAGCGCCATGTGCATGAAGCGGGCGAGGTGGTCCTGCTCGCGCTTCAGGTTGGTGTTGAGGAGGGTCTCGTAGCCTTCGCGACCGCCCCAGAAGACGTAGTTTTCGCCGCCGAGTTCCTTGGTGACTTCGAGGGCCTTCTTCACCTGCGCCGCGGCGTAAGCGAAGGCGTGCGCGTCGGGGTTGGTCGCGGCGCCGCACATGTAGCGGGGGTTCGAGAAGAGGTTCGCGGTGCCCCAAAGGAGCTTCACGCCGGAGGCTTTCTGGTGGGCCTTGGCATGGGCGATGAGCTGGTCGAGGTTCCGGTTGGATTCGGCGAGGCTGCGGCCCTCGGGCGCGATGTCGCGGTCATGGAAGCACCAGAACGGCGCCTGGATCTTCTGGAAGAACTCGAAGGCGGCGTCCATGCGCGCCTTGGCGATGGAGACGGGATCGGAGCCTTTTTCCCACCGACGCGAAATCGTGCCCGGGCCGAACGGGTCGGAACCGGCGCCGCGGAAGGCGTGCCAGTAGGCGATGGAGAAGCGCATGTGCTGCTTCATCGTCTTGCCGTCGATCACCTCGGCGTGATTGTAGTGCCGGAAGGCGAGGGCCTGGGCGGCGCCGGGGCCTTCGTAGCGGATGGAGGAGGTGCGAAACGAATTTGAACGCAGGGTTTTCATCAGTGCTGACGGTTATTCTGGAAGGGGTGAAACACCGCAACAGTAAGTCTCGCCTATGCCACGCGATTTGGAAACCGGGGGGAGATACTAACTATAGACTTGAAGGTCCGCCCGGGGGGAGACGGAATAGCCTCACCCCATGAACGAGCGTCGCGTTACCCTGGCGGACATCGCCGCGAAGGCCGGTGTGCACGTCACCACGGTTTCCCTGGCCCTGCGCAACCATCCGCGCCTGCCCGAAACCACGCGACAGCGCATCCACAAGCTGGCCGAGGAACTCGGTTACCGGCCCGATCCGCTGCTGCGCGCGCTGATCTCCTACCGGGGCCGGGTGATGGAGCGCCGCAACACGCCAACCCTTGCCTATGTCACCAACTGGGCGACCCGCTGGGGCTGGAAGAAGGTCACGGCGCATCCGGATTTTTACGCCGGGGCCGAGGCGATGGCGAACCAGCTGGGCTACAAGCTGGAGCATTTCTGGATGCGCGAGCCGGGCCTCACGCAGGGCCGGCTGAGCCGCATGCTCTATTCGCGCGGCATCAACGGCCTCATCATCGCCTCGCACGGCCGCGAGATGGGCGACGCCTTGCAGTTCGACTGGCCGAGCTTCAGCGCGGTGAAGATCGATTATTTTCCGCACCAGCCGGTGCTGCACAACGTCACCAACAACCAGTGCGACATCGTCCGGCTGGCGATGCAGAAGGTGATGGCGGCCGGCTACCGCCGCATCGGCTTTGTCATGCATCGCGGCTGGGACCACGCGGTCGATCATCTCTGGACCGCGGGTTTCCTGTGCGAGCAGCAGCACCTGTCCACGCGGGAGCGCGTGCCGGCGCACATCTTTCCCGAGCCGCATCCGATCGAGCGCTGGTTCAACGAGAACAACGCGCCGGTGGTGGCCGACCTGCCGGCTTTCGAGAAATGGCTGAACAAATACCAGCCGGAGGTGGTGATCAGCAAAGGCGGATTCGTGCTGCCGCTGTTCAAGAAGCTCGGTCTGCGCGTGCCGCGCGACATCGCCTTCGTCGACGTCTTCCTTGAGGAACTCAATGGCGCGACCGCCGGGGTCCGGCAGAATCATGAGACGGTCGGGGGCGTGGCGGTCGAGATCCTGGCGGGCCAGCTGCAGCACAACAAATTCGGCGTGCCCCTGATCCCGACCACCACCTATGTGGAAGGCACCTGGTTTGACGGCCAGACGTGTCCCTCGCGCCTGACCGCGAGCGCGACGGTCTGAACCGGAACCCGCGGGCGCGTGTTTCGCCTCGCCGCCGCGGGGATTTTTGGCCAGACGTTCCTCCGCAAGTTCGTCGCTTGGGCCATGCGGCGGGTGCGAGATCATGGCCATAACGAGCAATCACGTCGCGGAAATGCAGGGACTCTACGGTCCCTTCACCATGGCTGAACGCGTCGTGCAGAAAATCTGGCTGCGCGGGGATTTCGCTCGCGACCGCGCGGTGCTGGCCGACGGGCGGAAACTCGCCATCCGCTCGGCCGGCACGTGGAATCTGCTAGGCGGGCCGGATTTTCTCGGCGCGCGCCTCGTGATCGGCGACCAGGAACTGACCGGCGACATCGAGGTTCATTTCCGCACCGCCGACTGGCGGGCGCACGGGCACGCGGCGGACCGGGCTTACGACCGGGTCGCGCTCCATGTCGTCCTTTTCCCTCCGGCGGATGGCGAGCGTCCCGCGGTGGGTGGCGACGGGAACGAGCTTCCCACCTTGGTGCTGCTGCCGTTGCTGCACCGCGATCTCGAGGAATACGCCTCCGACGACGCGCTGGAAACGATCACCGCCCGGGACGAATGGGAACGGTTCGCCGGACTGGCGGCGACCCCGGAGCCGGAGCGTCTGGAACTCATCCGGGCGCACGCAGAGCGACGCTGGCGGCAGAAAGTGCATTTCGCGCGACTCTGGATCGAGCGGCTCGGTTGGGACGAGGCCGCGCACCACACCGCGTTGGAGATTCTGGGTTACCGCCGGAACCGGGCGGCCATGCTGATGGTGGCGGCGCGCTATCCGTTGCCGGCTTGGACGGGCGGGGTCGAACTGCAGCAGGTTTATGAAGAGGGGCGTGGTTACTGGCAATTGCAGGGCGTGCGCCCGGCGAGTCACCCGCTGGCGCGGTTGCGGCAATACCAGCGCTGGGTGATCGCGCGGCCGGATTGGCCCGGGCGACTCGCGACGCTGGCGGTATCCTTTGGCGGCGAGGCCAGCGCGCCGGCCGCGACCCAGGACGTGCGGCGCGCGCTGGGATTGGGCAAACTCCGCGCAACCCTGGCGCGCGAGCTCACGGCGGACGCGATCGGTGGCACGCGTCTCGATAATCTGGTGTGTGACGGCTTCCTGCCGTTGCTCGCAGCCCGGACGGGTTGCGCGCAAGGGGCGATGTGGCACCACTGGTTTTTGGGCGACGTGCCGACGCCGGTGCGGCAGGCACTGCCGCGGCTTGGTCTGGCCGGGACACGGGCGCAGCCGCATTGCCATGGAATGGGGCAGGGGTTGCTGGGTTGGATTCTGGCGCGTGACGCTGTTGCAAGTCGCTGAAGGGCTTTAAATTTGCAGGGGCTTGACAAGCGTTCGCGCGCTTTAATATCTTCCACCCCCATACATTTAGTTCACTTTCTAAAAGTGGGCCCTCGGGTCCGCTTTTTTTTTCCATTAATCCAAACACACCATGAGTAGCGAAATCCTGTCCGTTCTCGAATACATGGAGAAGGAGAAAGGCATCCCGCGTGCCGATATGATCTCCGCCATCGTAAACGCGATCAAAACCGCCGCGTTGAAGGGCGTTAACTCGGGTCAGGAACTGAAGATCGAGATCAGCCCGAAGAACGGCCAGCTCAACGCCTGGTCCCTGCTCAAGGTGGTTGATTCGGTTTCCGATCCGAAGCTGCAGATCCATGTCGAAAAGGCGCAGGTCTTCAAGCCGGGTGCGGTGGTGGGCGACACCATTGAGCGCGAGATCGATCCGTCCTACCTCGGCCGCATCGCGGCCCAGACCGCGCGGCAGGCCATCATGCAGCGGCTCCGCCAGTTTGAGAAAGAGCGCATCTACGACGACTTCAAGGATTCCGTCGGTGACATCGTCAGTGGCACCGTCCGCCGCCGCGAGCGCAACGACCTCTTCATCGACCTCGGCAAGGCCGAGGCCGTCATGCCCGGCAAGGAACAGGTGCCCGGCGAGGAATACGCCCCGGGCGAGCGCATCCGCTGCATTCTCCTCGAAATCGAAAACAGCAGCCGCGGTCCCGAGATCATCCTCAGCCGCGCCAGCCCCAAGTTTGTCCGCCGTCTCTTCGAGCTCGAGGTTACCGAGATCGCCGACGGCACCGTCAAGATCGAGGCGTTCGCCCGCGAGCCCGGTTACCGCACCAAGATCGCTGTCACCAGCACCGACCCGAAGGTCGACCCGGTCGGCGCCTGCGTCGGCGCCCGCGGCGCCCGCGTGAAGAGCATCGTCCGCGAGCTCAACGGCGAGAAGATCGACATCATTCCGTATCACACCGACACGAAGGAAATGCTCATCGAGGCGCTCAAGCCGGCCGTGCCGCGCGAGATCATCCTCGACGAAAAGAACAAGCGCCTGCTTGTCCGCGTGGTGAACGACGACCTCGCCGTCGCCATCGGCCGCAAGGGCCAGAACGCGCGCCTGACTTCCCGCCTCGTCGGCTGGCGCCTCGACATCGAGGAGTTCAAGGTCACCGTCGCCGATCCGCGCGCGCAGGCCATCGGCCTGTTTGTCAGCACCTACGGTTTCGACCCGTCCGTCGCCGAGCGCCTGGTGGCGAACGGCATCAATTCCCCGGCCGCCTTCGAGGGCGTCGAGGCCGCCGATCTGGTGGGCTTCGGCTTCTCCGAGGAAGAGGCCCAGATGGTCATCGCCAAAGTTTCCGCTCCCTGAACCGCCTCCCTAATCCCGCCGCGCCCACCTTACACTGAATGAGCATCCGCATTCACGAACTAGCGAAGAAGCTCAACATGGACAACAAGGACCTCATGGCCTTGTTGAAGGAACGCGGCTACCCGGCCAAAAGCGTGTCCAGCACCGTGGACAACATCACCGCCGAGGCCCTGGAGGTGGAAATCGCCGCCAAGAACCCGCCGCCGGCTCCCGTGGTCGAGGTCGCGCCCGCCGCCCCCGTCCCCGCGACGGAGGAACCCAAGCTCAAGCTGCCTGCCGGCGTGTTCGTCAAATCCGCACAGGACATCGTCCGCGAGCGGGAGGAAGCCGCGAAAGCCGCCGCCGCGGCGCGGGCTGCCGCCCACCCACCCGTCATCGCTCCCGTGACACCTCCCGTCGCTGCGCCCAAGCCGCCGCCGCCGCCCGCCGTGAAGGCTCCGCCGTTGCCGCCGCGCATGGCTGCCCCGGCTCCGGTGGTCTCACGTCCGGCCCCGGTGCCGGTCGCGCCCGTGGTCAAATCCGCTCCGCCCATCGTCACGAAGTCGCCGGTGGCGCCGCCGCCGCCGCCCGCGCCGTCCTTCCGCGCGAGCGTTCCGCCGCCGATGACGGCCAAGGCTGCTCCGACTTTGCCCGCGACTCCCTCATCTGCTGCGTCGTCGGTCACCGTCACCGAGGAAGGGGGCGTCAAGATCATCCATCTCAAGCCGCCGATCATCGTGCGCGACTTCGCCGTCGCCCTCGGGCTGAAGCCCTTCAAACTGATCTCGGAGCTCATGGAGATGAGCATCTTCGCGTCGATGAACCAGTCGATCGACGAGCCGGTGGCGACCAAGCTCGCCGAGAAGCACGGCTTCCTGCTCGATATCAAGCACCGCGGCGAGACCGCGGCTCCCGTCGTCACGCCCGAGAAAGCCAAGATCAACAAGGAGGAGAAGGCGCGCGAGGAGGACATCAAGAACCTCGCCCCGCGTCCGCCGGTGGTCTGCATTCTCGGTCACGTTGACCATGGCAAGACCTCCCTGCTCGACGCCATCCGCAAGGCGCACGTCGCCGAGGGCGAGGCGGGCGGCATCACCCAGCACATCGGTGCCTACCAGATCGAGCACAACGGCCGCAAAATCACCTTCCTCGACACCCCGGGTCACGCCGCCTTCACCAAGATGCGCGCGCGCGGCGCCTCGGTCACCGACATCGCGGTGCTCGTCGTCGCGGCGGATGACGGCTTCATGCCGCAGACCGACGAGGCCCTGAAACACGCCCAGGACGCCAAGGTCGCCCTCATGGTCGCCGTCAACAAGATGGACGTGAAGGGCGCCAACCTTGACCGCGTGAAACAGCAGATGCAGGAACGCCAGATCGCGCCCGAGGATTGGGGCGGCGAGACCGTCACCGTGCCGGTGGCCGCGATCAAAGGGCAGGGCATCACGGAACTGCTTGAGATGATTCTGCTCCAGGCCGACGTGCTCGAACTGAAGGCCAACCCGAAGGCGGAGGCCAGCGGCGTGGTCATCGAGTCGCAGGTCGACGTGGGCCGCGGTCCGCTCGCCACGGTCATCATCCAGCGCGGCACGCTGCGGGTCGGCGACGCCATCGTGTGCGGTCCGCATTACGCGAAGGTCCGCGCGATGTTCGACGACCAGGGCAAGAATCTGAAGGAAGCGCCGCCCGCCATGCCCGTCCGCGTGATCGGCTGGTCCGGCGCGCCCGATTCCGGCACCAAGTTCACGGCGGCGAAGAACGCCCGCGAGGCCGAGAAACAGGCCGAGGTGGCGGCGGATGCCCTCAAGAAGGCCACCGTCACCGAGGACGCAGTGCCGAAGGACACGTCGTTGGACGCCCTCTTCGCCAACATCGCCGCCACCCAGGGCAAGATGTTGCGCGTGGTCATCAAGTCCGACGTCTACGGTTCGCTCGAGGCCGTGAAAAACGTGCTCGAAGGCATCAAGAGCGCGAAGGTCTCGCTCGACATCGTCGCCTCCGACGTGGGCATCATCAGCAAGAACGACGTCCTTATGGCGAGCGCCGCCAAGGCCGTTATCATCGGTTTCAACACCAAGCAGGAAAACGGCGTCGTCGCGCTGGCCAAGCACCACACCGTCACAATCGAAAATTTCTCCATCATCTACGAGCTCGGCGACCGGGTGAAGGAGATGATGGCCGACCTGCTGGACCCGGAGCTGAAGGAGAACAAGACCGGCGGCGCCGAGGTGCGTCAGGTGTTCCCCGTCGCCAAGGGCTTCGTCGCGGGCTGTCTCGTCACCGAGGGCAAGATCAACCGCGGCTCCCCCGCCCGCGTCCGCCGCGGCAAGGATTCCCTGTTCGAGGGCAAGGTCGGCACGCTGCGCCGCTTCAAGGACGACGCCAACGAGGTCCGCGCCGGCCTCGAGTGCGGCATCCGGCTCGACGGTTTCGACGGCTACCAGCCGGGCGACCGCATCGAATGTTTTGAAATCCAGAAGGTCCGGGCCTCGCTCTGACCTTTCCCCCCCCCCCCCCCC
>Ga0208272_100522_pt1 | contig 12504 bp, 7 predicted proteins | sample LakWasM129_HOW14_2_FD_183939 | JGI IMG/M metagenome (GOLD analysis project Ga0208272, IMG submission 183939) | Freshwater sediment methanotrophic microbial communities from Lake Washington under simulated oxygen tension - Sediment Metagenome... | ecosystem: Environmental > Aquatic > Freshwater >... | reverse complement strand
GGACATGACCACGGCCGACCCGCAGGAGATGCGCGAATGCGGCGAGCTGGCCCGGCGCGTCGCCCAGGGCAGGGCGGTGCACTTCGTGGACGTGGCCATCACCGGCGCGGTCAACCTGGGCGGCAGGAAGACGCCGCTGCTCGTGGCCGGTGGCAAGGCCGGTTTTGTACAGGAATTGTTCTTGCCCTTTGGCGGCTCGGTTCGCGTGGTGGGCGGGCAGCCGGGCGATGCTGCCGCGCTCAAGCTCCTGCGCAGCATCTACACCAAGGGGACCGAGGCGCTGGCCGTGGAGTGCCTGGTGACGGCCCAGCAGATGGGCCTGCGCGAGCAGCTGCATGCCGTGCTGCAGGACATCGACGAGACACCGCTGCGCACGCTGATGGAGTCCATGGTGCGCACGCACATCCCGCACTCCGCACGCCGCCGCAACGAGGTGGCCGAGGCCCGGCAGCAGATGGCCCGCAACGGCCTGGCGCCCATCGCCTTGCCCGCCGTCGAGGCGCTGTTCGCCGCCACGGCCCGGGCGCATGCGGCCCAGCCGTTCACCGGCACCTCCACCGACGAGGCCATCGATTGGCTGGGCAGCCACGTGCTCGCCAGCCAAGCCTGATCAACGTACCCCTGCGCCAACCGACACCACCAAAGGAGACATCCGCAATGACGACCCCAACCCGACGCCGCCTGGCCCTCGCCGGCCTGCTGGCACTGACCGCTGCCGCCATGGCCCCGGCCCATGCCCAGGGCACCTATCCGCAGCGGCCCATCAGGTTCATCGTGCCCTTTCCGGCCGGCGGCGGCACCGACAACCTCACGCGGCTGGTCGGCACCAAGCTCACCGAGGCCCATGGGTGGGCCATCGTGGTGGAGAACAAGCCCGGTGCTGGTGGCAACCTGGCTCTGGACCAGGTGACCAAGGCCCCCGCCGACGGCCTGACCCTGGTGATGGCGCAGACCGACAACGTGGTTCTCAACCCGCTGCTGTACTCCAAGCTCACCTACAACCCCGACAAGGACCTGCGCGCCGTGGCCCTGGTCGCAGCCGGCCCGGCCGTGCTCGTGGTGAATGCCGATTCGCCGTACAAGTCCCTGGACGACATCGTCCAGGCGGCGAAGAAGGACCCCGGGCGCCTGAGCTTTGCCACGCCGGGCACCGGCACCATTTCGCACCTCATCAGCGAGGCCTGGCAGAAAAGCTCGAATGTGAAGTTCACCCACGTGCCGTTTCGCGGCATGGCGCAGGCCATGCCCGACCTGCTGGGCGGGCGCATCGACATGTACATGGGCTCCGTCCCCACGCTGCTGTCGCACATCCAGTCGGGCAAGGTGCGCGCCATCGGCGTGACCACCGCGAGCCGCTCCAAGCTGCTGCCCAACGTGCCGACCTACACCGAATCCGGCATCAAGGGCGTGGAGCTGGCCAGCGTGTGGGGCGTGATGGCCCCGGCCGGCACCTCCGACGCCATCGTCAAGCAGCTCAACGAAGCCATCAACAAGGTGGTGAACGCACCCGACACGGCCAGGAAGATCGCCGACTCCGGCGCCGAGCTCACCACCGGCACACCGCAGGACATGGCCAGGCTCTACGCCAGCGACCGCGCACGCCTGGCACCCATCGTCAAGAGCTCTGGCACCACGCTCGATTGAGCGGCACGGCTTTCATTCCATCACTCTGAGCACCACACCATGATCGGTCTTCAAATTCTGAAGCGGCAGCGCGCTGTCAGCCTTGATATTGCCAGGCGCTATCTCGACGTGCCTGTTGCCAACGTCAGCGACTGCATGGCCCGCATGACGGCGGGCGGCGCGCGGTTGCGCCCCATGCACGGCGGCGGGCGCATGGCCGGCCCCGCGCTGACCATCAAGACACGCCCGGGCGACAACCTCATGCTCCACAAGGCACTTCAACTGGCCAGCCCAGGTGACGTGATCGTGGTGGATGCGGGGGGCGACCTCACCAACGCACTCATCGGAGAAATCATGGTCGGAGACGCCATGCGTCGCCAGCTGGGCGGGATCGTGATCAATGGCGCGATCCGGGACGCGGCATGGATTCGTGCTGGCAGCTTCCCGGTATTCGCAGCGGGCGTCACGCACCGCGGACCCTACAAGGACGGCCCGGGCGAAATCAATGTGCCTATCGCCATCGATGGCATGGTGATCGAGCCCGGTGACCTCATGATTGGCGACGACGATGGCTTGCTGTGCGTACCGTATGCGCAGGCACAGGCCTTGCTGGATGCAGCACACGGAAAGCAGGTGGTTGAGGCCAGGATGGTGGCCGACATCGCTGCCGGTACCTACAGCGCGCCATGGATAGACGAGACGCTCAAGCGTCTGGGGTGCCCGATTCAGCCGTAGCGCCGGCGCTACATCGCACATCCGGCACTCATCCAGCACCCATGGCCCGTCCGCCTCAGGCCTCGGCCAGCGCCTTCAGATGGCTTTCCAGGCCGCCCGTGCCGCTGGCCGCGTTCACATGGTCGAAGTAGCCGTACCAGCCGCTGGCCTTGATGCCCGCCAGCAGGGCATCGCGCGCGGCGGTATCGGGAAAGCGCCAGATGCCCAGGAAGCGGTGCGGGCTGGCCTGGTCCAGGCCGTGCTCGGTCTCGGCCAGGGCCAGCACCTGCACGCCCATGGCAGCCAGGCCGCCCATGGCGCTGGCAACCGCGTCCAGAAACTGCTGACGCTGCGCGGCGGGCAGGGCCAGCCAGGCGGGGTTGGGGGAATAGAGCTCGACCAGATAGTGGGACATGGTGTTTCCTGGGGTTGAGGCGCTGTGCGCCGGGTGTGATGCTGGCATATTGTATGTCGGCTAATTATATGTTGGCGCCATGGCATGCAGCCTGTGCCGTCGATGGCTTTGCTCTGGCGCTGCCTTCCATCAGGGGTTTGCGCATATCCATATGCGGCAGGCTTGTTTGCGATAGCCGGGCGGTCCTTTAGGCTGGCGCGCTTTGGCCACGCCATGTCCATCCCCGTCACAACTGTCCAATCCGATTCCCGCCCCGGCGCCTTTGCCATTTCATCCCAACCCGCCACGGCCTTGCACCGTGCCACGCCAGCTACGCTGGCGGCCGTGCTGGAGCAACTGCCCCCGGCCCAGGCCCGATGGGCGCGCGCCGCAGGCTTTGATGCGCAGCCGGGCCGCATCCTGCTGTTGCCCGGCATGCAGGCTGAAGTACAGAGGGAAGGGCAGAGCGAGGGCGCTGCCCTCGCTGGCGTGCTGGTCGGCGTGGACCCGGATCAGCCGCTGTGGCAGCTGGCCGGCCTGCCGGCGGCGCTGCCGCCCGGCACCTATGCGCTCGCCGATGCGGATGAGGCTCAGAGGCCGCATCTGCTGCTGGGCTGGGCACTGGGCGCGCTGCCATCGACCCGCCAGGCGCGGCAGTCGGATGCGGCAACCGCTCCATCACTCGCTCTATCACTCGCTCGGTTGGTGGCAAGCCCCGATGAGCAGGCCGCCGTCGCGCCAATGGCCGCCGCCATTGGCGAGGTGCGGCGGCTGGTCAACCTGCCTGCCAACCAGCTGGGCCCCGAACAGCTGGCCCAGGCCGTGGCCGACCTGGCCGCGCGCCATGGCGCGCGCCACCGGCAATGGGTGGGCGACGAACTGCCTGCCGCAGGCTTTGGCCTGGTGCACGCCGTGGGTCGGGCGGCGGCCCAGGCGCCGCGCGTGGCCGAGCTGACCTGGGGCGATGCCGCGCTGCCCCATGTGGTGCTCATAGGCAAGGGCGTGTGCTTTGACTCCGGCGGGCTGGACCTCAAGCCCGCCGCAGGCATGCGCTGGATGAAGAAGGACATGGGCGGCGCCGCACACGCCCTGGCCCTGGCCGATCTGCTGATGCAGGCGGGCCTGCCCATCCACCTGAAGCTGCTGGTGCCTGCGGTGGAGAACGCCGTGGGTGCCGGTGCGCTGCGGCCCGGCGACATCATCGAGGCCGGAGACGGCCGGCGCGTGGAGATCGAGAACACCGATGCCGAAGGCCGGCTCCTGCTGGCCGATGCGCTGTACCACGCCATTCGCAGCGCGCCCACGCCGCCCGCGCTGCTGATCGACCTGGCCACGCTCACGGGCGCTGCGCGCACGGCGCTGGGGCCGGACCTGCCTGCGCTGTTCAGCAACCATGACGGCTGGGCCGATGCGCTGCTGGCCCAGGGCCGCGCGCAGGCCGACCCGCTGTGGCGCCTGCCCCTGTGGGCCCCGTACCGCCGCATGCTCCGCTCCGACCAGGCCGACCTGCTCAACGCCGCCAGCACGCCGCAGGGCGGCGCCATCACGGCTGCGCTGTTTCTGGAGAGCTTTGTGTCGCCCGAGCTGCCCTGGCTGCACCTGGACCTGTTCGCCTGGAATCTGGAGGAGCGCCCCGGCCGGCCCAGGGGCGGCGAGGCCCAGGGCCTGCGCGCGCTGTACGCCCTGCTGTCGCAGCGCTTTGCATCTGCGCGCAGCGCATTTGCATAGGCGCAATCGGGCTTTGCGGCGGGCTGGTGGCTCCACACAATCGGCCGTCTGGTGCAGCCGGCGCGGCACCCGCCGCCGCCTTCCTGCGATCTTGTTCCGGCTGCCAGGACACTTCATGACCCAAAGACGCTTCCTGCCTCGCCTTTCCCTGCTGCGCACCCACTTGCGCACCCTGCGAACTTCCGCACTGCTTCCCGCCCTGGCCGCAGCCCTGCTGTGCGCACCGCCCGCCCAGGCCGAAACCCTGCGCTGGGCGCGCTCCACCGACGCATCCACGCTGGACCCGCACGCGCTGAACAACGGCCCCAACCACAACCTGCTGCACCAGATCTACGAGCCGCTGATCATCCGCACGGCCGATGGCAAGCTGCTGCCCACCCTGGCCACATCCTGGGCGCTGACTGCCGACCCCTCGGTCTGGGAGTTCAAGCTGCGCAAGGGCGTGAAGTTCCATGACGGCAGCCTGTTCACGGCCGACGACGTGCTGTTCTCGCTGCGCCGCGCGCGCTCGGCCACCTCGGACATGCGCTCGCTGCTGACCTCGATCACCGACGTGACCAAGGTCGATGCCTTCACCGTGCACATCAGGACCAACGGGCCCAACCCGCTGCTGCCGGCCAGCCTCATCAACATCCAGATCCTGAGCGCCGCCTGGGCCAAGGCCCATGGTGCCGAGCAGCCGCAGAACGCGCTGGCCAAGGAAGAGAACTACGCCACGCGCAACGCCAACGGCACGGGGCCCTATGTCATCGCCTCGCGCGAGCAGGACACGCGCACCGTGCTGCGGCAGTTTCCCGGCTACTGGGGCAAGGGGCTGTTCCCGCTGGAAATCGACGAACTGGTCTACCTGCCCATCAAGTCCCAGGCCACGCGCGTGGCGGCGCTGCTGTCGGGCGAGGTGGACTTCGTGCAGGACCTGCCCATCCAGGACATTGCGCGCCTGAGCGCCGACCCGCGCTTTCGCATCAACCAGGCCGCCGAGAACCGCACCATCTTCCTGGGCCTGAACGTGGGCGCCGCCCCGCTGTCGCATTCCGATGTGAAGGACAAGAACCCGCTGGCCGACCTGCGCGTGCGCCAGGCCTTCCAACTGGCCATAGACCGGCAGGCCATACAGCGCGCCGTGATGCGCGGCCTGTCCGTGCCCACCAACATCATTGCGCCGCCCTTTGTGCACGGCTACGAGAAATCCTTTGGTGCCGTGGGCAAGGCCGACCTTGTCCAGGCCAGGAAGCTGCTGGCCGAGGCCGGCTATCCCAACGGCTTCGGCATCACCCTGCATTGCACGAACGACCGTTATCTGAACGACGAGGCCATCTGCCAGGCCATCGCCGGCTTTCTGGGCCGCATCGGCGTGAAGACCGCCGTGTCGTCGCGGCCGCTGGCCATCCAGACGGCGGCCATCAACAACCAGGAGACGGATTTCTACCTCTACGGCTGGGGCGTGCCCACCTATGACTCGGCCTATGTCTTCGACTACCTGGTGCACACGCGCGGCAAGAACGGCCGGGGCAATACCAATGCCACGCGCTACAGCAATGCCGAGCTGGACAGCCAGATCGTCTCCCTGGCCTCCGAGGGCGATGCGCGCAAGCGCGATGCCACCATCCACTCCATCTGGAGCACGGTGCAAAAGGAGCTGATCTACCTGCCGCTGCACGACCAGATCCAGACCTATGCCATGGTGCGCAAGTTCGACATCCCGGTGAATCCGTCGAACACGCCGTACTTCAAGCTGTTCAAGCAGCCCGGTGCGCGCCAGGCTGCGGTGGCCGGCGCGCAATAGGCTCAGTGTGTCGCAGCCGGCTGCGGCCGGTTGACCTCCACCGTGACGTGGACCAGTTCCTCATGCACGCCAAGCAACTGGCGCACGGCATCGGGGTCCACGCCTGCGGGCGCGTCCAGTGCCAAGATGCAGGCGTAGCGCGCCTTGCCCACGCGCCAGACATGCAGGTCGGAGATCTGCGCGGCAAACGGCGCCTGGGCGATGGCCTCACGCACCTCGCTGACCACGGGGGCGTGCATCTCGGCGTCCAGCAGCACGCGGCTGCTGTCGCGCAGCAGGCCCATGGCCCATGCCGCCACCAGCACGGCGCCGGCCATTCCCATGGCCGGGTCCAGCCATCCCAGTCCCCAGGCCATGCCGCCGAACAGGGCGGCGATGGCCGTCACCGAGGTGGCGGCATCGGCCAGCACATGCAGGTAGGCCGAGCGCAGATTGAGATCGCCGTGGTCGCCATGGTCACCGTGGTCGCCGTGATGGCTGTCGCCCGCGTGGCCGCCGTGCGCATGCCTGCCGTGCCCGTGGTGATGGCCGCGGTCGTGACCATGCCCATGACCATGGTGATGCCCGTGCCCGCCCTTCAGCAGCCAGGCGCAGACCAGGTTGACCAGCAGGCCCAGCGCGGCCACGCCCAGGGCCTGCTCGTAGTGGATGGGCGAGGGCGAGAACAGGCGCTGCACCGACTGCCAGGCCATGCCGCCCGCCACCAGCAGCAGCAAGATGGCGCTGGTGTAGCCGGCCAGCACCTCGATCTTCCAGGTGCCGAAGGCAAAGCGCGTATCGCCCGCCAATCTGCGCGCGGCCGCATAGGCGCCAGCTGAAAGCCCCAGCGCCAGCGCGTGCGATCCCATGTGCCAGCCATCGGCCAGCAGCGCCATGGAGTTGAATCCGTACCCGCCTGCGATCTCCCCGACCATCATGGCCGCCGTCAGCCCCGCAGCCAGCATGGCACGGCGCTCGCCCAGCGGGTTGCCTTCGTCGAAACGGTGTGAATGCTGCCTGGGGCTGGCGCCGCCAGCGGTCGAGAGGGATGGAATGCTGTGCATGAAGATACTGTACCCCAGTATGTGCAGGCGCCTAGAATGGCCCTCATGGCACATACGATTCAGAACAAGAAGCGCTTGCTCACGCGCATCCGCCGCATCCAGGGCCAGGCCCAGGCGCTGGAGCGCGCGCTCGAGGCCGAGCACGACTGCGCGGCCATCCTCCAGCAACTGGCGGCCGTGCGCGGCGCCGTCAACGGCATGATCTTCGAGGTGCTCGAAGGCCATGTGCGCACCCATCTGGCCGATGGCACGGCCGGCAGCCAGGCCCGTGAAGACGACGTGGACCTGGTGCTGTCGGTGATGCGCTCGTACATGAAGTGATTGATGAAGTGATGGCCGGCCCTGCGGATTGGCGCTCTCGGCGCGGTTTCCTGCTCTCATTTTTTGCAAACAGTGACCCCTGAAAACCGCCCATCTCGGGCACGGCGCCCCATTCGCAGCGGACAATCGTCGGGCCAGGAATATGACGGGATTTCGACAGTTCCCGCCGCCTGCTGGCCAGCCAAGGACTACCGCGCATGACAGAAGACCCCCGCCGAGATTCCCCCGCAGATGCCGCCGCCCAGGCGCCGCAGACGGCCCCGCAGCTGCGCATCGGCACCGTCGCCAAGCTCAATCTCGCCGACTTCCAGAACGCCGTGCCCGCGCTGCTGGAACTGGCCATCGTCAACGAGGGCGAGCTGCCGCTGCAGGCGCTGAGCCTGCTCCTGGCCTCGGAGCCTGCCTTCATCAAGCCGCGCACCTGGCGCCTGGAGTCGGTGGCCGCGCACAGCACCTATGCGCTGACCGACCTGGATGTGGCGCTGGACGGCGCCTTGCTCTCGCGCCTGACCGAGGCCGAGCCTGCCGTGCTGCGGCTGGAGCTGCGCAGCGGCCAGCCGGCAGAGACGGTGCTGGCCCGGCACGAACACCCGCTGGAACTGCTGGCACGCAACCAGTGGGGCGGCCTGGGGCATTTGCCCGAGATGGTGGCGGCCTTCGTGCAACCCAACGACCCGGCCGTGGACCGCGTCCTCAAGGGCGCGGCGCAGGCGCTGGAGGCGGCGGGCAAGTCCGGCGCCATCAACGGCTATGAACAGGGGCCGCAGCGCGCCTGGGAACTGGCCTCGGCCATCTGGACTTCCGTGCTCCAGAAGAAACTCAACTACGCGCTGCCGCCGGCCAGCTTCGAGCATGCGGGCCAGAAGATACGCGGCGCGACCCAGGTGCTGGATGCGGGCCTGGCCACCTGCCTGGACCTGACGCTGCTGTTCGCCTCCTGCCTGGAGCAGGCGCACCTGAACCCGCTGCTGGTCTTCACGCGCGGCCATGCCTTCGTGGGCCTGTGGCTGGGCAGGCAGGAATTCTCGACCGCCGTGGTCGATGACATCACGGCCGTGCGCAAGCGGCTCAAGCTGCAGGAGCTGGTGGTCTTCGAGACCACGCTGGCCGCGCAAGGCCAGGCCGTGGCCTTCAGCCAGGCCATTGCCCAGGGGGCGCGCCAGCTGGCCGAAGAGCATGAGGACCAGTTCGAGCTGCTGGTGGACGTTCGGCGCGCGCGCATGCAGCGCATCCGCCCGCTGGCGCTGGCCCAGCCCCAGGACACCGCGCCCGAGGCCGGCGAAGGCCAGGCCGAGCCACGGCTCACCGTGGAGCCGCCGCCCGAACTCCTGGCGCAGGCGCAGGTACGCGAAGTGCCCACCTCCCAGCTCGATCCCAAGGACAGGCTGGCGCGCTGGCAGCGCCGGCTGCTGGACCTGTCGCTGCGCAATGCGCTGCTCAACTTCAAGCCCGGCAAGAAATCGCTGCTGCTGCAGGTGGCGGCGCCCGCGCTGGAGGACACGCTGGCCCGGGGCCAGGTGCTCAAGCTGCTGCCCAGCCCCGAGCTCATGCAGGGCAAGGACCCGCGCAGCCAGCCATTGCACGAGGCGCGCAGCCTGGAAGACCTGCGCGGCGCGCACGCCGAAGAGGCGCTGCAGCGGCGCGAGGTCTTCATCGACCTGGAGCCGCTGGAGCTGGACAGCCGCTTTGTGGAGCTGTTTCGCGGCGCGCGCAATGCACTGCAGGAAGGCGGCGCCAACACCTTGTTCGTGGCCTTGGGCTTTCTGGTCTGGAGCCGGCCCGACAAGCCCGATGTGCGCGTGCGCGCGCCGCTGATCCTGCTGCCCGTCACGCTGGAGCGCAAGAGCGCGCGCTCGGGCTTCACGCTGCAGGCGCATGAGGACGAGCCGCGTTTCAACCCCACGCTGGTCGAGATGCTGCGCCAGGACTTCCAGCTGGAGCTGGGCGTGCCCGCCGGCGACCTGCCGCGCGACGAGGCCGGGCTGGATATCACCGGCATCTGGGCCCGCGTGCGCGAGGCCATCAAGGACGTGCGCGGCTGGGAGGTCAGCGAGGACGTGGTCCTGTCCATGTTCTCCTTCGCCAAGTACCTGATGTGGAAGGACCTGGCCGAGCGCGCCGACCAGCTGCGCAGCTCGCCCGTGGTCGCCCACCTGATCGACACGCCGCGCGAGCCCTATCGCTCGGAGATCGCCTTTCCCGACACGCGGCGGCTGGACCAGGAGTTCGCGCCGCAGCAGGTCTTCAGCCCGCTGCCGGCCGATTCATCGCAGCTGTCGGCCGTGATGGCCGCTGCGCGTGGCAAGGACTTCGTGCTCATCGGCCCGCCGGGCACGGGCAAGAGCCAGACCATTGCCAACCTGATCGCGCAGTGCCTGGCCGAGGACAAGCGCGTGCTCTTCGTGGCCGAGAAAATCGCCGCGCTGGACGTGGTCTACCGCCGCCTGCGCGAAGTGGGCCTGGGCGAGTTCTGCCTGGAGCTGCACTCCAACAAGAGCCGCAAGCTCGATGTGCTGGGCCAGCTGCAGAAATCCTGGGACTCGCATGGCCAGGTGGATGCCGAGGCCTGGGCCGCCAAGGCCAGCCAGCTCGGCCGCCTGCGCGAGCAGCTGTCGGCCTATGTGGAGCGCCTGCACCGGCGCCACGCCAACGGCTGGACCATCTACCGCGCCATTGGCGCCGCGGCCGGTGGCGAGGCGCTGCCGCGCCTGGGATTTCACTGGCCCACGCCCCAGGCCCATGACGAAGCGGGCCTGGCCCTTTTGCGCGAGACGGCGGGCCGCCTGCAGGCCAATGCCCAGGCCGTGGGCGCGCAGCATCTGAAGGACGGGCCGCTGGCCACGGTGCAGGCCAGCGACTGGTCCGTGCGCTGGCAGCAGCAGATGGTGGATGCCGCCCAGGCGCTGCACGATGCAGGCCAGGGCTTTGCCGAGGCGGCGCAGCAGCTGGGCCGGCTGCTGCGCATCGAGTGGCCGGCGCTGGGACGCCAGGCGCGCTCGGCGCTGGGCGTGATCGCGCGCGCGCTGCCTGCGGCCGCAGGCCGCAACCTGGCTTTCTGCGTGCTGCCTGACGGCGCGCGCATTGGCGAATCCCTGCAATCGGGCCTGCAGCTGCTGGCGCAGCACGGTGATCTGTCCGCACAGATTCCGGCGCCCTGGCCGGCCGAGCTGCAGGCGCGCCTGGCCCAGGCGCTGGACCTGCTGGCGCAGCGCCGGCGCCTGCAGACCGGGCTGGGCACCCCCTGGCCCGTGGCCCTGGGCGACGAGCTGGAGCGCGGCCTGCAGTGCATCGACGAGATTGCGGCGCTGCGCCAGGGCCTGTCCGTCAAGTACGGCGCGGGCGTGGGCCAGCTCAATGTCTCGCAGCTGCAGCGCGAATGGGCCAGGGCCGGCAAGTCCTTGTGGCCGCTGTCCTGGCTGGGCCGGCGCAAGGTGCGCGCGGCGCTGGAGGCCACCATCGAAGGCGCGGGCGAGCCGCGCGTGGCCGATGACGTGGCCGCCCTGGTGCGCATCCGGGGCCTGCGCGAGGAACTGGACCAGATCCAGCCCGGCGCCGCAGCCGACGGCCTGTGGGCCGGACACCGCACGCGCACCGACCATGCGCGCAGCGCCTTGAAGGCCAATGCGGCCCTGCTGGCCGCGCGCGCGCAGAAATCCTTCTCGCTCGACGGCCTGGAGGCCGTGGCCGAAGGCCATGGCGGCGAGCGCTGGGCAGCCGAAGTGCAGCGCCTGCAGGCCCTGTACCAGATCGACCGCCAGCTCGATGGCTACCTGCCGCTGGCCGATGCCTGCCACGGCCTGTGGCGCGGGCTGGAAACCGATGCCCAGGCCTTGCAGGACGCGCTGGCCTTCGAGCGCGAGCGCCTGCAACTGACGCGGCGCGGCGGCCTGATGGCATCGCACGCCGCCGTGGCCCAGGGCCGCTGTGGCGCGGCACTGCAGCAGGCCCATGCGCAGCTGGCGGCCCGCAGCGCCATCGAGGAACAGCTGCTGGCGCTGGACGATCTGCGCTTGCGCTGCCCCGGCGTCTGGGACGGCCTGGACACGCGCCCGCAAGCCGTGGAGCATGCGCTGCGCTTGCAGGGATCGCTGCAGGCAGGGCTGACCCGGCTGGGCTGGCAGGAGGCCGAGCTGGCCCAGGCACGCCAGGCCCTGCACCAGGTGCTGGCCTTGCGCAGCGCCGAGCTGGGCGAGGGCGCCGCGGTCGGCATGGCCTGCCAGCAGTTGCTGGACAGCCTGGCCGGCCTGCACGCGGCCATAGACCCCTTCAGTGCGGCGGCAGCCCATGGCGAGCCGCAGCAGCGTGCCCTGGCCCAGCGCACCGCCGAGCAACTGGCGGCCACAGCGGGCGGCGTGCTGGCCGGGCAGGGCGGCCTGCATGCCTGGTGCGCCTGGCGCAATGCCCAGGCCGCGGCCCGCGCGGGCGGGCTGGGTGCGCTGGCCGACGCCATCGAGTCCGGCAGCCTGGAGCCGGCCCAGGCGCCCCAGGCCTTCGAGGTCAACTACGCGCGCTGGTGGCTGGCGCTGGCCGTGGACGAGGACGAGGTGCTCAAGCGCTTCGTCTCTGCCGAGCATGAGCGGCGCATTGCCGACTTCCGCGCGCTGGACGATGAATTCACCTCGGTCACGCGCCAGTGGATACGTGCGCGGCTGTGCGCGGGCCTGCCGTCGGCCGACAGCATCCAGCGCAACAGCGAGTGGGGCATCCTGCGGCGCGAGATCACCAAGAAGCGCCAGCACCTGCCGCTGCGCCAACTGCTGGAGCAGATCCCCTCGGCCGTGCTGCGCCTGACGCCCTGCCTGCTGATGAGCCCGCTGTCCATTGCCCAGTACCTGAGCGCCGAGACCAGCAACTTCGACATCGTCATCTTCGACGAGGCCTCGCAGATCCCCGTC
>Ga0208272_100517_pt1 | contig 12633 bp, 12 predicted proteins | sample LakWasM129_HOW14_2_FD_183939 | JGI IMG/M metagenome (GOLD analysis project Ga0208272, IMG submission 183939) | Freshwater sediment methanotrophic microbial communities from Lake Washington under simulated oxygen tension - Sediment Metagenome... | ecosystem: Environmental > Aquatic > Freshwater >... | reverse complement strand
CTTTTATCGAGGGTCAGCAGAAGGGGCTCCTGCCCCTCTGCTGACGCGCGGCATCCCTGCCGCGCCCCTAACGGGCTGTTCTCGATAAAAGCTCCGGTGCTCGGCGCGGCAAACGGGAGAAATACCGTCCGTGCGTAACATCAGTTATTACCGAGAAACATCTATTGCATGATTAACAAAGCATAAAAGGCCGCCCCAGTTATTGCAGCGCTCATTACGCTCGGGTGAATGGTGCGAGATAATGACCTGCCCAAAGCTTTTCTCACTGCAAAATGAATATAGGCCGGGTTAACAACTTTATCGTTAACCCGGCAGATGCAAGCACAAAGAGTTGGGTTGCTAATAACATAACGAGCCGACTGCATTCCTCGCTTTCGACGGGGCATTGACGATGGTTTTCACGATTCAACGGCTGTTTTTGGATCATCCTTTAATAGGGGGATTTAACAGATGACAGATAAGCTCAGCATCGACGGTTCCCACGGCGAAGGCGGCGGGCAAATCCTGCGCAGCGCGTTGAGTCTGGCCGCCATCACCGGGCGTCCGGTGCGCATCGAGAAGCTCCGCGCGAACAGGAAAAAGCCGGGGCTGGCGGCGCAGCATCTGACTTCGGTGCGGGCGGCGGCGATGCTCTGCGACGCCGAAGTGAAGGGCGCGGAACTCGGCTCGCAAACGCTGCAATTCATCCCCCGCAAGCCGGTTCGGGCCGGCGATTATTCTCTGGACGTGGCCCAGGCGCGGGAAGGCGGCAGCGCCGGTGCGGTCATGCTGGTGCTGCAAACCCTGCTGCCGCCGCTGGCGTTGGCTACGGGCGTATCCACCGTTATGTTACGCGGAGGCACGCATGTCGACATGAGCCCTTCCTACGATTACGTGCATGATGTCTGGCTGCCCACGCTCGCCCGCATGGGCGTGCGCGCCGAGCTTTCCCTGGTGCGATCCGGCTGGTATCCGGTGGGGCGGGGAGAGGTGAGGCTGCGGATTGCGGGATCAGGAGAATTGCTCCCCTTGCGCCTGGAACATCGCGGCCCGCTACGAGCGGTTACGGGTCGCGCCCTGGCCGCCAACCTGCCCGCCCATATTTGCGAGCGGATGGCTGCCCACGCACGCGATCTTCTGGAGCAGGCCGGGATAGCGGCGGAAATCGAGACGGTCGTTATGAAGGCAGCCTGCCCCGGAGCCGGTTTGTATTTGACGGCGCATTACGAAAACAGCTTGGCCGGTTTCGGCGCCCAAGGGAAGCGCGGCAAGCCCGCCGAGCAAGTTGCCGAGGAAGCCTGTTTTGCGCTCCTGCAGCACTATCGATCAGGCGCGGCTCTGGAACAGCACCTCGCCGATCAGTTGATTTTGCCTGCCGCCTTATGCCGGGGTGAATCGATCTTCGGCGTCGAGCGTATCAGTCCGCACCTCGTCACCAACGCCTGGGTGGTCGAGCGTTTCGGGTTGGCGCGGATAGACATCGCCCCGGACCCCGGCGGAACCGGTTTCGTCAAGATTCTTGCAAGCGGGTAACGTCATCATGATCCCCATTCAAGACTTTCTCCATCGCATCCGCTGGGACCCGGAATTCGGCAGCGGCGACTTCGTCGTCGGCTACTACGACCGGGTTGAGCACGAAATCATCTGCGTGCCGTTTCGCGAAATCGCATTCCCAAAGGACGGCCCCGGCGTTTTCGAACTGATCGATCATGAGGGACAGGTGCATACCATTCCCTTGCATCGGGTCAGGTCGGTTTACAAGAACGGCGAGTTGATCTGGCACCGGGAGTGAGCGGGGATACCGAAGCATCCCCGTAAATCTGCCCATGCCGTCATGGTCAGCAAAGCGTATAAGGCCGCTGCATTGAGGGACGGTCAAATGGGTTTGATTGCTTTCTGACGGCCTTATCGCCATAAACCATCCTGATAATTTCCCTCTTGGCGTCCAGCCAGTCGCGCAGTTCATTCCCAGGCTTAAATTCACGTTTTTCCGCTTTGTAATAGGCCGCTTCGGCGATCATCGATTTAAGGTTCAAGTCCAGCTCGTAGACAGGAACGGGATGCTCCGGAGTAAACCCAAACTTGACAAGGCCTAAAACGGTTTGCGGCGAGCTGTTTTTAATGCCGATTTCCGCCGGTTCCAATTCCGCCAACGTGCCGAAAAGACGATCCCATATCGAAAAGACTGCGCCGTAGTTGGTGTCGTGCTCGTTACGTTCCGTTGAATGGTGCGCGCGGTGCAAATAGGGCGCGATGATGACCTGCCCCAAGCGTTTCTCGCCGCGAAATGAAATATTGGTGTGATGAAACATGATGAACAAGGTCAATAGGGTTTCATTGGTCAGCACCATCGTTGCGTCTACGCCGAGCAAGATAATATAAGCCGATTTCAGCGCGGTGATGATTAACAGCTCGACAATGTGCAGCCGGAATGCGGTCGAGACATTCAAGTAAGGATCGTTGTGATGCACTTTGTGGAACATCCACAGGCCATCAAAGCTATGACTGAGCCTGTGCCAGCAATAGAGCATCAAATCGAGCAATACAAAGGACAGCAGGGCTTTCCAGGCAGGATTGGCGATGTAACTCAGCAGTCCCCGGTCTGAATAGCGCTCGGCCACCATCAATAAGGGCGTTGCCGACAGTAACGAGATAACGATACTGTTAAAAACAAACAGGCTGACATTGGTTCGATAAGACTGACGCGACTGTTTAAGGGATAAGCCGCGCTTGGGATAGTTAAGCTCAAGAGCCGATAGGACGACAAATGCAATAAGCAGGATCAATGTCGCCAGTTCTCCCGACATGCTTGAGAGCCCTGTTAAATAGGACTCAACAAAGGTGATGAGTGACGTAATTTCGCTGGACATTGTCTTTACCTCGATACAAATCTACGTGAACTTAGTGCAACGGTATCTTAAGTAAAAGCGGTGACAATTTGATGAAAAGGCGGGGTGATAATTCCGATGTGCTCGGACTCTTTACTTAAGAAAACGCTTTGATTAAATACCAGCAAAATCCACGCCACAAACTGCTTTTTAGCCGAGGAAGGTCGCAAGGTGCAGTCAATGCCTCCCTGCAAGCCATGATTGCCAAAGGTTTGAGGTTTATGAAGAAGAAAAGGGATTGCAGAGAGCGTTGGAAGAAGGTTTATGGGTTAGCCGCCGGATTGCATCAGTCCGGTGCAATTGTTCTTTTTTACGCACCTTCGCAACACCAAGTCACCAAGCGTCGTTATCATGGCAATCGGGATGCTGCGGGTGGGCCGGATTTTTTGCCCACCCGTACAAATACGAAATCACCCAAAGTCAGGCAATGCCTTTTTCCAAGGGCCCCAGGCTACTTGTCTAACATACGTATTCTCTCGATTTGAGAGTCGTTACGCATCCGCGCTATTTAGCCAAAGATCGTGCTTATTGCATAGACTTAGCGCGTACACCGCGCCGCTGTAGTTTTTAAGCGTAAATGTTGAAACAGCCGCGCTGTCCTTAGTTGGGTCGAACAAATGTTCATCGATAAACTTATAGTTCTTATCTAGCAGGACATGCTTAACAATGTAATGCTCGTAGCCTTTTATTTCGTGGGGCGTGACAATTTTTACGGTGGTAACGTCTTCGGCTTTGGTAATTTCAATCGTGGGTAAATGGGTTGCCACTTTTCCCGCCCAGCGCCCCGGCGCTTCTTTTGTATAATAAATATCCCTTGATGCCGTTGCCTGTTCATCACCGGCGGCCAGTGCCAGAGTGGGCGTGATTAGGCTAGCGCCTGCGCTTGCTACACTTAAGCGAATAAAATCGCGACGTTCCATAGTAATTCCTTGTTATTGGTTAGTGACTAATAGCGGGTTAAATTTGATGCGGTAAAACTTATGTTTCCTGGTTCTTATGGCTGCCTCGCACATTAAATGCACCATTAAATTTCATCCTCATTGCTTGGATTCAAGCTGATTGGGATACCAAAAGGTTGTATGACACTGTTCGCAGGTTTCATCGACGCGGCCTCCGACTTCACGCAAAGCCGCTGGATTCTTCGCCTCTATCGCTGCCAGCGTTTCTTCGGCTGTCGCCTGAAGTTGCTGCGCATACCTGAAAAAAATCTCCGGCTTCGCATCAATTAATTGCTGAATTGCTTCAGGACTTTTTTTGACGCCGGGGATTTCAAATTTCGAGTCCTTTATCGCTACGAGACGGCCGCCTTCGCTCAACCGTACGGCCGCGTCAAGCAGCGTAGCGGCGTATTGCCTGGCAGCGGCCCATTCTTGGTCCGTATGCGGCTGTTTTTCTCCTATGCCGGACTTGCTGACTGAGTTCCAAACCCCGTCAGAGGCGGGGGCAATCAACGACAGCATCAGTTCTTGAATCGTGGCTGACGATTCAAGACTTTCCTTCTGGTCGCGGATGACCGATTTCTGCGAACACGCTGAAAATACCGATAGCGCTATTACGATGAGGGCGAACTTTAATGTTAAGAGCATCTGAATCTTGGGTTATTGATAAAAACGTCAGTTGTTTCCCGCGCATCGGTTAATTCCGGGCCGGTCGGCAAATGATGAACATTAATTGATCGCAAAGCAATAGAACAGACCCGCTCCGCCGGTTTTAACCAGGTTTTCCTGGCCGCAGCCTTTGCTGGCATGCGCTGAATTCCAGGACGTATTGCCCCCGCCGGTACGATCGAAATGACCCACTTGAGCCGAACCGTCTTCAGCGCTGCTGGTGTAATTTTTACAGGTATGGTCGGCTGCATCGGTAAAAGCGGTGCCGTCGGGTTGAGATCCGGTAAGAATATCGTGCTGGTTGGGCTTGTCCCCGGCGCCGTTAACCGTTTCATTTTTCTCAGTGAGCACTGTGGTTCTGCTCAGATTATTACCGAGTCTTGCGAGCTCCAGCGTGTTGCCATGTAAATGCGCGATATTTTTAGCTACTTCGGCGCCTTTCGCATTGTGCCAAGGGCCTGAGCCGATACGGTCGCGAGCATTGATTACGGGCTGACCGTCAGCGGCTTGCGTACTCAAATAGGCGTGCCAGGTTTTATTGACGCTTCCTGCGGCTTCCGCCAACTTTTGACAATGTGCATCGGCTCCGGCCAAGCCGCCGAGTTCGGCGCCTTTCCCTATCCCTGCGCTGGTGACAAAAAAGCTCAGCGGTTCTTTGGGTTTCGCATCAGCGGCAGGAATAGACACCGCTGTCGGAGCGGATGCCGGTGCAGCGACGGGCGTCACAGATGCAGGCTGATCAGCGGCTATGACGAGTGAAGTGCTTAACAGCAGCGAACCCAACAGGATTGTATTTTTCATAGTATTTTTTCTTTTTAATATTTAAGTAATGGACTTGCGGGGTTGCGGTTTTGGCGCTTTAAGTGAATCCAATCGCGTGCCCTGCAAGTCCGGCAACATGACCCTCAAACTGGCGATAGACGGCAGCATAGCGCTAGAAAGTAAGCAGATTTCGTGCCATGGATTTAATCGCCCCTTGCTGTCGCTGGTGAAGAACACAAAGAATGATTTAGATGATTGTTTCAAAACATCTATTATTTTCGATTGAACTTTAGCGGGATCGGGTGGGTTTGAGCGGCTCGATACAGTCCGCGGGCAATGTGTTGATTTAAAGGCAGCTCTCCAGCAGATGATATTGCGATAACAGCAGAGTCAATTAATGCTCAGTTAAAAAGTAACTGTTGAATTATGTTCACTTCGTTGCTGATAGGCTGCGCATTGCTCAACAAGTCGGCGTGGTCGCGACCTGATAAGTGTCGGTTTTTTGCGGCGGCGAAAGCTTGCACAGCCTCCTGCAATCGGCGCCGGCTATGACTCGATCCAAGTCCGAGCGACTTTATCCAGTGCTCGCTCTTTATGCTGGCTTGGTAATTGCTTTGTCGTTGTGGCGAGCGCTTGCTTTATCAATCACTAACGGAATCAACACATGATGCTGACAACTACTTTTAAAAAGCCACATAACAGCCCCGGTAGCACCGCCCGGTTTTCACCGGTTTTATCCCAAGCGATGCTGGGTACCGTCGGCGTCCTGCTAAGCATCTCTGCAAGCGCAGCCCCCAGCATCTATCCCACCGGCACCACGCGTTACGATCCGGCCAAGGCCTTCAATTCCTTCGTGCTGTTCACCGGCGGCGACAACATCGCTCACCTGATCGACCTGAACGGCAATTCGGTGCATGAATGGAAAGATGCCGCCAGCCACAGCACGCTGATCGATCCGGCTGTGAACGGCGGCAAACTGGGTCATGTGTTTGTGACGCTGGAAATGACCGAAGGTACGGGGACTGATTTGGTGCCGGGGCAGGTGAGTCGGCGGGTTGCCAAGACGGTCGGCGAACTGGATTGGGACGGTAAAACCGTTTGGACTTTCGGCGACAAAGCGCCCGGCGGAGCCGCGCAGCAACACCACGACTGGGCGCGGCTGCCGAACGGCAACACCGTGGTGCTGGCTAACCTCGTGCATCCGGTCAAAGGCTTTAAGCAGCCGCAGGTGCTGGACGATGTCGTTTATGAAGTCAACCCGGCTGGCGAGGTGGTCTGGAAATGGGTCGCGTCCGAGCATATCAACGAATTCGGTTTCAGTCCGGCCGAACTCAAACTGGTGCGCAATGCCGATATAGCCGACTACCTGCATGTCAACAACCTCAAAGTGGTCGGCCCCAATCGCTGGTTTGCGGCCGGCGACAAGCGATTCGATCCCGAAAACCTGCTGTTCGACGCCCGTAACGCTAACTTCATCGCGATCATCGACAAAAAGACCGGCAAGATCGCCTGGAGGCTCGGACCGCATTATAAAGCCGCCAGCGAAGAACAAGCGCAGCCGCGCAATGTGCCGAGACCGGTCGATCAGATCAGCGCCCAGCATGACGCCCATATCATTCCCGAAGGCCTGCCCGGAGCCGGTAATTTGCTGGTATTCGACAATCAAGGTCTGGCCGGTTACCCGACGGCGGCGGTGCCCAGAACCGGCGGCTCTCGGGTGCTGGAAATCGATCCGGTCAAGAACGAGATCGTTTGGCAGTATACCGGCGAGGATTCCGGCGGTCCCGCTTGGTCGTTCCGCAGCACCCATATCAGCGCCGCCCGCCGCTTGCCGAACGGCAATACCTTTATCGATGAAGGCCAGAGTGGCCGGTTGTTCCAGGTGACCCGTGACGGCGACATTGTTTGGGAATACGTCAATCCTTATTCCCGTATCGGCAAGGATAAGCTGACCGACCGGACGACCGCCAACAACCAACTGTATCGCGGTCAACCGGTGCCATATGAATGGGTGCCGGCCGGTACGCCGCATTCCGAAAAAGCGGTGGTTCCGCCTGAGTCAAGTCAAGCCAGCATTCCGCCAGGGCCTTGATCTGCGGCCAAATCATGCATTATCACTGGAGAATTCATATGTTTGGTTTTATTAACGTTCAACGCTTAGCGTTGGCAACCTGCTTGGCCCTGAGCTTCGGTTCCGTATCGGCGGCCGATCTTGATCCCAAGGCTATTTCGATCAAGCTGCCCGATGACATCAAATGGGTCGCCAATCCCAGCGGCTCGGAATCCGCAGTATTGGTCGGCGACCCGTCCAAGCCGGGGCTTTATGTGGTGCTGAACAAATGGAAGGCGCATCACAACAGCAAGCCGCATTCGCATCCGAATGACCGATTCATTACCGTGATTTCCGGCACGTGGTGGGTCGGCACCGGCAGCGATTACAACCCGGATAATTTGAAGCCGGTCCCGGCGGGCAGTTTCGTCACTCATTATGGCAACGAAGTTCATTACGACGGCGCTAAGGATGGCGATACGATTTTGCAGATTGTCGGTATCGGTCCGGCTACATCGACACCGGCGGTACCGGCAAAATAACGGATGAGGAATGATTGCCAAGAGCGTAGAGAAGCCCATTCATGACTTTATGATTATGATGGGTTCGTTATTGTTCTATCCATCTACGTTGCTAAAACCAGATAGACCAAGCTCGATCAGGGATGAGATATATTTTGGTTTACCTGAGGTTGCTATCAATTGTTGATTAATATAGCATCCAGCCTAACGGATCATTGGAGCGGCGTTATACATCTGCTTAGATGTTTACTTTACGTTAGGGTTGGAGAAAATTAATGGCAGCAAGTAAAGAATGGAAAGAGTGGCATTTAACTCCGTCTGGTTGGATAGGCGGTTCTGAAAAATCAGACTTTCAACCTGGAGTAAATATTGAGCCGCCAAAAGATAGAGCTCTTAGTTGCGTTTATGAAGAAATATTGCCTTCCGCTTTTAGTAGTTTAAAAACTTCTGTTAAGGCCCAGTGGTCATCGAATGATAAAGAGCTAATAAAGAAGTTGAAAAATGAATTTGGTGAATGCCCAAATCATTTGTAGTAAATGTCCGGCTCGTAGCTGCCTCGTTACATTGCGGTCGACTTGGCTGTTTTTGGGCCTAACACGTTTAGGGGAAGCATAATGAGTTACGATGAAAACGACGCAGCAATGGATGCGTTTTACACTGAAATGCGAAAACAACTCTCTCCTGAGATAATTTATGAATTTACAAGTGAGCGACTTCAATCGTATTTTTTATCTTATCCAGAGGCGGCGAAACCTGCTTATTTAGCACTGGAAGAATCTCTACGCCTTCGGGATGCTGGTTTTTTTCCAGCCGCTTTCCTCTTTGCTGTTATAGCAACAGAAGTTGCTGTAAAAACCGCATTGCTAAAACCAATAGTGCATGGATTAATTCATAATTTACCTACATCAACACTCATTACTGACCTTATTGTTAGAAACGGCTTAGATAGAATTGAAGAGTTGCTTTTCGCATCGCTGAATAGTGTTGCTAACATTGATCTCAAATCATTTTGTCGCTCTAGCAGTAGTCAAAAATTATGGATAGAAATCAAGAGATTACAGAAAGATAGAGACTATCTCGTTCATCGGGCGCAAATGCCATCATCAGTCGAAGCTGAAATAGCAATATCTGTTGCCAGTGCAGTTTTAGACAACGTATTCCCCACGGTCATAAAAGCAATAGATTTGCATCTGCATGAACACGGGCGCATTTGCAATGATCCGTTATGTGAGTATGAAGGAATATATAGTCCAGAATATTTAGAAAATCGCAGAAGCCAGCTTAACTCCAATGCCTAACAAGTCAGTCAAAGGGACGCGCCGCCCGTTGGCGGTTTTGAAGTTTTGTTTTTATCAAGGTTCGGTGGCTTCGCTAAAGCTCAGATAGCGGCGCTCCTCTTACCGTAACGTTAGGCATTTAAACTCATATGTCACAATCTATTTATACATGTATCGAGCAACTCGATCTTGCGGCGCATCAACTTAGTAAACGCGACCCTTTATATTCGCGTTTTGCACTTATGCTTATTGATAATTCTGTAGAACTAATCATCTATGGGGTTTGCTTGCAGGAATTATCTTTTGATGCTGCGATGGCAAAAACATTTGGTTCATACCACGTTAGTTCACGTTTTACATCAGATAAACTTCGAGACTATGCTAAAAGTCAGCGTCTTGACGAAAAACTGAAGTTTTGCAAGACAATCAAAAAAATCACTTCCGCTCAATTTGATGCAATCAATATCTGCCACAAATATAGAAATGAGCTTTACCACGCTGGTTTAAAGTACAACGACATCATCTGGGATATTGTATGGTTCTACTATGATATTGCCATTGTTTTACTTGAAACCACCGCAGACCGTTCTTGGTCTTCGGCATTTAATATTACTCCCGCTGTTGAAAAGCATGCAGGCAAAGATGGCAGAAAGGTTGTTCATGATACTGGGGTGCTAGAAATTGCAAATTCATTACGACAATTAAAACCATCTAACGATAGAAATTTGTCTTTCGCATTGTCAGAATCATCTGTAGAACGAATTAATGAAGCTACTGAGCGGTTAGAGTTCTTAGTTAGTAACTCATCCACTGACCCTAAAAAACTCACAGAAGATGAAATAGTCGAAGAGCTTCAGTTTTACGATTATATATGTAAAGATTCTTCGGTTAAGGAAGTTTTACGTAAAGCAGCAAATGGAGCGCAAAATCTTGCAGAATACAATACAGTCGTAAAGTCAGTTCGCGAAAAATGGAAGCCAAAGTACACATCTAATCCATTACCAAAATTTCGTGAGCAAGCTAAGAAAATTGAAAAGAAAAGCAAAAACCTTGATGCGTTGAAAGAGTTCGAGAGATTCAAAAAAGAATTTGCCTATTTTTCTACCACAGTTGAGGAAAGCGCTATAGCTTTAGATCAATATATACAGCAAGAAATTGATGCTTATCGTGGAAAATAACCTAGCCCAGTAGGCCGGAATAAGCCGGTTCGAGCGGTAGCGAAAACCGGCGTTTCCGGCAAACACCACCCAAACTCGCCGGAAACGCCACCTCGCGCTACGCGCTTGGATGGCCTTATTCCGGCCTACCCTCCTTCCCATCCGTAGCTTTATCCGTATTGTCTTATGAGTTCAGCAGAGTAGCCCGGATTCCGCTACGCTTCATCCAAACTACTCGCTTAAATCAATTCTAATAAGTCCGTCTCCTGCCCTTATTTTCGTTCGACTTGTGAAACGTCCCTAATCGCCCCTTTAGCCGCCGACGTGGTCATGGCGGCATAAGCCCTGAGCGCGGCGGACACCGTCCTTTTACGGTCGACCGGCTTCCAGGCCTGCACGCCTTTAGCTTCCATTCCGGCACGGCGTTGTTCCAGATCTTCCACTGTAACTGCCAAGTGGATACGGCGGTTGGGAATATCAATCTCGATGGTGTCGCCTTCTTCGACCAATCCAATTGCACCGCCTTCGGCCGCTTCAGGTGAGGCGTGGCCGATAGAAAGCCCCGAGGTGCCGCCGGAGAAGCGTCCATCGGTCAGCAGGGCGCAGGCTTTGCCCAGACCCTTGGACTTCAGATAGCTGGTCGGGTAGAGCATTTCCTGCATGCCCGGCCCGCCCTTGGGGCCTTCGTAACGGATAACCACGACGTCACCGGCGACGATTTCGTCATTCAGAATAGCTGCCACGGAAGCATCCTGACTTTCAAAAATGCGGGCACGGCCTGTGAACTTGAGGGCGTTGTCGTCCACACCGGCGGTTTTGACGATGCAGCCATCTAGCGCAATGTTGCCGTGCAATACGGCCAAACCACCGTCCTGAGAATAGGCATGCGCCTTATCGCGAATGCAGCCCTCGGCGCGGTCGTCGTCCAAGGTCGGGTAGCGCACCGATTGCGAGAAGGCAATGGTGGTTGGGATGCCACCGGGCGCGGCGCGGAAGAAGTCTTTGACCGTCTCGTCCTGGCTGCGTTGGATGTCCCACTGGTCCAGTGCCGCAGCCATGCTTGGCGCATGCACAGTCGGCACATCGCGGTTGATTACGCCGGCGCGGTCCAGTTCGCCCAGAATACCCATCACGCCGCCGGCGCGGTGTACATCTTCCATGTGGTATTTCTGGCTGGCCGGAGCCACCTTGGACAGGCAAGGTACGCGGCGCGAAATGGCATCGATGTCGGCCATGGTGAAATCCACGCCGGCCTCATGGGCGGCGGCCAATAGGTGCAGTACGGTGTTGGTGGAACCGCCCATCGCAACATCCAGGCTCATCGCGTTTTGGAATGCGTCGAAAGTGGCGATGGAACGCGGCAGCACGGATGCGTCGTCCTGTTCGTAATAGCGTTTGCTCAGCTCGACGATGGTGCGTCCGGCACGCAGGAACAGCTCTTTTCTATCGGTATGGGTAGCGACGATGGAGCCGTTGCCCGGCAACGATAGGCCCAGCGCTTCGGTCAGACAGTTCATCGAGTTGGCCGTGAACATGCCGGAACAGGAACCGCAAGTCGGACAGGCGGAGCGTTCCACGGCGGCGACCTGTTCGTCGCTGATCCGGTCGTCGGCAGCTTCCACCATCGCGTCGACCAGATCCAGTGCGCGGGTTTGCCCGTTCCAGACCACCTTTCCGGCTTCCATCGGGCCGCCGGACACGAAGATAGCCGGAATATTCAGGCGCAGTGCGGCCATCAGCATGCCAGGGGTGATCTTGTCGCAGTTGGAGATGCACACCAGCGCGTCGGCACAGTGGGCATTGACCATGTATTCCACGCTATCGGCGATCAGGTCGCGGCTGGGCAGCGAATACAACATCCCGTCGTGACCCATAGCGATGCCGTCGTCCACGGCGATGGTGTTGAATTCCTTGGCCACGCCGCCGGCTTTTTCGATTTCGCGGGCCACCAGTTGCCCCATGTCCTTGAGGTGCACATGGCCGGGTACAAACTGGGTAAACGAGTTGGCAATGGCGATGATGGGCTTGGTGAAATCGTCCTCCTTCATCCCTGTGGCTCGCCACAGCGCCCTTGCGCCTGCCATATTACGGCCGTGGGTGGTAGTGCGGGAACGGTATTGTGGCATGGCGGACCTCGGTAGAATCTTAAAGGAATTGAAGGGGGTAAAACCTTGCAATTCTACTTCAATCGCGCACGTAGCGCCACATGGGCCGTGCGCGGCTTTGGGCCATGCGTCGGGCTACACGAGTACGAGGATCAGTCCGGTAGATACTCTCTTAAGACACAAGCCCAAATTTGCAAAAATCATAAAATCTTATGAATTTGCTTCAACAGGAAACGTGTAAAAACGAGTCCCGTCAAATTCTTTTTTAGCTTTCAGCATGCCATGGA
>Ga0208272_100514_pt1 | contig 12674 bp, 13 predicted proteins | sample LakWasM129_HOW14_2_FD_183939 | JGI IMG/M metagenome (GOLD analysis project Ga0208272, IMG submission 183939) | Freshwater sediment methanotrophic microbial communities from Lake Washington under simulated oxygen tension - Sediment Metagenome... | ecosystem: Environmental > Aquatic > Freshwater >... | reverse complement strand
GAACCGGAGCGCCTCGACGCCCGGCAGGCTGGTGCCGCGGTTGATGGTGATGAGGCGCCCGCCGAGGATCTCCGGTGTGACATTCGGCCCCGAATTCGCCGGGGCGGTGAAAGCGGGCGAGACGTTGTTGAACGAGACGTAGGCCGAATCCGTCGCGTGGTTGTTGTTCACGGTGACGGTGAACTTCGGCAGGACGATGCGCCGGACACAGAGCCGGTAAACTTGGGTCAATCCGCTGCCGCCCTGCGTCCACGCGCTCAACTGCGCAGGCGTCAGCCTGCCGGTCCAGTAGGCCGGGGGCGGCGCCGTCCGGCTTTCCCAGTCGCTGTTCCACAGCGCGTCAAACCAGGCGACGGACGCTTCATAGGGCGGAAGGGTGAGCTGGTCCGAGCGCGCGGTCAGGCTGACCAACAGGAACCGCTGCCGGCCGGCTTCGTTCGGTCCGGCGAACAGGAGCCGCGGATTGCCGGTGGGGTTGTAGGCGAGCTGGGCCAACGCGGGCTGCGCGGCCGTCGTCGGGGCCACCCCAATCTGCGGGGTGAGTCCGCGCGCCCGCGCGACCTTGGCGAACCAGTCCGCCGCGGCGGTGGTGGCGGAGGTGGCCGTGGTTGACGTCGAGAACTGCGTGGCGGTGTCGCCGGTGCCGATGGTGCCGGGAACCGCCGCGACATTGTCGTTCGTGAGGTCGGTGGCGTCGAACGTTGAGGCTACCGTGCCCGCCAGTTCATCAAGTGTCTTCGCCTCCGCGTCGCGCCGGCCCCGCTCGAGCACTTCGCGCAGCGAAGGCGCGACCGCCGCGGCCATGAGGCCGATGATGAACAGGACGAGGACGATCTCCAGGAGCGAGAAGGCCCGCAGGGCGCGGAGCCCGTGGGTCCGCCGCGCGGAATTTCCAGCAAGGTGTAGATAAAAAACCATGGTCAGCGGGTGTTGATCCCGCCCAGGAGCGAGAAGAGCGGGAGGAAGAACGAGAGGGCGATGAGGCCCACGATGGCCGTGAGGCCGGCAAGGAGCATCGGCTCCAGGAGCGCGAGCAAGGTGGCGAGCCGCTCGCGCGCCCGGCGCGCCGCATAGGCCTCGATCTGCCGCAGGGCCAGGCCGAGCTGTCCGGTGGTTTCGCCGGACTTGAGCGCCGGGATGATGAAGCCGGGGAAGGCGTGGTCTTTCGGCAGCGAGGCATACAACGGCCGGCCCACCGCGACGCCTTCGCGCGCGGCCAAGAGCTGGCGGGCCAGCACCGCGTGGTTCATCAGCTCAGCACCCGTGGCGAGGGTATCAAGTAGCGCCACGCCCGCTTCGTGCAGCAGCCGGCAATGGGAGGCAAACCGCGCGGTCGCGAGGCAGCGGATCGTTTCGCCCAGGACCGGCACGCGCAGGAGCGCCCAATCGCGCAGGTAGCGGAGTTGCGGGTGGCGGGGTGCAAACCCGGCGCCGATTGCCAGTCCGATGGCAGCCGCGGTCAGCGCGGGCCAGCCGGCCCGGACGATTTCACTGGCGCGGATGAGCCCCACGGTGAGGGCCGGCAGGTCAATGTGCAGCGAGCGGAAGATTTCCGCGAACTTCGGCACCACGCCACCAAGCAAAAACACGATGAGTCCGGCGACGGCCACCAGCACGATCAGCGGATAGATGAGCGCACGCTTCGCCGTCCGGCGGATTTCCTCGGCGTTCGTGAGGTGCTCCGCCAGCGCGTGGAGCGACGCGGGCAATTGCGCCGAGGCTTCACCGGCGGCGATGACCGCGGCCAGATGCGGGGGGAACTGTTTCTCAAAGAACCGGCACGCTTCATGGATCGGCCGGCCCTGCGCCACCTGGTCATGAATCTGCCTGAGCATGGTCCGCATCGGTCCTTCCGGCGCATCCTCCGCGAGCTGGGCCAGCGCCACGTCGGCGGTCACGCCCGCGCGGAGTTGCATCTCCAACTGGTGCAAGAGCGGCACAAAATCCCCTGACGCGAGGGTGAGCCCGGCGAGCTTCCTCGGCGACGACACCGGCCGGATCTGCACCGGCCAGAGGGCCTGTGCGCGCAGTTTCGCGCGCAGCTGCGCCTCGTCGGGCGCGGCCTCCCGGAGGGAGCGACGGACACCCGCCCGGTCGATGACGTTGACGGCGAAGGCGGGCATGTCAGAGCGGGAGCCGCACCCGGGCGGGTTTTTCGGAAACGGGCAGGCGCAGCCGTTGCCCGGCGTAGCGCAGCCAGACGGCATCCGGTTCGATGCGCTCGACGGTGAGCGATTCGACGGTTTCGGCCGTCTGCACCAGCCGTTCATTGATCACGGCGCAGGGCGTCTTGCCGGCGAGAATGCCGGACACGTGCAGCGTGACCTCCCGCCCCGCCCCGACGAGAACGGCCCGGACGGCAAAGGGATTGACCGGTTCACCCGCGCTGGCGTCAACCGCCGCCGCCGCGAGGTCGATCACGCCGTCCGCATTGGGCGTCAGCGCCGGTTCGACGGGAACGGTCTGGACCGGTAGCGGCGAGGGAGGGGCCGCTGCGATAGGCGCAGGTTCCGGCGCCAGGCTCGCGACCGCTTGAGCGGGAGTGGCTGCTGCGGTCAGCTTGGACGTGAGAGCATCATTCTGGCTGATGAGTGCCTCGATATATTGCGCCTGCTGGCGCACCTTCTGTTCGAGCGCCGGGTTCGGCGGGGCGGGTGGCGCAGTCATGACGGGTTGAAATTCCGCGGCCGGTTTCTCCGGCAACGGCAGGGGTGCCGTGGTCTGGCAGCCGGTGAGCACGAGGCAAAGCAGGGTGAACAGTGATTTCATGGGTGGGAGGGAGCGGCCGTTTGGGCGAGCGCGGGCGCGCGCCGGGCCTGGCTCCGGTCGAGGGTTTGGGTGACGTAGAGGTAGAAGGATTTGCCGGCCGGCACCCGGAGGTAGAAGCCGTCGCGGGCGATGGATTCGCGCAGTTCCTGCGCATAGTTGCGGAGCACGGCGCCCGAGCCGGCCAGCACGGCATTTCTCGCGGACGACACCGGAACCGAGGCCTCGCCGAGCAGCCCGGTGGTGAGCCGGCTGTCCTGCAGGGCTCCGGTTGCGCTGGCGAGGAACGTGGCGGCAAAGAGTTTCAGCTCGCGGTCGTCGCTGGTGCGGACGATCTGGCCGCGCAGGCCGGCGGAGCCGTCGGACTCGCCCCAGGCGCCCGTTGCCGGGTCGACGTCGCGGTCGAGGACCAGTCCGTCGACCGCCAGCTCCGTGCCGTTGTCGGCATCAGGCGTCCGCCAGACTATGCGCCACACCCCCTGCGCGGCGATTCGCTCCCGGGCCCGGTCGAGGGCCGCCCGGCCGTGGACTTCCGCCCCCGCGGGGATCACGCGCCGGCCGGCGTGCCAGACATCCTCGGTGACGAGTCCGATGATCGGCGTCTCCAGCCGGTTCGACTCGAGCGCGAGGACAGTCCGGCAGGAAATCAGCCGGCCGTAGGGCGCGGTGGGTGGCACCGGGGCGGGTGGCGTTTCCGGCGGGGCGGCAAAGAGCACGAGGGGCAGTTCGCGGGGACGGGCGGGAGCGGGGGCCGCTGGGTTCGCCGCCACTGGCGCGACTGCGGCCACCGGCGGCGGCGCCGGCTTGGGTAGACGGACTCCCTCGCGCGTCAGGGTCTTGGGCAAAGCCACGACGGGAGCCGGTTTCGCGGCCGGCAGAGCCGGCTGCGGCTGGCGCTGCCAGCGCACCGCCAGGACTCCGAGCAGCAGCACGGCGGCGACCAGGACGACCTGGCCGGTGGGGGAGGTGAAAAAGTCGCGGTCGAGTTTCATGGATGGGGCACGATCACGCTGAACTTTTCCCGCACGGAGAGATTGGCCCGGCCTCCGCCGGGGGCCCCGGCGATGACGAGATGGAACACGCTCGTGCCTTTCGGCGGGATGGCGCCGGACGCGTCGGTCAGGGCCGCCGGGAAGAATTCCCGGTCGAGCCGGATCGCCAGCCCCTGCGGGTCGTAGGGCACGGGCACGGCGAGGGCATTGTCCAGCCGGACACGGAAAACCAGCGCATCCTCGGCCTCGAAGCGGACGATCGATTCGATGGTCGCGGTGAAGGCGCGATACCGGGTCGTGTTGCCGGGCGTGGCGCTCTCCAGGGCCGAGGTCATGCCGGCCACCGCCTGCCGGCCTTGCTGCTTCGCGCGTTCCAGCAGCGCATGCAGGTCGGCCGCTGCCGCCGGCGTGGCGCCGCCCGCGACCGGCTGGTCGAGAAACACCACCGCGCGGTCGGGCTCGCCGCCCGTGACAAACGCCAGCGCGTAGACCTTCCCACGGTAGACAAGATTGAGCGCCCCCGTGGCGTCCTCCTTGAGCGCCCGCAGCGAGAAATACTCCGTCCCGGTCTCGTGCGACAGCAGCACCCCGGGGTTTTCGTCCGCCTTGGTCGAGACGTTTGCGCCGACGAGCGCCTTCAGGGCTCCCGGAAAGACGCACGTCGTCGGTTCGTGCAGGCTCAGGCGCACGGTGTAGGCCGAACGCTCATCGAGCGGGTAGCACTTGATTTCGGCTCCGGCGACACCCGCCATCAGGAGGGCTTGCACCATGATCATTGCGATACGTCGTAGGTCCATACTGCGAGAGGGTATCGGCCGTTGGCCGCCAGGTTGGGATTGCGCGCGAACTGGAATCGCACGGTGAAAGGGGTCGCTTCGCCAAAGATCTGGCCCGCCACCAGTCCGGTGCGGACGAGCTGGCCCTCGGCCTGCACGAGCACGACGTTCTCGCGGGTCTCCAGGACCGTGAGCTTCAGCACCTCGGGCTTCTGGTGGAGCGCCTTGGCCGCGAACTCGTCGCCGTCGGCCACAGCCATTTTCTTCGTCTTGGCGAGGGCTTCCGGCAAAAAGAGTTTGTCCAGCAATTCCGGGAAATCGAACCCGGCCGGATTGCGCTGGAACAGGGCGAGACACGCCAGCAGCGCGCACTGTTCGTGGAGCTTGGTCGCCTCCTCGAAGCCGAGCAGCGGGCTCACATGGAACGTGCCGCTGGGATCGAGCACAATGACCCGCTCGCGTTCGCGGTAGGCGCGGATCACGAGGAACGGTTGCACCGCGCAGAAGCCTACCGCGACGAGCGCCACCAGGCACCACAGCCGCGCGGCCAGTGCATGGTCGGCGAACAACGCCAGCGGATTCCACGCGCGGCGGGGCCGGCGGGCCGGGTCGGGCCGGACATGGGGGACGGGGGTTTCCTTGAGCAAGGTCATGAAAGTGATCAAATGGTGGTTTGCGGCACGGGCAGTTGGGCCGTGGCCAGGACCGAGGCGGCGCGGATATCGCCGCTGGGATCGGCGGGCGCCGGGGCGGGCGCAGACGGCGGTGGGGCGCCGGGCGGTGGAGGAGGCGGCGGCAGGCCTGGTCCGCCGGCGGTTCCGGTATCGCCGCCGGTCTTCGCCGCGGAGGCCGCCAGAGCCGGAGCGGCGAGACCGCCTGTTTTCAGCGTCTTTAACATGTAGGAGACCTGCTGGAGCGCGTAGAGCTGGTGCAGCGCCGTGCTGCCACCGCCCGACATCGGCGAACCCGAGCAGATGAGGCCCTGCATCAGAAACGGCGTCGCAATGCTCCCGATGATGAGCCACAGGGCGCCGACCAGCCCGCCGAGCAGGCTGCCGAACGAGGCGGCGTCGATCTCCCCGGGCGTCAGGTCATAGGCGACCGCGAGGTTGTTGGCGTAGCCCGTGACCAGATGGTAGGCGACGAGCTCCGTCACCGCGAAGCCGACCGGCCAGGCCAGGATGGCCACGGTCTGCTGCACATAGCGGGTCGCGAGCTGCGTCTGCGAGGGAATCATATACAGCGCGAGGGCGACCGGCAGAAAGAGATAGCACAGCAGCTTCAGCACGAACTGCAGGATGAGGAGCGGCACCTGCAGCAGGCTCGCGATCAGCACGACCAGCTTGACCGAGCCGTCGAGGAACGCCCGGTAGAGCGACTCGCCGATCCGCCGCAGGCTGAATTCGCTGTTGCTCGTCACGCTCTCGCGCAGCTTCGAGGCGGCGCGCATCGGGTGCTGGGTGTAGCCGTCCTGCACGGTGTCCGCGACGGTGAGGAACACCCGCTCGGTGAAACCAAACCAGTAGGGCAGGGTGGCGACCAGTCCGACGATGACGGTGGCGCGCACGACCGGCCGGGCGAGGCCCTCCAGGTCCGCCCGCGCCTGCTGGACCTGGATGACCAGCCCGGCGACGCACACGAAATACACGATCACCCGCAGTGCGTCGGTAAGGGAGAGGATGCCCTCGCGCAGTCCTGGAGCGAAGTTTTCCATCAGTTGCGGCCCTCCTGCGGCCGTTGCCGCAACTCCTCCTGCCGGAGCTTTTCCATGAGCCGCTTGGTCGACTTGGCGTCCGGGACATAATCGGTGCGCGCATCAACCTTGATGCCGCTTTGCCAGCGGTCGACGTGTTGCCGGTGGCGCGCGGGGGGCGCGGGCAAATCCGAGGTCGGCGGCAGGAGGGGTGCCGTCCGGCAGGCGTGCCGGAGAATGAGGAGCCCGCATACGGTCAGGCCGGCCAAAGTGACGAGGATATACGAGGTCATGCGCTTCATCGACGGATGTAATCGGTCGGAGTCACTTTCATGCCCTCCTGCCATGCGCCGACGACCGCCAGGGTCTGGCGCTCCTCCGCGAGCTGTTTTTCCAAAAAATCCTGCCGCTCCTTGGCCGCCTGGTTCTCGTTGAGGATCTGCTGCGCGCGGAGTTTCTCCGCTTCGTCGCGCCGCTGGGCGTCCACCCGCACGAGCTGGCCGTTCAGGACGGCGAGTTTCCCGTTCAACTTGTCCACCTCGGCTTGCGTGCTGGCCCCGCGCAGTTGCTCCAGCGTCGCGGCGATGTCCGCCTGCAATGTCGCAGCCCGTTCGTCCGTCTGGGTCTGGACCGTCGCCAGATTGTCGGCCTGCCGTTCCACGGCGGCGTATCTTCGGTAAAACGACTCCTGCCGGATGAATTCGCGGCCGAGCGCGGTGCGGTCGTCAAGCTGGCGGTAAATTCCATCCGAGGTGCGGCGCAGCGAATCGAGCGCGTTGGCGAGCCGCCGCGCCGCGGCGAGCGTCTCCCCGTAGGTTCGTGCCAGATCACCTGCGCCCAGGTCCCGCAGGGCGACCCCGACCCCCGCGGCACTCGGATCGCCGATCACGTCGCGGATGCGTTGTTGCACGGCGAGTTGCTCCTCCAATTGGCGCAACTGGCGGTTGAGCCGCTCCAACTGCTCCGCCCACTGGCGCATGGTTTCGAGGTGATTGGCCGCCTGGCCCGCCTGCACGGCGGAGTTGACGGCGGTGTTGACGGGATCGTTGACGATCCACTGCGCGCAAAGCGGCCCGGCGAGGGCGAGGAAGAGAAGAAAGGGTTTCATGGGATTTCGGGATGGGGTGCGGCCGGAGGTGCGGGCCGGCGTTGCTGGTTTTGGATGAGCCAATACTGCTCCTTCACGGCCTGCCGGTAGCCCCGTTCGTAGCCCCGCGCCTCGGCCGCCGTCTCGCGGGCGGTCGGCGTGGCGCAGCCGGCCAGCAGGGTGCAGAGTCCGACGATCAGGCAGCTCGGGCGCATGGCTCCTCCTGGAAATGGCGCAGCGTGCCGCACTGCGGCGGCTGCGCCGTGGGGGTGAAGTAGCACAGCGACGAGTGCCGCTGATTGGCCGGCAGTTGCTCCGGCAGCGGGTAGCGCTGGATGGCATCAAGCGCCGTCTCCGGCAACGGCAGGTCGCGGGCGAGGTCGGCCAGGTCGCCGCGGTCGCTCTGCCGCATGAGGAAAAACTGCTTGGCGTTGCCGATCACGGCCGAACGCACCCGCGAGCCCTTGAACCCGGCGTATTGCTGGATGACGGACGCGCACCAGCAATTGTGTTTGCGGAGCTGCGCGTAGCCCTCGGCCACGATCTGTTCGCCGCCCGGCGTGTCGAGGAAGCGCGCCAGTTCCTCGAAGAGGATTCGTTTCCGCGCCGAACGCGGAAGCGCCAGGATGTGCTGCCGGCCCAGCCCGCTGATGAGCAGTCCCGCCGCGGTCTTCAACTCGACCGCCTGCTCAGGAATGAGCCCCAGCTCGAAATGCGCGATTTTCCGCTGGAGCGACACGTTGGTGATGCCGTCGAAGAGTTTTCCGTATTGGCCCTGCGCCGTCCACGCCCGCAGCAGGGTCGCGAGCCGGTCGATCTCGTCCTTGCCGTGCTCGGGCAGCCGCGCATAGGCGAGCAGTTCGACGAGCGCCGAATGGGTCGGGAAATCCTCCGGTGCGTAAAAGGCGCACGCGGTCTGCGCCACGAGCCGTTCGGTGGCTGGCTCCTGCGCGAAGCTCGTGACGGCCTCCTCGGAGAGCTGGGCAACGAATGCCAGGGCCTCGTCCTCGTGGGCCGCTTGCCGGTCCCGGAGGTCCACAAAAGCCTCCAGGGGAGTCGCGCCGCCGACCATTTTCGCGCGCCAGCCATGCACGGCGCAGGCCAAGCGCCGGATGGGTTCGGCTTTTTCCGGATGGCGCCGCGCCCAGTCGGTGAACGTGTCCCGGTAGATCTGGTGGAGGTATTGGGTGAGCTGCGCCTGCCGCAGCGCCAGTTGCTCGGCATTCGCGGGTTCGCCCACCATGCGGGCCAGCAGCGCCACGGCCGTCGCGAGATGGAGCTGCGTCAGCGGCAGTCGCTGGGTATCGAGGTAGTTGAGCGTCAGGGCCGCGTCCGGATGGACCACGATGGGCGTCTCGCCCATCGCCTCCGTGAACTTCTTGTAGGAGAATCCCTCCTCGATGAGGAGCGAGTGGGTGAAGAGGTCCGCCGTCTGGAACAAGAGGTCCTCGATGAAGGCCGATTTGCCCGCGCCGGTCATGCCGAGCAGCACCGCGTGCTGCGGCGAATTCCCGGCCTGTGTGCTTACCCCGACCAGGTTGCCGTGGTTGCCGTCGTAAATCGCCTCGGCGCCAGCGAGTGCGCCCGTGAAGGTGGAGGAGAAGGGGAGGACGTCCGCGAGATAGCTGTCCTCCGCATACAGTTCGCGGTGGTGGTAGGAGGAATGCGTCCAGCCGGGCCACGAGGCGAAGAACAGTTTCTTCGCGGTGGTCGGCAGCGCGCACTCGAAGCACTGCGCCCCGTCCATCGCATTGACCGCCGCCTGCACGGCCGCGATCTTCTCGCGCAGTGCCTCGGGCGTCGGCGCCCACACCCGGATCAGGTAGGTGACGTGGAAAGGACGCGCGAAGCCGCCGGCCAGCGCCTCGACCTTCCTTTCCTTCTTCCGCAGCGCCACGAGCAGTGAGGCGCGCGGTTTCTCGGCGTATTCGCCGCGGAGCCGTTCGGCCGCGCGCTCCTCCCGCCCGATCTCGTTCCGCCCGGCGATGGGCGTGACATTGACCGTGAGACAGTAGTCCAGGAACGGCAGCCCCGTCAGGTGCGTGATGGTGCCCGGCCGCGTCCGCTGCGGCCAGCGCGAGAGCGCCAGCACCGCATGGTAGTGGCCATCGAGGAAAAATCCGCCACCTTTCTGGCCGACACCCTCGCTGTGCCAGCAATTCTCCTGGATCGTGAGCGCGGGATCAAAGGTGCTGGCCGGGTCGTCGCCGGTCCGCTGCGCGTGGCTCGGGTTGAGGAAGCGGCGGATGCACGCGAAATGCCCGGCATCATCCAGCGGCTGCACCGGCGTCTCCGGTCCGAACACGGCCCGCAACGAGGCGGCAAATTCCTCGAACTGGCCGGCCGCCGCCTGCAACACGGCGCCGTAGTGGTCGGCGAACCCCGCTCCGGTTTGCCCGAGCCCGGCGGTCGCCGTGATTTCGATGGAGAGGAAAATCACCAGATGTTCCCGTCGCAGCCCGCCGTTCAGGACCCGGGGCCAGTAGCGGGTGAACCGGGCGTTGCGGACCGCCCGGACCACCGGGTCCTTCACCTCCTGCGTGCGGGCATGGTAGTCGAGGAGCGCCTGTCGGTAGTCCGCATCCGCCCACCATTGGACTTGCAACCGTCTGCCGGGCGAGAGCAGGGCGAGCAGCGCCCGCACCTGGTCTTGAAAGGCGTTCAGCCGCTCAAACGAGGCGCCGCGGATATCGGGCCGCTCCAGCCGGAAGCCTTTGGCGACCAGGCCGCCTTTTTCCGGCGACCCGAAGACGAGCATCCCGTGCACAAACCGTCCGTCCGGCGCAGCCGCGTGCGATTTGGTATCGGTTATGACGTGGCCTTCGCGGGTGAAGTCTACGCCGCCGAGCCAGGCATCGAGCCTGTCCCGGTCGTAGCCGGAAGGCTTGCCGTGCCGCAGCCCCAAGACCCAGACCACCGAGCCTGCCACCGGAACGGTGGCGGCCATTGTCGCCCAGAGATAGCCCGCTCCGACGAATCCCAGTCCGGCGAACAGGAGGATGCCGGCCACTACACCGAGGACGACGGGTAGATAGAGATTGCCGTCTAGGCCGAAGACCCGGCCCGCCGAGTCGTCTGCCGCATTGGTGTCGGTGAAGCGCAGTTCGTTCATGGCTAGAACCGGGGGGTGATCACCGCATCCTGCATCCCGAAGATCGCGAACAGGGCGCCCATGATGGCCGCCGCCGCGGCGATGATGATGCCGGCCAAAATGCCTCCCTTGCCCTCGCTGTCTCCCTTGGAGATCGCGTTGGCGCCGGCCCAGATCTTGATGACGCCCCAGAAGAAGCCGATGCAGAAGAGGAGCACGAGGGCGCTGCCGAAGCCTTCCTTCAACTGCTGGAGTTGGGCCAGAGCGGGTTTGCCCGGGAGGAGGCCGGTCAGCGCGAGGCGGAGGGAAGTGGCGGAGAAAAGTGTCATCTTCTCTAAAACCGATACGAAATAAACGCCTTGTCAAATATTATCGTATCGGCTTTAGTATATTCATGAACGAAGCGGCCACGATCCTGTCGAGTTACTCATTCTATCCGGCCGAGATGACGGCGCTGAAGAACCGTCTGGCGGAACTGAAGTCCGCCGGCGTCAAGGTGCGGCGGGCGCGACTCATCCGTGCCCTGGTGCATCTCACCTCCGAAGCGGAAATGTTTCTCTCCTCCAAGCGCCTGGCCGCGGCTTACGCCGGAAAGGACGGCCCGAGGGAAGACGACAACATCGCCGGCCGCCTGGAGGTGGAGTTGCTCAAGACCGACGTGGAGAAACTGGACCGCGTGAAAGAAGAGCTGGCGCGGAAGGAAGTGTTTGCCGCCGCCAACCGCGCCTTCGTCATCCGGGCGGTGCTCCGCTGGTCCCCGAGCGGCGCGGCCCTGGCGCCGGCCGTGCGGATATTCCTCGAGGATTTTCCGAACAAGCCGCGCGGCCTCTCGAAGCTCCGGCTGGCGCAAAAGGCCAGGCGTCATGGTTGACGCGGAACGCATCGCGCACCTGCGCGGACTGGAGGCGCACCTGCGGGCCAATATCCGCGGGCAAGATCACCTCCTGCCACGGATTGCCGCCAGCTTCGCCCGGGGAGCATTGGGGATTGCCGCACCGGACCGGCCGCGCGGATCGCTGCTCTTCGTCGGGCCGACCGGCACCGGCAAGACCGAGACCTTCCTGCGTGCGACCGAATATGTCTTCGGTCCCGGTCACCTGGTTTCCTTCGACATGTCCGAATATCAGGACCGTTCGGCGGTGAACAAGCTGCTCGGCGAAAACCGGGAGGACGCAGGTTTGCTGGGCCGAGCGCTCACCGCAGTCAAAAACGGCGGCGTGCTTTTTGACGAAGTCGAAAAAGCGCACCCGCTGGTCCTCGACCTGTTTCTGCAGATCCTCTGGCACGGCCGGATCACCGTCGCCACCGGCGAGGGGTTTCGCTTCGGAGACTACTTTGTCGGCTTCACGTCAAATATCGGTGCCGCTGAGGCCATGCGGATGGAGCATTCGCGACATGCCAGCGTCGAACACGCCACTCTGCGGCGCGTTGAACAGGAGCTGCGGCCGGAGCTGGTCGGACGGATCGACGAAAAGCTCGTGTTCGCCCGGCTTGGTCCGGACGTGCAGCGGGAGATTTGCGCCCTGGAGGTCGCCCGGGAAACCGCCCGGCTTCGGGCTATCGGCTTTGATCTGGAGGTCAGCCGAGAGGCGCTGGAATTTCTCATGCGTGAAGGCTTCCATCCGCACCTCGGCGCGCGCCCCCTGCGCAAGACGGTCGAGCGTCAATTGCAGGATGCGGTCGTTCGCGATCTATTTGCTACCGGTTGTGGCTGGGGCCGGGTAGTCAATCGGGAGAATCATGCGGGCCTGGCAATCACCCGCGGGAAATAACTGCGTCAATTCAATCTCCTGGATATCTCTGACGGAAACTGGTCAGACTGAGTGGTCTGTTGATTTGTCAGGCCATTAATTTGTGACAGATGCTGCTCCATCTCGTCCCAGCAAGCATACCTGGGAAAATCACAGCCTTCCCCGGAAGTCTCGAGCAGTCGGACACGGACGTTGGGGTGACGCAGCGCTGTTGACGACAGGTTTCAAGGCCTCGCCACTTGTGAATCCCTAGGTCGTCTTGTGATCGCGGTGCGACCTCCGACTGAGCTGATGTTTCCACGGGCGTGCAAAGTGCCCCAACCACAGAGGCAGAAGTGGTTGCGCCGTGCACGCGCGCGTGGGGCGGAAAATGGATGAGTTTGACTTTGGGTATTTGTGCAGATGGCTGCCGCTACCTGCTTGCGGATCGCTGCGGTTTTCAGCAACTCAAGGAAGACCTTGGCCTCGGGAACGCCGATGGCGAAGCTCATCTTGGTGCTTCGCCCGCACTCGGGCTA
>Ga0208272_100513_pt1 | contig 12687 bp, 7 predicted proteins | sample LakWasM129_HOW14_2_FD_183939 | JGI IMG/M metagenome (GOLD analysis project Ga0208272, IMG submission 183939) | Freshwater sediment methanotrophic microbial communities from Lake Washington under simulated oxygen tension - Sediment Metagenome... | ecosystem: Environmental > Aquatic > Freshwater >... | reverse complement strand
GGCTTTCGGCACTGCCGTCATGCGCCTCCAGCGCGCCCAGGAATTCCCGGGCCTTGGCCAGGGCTTCGGGATGGCCGCGCGAAGGGGCGGGCTGGATATTGGAGTGCAGCGCGTCAAACAGGTAGTGCTGCTCGAAGTGCACCACGTTGGGCGGCAGTGCGTAGCGGAAATCGCCATAGTCCTCGCGCCGGCTGCCCAGGAAGACGATGGCAAAGCGGTGCTCGGGATAGGCCTGCAGGATCTGGTTGACCCAGCTGGACACACCACCGCTGACATAGGGAAAAGTGCCTTCCAGCAGCAGCGCGATGTCCGCATCGGCCGCCGTGGGGAACTGGCTCGCACGGCTCATGAGGCACTCCAGTAGCGGATGCTGGGCTTCAGGCGCGGCAGCGCCTGCTCGATGTCCAGCGAACGCATCAGGGCCTGCGCCTTGGCGAATTCGCGCCGATCGAACAGCAGCTCGGCCTGGTAGGGCACGACGCGTGCCGGCTCCATGCCCAGCGCCAGCGAGCGCTCATAGCAGGCCAGCGACTCCACCGCCCTGCCCTGCATGTGCAGCAGCCGGCCACGGCGCAGCAGCAGCAAGGCGTTGTCGGGCCGCTGTGCGAGCACCAGGTCGCAGTAGTGCAGGGATTGCTTGATGGCGTGGTCGCGCACATCGCCCTGCGCCACGCCCTGGTAGACCAGTTCCGCGTAGAGGTCGGTCAGCGCCCGAGCCGCCTGCAGGCCACGCGGCCCGCAGGGCGCATCGCCCTCGGACTGGCGGGCATGCTCGAACAGCTGCAGCTCCTGGTGGATGGTCTTGCTGATCTCGCGCTCCTTGGCGTCCAGCATGCTGTAGGCCAGCAGGCGCAGGTCTTCGCTGGAATCGCCCAGCGCCGTGCGCAGCATGGGCGAGGCAATGCGCCCCGGCACGCTGCCCAGCGCCACCATGGCCCGCATGCGCGAGGCGACCGGCACATTGGGATTGGCCAGGAAGGACTGCAGGCCCGCCTGGCGGCGGCTGGTGCTAGCCTGCTGGTGCGGGTCGAAATCAGGCAGGGGCATCACCGGGAACCGCGGGCCGCCACGCGGGCCGCGCTGGGTGTGCAGCGCAATGGTGGCGACCACGGCGCCCAAAATGCCGGCCACCGGCACGGCATAGGCAAACAGCCCCATCAGCGCCACCAGCGCCAGCCGCTGGCGCACCGACTTGGCCGAGGTGGCCAGGAAAGGCGCCAGGCACAGCGCCAGCAGGCCGCTGGCCAGCCCGTGGGCCGTGAGATAGCCCAGCAGGGCCGCGTCCGACTGGCTGCGCAGCAGCCACAGGCTGCTCCATGAGGCGATTTCCGCGGCCAGCGCGCCCAGGGCCAGCTTGAGGTTAAGCATGGCCCTGCCCCATCTGATGGAGCCGCTCCAGCACGCTGCTGGCCGAGCAGCGGTCCAGCAAGATGGTGCGCGGGAAGATGCCCGCATCGGCCAGCGAGGCCACGCCGCGCTGGGCCAGCCAGCCCTCGATGCGGTTCAGGTAGCCCTCGGCCGTGGCGTTGGTGCCCAGCGGCATGAAGATGGCCAGCAGCTGCCGGCCATCGCTTTCCTGCAGCCAGGAGCGGTCCAGCATGCGCTCCAGCCGCATGATTTGCTGGGCCATCTGGGCCTGCACAGCCGAGGGCGACAGCTCCAGCGCCACCACCACGCTGCTCAGGCGCGCGCTGCGGTTCACATGCTCCATGCGCTGCAGCTCGAACGCGAAATGCGGCGGGCAATCGGGATAGGCCTGCAGCAGCGGCGCAGCCAGGCTGTTGGCGGCCACGCTGTCCGTGTAGTAGCCCAGCAGCAGGTTGATGGTCTGCAGCGCCTCTTCCTGCAATGCAAAAAAAGGCATTTCCTCGACCAGCAGCAGGCCGTAGATCTCGCCCTCCAAGTCCAGCATGGGCGCCACGACGATGTACTGCGTCTGCTGGCCCTCCGCCATGCTTTGCGAGACATGGCACAGCACATGGCTGTCCAGCGCCTGGCGCACCAGCGGATCGTGGACCGCTCGCCCCCCAGCTGGGCAATGGGCGTGGGGTCCAGCACCTCATTGCGCACGGGCACCAGGCTGGCCACGCTGATCTGGCTGAAGCGCGACAGCAGGTTGAGCAGGCTTTGCGCATCGCCCTCGGCGCCACTGAGGCCGCTGAGCACGTTGATGGCATCGCGCATGGACACGGGGCGGCCTATGAGCTCCTGCTCCAGCCGGTCATGCGACAGGCGCAGCAGGTAATGCTGGCGGATCAGCTGCTCGGTGCGCTGGTCCATGTAGTTCTGCGCCGTGCGCGCGCGGCGTATGCGTGCGCGCCAGAGGCTGGAGATCTCGCCCACGACCATGACCAGGATCAGGCCGCCCAGAAAGTACTGTTCCGGGAACAGCGACAGATCGCGCTGGTTGACGCCCAGCCAGGCCAGCAGCAGCACGCCGGCCGCCGACAGGCCGGCCACCGGCCCGTAGCGCAGGGCCACCACCACGGGCGCCAGCCAGGCCCAGGGGAACTCGGACTCCACCCACAGGGGATTGTCCGGGTTGGCCCACATGCCGATCAAAAGGGCCAGCACCGGCAGCAGCAGCGTCTCGCCCACCACCACCCAGGGCTTGGCGCTCGTCTGCACGAGCAGGCCCAGCGGCGAGCCTCTGAATTCCGCGGCAATGCCGGCGCGGCGCGGTGCAGCGGAATGCGGTGCCGCCTTGGGCGTGCTGGCTTGGTCTGGCATGAGGAGTCGTTCCCTGGATTCGCTTATCGGGCGTTGGCCAGGCCTGTGCCCAGCAGGTTGCGGATCAGCTTCTGGCCCACGGCGGCCAGGGCCTCGCGGCTCCAGCCGCTTTGCGCGCCCGCGCCGCTCCACACGGTGGCGCCGGTGCCCACGTCCACGATCTCCAAGGTCACGCCCACGGCCGGCTCGCCGTCCACGCCCACCTTGTAGCGCCATTCGTCCACCGCGCCCGTCAGCGCATAGCGCACGCCTTCGCCGCGCGCCCAGGCCAGGGCGTCGTCGCGGCGCTTGGCTTCGCGGCCGTCGAACAGGGTTTCCTGCAGTGCATCGCCCGTGTAGCGCTTGACCTGGCCCACGCCACGCGCATTGATCAGCGCCGTGGCAATGGCGGCTGCGCGGTTGCCGGCCATGGGCGTTTCGGTGTGGTTCTCGAAGGGCAGCACCGCCCAGCTGGCGTTCGTCTCCAGCGCGGGCGCCGTGCCCCGGTCGATGGTCGAGCAGGCAGACAGCAGGCCGACAAGGGCAATACCCGTGAGCACGCGAAGGCGGGAGGCGAAAGTGGTGCGGTGTGTCATGGAGAGGCTCCTTGAAGTCTTCGGATCAGTAGTGGAGGCGGTAGGTCAGCAACAGCTCGCGGGTATTGCCCACGGTGTTGATGCCCGACTTGGACAGATTCAGGCCCAGCGCGAGGTGGTCCGCGCCGAACAGGCTGGTGGCCAGGCCCATGCCCAGCTCGTAGCCCGCGCCGTTGACGCTGTGGTGCGTCAGGGCCAGGCTGGCGTAGGGCCGCAGCGCGCGCGTGTACTGCTGCTCGTAGCCCGTGTTGAACATCATCTGCAGGCCCGAGAAGCGGAAACTGCGCGGCAGCAGATAGTCGATGGTGGGATCGTTGAACGGCGGCAGGTAACCCAGGATGGCCGCATCCCGGCCCTGCAGCAGCGCCGGGTCGTTGCGGCTGTAGCGGTGCCAGGAGGTGAAGGCGCCGAACTGCAGGGTGGGGGCCTCGCTGCGGTAGGTGTGCAGGTATTGCAGCGTCGCATGGTTGCCGGAGCCCACGCGTGCGCCGCTTTGCACGCGGTAGCGCTCCGATGCCAGCTCCAGCGTGATCTGGTCCAGGCGCGAGAGCTGGTAGCTGCTGCCCAGCGACACGCGGTCTTTCATGCCGCCCATGCGCATGGCCAGCGTTTCCTGCGTGGCCAGGTGCCGGCCCAGTGATGCCTGCAGGCTCCAGCGGCTGTCCACGTTGTAGGTCTGCGTGAACTGCATGGGCGTGTAGCCCTCCAGGCTTTCGCGCCGGCCCAGCATGAATTCGCTGGAAGCCGACTGCGTCTTGCGCGTCAGGCGCAGGCCGATACCCCGCTCCTGCGAGGGGCCGCGCACCAGGGTGTTTTTGTTGACCGTGCGGCGCACGTCCTCGGCATCCAGGTCCAGCGCCCAGCGGGGGTTCAGGCCCACATGCCAGCGCAGCCGGGAGACCTGCTCGTCGATGGCGTCCATGCGGCGGTTGCGCAGTTGCAGGCCGCCGTAGTCGCTGAAGGCCAGCAGCTGCTCGGTCAGCGCCAGGTGCAGGGGATCGTCGTCGGGCTGGTCGGCCATGTTCTCGAAAGCCGCCGTCTGCGCCAGCCGCACATCGCCGACCATGGCTGCCGCGTTGATGCGGTCATAGCGCGGCAGCGCCTCGTCATGGCGCTGCAGCAGCTGCCCGGCCTGGGCCACATCCTTTTCCGCCAGGGCCACCGTGATCTCGGCCCACAGCGGCGAGCTGGTGCTCTTGCTGCGGCTGCGCGCGTACTGCTGCCACAGGTAGCCACGCTCGGCCTGGTACTCGCCGCGCTCCTGCAGCCAGGCAATGGCCAGCTCGGCCGCAGCGGCGGAATGCTCGCGGCGCCCGCCTTCCAGGTCCATGCGCAGCAGCTCGCGCATCAGGGCGAATTCGGCATCGCCCTGTGTATGAAAGAGCATGAGCCGGCTGCGGGCCTGGCGCTGAACCTCGTCCAGCCCCTCGGCCGTCAGCCATTTGCGGGCGGCCAGGGCCGCTGCGCCGTCCTGGGCGCGTGCCCGCACCTTCTCGCGCGTCCACAGCTGCTGCCTCAGGCTCCAGGCCCGATCGGCCTGCTGGTTCTGCTCCAGCGCGTCGGCGTACTGCATCATCCACAGGAAGTCGTCGGCATGCTCGGCGCGGTGCGGCTTCAGATAGCGCTCCAGCGCAACGGCCGGGCGCGACAGCGTCATGTAGGCCGCCGCCAGGGCGCCGTGCATGTCGGCATCGCGCGCCCAGACAGGCTCGGCCGCCGCCAGCAGCAGCTTGAGGGCCGCCGCATTCTGCGTGTCGATCAGCAGCCACATCAGGCCCTGGCGCAGCGGCGTGGAGCCGGGGTCCAGCGCCAGGCCCTTCTCGAAGGCCTCCATGGCCTTTTTCGATTGCGCCGTGCGCTGGTAGTAGGCGCCCAGTATCTGGAAGAAGGTGGGCTGGCCCTGCAGGCGCTTGACCAGGGCCGGGTCGGCCAAGATGCGTTCGACCTGGCTGCCGATCTGCGTCCAGTCCTCCAGGTCCTCCAGCAGGTAGAAGGCCTGCGTCAGATGGCGCACGTCATGGAACTGCTCCCAGGCGTGCAGGGACATCCGGGCCGCCTCGCGCTGGTCGGCGCGCTGCAGCAGGCGTATCACCTCGTCGTAGTCGCTGATGCCGGCGTGCGGCGTCTGCAGCAGGCGGCGGTAGGCCTTCAGCGTCAGTGCTTCCTGGCGCTGGTCCTGGGCCAGGTCGCCCAGCAGGCGCCAGTACTCGCCCTCGTCCTGCATGCCGGCGGGAATGCGCGTCTGCGCATCCTCCAGCCAGCGCAGGCCCAGGGCCGGCTCGCCCTGCAGCAGCGCGAGCACGGCGGCGGGCATGGCATGGGCCGGCGTGCGCTGCTCGGGATCGGCAAGCACACGCTTCCAGGCCTGCAGCGCCAGTTGCGACCGGCCTGCGCGTTCGGCCAGCTGGGCCAGCAGGATCTGGGACTGCGGCGTGCTGCCGTGCTTTTGCAAATAGTCGATGGCCTCGCCGGGCTCGGCCTGGCGCTCGTAGGCCTGGACCAGCGCCTGCTGCAGCGCGGCATCCTGGGGACGGCGGCTCAACTGGTGGCGCAGGCCGGCAATCAGGGCGCGGTCGTCGAACAGGCCCGGCGCCAGGCGCATCACCGTCTTCCAGGCATCCTCGCGCCCCGTGTTCTGCGCAATGACCAGCCAGCTGTCCAGGGCCTGCTGCTGCTGCCCCATCCATTCGGACACCTGGGCCAGGCGTTCGCGCCAGGCCATGTCCTGCGGCGCCTGGCGCACGGCGGCCGTGGCCACGCGCCAGGCATCTTCCAGGTTGCGGTTTTCGAGGAATACCTCGTAGCCCAGCAGGTAGGTCTTGTCGTCAAAGGGCAGGCCCGGCGGCGGCTTGCGCACAGGATCGGCCGTGCGCAGCATGCGCCAGCCCGGCGCGGTCCAGGCCACGGGCTGCAGCGCCCAGGCGCCGTCGTCGGCAACCGGGTCCGGACCGACACCCAAAGCCCCGGCCACCTGCGTCTGCCATTGCTGCAGCAGGGACAGCTGCAGCAGCCGCTTGGCATAGCGCTCGGCCTCGGCCCGGTTGCCGGCCGCGCGCGCCAGGCCGATGAGCTTTCGCAGCGTCTCGGGGTCGCTGCCCAGCAGTTCTTCCTGCTGGCGCGCCAGCGCCAGCGCTTCGTTGGCACGGTTGCCGGACTGCAGCACCTGCAGGGCCTGCCAGAGGTAGGCGCGCGACTGCTGGACGTCTTCGGTCGTGGCGCTGGCCTGGCGCAGCAGCCGGGCCGATTCCTCGTACAGGGACATGCCCAGCGCCTGCCGCGCTGCGGATTCATAGACCTGCGCCTTGCGCGCGGGATCGGCCTGGCGCTCTGCCACGTCGTCGTAGATGCCCAGGGCCAGCGGTGCGTCCTTGAGCACCAGCGCCGACGAGGCCAGGTACAGCGCCTGCTCCTGGGTCAGCCCCTGCAGCGGCACGTCCTTCAACGCCTGCATCACCTGCGGCGCCAGCGCCTCGGCCTGGCCGCCCGCGCGGTGGTCCTGCTTTTGCGCCTCCAGATAGCCCTGGTAGGCGGCCTGCCAGTGGTCCCAGGCCTGGACGGCTGCGCTGGGCAGTGCCTGTTTGGCCGCCTCTTCCCGCGCCAGCTTGATGGCCTGCAGGCGCTCTTCCTTGGCCTTGAGCAGGGCGCGCAGGTTCTCGTTGCCGGGATCGCTCTTGAGCAGGTTGCTCAGGTAGTTGTAGGACAGCTCGGAGTCATCTCCGGTGACGGAGAGCCGGCGCTCCAGATCCTGCTTGGGAAACAGCATCCACAGGGCGCCACCGATCAGTACCGCCAGCAGCGCGATCAGCCAGAAGGGAACCGTGATGGGGCGCTCAGAGCCCCCGGCATTGCGCTTGGAGTTCGACACTGTTTTGGGTACTTCTGAAGGAACGGAGGTTGGCGTTGCCGGTATCGGCACCCGCCACGGCCAGGAGGGGCGTGGCGGCGTTCGCGGAACTCAGCGAACAGCCGGCAGGCAGGTACATGCGCAGCTCCAGCGGCACATGGCCCTGCAGGGCGAAGCGCACGCCGCCGTCGGCCTGGGGCTGCCATTGCGTGAGCCGGGCATTGGCATCCACCAGATAGGGGCGTGCCGCGTGGGCGGCCGCGCCTGCGGCGTCCTGTTGCGTCTGTTGCGTCTGTTGCACCAGGTATCCGGCGCTGCCGGCCAGGTGCAGGTAGCTGCCGTCTGCCCCCTTGGCATAGCCGGCAATGCCGCTGCTGGCGGCCATGGAAGGCAGGGCCATGCCGGGTGGCATGCGCAGTGTGCGCAGCTGGCCCGGACCCCGCAGGCGCCAGCCCTGCGCGTCGCGGCCGATGGCGAATTCGTAGAAATCCTGCACCTTGCGGATGTACTCGGAGCTGTAGACCGGGTTCAGCCGCTGCGCCAGCGCCCACTGGTAGATCCTGTGCAGCGCCTTGATGCTGGCCTGCTTGCTGGCGGAGTAGGAGTGGTAGTAGATGTCCACCGCCTTCAGGCGCCGGGGAGCCTCGGTCATCTCGAAGGTCTCGATGACGCGCTCGAAGCCGTAGAACGGCCCGTGCCAGAGGTTGGTGTAGATGTTCTCGTTGGTGACGGGCGCATAGATCTGCAGGTGGCCGCCCTTTCGCAGACCCCAGCTGCGCACCTCGGTGAGCGAGGGATTGCTGCGCGTGATGGCCGTGTCGCCACCATTCATGTTGAGCAGGCCGGCGGCATCGGAGATGGCCAGGGCCTCGGCGCTGGGCGCCGTGTTGCCGGTCCACAGGAACACGTCCACCGGCTTGCCGGGCGGCGCCAGGCGCTTGCGGATGTAGTCGACCGAGCCATTGATCTCCCGGTTCATGTCCATCTGGTAGCCGGGGATGTGGAGGTTGAGATTCACCTCCTTGCTGTCGTCCTCGTTGGGCGCCGCCCCGGGCTCCCAGAAGAAGGGGTGGGAGTAGGAATGGCTGGCGATCTCGACATGGGGCATGGCGAAGATGCGCTTGGCAATGCCCTCCAGCTGCTCGGCCCACTGCGGATACAGGCCCTGCGGGGAGACCTCGGCCTCGATGACCGAGATGGTGTGCGGGATCCTGTAGCGCTCCAGAATCTCGCGGCGCAGCACTTCGCCCGCGAAGGGCGTGCCCGGCAGCTCGGCCTTGGAGGGAAAGCCGTCCCCGTCCACATGGGCCAGCAGCAGGCGGCGGCCGTTCTCGGTGGTGACGTCGGGCGCCGGAAAGTCCTGGAGGCGCAGCGCCTCGCGCAACAGCGCGAAGGGATCGATCACCCAGCGCGACTGATCGGTGCCCGGCATGCTCACCACCACATAGGGCATGAGCGCAAAGCCGCCCCAGGGCGTGATGGCGGCAGAGACGAAACGGCGCCCCCGCTTGTCGTCGAAGGACAGCAGCTCACGGCTGCCCTTGGCCATCTGCGGCGTGAACTCCCAGCCTTCGTAATCGTGCGCTGGCTCGGCCGGGGGTATCTCGAAACCCATGAGCGGCGCCTGCTCGGCGCGCCGCAGCGGGAACACGGGTGCCGCTTCCGTGCTGCGCGTGCCCAGGGCGGCCGACATGGTGCGGTCTTGGGACAGGCCCAGCGTATTGAGCACCAGCAGCGGCATGCCCTGCTGCACCTGGTTGGCCAACCACTGCCGCACGCTTTTGGCCCGCATCTCGGGCACCGCGCCGCCGAACCAGCTCACCACGCCGGCATAGCGGTCGCGCGCCACGCCTTCGGGCAGGGGCTCGCGCACATCGGCGTAGTCGGCGACATAGCCCATGTAGTTGATGGGCATTTCCAGAAAGCGGTGCGCCGATGCGCCGTTGATGGACGGATAGTCGGCACCGTTGTAGAGAATCAACACCCTGCGCGCCACCGCCTCCACCTGGCCTATGCCCAAGGTCTGCAGCCCGGCATCGGAAACCCACGGAATGATGCCCAGCTGCGCAATGCGGCGGGCCGTCTCGCGCGTGGCATCCCGGTCGTGCGGGGCCACGTAGTCGATGGACAGCACCGGCAGGCGGTCACGCTCACGGATGGTCTGCAGTTGCTGCAGCAGCCATTCGCGGTCTTTCTCGGGCACGTTCACATAGCGCTTGAGGCTGGCATCCCAGCCCCGCAACAGCGACTCCGCCGCCACCATCTGTACCTTGTCCCTCACGCGCGGCACGATCTCGAAGCCTCGGTTCAGGATCAGGCGGATGCCGGGGTAGCGCTGGTGCAGCGTCTCGATGACACGCACCAGGCCGTCCTGCTGGGCCTTTTCGTCGAAATTCGCGGCCAGGCGGTAGGAGTCCAGCGTGTCCAGGAAGAAGCCGCGAAAGCCCTGCTTCCACAGCGGTGCGATCACCTCGTCGGCAAAGAAGGCGGGCCACTGGGCAGGCGTCTGGTCCAGGACGATGGACTGCCAGGCGCCGTTGCGCGCCATCTTCCAGGCCTCGGGAATCTTGCTGAAGTAGGCGCGCTCGGGCAGCACCTCGGCCACGGAGGCATATGCGTAGAGTTCGCTGCCCGGAGCCTGCTTGCGGAATTGAACGGGGTCGTAGCCGTGGCCCGGCTCCACGACAGCGATGTCGTAGAGGCTCAGTTCACTGAGCGAGGCCTTGTTCCCGTAATAGACGGCAACCGCTGGCTCGGCGGCCTGCACCGCCCAGCCGCACAACAGCCCCCAGCAAAACAGGCAGGTTCGCAGGAAAGCGTTCACGGCCTTCTCCTCGGGGTGCGGCCACGCACGGTCAATTCATAGTTTTTGTACATCAAATTTCTAGTCGATTTGATAAAAGCTATCGTCAGTCCGACGAAATGCGGGCGCGAGCATACCGGTTTTTGTCTGCAAACGTGTCTTCTCCCTACTTTTGTGCTCGGCGCCCTTGAAGCCTGGGGGAAGCTGGGTTATGGCGATACTAGGCAGGCAGAAAAATCACCAATGAAAGGTATTCATGATTCTGGTCACAGGCGGCGCCGGCTTCATCGGCTCGCATACCTGCGTGGAACTCGCCGCTGCGGGCGAGCCCTACCTGATCTACGACAACTTCAGCAACAGCAGCCCCGATGTGCTCGAACGCATGGAACGCATCACGGGCCGGCGCCCGCTGTGCGTCGAGGGCGACGTGCGCGACCGCGCCGCGCTGGACCGGCTGTTTGCCGAGCACTCCATCCGCGAGGTGATCCACTTCGCCGCGCTCAAGGCAGTGGGCGAGTCCGTGGCCCAGCCGCTGCGCTACTACGAACACAACGTGGGCGGCACGGTGGCCCTGCTGCAGGCCATGCGGACGGCGGGCGTGCGCAGCCTGGTGTTCTCCTCCTCGGCCACGGTCTACGGCGATCCGGCCAGCCTGCCGATCCGCGAAGACTTTCCGCTGTCCGCCACCAACCCCTACGGCCGCAGCAAGCTGTGGATCGAGGAAATGCTGGCCGACCTGGACCGGGCCGAGCCCGGCCAGTGGAGCCTGGCACGGCTGCGCTACTTCAACCCGGTGGGCGCCCATGAAAGCGGCCTGATCGGCGAGGACCCGCGCGACATCCCCAACAACCTCATGCCCTATGTGTCGCAGGTCGCCATCGGCCAGCGCCAGCAGCTCAGTGTCTATGGCGATGACTATGCGACGCCGGACGGCACGGGCGTGCGCGACTACATCCACGTCACCGACCTGGCGCGCGGCCACCTGGCGGCGCTGCGCTATCTGCGCGAGCAGCAGGGCCTGCTGACCGTGAACCTGGGCACGGGGCGCCCGGTCTCGGTGCTGGAGATGGTCAAGGCCTTCGAGCGCGCCAGCGGCCGCCCCGTGCCCTACCAGATCGTGGCGCGCCGTCCCGGCGACGTGGCCCAGTGCTGGGCCGACCCCGCCGAGGCCGAGCGGCTGCTGGGCTGGAAGGCCATGCTGGACCTGGACCGCATGTGCGAAGACGCATGGCGCTGGCAAAGCCAGGCCGCAGGCCTCAAGCGCTGAACCCCGCAGCGCCTGCGGGCGCCGAGGGCGTGGTATCTTTTCGCCCTTGTTTCACGCCCTAGCCACGAGTCTGCCCATGCTTGCAAAACGCATCATCCCCTGTCTTGACGTCACGGGAGGGCGCGTCGTCAAAGGCGTGAACTTCGTGGAGCTGCGCGATGCGGGCGACCCGGTGGAGATCGCCGCGCGCTACAACGCCCAGGGCGCGGACGAGCTGACCTTCCTGGACATCACGGCCACCAGCGACGGGCGCGACCTGATCCTGCCCATCATCGAGTCCGTGGCCAGCCAGGTCTTCATTCCCCTGACCGTCGGCGGCGGTGTGCGCACCGTCGAGGACGTGCGCCGCCTGCTCAACGCGGGCGCCGACAAGACCAGCTTCAACTCGGCCGCCATCGCCAACCCCGACGTGATCAACGCGGCCTCTGACAAGTACGGCGCGCAATGCATCGTCGTGGCCATCGATACCAAGCGGCGCACGGCCGAGGACGAGCAGCGCATCGGCGCCGATGGCCGCGTTGCCGGCCCCGGCTGGGACGTGTACAGCCACGGCGGACGCAAGAACACCGGCCTGGACGCCGTGCAGTGGGCCTCCGAAATGGCGCGCCGCGGCGCGGGCGAGATCCTGCTGACCAGCATGGACCGCGACGGCACCAAGTCCGGGTTCGACCTGAAGCTCACGCGCGCCGTCAGCGACGCCGTGCCCGTGCCCGTGATCGCCTCGGGCGGCGTGGGCTCGCTGGACGACCTGGCCGATGGCGTGACGCTGGGCGGCGCCGACGCCGTGCTGGCCGCCAGCATCTTCCACTACGGCGAATTCACCGTGGGCCAGGCCAAGCAGCGCATGGCCGAGCGCGGCGTGCCCGTGCGCCTCTGATACGGCGCGTCGGCGGACTCCTTCATTTCAGTTTTCCATGGCGCTCGCGCCGCCCACAACCCATGAAACCGGCGCGGCCCAAGGGACCAGGGACAGCGAGCAAGGGCCGCCCCGCAGCAAGGCTGTCGTCTCCCTCCCGCGCAGCGAGAGAGGGGGAAGGCGCGAAGCGACTCAGGGGGTGTATTTTCAATCCAGGCAATTCCTGACAATCCTGTCACAGGGATGCCCACCCAGGATATTCACAATGCAGGCAATGAACTGGCTAGATCAAGTCAAATGGGATGCGCAGGGCCTGGTGCCCGTGATTGCGCAGGAAAAGGACACGGGCGACGTGATGATGTTCGCCTGGATGAACCGCGAGGCCCTGGCCAAGACGGCCGAGCTCGGCCGCGCCGTCTACTTCAGCCGCTCGCGCAACAAGCTGTGGTTCAAGGGCGAGGAATCGGGCCACGTGCAGACCGTGCACGAGGTGCGCATCGACTGCGACAACGACGTGGTTCTGCTCAAGATCACCCAGACAGGCCACGAGCCCGGCATTGCCTGCCACACGGGGCGCCACAGCTGCTTTTACAGCGTGCTGCAGAACGGCCA